>Ga0102815_10000779_pt1 | contig 20479 bp, 16 predicted proteins | sample ColrivemetaGS759_FD_79113 | JGI IMG/M metagenome (GOLD analysis project Ga0102815, IMG submission 79113) | Estuarine microbial communities from the Columbia River estuary - Ebb tide ETM metaG S.759 | ecosystem: Environmental > Aquatic > Marine > Intertidal zone > Estuary | place: USA: Columbia...
GACATCGACCAGCCCGCCTACGGGCTGATCCAGGACCTCAAGAACCGTGGGCTCCTCGAGGACACCCTGGTCATCTGGGGCGGCGAGTTCGGGCGGACCACCTACTGCCAGGGCGCCCTCACCAAGGAGAACTACGGCCGCGACCACCACCCGCGCTGCTTCTCCATGTGGATGGCCGGCGCCGGCGTGAAGACCGGACAGACCTACGGCACCACGGACGACTTCTCGTACAACATCGTCGAGGATCCCCTGAGCGTGTACGACCTGAACGCGACGATCCTCCAGCTGCTGGGCATCCAGCACGACCGCCTCACCTTCCGCCACGCTGGCCGGGACCACCGGCTGACCGACGTGCACGGCGAGGTCGTCCAGGCCCTGCTGGCCTGACCCCAGTCTCGAAGATGCCCCGACCCAATCCCCGCCGCGCCGCCGGCGCGCCCCTCCCCCTACGCACCTCGCTGCTCTGGCTTCCGCTGGTGGTGGGCGCCTGTAGCACCGGCGCCGACCTCGTCCAGGCGGAGCAGGCCGCTGAACAAACGGAGATCCGGCAGGCCGGGCTCGACGCGCTTGAGGCGGCGGCCGCGGCAGGCGACCTGGCCTCGCAGATGCGGCTGGCCTCCATGTACTACGACGGCCGGACCGTCCCCCGGGACCGCGGGAGGGCCTCCGTCTGGTACCGGGCCGCGGCCGACCAAGGGCACGCGGAGGCCTACTACTCCCTCGGGATCATGCTCGAGGACGGCGATGGCCTCCCCCAGGACCTGCCCGCCGCCACAGCCGCGTATCGGGTCGCCGCCGAGGCCGGAGTTGCCGAGGCGCAGACGAACCTGGGCCTCATGGCACTCCGGGGGGCCGGCATGGAGGCCGACACGGACGAGGCGTACCGCTGGCTCTCCAGCGCCGCCGAGCTGGGCGCCGCCAGGGCCCAATTCATGCTCGGTTCCATGATCGCCAACGGGCGCGGGACGAGCCCCGACGCCGCTGCCGCGGTGGAGTGGTACGAGCGCGCCGCGAGGCAGGGGCTCGGCCCCGCGCAGGAGCTGCTGGCCGCCGCGCTCTTGGCTGGTCAAGGGGCCCAGCGGGATCCGGGCCTCGCCGCACGCTGGCTGGAGCTGGCCGCGGACCAGGGGTCAGGCAGGGCGCAGGAGCGGCTCGGGTTGCTCCTCGTCACGGGGGCGGACGGGATCCCCAAGGACGCCCCGGCGGGAGCCTCCTGGCTGCTGAAGGCCGCCGAGGGTGGCACCCCCACGAGCCAGTTCAACCTCGGCCTGCTGTACATCCGGGGCGACGGCGTCCCGGCCGATGATCGCGAGGCCTTCCGCTGGTTCTCGGCCGCGGCAGAGCAGGGCCTGAGCGAGGCCCAGACCCGGGTAGGCACCATGTGCGAGGCCGGCCGCGGCACCCGCGAGGACCTCGCCGCCGCGGCGAGCTGGTACATGATCGCCGGGCGGGAGGGGAACCTCGGCGCCCTCCGCCGGCTCGAAGCCCTTGACGAACGACTCTCACCTGCCCAACGCAAGGCCGCCCAGGAACGCGCCCTTGCCTGGGAGGAAGCGCGGACCCAGCGGACGCCCTGAGCCCAGGTCGAGGCGCGCCGCTGAGGTCACCAGGGTTCGCCCAAGGATCGAGCGCACCGCTCCAGCGCCTGCAACAGGGACCTGCTCGGCACCACGCCCGAGGACGCCAAGGCGATGCTTGTCCTGACGAGGTCCTCCACCCGCGGCCTTGAGTTCGGGTTCACCTGGGCCTCCAAGAGGGCTCGCTCGAACAGGTCTCCCGCGAGGCCCTCCTCCCCCAGCGTTTGATAGGCCACGGCCAAGGGCCGCAACGCGCGACCTCGCCAGATGCTGGTGATGGAGTCACGCAGCTCGTCGTACTTCGCCAGGGCCTGGTCCGCCATGGCGCGCCCCGCCTCGGCCTCCCCCGCGAGGCCCCAGTCGTCGCCGACCCGCCGCGTTCAGGCGACGCCGGTGCGCCGGACCACCGGCGCCGTGGCCCGGATCAGCTGGCGATCGCCCGCGCCCATCCCGCGGAGGATCTCCACGGCAACCCTTCGACCACCAGCCGCGACCGCGAGCGTGCTCTGCCCCGGGAAGACGCTGTCCCCCACGAGGTGGAACCCCTCCGGGAAGCGTTCGCCCAGGACCCCCGCGTACGCCGCCAGGCCCGCCCGCCGCGGGATTCCGCCCACGAGCCCCTCCGACCTGCCCGTCCAGCGCTTGAAGGTCCGCGCCGAGCCCGTGAACTCCCGCACGATCTCGCACCACTCGGGCGCGAGCTCGGCGACCGTCCGGCGCATGCGGTCCTGGACCTCCTGGACGTACCCGCGCCCCGCGTCCCCGTCCTCGCGGACCCGGTCGACCGAGATGTGGGTGGAGAGCGTGGCCCGCCGGAGGGCAGGGTTGCTGACCCCCTCCTGCTCGGCGCCGATGGACATGAACACGTGGTTCCCTTCCAGGAACGGCGCCGCGGGGTCGGCCACCATCTCGAGATGATGGGCGCCCGGGGCGCAGCCCTCGGGAGGCTGCACCGTGCGGAAGATCATCCCCGCGCTCCAGCCGCCAGACACCCGCCCCGACAGCCTCTTGAGCACCGGGTCGTCCAGCCCGGCGATCCGCGCCGCATCCTGGGGCAGGGTGTTGAAGACGATGTGCGGTGCGCTCACCTCCTCACCGCCGCCGCTCGCGCTCCAGAGCCCGCGCGGATCACGGTCCACGCCGCGAACCGGAGCACCGAAGTGGACGCGCCCGCCGAGGGCCTCGATGGCGTGCACCATCCCCCAGGCCAGCTCGCCGATGCCGCCCTTCACGTGGACGGCGCCGCGGTGGTGATAGTCGAGGGCGGCCAGGGCGAAGGGTGCCTCTGCTTCCCTCACCCCGCATTGGACCGTGATCTGGCACTGAGAATCGAGCCAGTGCACGAGGGGGTCAAAGCCCGTCAGGCCGTAACGCTCCAGGACTCGCCAGAGCGGCCGGCCGACGAGCCCGGCCAGCGGCAGGTATGAGCCCAGCCGCGCCGCGTGCCGCGCGAGCGCGCGCGCGTTGAACGGAGGCAGGAGCTCGGCGTCATCGAGGAGCGGCCAGAGGGTCGCCGCCACGCGCTCCTGGAGGCGAAAGAAGCGACGCAAGCCGCGGACAGGCGCGCCGTCCATGCGTTCAAACTGCGCGAGCAGCGCGTCCCGGTCCCGGTGCGCCAGGATCGAACGCCCGGGTGTCCGGAGCTCCAGGGCTGGGTCGAGGCGCTCGAACTCCACGGCCATCCCATGACGCCTGATCCACTGGCCGAAGATCTGCTCGTCATCAAAGCCCGAGAACAGTGTCGCGCCGCCCTCGAACCGATCGCCGTCGTGGTCGAAGGTGCAGGCACAGCCGCCCGGATAGGTCAGCCGCTCGAAGACGCGGACCTTGGCCCCGCGCTCGGCGAGGGAGAGCGCCGTCCCCAGCCCGCCGAACCCGGCACCGACGACGATGGCGTCCGCGCGGCTCATGCCATCGCCTCGCCGTCCAGCAGCCGCACCATCACCCAACCGACCAGCACGCCCCGCGCGGTCCACGCGAGGGTGCGGACCAGGTTGCCCGCCATCAGCGCGCGGTGGGTCGATGCGTCAAAGCCCTGCTCGAGCCGACCGTGCTGCGGGACGGCGAAGAGGGCCGTCTCCAGCCACGCCACGCCCAGCAGCGCCAGGCCGGCGAGCCACACCCAGCCGTCGATCCCCGCGGGAGGCGAGAGCCAGAGCGCGATCGCGGTCAGCAGCTCCACGAGCATCAGCGGCCCGACCACGAGCGAGATCCGCTGCATGTGTGACTCGTGGTAAGCACGGAAGCCCGAGCCCACCGATGCGAAGAGCGGATAGTGCACCGCGTGGATCGTCCAGATCAGGCCGACCAGCGCCCAGGTGGACGCGGCGTGCGCGGCGAGGAGCAGTCCACCGGACAAGGCCAGGCCCTCAGCGCGTCCTGGCGGACGAGAGGCCGCCGTCGACGCCGAGCACCTGTCCGGTGACCCAGCCTTGGCCGGGATCGAGCAGCCATTCGATGGCGCTTGCGACCTCGTCGGGCTCACCGATGCGTCCGAGGGCATGCATGGCCCGCGAGGTCTCGAGCGCCTTCTCGGAACTGGTGATAGGTGCCGCGAGCGGTGTGTTGACGAGGCCGGGAGCGACGACGTTGACCCGGACCCCCTGTGGGGCATAGGTCGCCGCGGCCGAGAGGGCCAGGCCCTGGACTCCAGCCTTGGCGGCGGCGATCGCCTCGTGATTGGGCAGGCCCGTTCGAGCCGCCGCCGTGCTCACCAGGACGATCGATCCGCCCGAGCGACGCAGCGCCGCTGCGCCGGCGTGGACCGTGGCAAAAGCGGAGCGAAGGTTGGTCCGAACCGTCGCGTCAAAGTCCTCGACCTTCGTCATGTGGGCGGGGCGGAGGAGGATCGAGCCCACGCTGTTCACGATCCCGTCAAACCTGCCGTGGGCCTCCTTGCAGCGCTCGATCGCCACCTTGACGTCCGCGGGCTCCGCCGCGTCCAGCGCCATATAAGGCGCGTCGAGCTCCGATGACAGCGCGGCGAGCTTGGCCTCATCGCGAGCGGCGAGCAGCAGTCGCCCCCCCCGGCCTTTAATGCGACGGCAGAGCGAGCTGCCGATTCCCCCGGTGGCCCCGAGGATGACGTAGGCATGTTCTTTCACGCGTGAAAGTTCGCCCCGCTCGACCCGAGGGATGCGTGCCCTCGGCACTCTCTCGGGGGTCCCGGAAGGGGCCCAGGGGTGACTCGATAGGCAATAGAAGGGCGTTCATTGGGTCCCCTGTGGGGCCTCGAACCCCGATGTCCGCCCGCCTCCGCGCTGGCGCTACCCCCGCGCTGCCCCAGGCCGGTCCCCCGAGACCTCGCGAGGCGCCAGGCCAGAGCTGAGCCAGCATCGCGGACGGCGACTGAGACTGGGCCGGAGACCGCGCCTCGAGGTGGCGCCGCCCCCCGGTGTGAGCCGCGACCAGGAATCACCGAGCCTCGCCCGAGACCCGCAGCGAGGCCGCCCCCGGCTCTCAGCGACAGGGCTCAGCTTTTGGGCTCAGCTCTTGGGCTCAGCTCTTGGGCTCAGCTCTTGGGCTCAGCCCAAGGCCCGGACCCGCCGCTCCAGGTCACTCGTCCCCCGCCGCGGCGACGCCCTCTGGCGTCAGGCGCTCTCCAGCCTCGAGCACCCCGCGCACGTGCTCGAAGATGCGCTGGTCGGCGGCGCGCTTCTCAGGGGCCCGCTTGGCCAGGGAGCGCAGGGGCATGGACACCCGCTGGTTGCCCTCGAGTGAGCCGGCGTGCCGCTGGAAGTACGCCCAATAGAGGCGAGTGATCGGACAGGTCTTCTTCGGGTGGAAGGCGCAGCCCCCGCAGAAGTCGCTCATACGATCGATGTAGGCGGCACCGGAGATATACGGCTTGGTGGTCATGGCCTCGCCGACCCCGAAGGTCCCCATGCCGAGCACGTTGGGCTCCACCACCCAGTCGTAGGCGTCCACGTAGCAGGCCCAGAACCAGTCCGTCAGCTCACGCGGCGACACGTCCAGGAGCGTCCCCAGATTCGCGAGGACCATCAGCCGCTCGATGTGGTGGCCGTAGCCGTCCCGCAGGACGCGGCCCGCCGAGACGTCGAGGCAGTCGAGACCCGACGTCTGGCCCCAGTACGCCTCCGGAAGCGAGCGGGACGCGCCGAGCGCGCTGGGTGCAGCGCCACGCAGCTCTGCCGGCGGGCGCTCCAGGCGGACGCTGTCCGGCAGGTCGCGGAAGCCGTCCGTGGCGCGGTGCACGTGACGCACGAACTCACGCCACCCGAGAATCTGTCGGATGAAGCCCTCCCGGGATGCGATCGGCGCGTCCAGGGACGCGACGTCGTCGACGACCTCGCGGGGCAAGAGCCGGTGCAGGTGAAGGAGGGGCGAGATGCGCGTGTGAAAGAGGTTGTCCTCTTCCCGACTCATGGCGTCTTCGTAGGGCCCGAAGGAGTCCATGCACTCCTCCCGAGCCCACTCCCACACCTTCTTCGAGTGGGCCGCGCGGGTGGGGATCGCGCCGGGGTCCAGCACTCCGGGGTGGTCGGCGTAATGCGCCTCGATCAGCTCGGCGACCTCGCGCTCGATGTCCCCGTGCCGGAACCGAGGCACCTCGGGAGCGGGGGGGTCCCCGGGCCATGGGAGGCGGTTCTCCCCGTCGAAGCTGGCCTTGCCACCCTCGTACTTGCCGGCGCCGTCCATGAGGATCCCGGTGCGCTTGCGGACGTGGCGATAGAAGCGGTCCATGCGCCAGGGGGCCTCGGCGCCGGTCCCCTTGATGAAGTCCTCGGCCGTGGTGAGCCACCCCTCGTGGGGCCTCGTCTCGAGGAGTCCGTCGACCACCAGCGCCTCGAGCTCCGCCCGGAGCTCCCGCTCGGCGGGCTCCATATGCAGGAGCGGACCGAGCTCCGCCGCCGCGGCCCGCAGGGGCTCCGCGTAGCCCTCCCCCTTCCCAGCGACCATGTAGCGCACCTCGACGCCGCGCCCCGCCTGTTCGAGGGCGAAGCGGCGCTGGTTGGCGAGCACGAGGAAGAGCTTCTGCTTGTGATAGGGGCGTCGGCTGGCCTTGGCCGGGCACTCCACCATCACGATGCCCGCCTCGGACGGCTTCAGCGCCGCGAGAGGGCCGATCCTGTGGGAGAGCTGGTCATAGGGAATGAACACCCAGGTCCGCCCAGGGCCCGCGTCAGCCGGCTTCGCCGCGGCGAGTTGTTCGAGGAAGGCTCTCAAGATCTCTCACCTCGGGGGACGGAAGCACGCTGAATGCCTCCACTCTGCTGCCCGCATCGAAGACTCCTCCGATGGTTGACTCGATTGAAATGACGCACAGCGGAGTGTTCGAATCGCGCCGCCCCATGGAGGCGCGCCGATGAGCCGCGGTCCCCTCGTCCTCGGCGATATGGGCCACTCGCTCTCGCGCCTGAACCGGGCCCGCGCCACTTGCCGCGGCCTGGGCTTCGACCTCAAGGAGGTCCTCTACCCAGGCTTCGAGGGTCGGCCACTGGCCCCCACCTTCGAAGCCTTCATGGAGCAGGTGGAGCTGCAGGTGGACGTCTACCGCCTCTCTCACTCGCGGCCCCTGATCTACGCCACCGGGTTCGGCAGCCTGGTGCTCCTTGCTCTTCGAGCCAGAGCCAAGGTCCGCGACCTCCCTTCCATCATCCAGGGCGCCGTGCCCTGGGAGACCGTCCGCGCCCGCGGGTCCGGTGACGCCAGCAGCGGGGTCCAGGATCAGAGCCGGCTGGCGGACCCCGAGGAGCAGGAGCGCTACATGCAAGAGCACTTCTTCTCGCCCCTCGACGCCGACGAGCGGCGGGCGTTCTTCTCGGGCATCGCCACCTGCTCCGCCTACCCCCACCTCTATGAGTGGGTGGACGCGGGCTGGCTCGCTTCCCTGGAGGGCACCCTCGCGGGCCGCCCCCCCGCCATCGACGATATTCGCGTCTGGCTCTGCGGCCAGGACGAGCTCACCGACGAGGAGGAGCATGACGCGGCGCTGCGCGCGCTGGGAGCCGAATGGCCCACCGAGCGGGCGGAGCACTGGGGTCACTTCCCCTACATCGATGACCCTGGCCCCTGGATCGGAGCGATTCAAGCCGCTGGAGTCTGAGCCCGGGGGCGTATCCTCTCTCCATGATCGTCGGAGGGGAGCCAGAGTTCATTGGACGGCAGGACGAGCTCAAGGTCCTGGAGGAGCTCGCGGGCTCGGGGCGCCCTGAGTTCTTCGTGCTCTATGGTCGCCGCCGGGTCGGGAAGACCGAGCTCCTGCAGCGGCTGTGCTCCGGGGAACACCGCGCCGTGTACTTCTTGGCGGCCCAGGTCCGAGAGAAGGACAACCTGCGGTCCTTCAAGGAGGCCCTGAAGGACGGCCTGGGTGGCGACTCACTCCTCGACGGGATCGAGCTCCCCGACTGGAGCGCAGCCCTGGGCTTCGCAGCCGAGCGAGCAGGGGACGAGCGCCTGATCCTCGTGCTCGACGAGTTTCCCTATCTCTGCGACTCCACGAAGGGCCTCCCCAGCCAGGTCCAGCAGTTCTGGGATACGCGCGGCAAGCGCTCGTCGCTGATGCTGGTGCTGTGCGGGAGCCAGGTGTCGTTCATGGAGAAGGAGGTGCTCGCGGAACGGTCGCCGCTCTTCGGGCGCCGCACCGGCCAGCGCCGGCTGGAGCCCCTGCGGCCCACCGAGGCCCTCGACTTCTTCCCAGGGTGGTCCGTCCGGCAGCGGATCGAGGCCTTCTCGATCCTGGGCGGGATGCCCGCCTACCTGCGGCGCTTCGATGACACCAAGAGCGTCGAGGAGAACATCGTCACGGAGATCCTGCGGCCGGAGGGCTACCTCTTCGACGAGGTCCAGTTCTTGCTCCGCTCGGAGCTCACGACGCCGCACACCTACAACTCGATCCTCGCGGCGGTGGCCAAGGGCGCCAGCCGGATTGGTGACATCGCGGTCAACGTCGGGGTCGACTCCCCGACGGCCAGCAAGTACCTGCACGTCCTCCGCGAGCTGCGCCTCGTGGACCGCGAGGTCCCTATCACCGACCCGGACCCGCTCCGCTCGAGGAAGGGCCGCTACCGCATCTCTGATCGCTTCCTCGCGTTCCACTTCCGCTTCCTCCAGCCCCACCTCTCCCTGGTCCACGCGGGCCGCGGAGAGCGCGTCCTCTCCGAGTTCGTCCGGCCCCAGATGGACGCTCTCTTCGACGACGCTCGGGTGGACTTCGTCATGGACCACCTGCGTCGAGAAGCCGCCGAGATCATCGGCTCCGAGCTCGTGGAGGTCGGCCGCTTTGAAGGCAAGTACGTGCGAGCTGTCGGGAGGACCGCCGACGAACGCACGGTCGCGGCGGTCGTGGTCCCCGGAGGCGCTCGCTCCACGGCCACCCTCGAGAACGAGCTGGGAGGCCTGAAGGCGGTCTTTGGGGACGACCCGATCAAGCTCGTCTACGGGATCACCTCGCGGGCAGATCGACCCCTCGAGGTGGAGCGAGTCCCTGAGGGAGAGCTCCTCTGAGGACGGGCCCCCGCGCAGGGGCTCGACGGGGGTAGACTCCCGCCGTGTCTCTGGAGAATGAGTTTCAGCGCTACTTCGACTCCGTCGGCGACGGTCAGGACCGCTGCTACCTCTGCCGCCGGTCGCCCAAGGAGGTGAAACTGTTCTTCGGCTTCGACGAGGACGGGGTGCCACTGAAGGCCGCCGTCCACGGGATCGAGGATGTCGTCCTCGAGGAGATGGACATCATGAGCTACCGAGGCCCGCGCCCTGTGTGTGCCGTCTGCCAGCTCAACGTCGACGCGATCAGCGCCCTCGGAGAGGAGGCCGTCTTCACGCAGGTGGTGACCCGCATGCGTGAGAACCGCGACGACCTGTGGCCGAGGACCTCCGGCTCATGAGTGACACCTCCAGCAAGCCCGGCTCCGAACCGCCCCCTTCCGAGCGGGCGCCGGGCCAACGCTCGAATCCCGGTGAGTGGCTCCAACTGCGCGGCTTCACCAAGTGGATCGCCCTCGCGGCGCTCATCGGCGTCCTCGGCGGCATCGCCGCATCAGCGTTCACGGAGCTCGTGGACGCGGCGACCGAGCACGGCTTCGGCCGCGTGGCGGGCACCACGGAGGGCGGCGTCCTTCGAACCGCAAACCCACTGCTGGTCCTCGCCTTCCCGGCCCTCGGCGGACTGCTCGTCGGGCTGACGATCCACCTGACGGGGACCGAGCGGGATGGGGCGGGTACCGACGCGGTCATCCGGGCGTTCCACAGGATGAAGGGCCGGGTCCGCGGGCGCGTCGCCGCCGTGACCGCTGTGGCCTCGACCCTGACCATCGGCTCCGGCGGCTCTGGCGGACGGGAGGGCCCGATCTCCCAGATTGGAGCGGCCATCGGCAGCACCATCGCGGACCGCCTGCACTTCTCCGACCGCGACCGACGGCTGATGCTGATGGCCGGTGGCAGCGCCGGGGTCGGGGCGATGTTCGCCTCACCCCTCGGCGGCGCCCTGTTCCTCCCCGAGGTGATGTACCGCCGCGGAGAGTTCGAGGGCGACGCGATCATCCCCTGCGTCGTGTCCTCCTCCGTGGCCTACGCCACCTTCGGCGCGATCCTCGGAGAAGAGCGCGCGGTCATGATCCCCCGCGAGGTCGCCGAGCACCTCTCCTTTGGAGGGCTGAAGCAGATCGGCGGCTTCATCGTCCTCGGCATCCTCGCCGCCGCCGTGGGCTGGCTCTTCGTCCACGGGATCCGCGCCGTGGAGCGGCTCTTCAAGAGCCTGCCCCTGGTCCCCGCGGTCATGCGGCCGGCCCTCGGGGGGCTGCTGGTGGGCGGGATCGCCCTCGCGCTCCGCCCCGTCGTCGAGGGCCCAGGCGTGGCCTTCAGCGGCTACGCGCTGGTGGAGTCCACGCTCTCCGGGGCCCTCGAGCTGAAGGTGCTCACGCTGCTGATCGTGGCCAAGGTCCTCGCCACCGCGGTCACCGCTGGTTCCGGGGGCGCCGGCGGCCTCTTCGCACCAGCCCTCAGCCTCGGCGCCGTCCTCGGCGCCGCCGTCGGTATGGGCGCGGACACGATCTTCCCGGGCCTGGACCTCAACCCCTCCGAGTTCGCCCTCGTCGGGATGGGCGGCTTCTTTGCCGGCGTGGCCAAGGTCCCCATCGCAGCCGTGGTGATGGTCAGCGAGATGACCGGGAACTACGACCTGCTCGCGCCGCTCATGATCGTGGCGGTCGTCCACATGACCCTCTCCACGAGGTGGTCCCTGTACCCCTCCCAGGTTGGCGGGCCCGTGGACTCCCCCGCTCACGTGGGCGAGTACATCGTGGATGTTCTGCAGAGCCTGAAGGTCTCGGACGTGCTGGACTCGTCCATGCAACCCACGCTGATCCACGAGACGACGACCCTGCGCAGGGCCATGCGGATCGTGAGCGACTCCCGGGAGACCCACTTTCCGGTCGTGGACGACGACGGCAACCTCGTCGGGATCTTCTCCCTGAGCGACCTGCGGCGGATCTTCCTCGAACACGAGGTCCAGGACATCGTCGTGGCCCGAGACTTCATGCGGGAGCAGGTCGCGACCGTGACGGCCGAGGACTCCCTCCACGACGTCCAGAAGCTGTTCACGCGCCGCGGGGTGAGCGCCCTCCCAGTGGTGGATGGCTTGGATACGAGGCGGGTGGTGGCTTTCCTGAAGCGGAACGACGTAGGAAAGGCCTACGCCGAGCGTCTCAAGGAGCTGAAAGGGGCCTCGAACGCGGTTTCAGGTCCGCGCCCGGGGGCCTAAGATCTCTGGCCAGCGGGCGGCCTTCCGGGCTCCCCTGGATCAGACCTCCCCACCAGCCCGAACCTAGCTAACCCCCGAGAGCCCCATGTACGACCCGCAGATGGTCCAGCCTTTCCGCGACGAACTCACCTCGATCGGAGTCAAGGAGCTCCTCACCTCCGAGGACGTGGACACCGCGGTCAAGGCCGCCGGAACGACGCTCGTCTTCGTCAACTCCGTATGCGGCTGCGCGGCGGGTTCGGCCCGGCCGGGCCTGCGCCTCTCGATGATGAGCGAGGTGAAGCCCGACAACGTCGTCACCGTCTTTGCCGGCATGGAGCGCGAGGCCACCGAGCGTGCGCGCGAGTACTTCAAGCCGTACCAGCCCAGCTCCCCCCAGATCGCGCTCATGAAGGACGGCCAGCTCGTCCACATGATCCAGCGCCACGACATCGAAGGGCAGCAGGCCGACGCCGTCGCCAAGAGCCTCTCGGACGCGTACGCCAAGCACTGCGGATGAGCGAAACGGCAGGACCGGGCAAGGAGCGCCTCGCCCTCGCTCGGTCCTTCCTCCAGGAGGCGGTCTACCGATCACGCGGTGACCAGGCCGGGGCTGCGCTGTTCGCCGCCTCCGGGCCGGGCGGCGAGGGCTGCGGGCTCGGCAAGGGGCCGAGCGTGGTGCTCGACCTGACCCCTCGTGCCGAGACGCTCTTTTCGGACCTCGGCGCCACGGCCACGACTCCACTGGAGCCCGTGCAGGAGTGCATGGCCGGCTGGGTCCGTCGCCAGGATGGCCTCGACCGCAAGCGCAACCACTTCCTGAAGGCGTTCAGGGGGGAACATGGGGCCGATCGGCGCAGCTATTCCGAGAAGACCCTGGGGGCCTTCGAGGAGGGTCTCGAGGCTGTCAACGCCCAGGTGACCGCTGCCCTGGATGAGGCTGCGGAGACCCTGCTCCTTCTCGTCTGAGGGGGCGCGGAGCCCGCTGCGGTTTGCACGGGCTCCCAAAGCCGCAGTCTCACAGAGCCGCTGTCTCTCAGAGCCGCTGTCGCTGTGTCCGAGGGAGGGCTGACCCCGCCCCGCAGGCAAGTGACGCTACGCCCTCTCGCTGGGCCGGGATGACCCAGCGGGGTGCTCTGCAGCGGGGTGCTCTGCGGCGATGCGCTCTGCGGCGATTGGCGCGCCGATGAGCCCCCTTCACCGCCATGCAGCGCGGCGGATGACCCTGACTCGACGGCACCCGAGCTGAGCCCGTGGCTTGAGCCCGCGATCCAGGCCGTGTTCATCCCGGCCGTCTGGGCAGACCCTGCGGGCCTGCAGATCCGGAGGCTCAGGATCTAACTCTCGGGCGGGACGAAGGTGCCACCCGCAGGGGCCCTTCAGCCGCTAAATCCGATCACCAGCGTCAGGACACAAAGGGAGAACAGCACAAATTCGGGAAGCCAATGCTTCGCTGCGCGGGTGCTCCCAGACCCATATTCGAGGGCTCGGTTCGGCATGTGGAAAGGAGGCGAGGAGTAAAGGAGAGAGGCGGTCCGGGAACACCGCATTCAGAAGGTTGCATTCCCGCGGGCGGACCGCCACTCGTGGTCTTCCCGCATGCGGGGCCGTCCACGGCGGCGCCCCCCCGGGAGGCGGCTAGCAGGCCCCAATGCCTCGCGAAATGCCCCACATCGGGACACGACGCCTCACCTTTCCAGGTGAGGACAATGCCGACATCCGTTGTCGCAACACGCCCGATCCCAAAGGGTGGCTGCCGTCATCACCCAGAGCCCGGACTGGGGATCCAGGTAGAGGGGCTCTCCGCTCGCCACCGCGGCGCGGTGGGCCTCGATGATGGCTCCGTGGTACGGGTGCCTGGTGTCGAGCCGTCCAGGATGCGGATCAACCAGAGATGCCGGTAGTTGGCCCCTGCCCGGTCCGGGTGAGCCGGCCTTTTGAATCGGTTGTTCCATCGAAGTCGTGTCACACGGAGCGGTTCCATGGGCCGGCCGTGTCGCTTGGTTGGAAGATCGGCCAGGAGTCTGAGGATCGAAGAGCAAAGTCCGGCTTCTTCGTGGAGGCTGCCCAGATCAGGCCACTCCCCTGTGCCCGCGCGGGGCGCAGCGCCAGATGAACTGACGAGCTGGGTCGAGGCACGTGAACTCGTCGACCGGCTCCTGCCGGCGGCCGTGAGAGGCCGGCCCGCGGATGTGGCCTAGGACCCACGCCAAAGAACGCCGAGCGAGGTTCCCCGGCCCGAGGCCCCCCCCGGACGCCCCTGCGAACTCACGGGCCCAGCCGATGCAGATGATGGGTTAGCCTGAGCCGACCCAAGACCCTCTCTGGACCAAACCATGACCTCGCTTCTTCGCCTCGCCCTCCTTGGACTCGCCGCCGTGCTCACGCTCTCCTGCGCCGCCACGACCACCCAAGACCGGCCTGTGCCGGACCCGGAGGTGGGCCCCTCAGGCGACATGTGCCGGATCTACGCCGCACGGTCCACCCAGATGATGGGGCGAGTTCGAACCGTCGAGGTCATCGTCAACGATCAGATCATCGGCCGGCTCGGCGAGTCGGGCTACCTCTGCTGGGACCTCCCGGTCGGACGCACCGTGGTGCAGGCGTTGTTCCACGGCTCGGTGATCGACGGTAAGCCGGTGGAGACGGTGTTCGGCTTCGATGGCGAGGGTGGAGCGACCTACTACTACGAATTGCACATGGACGCCGGCACTCGGAAGGCGATCGCCCGTGCACTCGACGAGGACGCAGGCAAGGCGCTGATGGCGGACCGCAAGGCCCCGGAGGCCCGATGAGCGCTCTCGCCGCAGCGTTCCTGCTCGCGCTCTCGCCCGCGGCGCAGGAGGCCGTCCGCCCCGCCGCTGAAGAGCCGCAGGGCATGAGGGTCCTCGTCTGGAATATCGAACGGGGCGCCAATCCATACACGGACGGGGCGGAGAAGGCTCTGGCGCAGATCCGCGCCCTCAATCCGGACGTCTGCCTCCTCCAGGAGAGCTACGACATCGACGGAGAGCGGCCCAAGCTCGGCGCCTGGATGGCGAAGGAGCTCGGCTGGAACAGCTGGCAAGGCGACAGCACCCACCTCTGCGTCCTGACCCCGCTCGAGATCCGTGACCGCTACTTCCACGAGACCTGGCACGGCGTCGGCGCCCGTCTCGAGGACCGCGCTGGCCGGGCGTTCGACGTCTACAGCACCTGGATCGACTACCGCGCCTACATCGCCTACGCCCTGCGAGACAACCCGGCCATCGAGGACGCCGAGCTGCTCCGCTGCGAGTCCGAGGGTTCCAACCGGCTGGCGCAGGCCAACGCGCTCCTGGCGCACCTGGAGGAGTCCGGCCGCTTCGACGGCTCGGTCCCGCTGCTGGTGGGCGGCGATTGGAACTGCCCGTCCCACCTCGACTGGACCGACGACACGGCGCGGGCGTTCCGCTTCAAGCGCCCCCTCGATCTCCCCGTCAGCCGCCGCATGGCCGCCGAGGGCTTCATCGACACGTTCCGAGAGGTGCACCCCGACCCCCTGCGCCGCCCTGGGTTCACCTGGACGCCCATGGCACGCGGGACCGTGGACGCCCCGATGCCCCTGGACCGGATCGACCGGCTCTACCGACGCCCCGCCACCGGGGGCGAGCTGCGGCTGGTGCCCGTGGCCGCCAGGGTCCTCCCGGACCGCCATGAGCCCGCCGAGCTCCCCCGAACCGAGCGCGCCTTCCCCAGCGACCACGGGGCCGTGGTGATCGACCTCGAGTGGCGCTCGGCTGGCCGCTGAGCGGCCCCCCGAGTCCCGGGATGAACGGAAGCGGGGGCACCGATTGCCGCCCCCCCGCCCGCGCCCTAACTTGAGGGGTCGACGGCCCGCCTCCGAACACTCCGTTCGGGGTGCCGTCCCCCATCAGCATGGCCCTCCACTCGACCGCAAGCGAGCCCACCGCGCCCTTCCGCCCCCAGCACCCCGTCCGCATCGTGACGGCGGCGTCCCTCTTTGACGGACACGACGCCGCGATCAACGTGATGCGCCGGATCCTCCAGTCGTCGGGGGCCGAGGTGATCCACCTGGGCCATAACCGGTCGGTGGCCGAGATCGTCGACTGCGCGATCCAGGAGGACGCCCACGGCATTGCCCTGACCTCCTACCAGGGCGGCCACGTGGAGTACTTCAAGTACATGGTCGAGCTGCTCGCCGAGCGCGGCGCCGACATCAAGGTCTTCGGAGGTGGGGGCGGCACGATCCTGCCCGAGGAGGTCGAGGAGCTGCACGCCGCGGGCGTGGCGCGCATCTACTCCCCGGACGACGGTCGGGCCCTGGGCCTGCAGGGGATGATCAACGACCTGCTCGAGCGGTGCGCCGAGGTCGACAAGTCCACGGCGGCCAGCGCCCCCATCGAGGAGCTCATCGGTGGGCTCCCCGCCTGCGCCCACGACGGGCTCGCGCGCCTGATCACCCTCGCCGAGAACCTCGAGGACGGCGCCGAGGTCATCGCGCGCCAGCTCGATCAGCTGCACGGTGCCGGCGTGGGCAAGAACGCTCCGGTGCTCGGCATCACCGGCACCGGCGGGTCCGGCAAGTCGAGCCTCGTGGATGAGCTGGTGCGCCGGTACCTGCGGGACCAGCCGGGGAAGACGATCGCGATCCTGTCCGTGGACCCGAGCAAGCGGAAGACCGGCGGCGCGCTCCTGGGCGACCGGATCCGCATGAACGCGATCCACGACGAGCGGGTCTTCATGCGCTCGCTCGCAACGCGCCAGGCGAACCTCGCCCTCTCCAAGCACGTGCAGTCCGCCATCGACCTGTGCAAGGCCGCGCAGTTCGACCTGATCGTCGTCGAGACGAGCGGCATCGGGCAGTCCGACACCGAGATCACCGACCACAGCGACGCGTCCCTGTACGTGATGACGGCGGAGTACGGCGCGGCGACCCAGCTCGAGAAGATCGACATGCTCGACTACGCCGACCTGGTCGCCATCAACAAGTTCGACAAGCGCGGCAGCCTCGACGCCATGCGGGACGTCAAGAAGCAGGTCCAGCGCGCCCGCGAGCTGTGGGAGGCGAGCCCCGACGACATGCCGGTGCACGGCACCATCGCCAGCCAGTTCAACGACGCGGGCACCAACCGCCTCTATCTGGCGCTCATGGCCAAGATCGTGGAGCGAACCGGCGCGCCCCTCGGCCCCGGCGGCGACCTCGCCACGGCCGACGGCGAGAAGCGCTCGGTGATCCCCCCCGACCGCGTGCGCTACCTGGACGAGATCAAGGAGAGCGCCGCGCGCTTCGACGCCTGGGTGGAGCGCCAGGCCGCCCTGGCCCGGACCCTCTATCAGCTCCACGGCTCCGTCCTGGCCCTCCGCGGCGATGCTCCGAACACCGACGTGCTCCCGGCCCTCGAGGCGCAGGAGAGCGATGGCCCCGGGGTCACCGCGCTGCTCGAGCGCTACGACGAGCTCGCCAAGGAGCTCGACGGGCGCGCGCGCAAGTCGCTGGAGGCCTGGCCCGGCATCCTGGAGCGCTTCGGCAAGGACCACTTCGAGTTCCAGGTCCGCGGCAAGACCCTGCGCCAACCCCTCACGGTCGAGAGCCTCTCCGGCACCAAGGTCAAGCGCGTGGCCCTGCCGCGCTTCCGCGACTGGGGCGACGTGCTGCGCTGGCGCTTCCAGGAGAACGTCGCGGGCGAGTACCCCTTCACCGCGGGTGTCTTCCCCCTCAAGCGCCAGGGTGAGGACCCGGCGCGCATGTTCGCCGGCGAGGGTGGCCCCGAGCGCACCAACCGCCGCTTCCACTACGTCTCTCGCGGCCTCCCCGCGGCGCGCCTCTCCACCGCCTTCGACTCGGTGACCCTCTACGGCGAGGACCCCGCGCCGCGTCCGGACATCTACGGCAAGGTCGGCAACTCGGGCGTCTCCATCGCCACCGTGGACGACGCCAAGAAGCTCTACAGCGGCTTCGACCTGTGCGCGCCGACCACGTCGGTCTCGATGACCATCAACGGGCCCGCGCCCATGGTGCTCGCGTTCTTCATGAACGCCGCCATCGACCAGCGCTGCGAGAAGCACATCCTCGAGCACGGCCTCCAGGCCGACGTCGAGGCGGCCTTCAAGGCCCGCTACGACGACCGCGGGCTCGAGCGGCCGAGCTACCAGGGCGAGCTCCCCGAGGGCAACGAGGGGCTAGGCCTGATGCTGCTCGGGCTCTCCGGCGACGAGGTTCTCCCCGCCGACGTCTACGAGGCCCTGAAGGCGGAGGCCATGAGCGCGGTGCGCGGCACGGTCCAGGCCGACATCCTCAAGGAGGACCAGGCCCAGAACACCTGCATCTTCTCCACCGAGTTCGCCCTGCGGATGATGGGCGACATCCAGGAGTCCTTCGTCCGGCGCGACGTGGGGAACTTCTACTCCGTCTCCATCAGCGGATACCACATCGCAGAGGCCGGGGCGAACCCCATCACCCAGCTGGCCTTCACCCTCGCGAACGGCTTCACCTACGTGGAGTACTACCTGTCGCGGGGCATGAACATCGACGACTTCGCGCCCAACCTGTCGTTCTTCTTCTCCAACGGCACCGACCCCGAGTACTCCGTCATCGGCCGCGTGGCCCGGCGTATCTGGGCCAAGGCCGTGCGGGAGATGTACGAGGGTTCAGAGCGCTCCCAGAAGCTCAAGTACCACATCCAGACCAGCGGCCGCTCACTGCACGCGCAGGAGATCGCGTTCAACGACATCCGGACGACGCTGCAGGCTCTGTATGCGCTCTTCGACAACTGCAACAGCCTGCATACCAACGCCTACGACGAGGCGATCACGACGCCCACGGAGGAGTCCGTGCGCCGGGCGCTGGCGATCCAGCTCATCATCAACAAGGAGCTCGGCCTCGCGAAGAACGAGAACCCCCTCCAGGGTTCCTTCATCATCGAGGAGCTGACGGACCTCGTGGAGGCCGCGGTCATGGAGGAGTTCCACTCCATCTCGGAGCGCGGCGGCGTGCTCGGCGCCATGGAGCGCATGTACCAGCGCTCCAAGATCCAGGAGGAGTCCCTGCACTACGAGGCCCTCAAGCACTCCGGCGCCCTCCCCATCGTGGGCGTGAACACCTTCCTCGACGCCAAGGGGTCGCCGACCATCGTCCCCGGCGAGGTGATCCGCTCCACCGAGGAGGAGAAGCAGTACGCCATCGCGAGCCGCGAGGCCTTCCAGGCTCGGAATCAGGGCGCCTCCGGCGCCGCGCTCGAAGGTCTCCAGCAGGCCGCGCTCGACGGCGGCAACACCTTCGACGCCCTGCTCGAGGTCGCCAAGGTGGCCTCCCTCGGTGACATGTCCGCCGCTCTCTACGAGGTGGGCGGGCAGTACCGCCGGAATATGTGATCGAGCGACGGCGACGTTTCTCGCTGGTTCCCGCCAAGGGAGGGCCTGGGGGGTACGTATGCATGGGGCCGACCACCCGTCGCCGCTGCTCTGATGACCCCCACCCGCCGAACCGCTACAGCCATCGCCGTAGCCGCCGCAGCACTCGCCTGCGCCCTTTGGCTCGCGCTGGGCGGCGCTGACAGGGCGGTGCGTTCCGGTGAGGCGAGCCGCACCGCCGTGATCGACGGTGCAGAGGGGGCAACCCAGAGGGCGGCGGACCTCTCGACCGTCCGCTCCAAGGAGCCCAGCCGGGCGCTGGCCGTCGCCACCGTGGACGCCGCAACCGCAACGAGCGCCCAGGAGACTCAGGGGCTCACGGTCACCGGTCGCGTCAGCGCCGAGAGAACCTTCTCACCAGACGCGGTCACGACGGTCTGGGCGCATTACCTGGGCGCCGCCGTAGAAGGGGCGAGGTCCGTGAAGGCGACTTCACGAGCCCCGCGTGAGTGGGCCTTCGAGTCGCTTCCCCCGGGTTCCTGGGCCTTCACTGCCTTCGTGATCGAGGGGGAGCGGGTGGCGCTCGGATCGGTGGGGCCCGTGTACGTGTCTGCGAGGACGGCGCCCATCTCGATCGAGGCCGTCGAGTACTCGGCCGGTGGCGTGGTGACGGCCTCAGGCGGCCAACCCCTCGCCGGGGTCCCGGTCACCTTCACGTGGACCTCCACGCAGCCGCATCGTCTCCCCTCACGCCTTCTCCCACCCCATCTCGGCGGAGAGGGTGACCCTGCGCAGTACTTCCGCGACCTCCCTGACGATCTACCTCGCGCTCGCGACGCGCGGGTTCGGACCACCGACGCATTGGGACGCTTCTCATTCGCAATCCCAGGGCCCGGGACCGTGACGCTCCGCGCGCCGGGGGCCACACTCCTCGGGCCGGATGGGACTGAGCCGTACGAGAACCATGCCTGGTTCATCTCGTCGGTCGAGGATCAGCTGACCCCGGCCCGGCCAAGGCTCGACGACCTCGTCCTCTCGATCCACCAAGCAGCGAAGCTGAAGGGTCGGCTGCGGGCCGGTGCGGACGGCCCGGAGGGCATCCTCTGCTATCTCTTGCTGCTCTCCGAGGACGTTCCGAAGGGAGCATCTCGCTCGCAGAGGGTCTTCACCGACAAGAACGGCGAGTTCGCCTTCGAGCGATGTGCGCCCGGCGAGTACTTCCTCTACCTCCGCTCAAGCGACAAGGCCGGGCAGGACTACAGCCTCCGGGTGCCCCTCACCCTTCACGAGGGTGAGGAGCGGTACATCACCGACCGCCTCACCCCGTCGGCCCGGATCAGCGGTGTCGCCCACGACCGGGAGGGCCGGCCGCTGGTCGGCGTCGACGTCGTGGCCACAGCTCGCCGGAACAGCAACCTGACCCGACGCGCCACCACCGACGCCAGCGGTCTCTACACCATCGAGGCGCTCTGCGAGGGCGTGTACGAGCTCAAGCTGGCCATCCTCCCGGACCCCGTTGAGCGCCTGATCATCGAGGTCCCGGCAGGGGGCGCGGTGATCGAGGCCGGGACGCTGGTCGCGTCGGACACCTGACGGGGACGTCAGTTCCAGACCTCGGCGGGCCCGTTCAGCAGGGCCTCCGCCGGGACACTCCCCGCCATGGGATCGGCGCAAAGCGGACAGCCGCGGGCCGCGTGGGCGGCCGCACCGTGTCGAGCCGCCTCGAACTGAGCGCGGGTCCGATCCATCGCGGCAGCTCCGGCGTGATCGCCCTCCAGCCCCCCTTCCTGTGTGGCGCCGCCGCCCGCCGCCGCGTCCACAGCGGGGGGCAAAGGGTCCTCAGCCCCTGCGCGCCCTCCCTCAGGCGCCC
>Ga0102815_10000783_pt1 | contig 20435 bp, 17 predicted proteins | sample ColrivemetaGS759_FD_79113 | JGI IMG/M metagenome (GOLD analysis project Ga0102815, IMG submission 79113) | Estuarine microbial communities from the Columbia River estuary - Ebb tide ETM metaG S.759 | ecosystem: Environmental > Aquatic > Marine > Intertidal zone > Estuary | place: USA: Columbia...
ATCTAAATTGCTCATTTTTAGTATTTTTTTCTAAAATTAGCAAAATAATTCAACTTAAATAGTTTTTATTTCTTCTAAAACAAAATATAAAAGTAAATATTACTGAAATATGTAAATATATCAGTAGTAATAGTTGATATATTGTAAATTTGAAATAAAATAGACTTATTATGAGCAATAAACCAGCAAATAACATCCAAGATTTACAGTATTTTGGAGAGTTTGGAGGCGTAAATCCTTCAATTTCAGATTCAGCAACTTATACGTTTTTACATGCAAAAACAATGCTTGATACTTTTGAAGGTCATGCAGAAGGTTGTTATTTATATTCCCGTCATACCAGTCCAAGTAATTTGTATTTAAGCGAAGCCTTGGCTGCGATGGAATTTACAGAAACGGCTAATGTTGCAGCTTCAGGAATGGGTGCAATAACATCGGTTTTTTTACAAGTTTGTAGTGCTGGTGATCATATAGTTTCGGCAAGAACTATTTATGGAGGTACCTATGCATTCTTAAAGAACTTTACGCCTAAACTGGCTATAACCACTTCGTTTGTTGATATTACCGCTTTAGAAGCGGTTGAAGCGGCTATCACTTCAACAACGAAAATGATTTATTGTGAGGCTATTAGCAATCCGCTTTTAGAAATTGCAAATCTTGCTGAGTTGTCTAAAATTGCTAAAAAACACAATATCCTTTTGGTGGTTGACAATACATTTTCACCAATGTTAATTTCACCTCAAAAATTGGGAACTGATATTACCATTCACAGTTTAACAAAATTTATAAATGGAACCAATGATACTGTTGGTGGTGTTGTTTGTGGATCACAAAAATTTATTGATAGTCTTCGAAATGTGAATGATGGAGCTGCTATGTTGTTAGGTCCTGTGATGGATAGTCTAAGAGCTGCTAGTATTTTGAAAAATTTAAGAACCCTGCACATTAGAATGAAAAAGCACAGTGAAAATGCATTGTATTTAGCTGAAAATTTTGAAGAAGATGGCTTGAAGGTTGTATACCCAGGTTTAAAAAGCCATAAAGGTCATGAACTTTTTAAAACGATGTATAACAAAGAATATGGCTTTGGTGGAATTATGACCATTGATGTTGGAAATTTAGAAAAAGCCAATGAATTAATGGAATTAATGCAAAACGAAAACTTAGGCTATTTGGCCGTAAGTTTAGGATTTTATAAAACGTTATTTAGCGCACCAGGAACCAGTACATCTTCTGAAATACCTGTGGAAGAGCAAGCTGAAATGGGACTTTCAGATGGAATTATTCGTTTTTCAATAGGATTAGATAATGATATTGAAAGAACGTATAGAGCCATGAGGAAATGTATGAAACAAGTTGGTGTGTTATAATTACTGTTCTTTTTTTGATTTATTCCCCCACTCAATTTTGAGTGGGGTTTTTTTGTTGCAAAAACTTTTAAAATTCCGTACTATTACATTTCATTAAAAAACACAGCATGCAAGACAAAGAAAACATATCAGAAATAAAAACAGGAAATCAGCATATAATTCAAAATAAAGAACTAAATATTTTTGAAGCGCTTATTCCCGTTGTTTTATTAATGTGTATGTTGGCTTATAATATATTTTTTGCAGATGGTGAATTGCTGGGTGAATATTCCAATCAGTTTATTTTATTAACGGGAGGATTTTTTGCAGCAATAGTGGGGTTTTTAAATAAAGTTTCTTTAGAAAGAATGTTTAAAGAAATTTCAGAAAACATTAAAAGTGTATTGGTACCTATATTGATCTTATTTTTAGTGGGTGCTTTGGCAGGAACTTGGTTGGTGAGTGGTATTATACCTGCAATGGTATATTACGGATTGCAAGTATTAAGTCCAGCGATATTTTTACCAGCATCTGTAATAATATCGTCAGTAATTTCTGTTGCAACAGGAAGTTCTTGGACTACTTCTGCAACCGTTGGTATTGCATTGGTTGGTATAGGCACAGCATTGGGAATTCCAACAGGAATGATTGCTGGTGCCGTAATTTCCGGTGCATATTTTGGAGATAAAATGTCGCCTTTGAGTGATACAACAAACTTGGCGCCAGCAATGGCTGGAACCGATTTATTTACGCATATTGGTTATATGACTTATACAACGGTACCGTCTTATATTATCACTTTAATTGTTTTTTCTATTTTAAGTTTTACGATTGATACAACAGGAAGTACTGATTTAAGCGGATTGTTACATTCAATAAATAGCACATTTAACATTTCACTTTATTTGTTTATTGTTCCATTAGCTGTTATCATTCTTATTGTAGCAAAAACAAAGCCACTAGTTGCTTTGGGAATTGGGGTTGTTTTAGCCGCCATATTCGCTTTTATTTTTCAGCCTGAAATTTTAAACAGTTTATCTGATTCAAAAGGAAGATCTTTATTTAATGCCATTTTTGTTGAAACGGAAATTAGCACAGATAATGAAAAATTAAATGAACTCTTTAGTTCAGGAGGAATGAAAGGTATGCTATGGACCATATTTCTTATTTGTTGTGCAATGGTGTTTGGAGGCATTATGGATGCTATTGGAGCGTTGGCAAAAATTACCAATGCCCTGTTGAAAATTGCAACATCTGTTTTTGGATTGTTTGCAAGTACCGTTGTAAGTTGTATTGGTTTAAATGCCATTGCTTCAGATCAGTATTTGGCTATTGTAATTCCGGGTAAAATGTTTAAAAAGGCTTATGAAGATAGAGGCTTGGCACCAGAAAATTTAAGTAGAACTTTGGAAGATTCGGGTACAGTAACGTCGGTTTTAATACCTTGGAATACCTGTGGAGCTTACCAATCTGGTGTATTAGGTGTTGGGGTTCATGAATACTTTTTCTACGCAGTTTTTAACTGGTTAAGTCCAATTATGACCTTAACATTTGCAGCTTTCCAAATAAAAATAAGACAACTTGTAAAAAAATAATTGAATAGAAATTCTTTCACTTGGAATGCTTTTGGCAATAATTAAATGAAAAAATTCCAGACCAATCCAATTCTAAAGGTAAAATCTCGGTAAGGATAAGTAGGTGAGGAATAATAATTTCTACCAGTTAAACTTGAAGTGATATTTTCGAATTGTAAATAAATACGAGTGCGTTGAATCCTCATATTAAAAAAGAAATCTAACATTGGGAAATTTCCAATTTCATCTGTGTTTTGTATAGTAAATTCACTAATTAAAGGATTGTAAGCATTCATTTTATAGCTGCTAAAATAGCTGAAGGTAAAACCTGTTTGTAAGTACAAAGGTTTGCCTTTAAACACATCGGTAGCATAATAAAAAGAGTTTCTAGTGACCCAAGTAGGAACTCTGAAAAACGATTCTCCGGAAATGACACTTTGATACATTACTGTATTGTCGAGTGAAAATTTCCCATAAGTGAATTCCTTTAATAGTTTTATTTTAAAATAGTTAAGGGTTTCTGTAGCTTGTTCAGATTTGCCATCCTCATTAAAATAGATATAATTATCAATGGCATTATAACTAGCTTCAACACTTCCCCATTTTCTAGAATTAAAAACACCACCAAAAGTGACGATTTTTTCGTTTCCAAAGTTGTTTTGCCAATTGTAATCTATGTAATCACTTTGGTATAATTGCTTGTTAAAATCAGGTGATTTTGAGGTGAATTCAGCAAAACCCTGAAAGTTAAAAACACTATCCATTTCATAAATAATAGCTGTTTTTATAGTATTTCCGTGAATATCTCCAAATAAAATTGTTGAAGCGTCCGCTTTTAATTGTAAATCCCCAAATGTTTTAACCCATTCTGCACCAATTGAAAGTGCATCGCCTTTTAATTTGTCTGAAATAGCATAGTCATCATAATATAAAACGCTGTTATAGTGGTAATTATAATTAAAATAATTGGTTTTAAATTTTACACTTCCTGTATAAATAGAGTAGAGTTGCAAATACAATTGTCCTTCAAAATTTTGATATGATGTATGATCTTCAATTTCATTTACAAAGGCTTTTCCAAAAAAACTGCTTGCAGCTGATTGAGAATAACGATAATGTTTTGTTTGATACAATAAAGAATTTCCCAGCTGCAAATTAAACAGGGATTTTTCTTTTGAATCAGCAATTAAAATTGAATCTTTTTTAAAGCCCTTTGAAGCAATTGCTAAAGAATCAACAATCTTAGTTGTATCGGCAATTTTAAGTGGCGTACTGATAGTATCTTTTAGGGCAATTTTAGAATTTTGATGAATGGTGTCAATAACCAAAGTTGAATCAACAGTTTTTAGATTTGAATTGATGGAATCATTTTTTATAACTCGAGGCTTATTTTGTAGTTTATCGATTTTTGTTGGAGCTTTTTGTTGTTTAGTATCTGTTTTTTTTTCAAAACTTCTATTTGAAAATAACGTAACAACTTGATCTATATAATAGCGTTTTCCCTCAAAAATATTATCGGCATTGTTAAAATTAACTTCTAACCGCTCCCGGTTTGTATAATCGGGATTGTTAGTTTCAAAATAAGCAACAGATTGAGGCGTTAAGCCACCGTTTTCCTCGTTGAATATATCAAAACTATACATATGTCCTCGAACATAGTAACCTTTATTTTTAGTATGATAGTTAAATGTTGCCCTAAAATTACCATGACTTGAAAGTGCGCTTTGATATTTCCCCAAAGAACGCAATCCTTTATAAGCCGCCGAAACATTTAGTTGTTTCGATGTATTTGCAGTAAGCAAAGCATCTAAAACTTGCCCTTGTTGCATACCTTTTTTATACATCATTTCTGAAGTTGGTGTAGGTACATAATAATAATCCAAGTCGTTTAATGTATAATAATTATACTGTTTAGCACTAAAACCCATTTCTGGAAACATGGCACTTCCATTAAAATCGTACCCTAATTTATTATAGGTTTGTCCTTGATTGTGAAAAGCCATCAATTCAAAGTTGTCTTTTCTAATATAATTAAACTTGTATTGTTTTTGAATGGATAAAGTAGTATCAATAAAAGTAGTGTCATTTTTTAAGGAAATCACTTTATAGTCTGTATAATGTGTTTTTCCTTCAACTGTAACTTTTCTTTCTTTGTTGTATTGAGAAGAACTGTCACTTTGGTATAAATTACTTGTATTAGTTGGCCTAGTCCTATTAGGCTTCGTAATCTGAGCTTGGCTATTCAAAAAAAATAGACCAAAAAATAATATTAACAATAGGTTCTTCATACAATGAAATAATTGGCAAAGGTAAAATATTTGAATGAAATGAGCGAGAATAAATTATTTCATAAATAATGCTAAATTTGTTTACTTAATTTACAGAATGGCACTTCAAAAATACTTTTTAAAAAACACTGTTGAAGTTGGAACCGATGAAGCCGGAAGAGGTTGTTTGGCAGGGCCAGTAGTTGCGGCTGCCGTAATTTTACCAACAAATTTTAGGCATCCATTGCTGAACGATTCCAAACAGCTAACCGAAAAACAACGTGAAATTTTAAGACCAATTATCGAAAAAAGTGCGCTGGCTTTTGGGGTGGCATTTATTTCAGAAGTAAAAATAGATGAAATTAACATTTTGCAAGCTTCAATTTTGGCCATGCATCACGCAATTGAAAAACTTTCTATAAATCCAGAACACATTATTGTTGATGGCAATAAATTCAAACCTTATAAAAATATACCCCATACAACTGTTGTAAAAGGCGATGCTAAATTTATGAGTATTGCAGCCGCTTCAGTATTGGCAAAAACATATAGAGATGAATTTATGGAGAAAATTGATGCTGAATTTCCCGACTATAAATGGAATCAAAACAAAGGCTATCCAACAAAAAAGCACAGAGATGCCATTGTGAGTTTTGGAATAACAAAGTATCACAGAAAAACATTTAAATTGTTGCCAGAACAATTAAAATTAAATTTGTAGTTGTAAAAATTGGCTTTAAAATGATACATTTGCTTTCCTTAAAAATGTACCAATGATTAAAAGAACAAGAGTTGCTATTTCAAAATTTATCATTCATAAAGTTGGAAATAAATTCAACAGTGCTACCAATATTTTTTCAGAAAGCTTAATTACTTTTGATGAAGAAAGTTATGAATTGATGAAACCTTTTTTGTTGAAGTCGTTTGCAAATGTGGCTGAAAGTTTTCGTTTTAACCACCATGCAAACATTGAATTAAATGAAATAAACAATTATACCAGTCAAATTTTTAACGATAACAGTACGTTTGTTGATGCTTCAAAAAACATCGTGAAACATTTGTTTGAACAATCAAATTCAGCACAAATTAAAACAGGCGATGTAATTATTGCATTGTTTGAAGATATTGAATATAAGGATGTTGTAACACAGGCCATTGGAATTTTTAAAATTGAAAACAAACTCAATTTTTTTCAAACATATACTGAAAATGACAGTTTGGATATTTTTGTTCAGAAGGGAATTAGCACTAGAAAGCTAGATAAAGGCTGTATAATTATCAATTCATCGGATGCTGAAGGAAGGGTAATTTTAAGTGTTGACACTAATAATTATGATGCGCAGTACTGGATTAAGAATTTTTTGAATGTTAAATTTGCTGATGACAGCAATCAACATACGCAAAATTATTTGGAAATGTGTAAAGATTTTTCTGAAGAAATTATAAAAGAAGATTTTGGAGTTCAGGAAAAAACCAAGTTTTTAGCAAAAACGGTTGATTTCTTTAAGATCAATGAAGATGTAAATATTGAAAGTTTTAAAGAGGAGGTTTTTGAAGAAAATGAAGATTTTAAACCTTTGTTTGATAATTATAAAAAGCAATTTGAAGAATTGAACAATGTGTTGGTTCGCAATCAATTTGCTATTTCAGATATTGTTTTGAAAAAGCAAAAGCAAAAGATAAAAACTGAGATCAAACTAGATACCAATATTCAAATTAAATTGGACATTGACGCTCCCGAGGCTTCAAGTGAATACTTGGAAAAAGGCTATGATGAAGCGCGTAAAATGAAATTTTATAAAGTATTTTTTAACGAGGAGGATTAGTTATTGGGTAAAAGTTAGAAGTTTTAAGCCAACAGCGAATAGCAAAATGCGATAAGCTTATGCCGAAACAAATTCAGCCTTAAACAACCCAGAAAAGTGTTTTAAGATTTTCTCTTTCACTTCGTCTAAAGGTATTTTTTTATCCAATTCGGCTTCCATAGAAGTTACTGCTTTTCCTTTTATTCCGCAGGGAATAATATTGTCAAAATAACCCAAATTGGCATTTACATTTAAAGCAAAACCGTGCATCGTAACCCAACGACTGGTGCGAACACCCATAGCGCAAATTTTACGTGCAAATGGTGTTCCAACATCAAGCCAAACACCAGTTTCACCTTCACTTCTTTCCGATTTTATGCCGTACTCAGCTAAGGTCTTGATAATTACATCTTCTAAAAAGCGCAGGTATTTATGGATATCAGTAAAAAAATTGTCTAAATCTAAAATAGGGTAGCCAACCAACTGTCCGGGACCGTGGTAAGTAATGTCGCCTCCACGATTGATTTTATAAAAAGTTGCCCCTTTTTGAGTTAACTGTTCTTCATTTAATAATAAATTACTCATATCGCCACTTTTTCCTAAAGTGTACACATGCGGATGCTCGACAAATAAAAAATAATTAGAAGTTTTAGCTGATAAATTATTTTTTCTATTATCAATTTTTACATCAATAATACTTTGAAATAATGCTTCTTGATATTCCCAGGTTTCTTTGTAATCTTTTAAACCCAGATCAATTAAAGTAACTTTTTGCATTAGTTATTTGGATTGTTATTAATAATTAAAGCAGCAATTACGCCGGGAACCCAGCCTAAACAAGTTAAAATAAATACAATAACTAAAGATCCACATCCTTTATCAATAACAGCTAAAGGTGGAAAAATAACACAAAGTATAACTCTAAAACAGCCCATTTAATATTTTTTCAAAGGTCTTATAATTATATGTAGTATGCAACGTTAAATTGTTACAAATAATTACAATTTAAATGTATTTTTGTTGAATGAGTATTGAAGTAAAAAATATCACCAAATTCTATGACGAACAAACAGCTTTGAATGCTGTGAATTTCACCATTAATAAAGGTGAAATTGTTGGGTTTTTAGGTCCTAATGGCGCTGGAAAATCAACGATGATGAAAATTATTACGGGCTATATAAAAGCTTCGGAAGGAGAAGTTTTGGTGGCAGGTTTTAATATTACTTCAGCAAAAATTGAAGCTCAAAAAAACATTGGTTATTTACCTGAACACAATCCATTGTATTTGGAAATGTATGTAAAAGAGTATTTATTGTTCAATGCTGGAATTTATAAAGTTGCTAAAAATGAAGTGGATAATATCATTAAAAAAGTGGGATTAACACCAGAAGCGCATAAAAAAATAAATCAACTTTCAAAAGGATATCGTCAGCGTGTTGGTTTGGCGGCAGCCTTGTTACACAATCCCAAAGTACTGGTTTTGGATGAACCAACTACTGGTTTAGATCCAAATCAATTATTGGAAATTAGAAATTTAATAAAAGAAGTCGGGAAAGATAAAACAGTGCTTTTTTCGACACATATTATGCAGGAAGTTGAAGCTATTTGTGATCGCGTGATTGTAATTAATAAGGGTAAAATTATAGCCGATAAAAATTTAAAAGAACTCAAAGAAAATCAAGAGCAGGTGATTGAAGTTGAGTTTGATTATAGAGTTGAAAAGCAATTTATTGAAAGCATTTCGTTCTTAAAATCTGCTGAAAATATTCATGATACTTTGTGGGTTTTAACTTTTTCAACTTCAAAAGATATGCGTTCAAAAGTATTTGATTTTGCACATGACAACGGATTGAAAATTCTGCAATTAAACACAAAAAATAAAAATCTGGAAAGTTTATTTAGAGAGCTAACTACTTAAAAAGCAGATTTCCATAATTATTTAAAACTGTCACCTCTACAATTGGAGGTTTGTTATAAGAAATTACATCGCCTGTTGAATGAATGCTACCTTTTAAACTTTGAATAGGGTAAACAATTATGTCGTTAGAGCTTATTTGTCTAATTTTTATATGTTGTGCTTTCATATTTATCCCCTCGAACCTGCTATCGTTAACATCAAAAAAATCAATATCTAAATTATTTGTTAATCCGTTAATATAAAAAACTGCAATTCCATTGCTTTGTATGATGAGACTTTCATTTTCAATAGTTAAATACCAATTTCCAATTGGTAAAAATTCATTCTTATCACCAATAGAGATGAGTTTTAATGACGGGTAGGTTAAAACTCCTTTTGATGATACCTTGTATTCCGAAGCATTTCTAATTACTTTTAAATTTGGCGATGTCAAGTACACTTTGGTTAAATCGTAATCTCTGAAAAAATTACAAGTATTGTTATTTGTTAAAACCAATTCATTGTTAGTTACTTTTGCTGTAATGTCTGGGAGTAAATTTTTACCACTCTCAATTATTACTTTTTGCTCAGAGCCTTCGGTAATAATCAATTCAATACGGGAATGAACTACAACTTTATCAAAAAAAGGCAGTTCAACTTCAATTTGTGTTATTGTTCCGGCAGACTGAAAACAATTGTTTGCATTTTCGTTGTTGCAACCAACTAAAACTATAAAGGATACGAAATAAATTATTTTTTTAATCATTTTATTAAAGTCTAATTCCCATTCCTAATTCAACGGTTTCTGCATTGGCAGCGTGCGCTTTTAAGCGTATGGATGCAAACCATTTATCATTTATGTATCTTTTTAAACCCAAAGTTTCATAAACCCTTCCATCGTATTCAAACGGATATTTCGCATAATAACCCAATTGTGTTTCAACAGATAATTTGTTGATAAACAATTCGTAACCAATAAAAAAACCTATTCTAGAGAAAGATGTAGGGTTCCCTAAATCTGAGTGTGGAATTGATAAATTAATTTCATAAAAATCTTTTAACATTGGTGAAATATACAAATCGGAACCCAATTGAAAAGCTGATTTTCTGCTAATTCGTTTGTCAATGTATGCAGAAGCTACAAAAAATGGTTTAATGCCACTGCCAATAATTGAAGATTCATTTACTCCGCCTCTAACTGCTAAATTTAATTTCACCGGCTCAGTTACTTTTTCGGTTTCTGAAGAAGGTATAAATGTAATAGATGGTTCTTTAGGTGTTAAATTATAATTAAGCCCAACGGTTAAAGCCCAGATATTTACACCTGAGTTGGGAGATTTTATATTTGAATTTGAAGCGTGTACAAATGTGAGTCCTCCGGTTACACCTATATGATCAATTAAATAATCTCTTTGATAATACAGTTTTAAATAAGTGCTGGAATTTATGGTTGTACCAAAAGCGGTATTTTTATTATTTGTTTCTTTATGATATGGATTTGTACTGTAAGCCAAACCAATACCTGCGCGTATGATGAATTGGTTTTGTGAAGTTCTGTTTAATAAATAAAAATTGTAATGCCCATATATAGAATAGAGCGCTCCTAAAATATCCGATTTATAATCTTGATAACCAAAGGAAATTCCAACATCAGGATAGTTATACAAGCCTTCCCAGCTTTTTAAACCAGTGGTTTTTATATTGTAGCTTGCAAAAACACCAGTTGGGTGTCCTTGTAAAAAAACAGTTGCATCTGGATTTGTATTGAGGATGTTACCATAAAAATAATCGGCTTGAAAATAGGAGGGTTTTGTTTGACTAAAGGCAATAAAACAGCTGAAAAATAAAAATACACTTAACGTCTTTTTCATTAAAAACAAATTGTTTAATTCAGTTTAAAATGAATTTGTTCTTTATTTAACACCTCAATCAATTCATTCGAAATATCAACTTTAAAGCTTCGGCTTGGAAGATTTAATTTTAGGTTTTCTTCGATATCAAAAACAGTAAAGTTCAAATTTTTAGTGCCTTTAAATTTAGATAAAATTGAATTTAATCTTTCAATATTAGCTTCATTAATGTCTTTTATTGAAAGGTTTAACGTGATTTTTTTTGAAAATTCTTCTAAAATATCCTGTAATAATTGAATGGTTCCAAATGTAAATCGCACATCATCTTTCCAACCTTTTCTACAGAAAATTTTAGCGTAAATAAAAGCATTTGGAACTAAAAAATGTCTGAATTTTAAATATTCTTCACTAAAAAGTCTGAATTCATGGGATCCGCTATAATCTTCTAAACTAAAAGAAGCCCATCCTTTTCCATTTTTGGAAACCCGATGTTCAATATTTGTTATGATGCCACCTACTGCTAAATCCTTACCCATTAATTCTTTTTCATTTTGAAAAACAGTTAAGGGGGTGTTACAAAAATAGTTTATCTCAGTTTTAAAATCATCTAAAGGATGTCCAGAAATATAAATACCAACCAATTCTTTTTCTTTGGAAAGTTCTTCCATCACACCCCATTTTTGTGCTTCAGGAATTTCTGGTTCAGGAAACTGAATTTCAGAAGCTTCCCCAAACATAGAGATTTGTGCTGAATTCTTATTTTCTTGAAATTTGTTTCCGTATTTAATGGCTCTTTCTATAAATGTAACCCCTTTTTCATCTAATTGATAATATTGAGCACGATGCACATTTTTAAAAGAATCCAATCCGCCAGCCATCACCAACCCATCAAATGCCCTTTTATTGGCTGCTCTTAAATCTACACGTTTTGTGACATCAAAAATTGAAGAAAAGGAACCATTTTTTTTGCGTTCTTCGACAATTGCATCAACGGCAGCAGCTCCTACCCCTTTAATAGCACCCATTCCAAAACGAACTGCACCTTCTTTATTTACAGCAAATTTATAATACGACTCGTTCACATCGGGTCCTAAAACTAAAATTCCAGCACGTTTACATTCTTCCATAAAAAAAGTAACTTGCTTGATGTCATTCATATTATTGGACAAAACAGCGGCCATAAATTCGGAAGGGTAATGCGCTTTTAAATAAGCCGTTTGGTAAGCAATATAGGCGTAACAGGTAGAATGCGATTTGTTGAAGGCATAAGCAGCAAACGCCTCCCAATCTTTCCATATTTTTTCTAAAACTTCTTCAGGGTGGTTGTTGGCTTTTCCGCCTTCAATAAATTTTGGTTTTAATTTTTGAAGCAATGCGAAAATCTTTTTACCCATAGCTTTACGCAGCATATCAGCATCACCTTTACTAAATCCCGCCAATTTTTGGGAAAGTAACATTACCTGTTCCTGATAAACTGTTACTCCATAAGTTTCTTTTAAATACTCTTCCATTTCTGGCAAATCATATTCAATTGCTTCTTCCCCATGTTTACGCATAATGAACAACGGAATATATTCCATTGGTCCTGGTCGATACAGTGCATTCATAGCAATTAAATCGGCAAATTCTGTTGGTTTTAACGATTTCATATGCTTTTGCATGCCTGGAGATTCGTACTGAAAAACCCCAATAGTTTCACCTTTTTGAAAAAGCTCGTATGTTTTTGGGTCATCTAACGGAAAATCATCAGGTATTAAATCTAACCCATGTTTGGCTTTTACAATTTTAACGGTATCTTTAATTAAAGTCAGTGTTTTAAGACCTAAGAAGTCCATTTTTAATAAACCTGCAGTTTCAACAACATTATTGTCGAACTGGGTAACATACATTGCTGAATCTTTTGCAGTAGCAACAGGAACCAGATTTGTAATAGGTTCTGGTGTTATAATTACCCCACAGGCATGTGTACCAGTATTACGAACCGAACCTTCTAAAGCACACGCTTGCTTAATGGTTTGGGCATCTAAACTGTTACCTTCAGCTATTTTTCTAAGCTCAAGTACATTTTCAAATTCTTCAGACTTTAAACCTTTTATTTTATCCTTACTTTTTTGGTCTTCCCCAAAAATATTTTGAAGTTTAACACCCGGAATTAATTTTGCAATTCTATCGGCATCCATCAATGGTAAATCCAGTACACGTGCAGTATCTCTAATGGAAGATTTTGCAGCCATAGTACCGTAGGTAATAATTTGTGCTACTTGGCTGGCTCCATATTTTTCGATTACAAAATCAATGACTCTTTGACGGCCCTCATCATCAAAATCAATATCAATATCGGGTAATGAAACACGATCTGGATTTAAGAAACGCTCAAAAAGTAAATCGTATTTAATAGGGTCAATATTTGTAATCCACAAGCAATAGGCAACTGCAGAACCAGCTGCAGAACCACGACCGGGACCAACAGCAACATCCATTTTTCGAGCTTCTAAAATAAAATCCCAAACAATTAAAAAATAACCTGGATAACCAGTTTTCTCAATTACTGATAGCTCAAAATCTAGACGTTCTTTGATGGCAGGATCAAAATTTTCGCCATAACGTTTTTTAGCACCTTCAAAAGTAAGGTGTTTTAAATAGGCATTTTCACCTCTAACGCCTCCATCTATGCTATCTTCAGGGTTTGCAAATTCCTTAGGGATGTTAAATTTGGGCAATAAAACATCTCTAACTAAAGTGTAAATTTCAATTTTATCTACAATTTCCTGAATATTTGTAATGGCTTCAGGAACATCTTCAAACAAACTTTTCATTTGTTCCTGAGATTTAAAATAGTATTCGTTATTTGGTAAGCCAAATCGATAACCCCTTCCTCGGCCTTTTGGCGTGGCTACCTTTTCACCATCTTTTACACATAATAAAATATCATGCGCTTCAGCTTCATCTTTGGTTGTGTAAAATGTATTGTTGCTTGCTATTAATTTTACATTGTGTTTTTTTGAAAATTCAATTAAAACAGAATTTACATGGTTTTCATTTTCTTGGCTATGACGCATCAACTCCAAATAGAAGTTGTTCCCAAATTGTTCTTTCCACCAAATTAATGCCTCTTCTGCCTGATTTTCTCCAACATTTAAGATTTTACTGGGAATCTCTCCATATAAATTTCCAGATAGAATTATTAAATCTTCTTTATGTGCTTCAATAACTTTTTTATCGATTCTAGGAACGTAATAAAAACCATCAGTATGCGAAATAGATGACATTTTAGCCAAATTGTGATAGCCATTTTTATTTTTAGCTAAAATTACAATCTGATAACCATTGTCTTTATTGTTTTTGTCAGTATGGTCTTCGCAAACATTAAATTCACAACCTAAAATAGGTTTTATAATGCTTTTGGGTATTTCTCCATCCTTTAAGTTTTTGTTGTGTTTATCAACAACTTCATTGTAATTAAGGGCTTCACGAATAAAGTAAAAAGCGCCCATCATATTGCCGCTATCTGTTAAAGCAACAGCGGGCATATTGTTTTTTATAGCAGCATTTACAAGATTGCCAACGCTGGAAGTAGATTGTAAAATTGAAAACTGAGAATGACAATGTAAATGTGCAAATTGGGCACTTTTAAAATCGCTGATAACTTCTTTAGAATGAACAATATCATCTTCGCTATTATCAGTAGTTTTTAAACTTAACTTTTTGCTTTCCTTTTTTAAATTTATATGTTTTAAACCAATAACATTGATGGTTGAAGGATTTTTTGCGTCAAAATGTTGAAAATAATCAGATGAAGCATTTAATTCTTCTTTGGTGAAAACACGTTGTCGAATCAATTCGAAAAAGCAACGCGTGGTTGCTTCAACATCGGCTGTGGCATTGTGTGCTTCAGAAAATGGAGCGTGAAATAAATGTTCGTGTAATTCAGTTAAAGTTGGCAGTTTAAATTTACCACCTCTTCCGCCAGGAATTTGACATAGCGATGCTGTTGTTTCGGTACAAGTATCTAAAACAGGTAATTGATTTAAGTTGGTTTGAATTTCTTTTCTAATAAATTCACAACCCATAATATTCAAGTCAAAATTTACATTTTGACCAACAACAAATTTACATTTTGAAAGCGCCTCGTTAAAAAGGTGTAATACTTTTTCTAAACGATATCCTTTTTCTTCTGCTAATTGCGTAGAAATTCCATGAATTTTTTCAGCATCAAAAGGAATGTTAAAATCTTCGGGCTTAATTAAAAAATCTTGGTGTTCAATGAGTGCGCCAAAATCATCGTGCAATTGCCATGCAATTTGAACACAACGCGGCCAATTATCGGTGTCGGAAATTGGAGCATTCCACTTTTTTGGTAAACCTGTGGTTTCAGTGTCAAATATTAAAAACATGTGTTATTTTGTGCTAGAAAAAATGAGTGTTTAAAAGTATGAATTTTAATATTTTTAAGGTTCAATTAATTGATTTTTTTATTAACAATTGGGTTTTTGAAATGAGTATCTTATGTAATGTAAGCTGGTTAACCAAATTAAAATTTGAACAAAATATTCAATTGTGTTAAATAATGTTATAAAAAGTATTTTAGTTTAAACCCTAACATTAGTCATATTTTGTGCTGTCAAGAAGCCTTAATTTTGCATATAGAGATAATGAAGGAAGATTGAATTATGACACAATTGAATTTAAACAGTTACAAAACGACAAAAGATAATATCATACATCAAGGGATCATTTCAAAAATTTCTGAAAATGTTGTCACTGTTTCACTAAAAGGAAACGTGAATTGCGAAGGTTGTAAAGCACAGTCTGCGTGCGGTGTTTCAGATTCAAATGATAAAGAAATTGAGATATTTAATTCAAACCAAACTTACAAATCTTATAAATTACACGAAACCGTTGATGTGGTTTTGAGAAAAGAATTAGGCTTAAAAGCTGTGTTTTGGGCTTATGTTTTTCCTTTTATATTGCTGTTTGTAGTTTTAATAGTTACATCTTTATTTTTAAAAGAATGGATTGCGGGTTTGCTGTCAATTGCTATTCTAATCCCTTATTATTTTGTGCTTTATTTAATGAAAGATACTTTTCAGAAAGCATTTCAAGTTTCAATATTAAAATTTAATTAAAAATGACAGGTTCCGTTTTAAATAGTGTTTTGTTATTAGTTTCTTTAGGAGTGGTTGCAGCAGTTGTGTTGTATATCGTTTCTAAAAAATTCTATGTATATGAAAACCCATTAATTGCCGAAGTTGATGAAATTTTGCCGGGCGCTAATTGCGCTGGTTGTGGTTCTCCAGGTTGTAAATCTTTTGCGGAAAAACTGGTAAATACAGAAGATATTTCAGATTTATTTTGTCCTGTTGGGGGAAATGATGTAATGAAATTGGTTGCCGCCAAATTAGGAAAAGAAGTTGCTGAAAAAGACCCAACGGTCGCGGTTTTACGCTGCCAAGGAGGGTGTGATGTTCGTCCAAAAACTACCGAATACCAAGGTCCAAGAAATTGTGCTATTTCAGCAATGATTTATAGCGGAGAAACCGATTGTCAATATGGGTGTTTGGGCGATGGTGACTGTGTAAATGTGTGCGATTTTGATGCTATGTATATGGATAAAGCAACGGGTTTACCAGTAATTATTACCGATAAATGTACTTCTTGTGGTGCTTGTGTAAAAGCATGTCCGCGTGATATCATTGAAATGCGACCAAAAAACAAAAAAGATTTAAAAATATTTGTTGGTTGTTTAAATGAAGATAAAGGCGGTATTGCCAAAAAAGCTTGTGAAGTAGCTTGTATTGGTTGTTCAAAATGCGAAGATATTTGTCCGAAAGATGCCGTTATTATGGAAAATAATTTGGCTTATATAGACCCTGCTTTATGTACACTTTGTAGAAAATGTGTGGAGGTTTGCCCAACGCATTCCATTATTGAAACCAATTTTCCACCAAAAAAAGTCAAAAAAGTTAAAGAAACGAAGGAAGTTGAAAAAGTTGCAGTTGTAAAAGAAGCAATAATTGCTGAATCAAAAAAATGTAAAATCGATGCTTAAAACATTTCCAAAAGGAGGAATTCATCCTCCTGAAAATAAAATCACGTCTTCAAAAGCAATTAAAAGAATGGCAGTGCCAAGCGTGGTCAATGTGCCCATTGAACAACACATTGGGATTCCTGCTGAAATTATTGTTGAAACAAAACAAAAAGTATCCATAGGTCAGGTAATTGCAAAAACTGGTGGATTTGTTTCTTCAAATATTCATTCACCTGTTGCGGGTACAGTAACAAAATTGGATAAAATTATTGATAGCAGCGGTTATAAAAAACAATGTGTTGTAATTAGAACCAATGCAAAGGACCCTTCAAATTTTGAAGAAATTGAAATGCCTTTAAAAACGGATATTGAATTAGAGCCGAAAGCTATTTTACAAAAAATTACCGATTGTGGTATTGTAGGTTTGGGAGGTGCAACATTTCCTTCACAGGTAAAATTAAACGTAAAAGAAGGCGCAAATCTAGATTATCTTATTATAAATGGCGTTGAGTGTGAGCCATATCTAACAGCTGATCACCGTTTAATGCTCGAAAAATCGGAAGAGATTGTAGTTGGAATTAAAATTTTAATGAAGGCCCTACAGTTGAAAAAAGCGGTTATTGGAATTGAAAGCAATAAAAAGGATGCAATTGGACTTTTTAAAAGTATTATTAAAAAAGAAGAAGGGATTCAGGTTGCTGCGTTACAAGTGAAATATCCTCAAGGTGGTGAAAAGCAATTGGTTAAAGCTATTTTAGGAAGGGAAGTTCCTAAAAACGGATTGCCTTTAGATGTGGGTGTAATTGTATACAATGTGGGGACTATTTTTGCTGTTTATGAAGCTATTCAGTTCAACAAACCGTTGATTGAACGCGTAGTTACCGTAACTGGTAAAAAGTTAGAAAATCCATCAAATTTTTGGGTGAAAATAGGAACTCCTGTTAAAGATTTAGTTGCTCAAGTTGGTGGTTTGCCAGAAGGTACCAGAAAATTAATAAATGGAGGTCCAATGATGGGGAAAGCCATTAAAAATACCGATGTACCTGTAACTAAAGGAACCTCAGGTATTTTGGTAATTTCTGAAGATGAAGCGAGTAGAGGTAAAGCTGAAAACTGTATTCGTTGTGGCGAATGTGTTTTTGTGTGCCCAATGGGATTAGAGCCGCATTTATTGATGAATTTATCGGAAAAAGGGTTTTATGAAAAAGCTGCTGCAGAAGATATTATGACTTGCATTGAATGTGGTTCGTGCAGTTATGTATGCCCATCTCACCGCCCTTTATTAGATTATATCCGCTTCGGAAAAAACATTGTTAAAAAATTAGAAACCGCTAAAAATTAAAATGAGTCAACCTATTATTATATCGGCTTCACCGCACGTACATTCAAGCAAAACATCTAAAAAAGTGATGTATGATGTGGTTATTGCATTAATTCCAGCATTTTTAGTATCGCTATATGTGTTTGGATTTAGCGCATTATTATTAACTGCAGTAGCAGTAATATCTTGTATTTTATTTGAATTCTTAATTCAGAAGTATTTATTAAAAACCGAAGTAACAGTTACAGATGGTTCTGCATTAATTACGGGTATTTTGTTGGCTTTTAATTTGCCCGCAGGATTGCCAATTTGGATGATTGTTGTGGGAAGTTTGGTCGCTATTGGTATTGCTAAAATGTCGTTTGGTGGACTGGGATTCAATATTTTTAATCCTGCTTTGGTTGGTCGTGTGTTTTTATTGGTTTCCTTTCCAGTACAAATGACCATGTGGCCATTACCTGACGGGATTACAGGTGCAACCACTTTAGGAATTATAAAGGAAGGCTTGATGTTTGGAAGTACAATGACCGACATAAGTGCTCAGTTGCCTTCAAATATGGATATGTTTTTAGGGATAACTAGTGGTTCTATCGGTGAAATGTCAACGTTGGCTTTATTACTTGGTGGTATTTATTTGTTGGTTAGAAAAGTAATTTCTTGGCATATACCAGTTACTATGTTGGTTACAATGGCTGTTATGACTGGTATTTTTTGGGTGATAAACCCAGAAAGTTATGCAAGCCCGATGATTCATATTTTGTCTGGTGGTGCATTGTTAGGAGCCTTTTTTATGGCAACCGATTTAGTTACCAGCCCAATGACTAGGAAAGGGATGATCATTTTTGCGATTGGTATTGCAGTAATTACGGTAGTAATTCGTTTGTTTGGCGCCTATCCAGAAGGGGTTTCATTTGCAATTTTAATTATGAATGCGTTTGTGCCATTAATCAATACTTATTTTAAGCCAAGAAGGTTTGGCTCAAAAATTAAAGCTAAAATTGTTTAATCATGAGTAAGAAGAAAGATACATTTATAAATATGGTAGTATCACTGTTTGTGATTACTATAATTTCAGGTTTTTCATTGGGTTATGTGAACGAATTAACTGTTGGTCCAATTGCAAAAGGTAAAATTGAACGTAAAGTAGTTGCCTTAAAAAAGGTGTTGCCTGCATTTGATAACAACCCTGTAGAACAAGTTATCATGTTAAAATCTGAATTCGCTAAAGATTCAGTGGAGGTTTATCCAGCTTTTAAAAATGGTGAGTTTGTTGGTGCAGCTGTAATTGGGGCTACTGAAAAAGGATTTAGTGGATTGGTTAAAATTATGGTGGGTTTTAAACCAGACGGAACTATTCAAAATATTGAAGTTTTAGAACAAAAAGAAACGCCAGGTTTAGGAACAAAAATGAAGGAAGAATCATTTGTTGCTCAGTTTAGAGATAAAAACCCTTCAAGTTTTAATGTGAAACCAATCAAAGACCAAGGTAATGTAGACGCTTTAACGGGCGCAACTATTTCAACAAGAGCTTTTGGAGATGCTGTGCAAATGGCTTATGATGCGTTTATGTTAAATAATAGTTCAATTATAGCACTTAAAAATTAAGAAGAATGGCAGCATCTGTAAATCAAACCCAGAATTTTTTAAAAGGGATTGTAAAAGAAAATCCAATTTTTGTAATGTTATTAGGGATGTGTCCTACTTTAGGAGTTACTTCATCGGCATTTAACGGATTGGGAATGGGCGTAGCAACTATGTTTGTATTGATAATGAGTAACATTGTTGTTTCGTTGGTGAAATCTCAAATACCAAGCAAGGTTCGTATACCTGCATTTATTATTATAATCGCTTCGTTTGTAACCATTGTTGAAATGATTTTAGAAGCATTTGTACCTTTTTTATATGAGCAATTAGGAATTTTTATTCCATTAATTGTTGTTAACTGTATTATTTTAGGAAGAGCAGAATCTTTTGCTTCTAAAAACAATGCACTTTCATCATTAATAGATGGTTTAGGAATGGGATTGGGTTTTACCTTAGCATTAACAATTTTAGGTGCAACACGTGAAATTTTAGGAAACGGAAGTGTTTTCGGATTTAAATTTGTTCCTGCAGATGCAAACACATTTATCTTGTTTATTTTACCACCGGGAGCATTTATTGCACTGGCGTATTTAACGGTTTTATTTAACAAATCAACCACTAAAACATCTTAAAAATGGATTATATTATTATACTTATTGCAGCGGTTTTTGTTAACAACATTGTACTTGCACAGTTTTTAGGAATTTGCCCTTTTTTAGGGGTGTCAAGCAAAGTATCAACTTCGGTTGGTATGTCAGGA
>Ga0102815_10000784_pt1 | contig 20431 bp, 20 predicted proteins | sample ColrivemetaGS759_FD_79113 | JGI IMG/M metagenome (GOLD analysis project Ga0102815, IMG submission 79113) | Estuarine microbial communities from the Columbia River estuary - Ebb tide ETM metaG S.759 | ecosystem: Environmental > Aquatic > Marine > Intertidal zone > Estuary | place: USA: Columbia...
AGATGCAGCAGAATAACACTCGGGCAGTGGCTTAGCAGGTATACTGCCCGGTAATATGTAGCAGTCACACACGAAGGAAGTGATATGAAGTTTCGTAAAGCCGTTGCCATTGTCCTTTGTACCGCCCTGGCCTGGGCGGGATTTGCCAGCAGTGCCGGCGCTGCAATTGTCAGTACCGGCGAGGCGCAGATGCTCGATACCCACCAGGGGCGGGTAGTTGCTGTGCAGGCCGCACTGGCGCGCGACAATGTACAGCAGGCCATGGTGGCCCTGGGTGTAGACCCGGTTGATGCCCGGCAGCGGGTGGCCTCGCTCAGTGCGCAGGAATTGACTCAACTGGAAGGCCAGTTGGAAACCCTGCCTGCCGGCGGCATCCTCGGCCTGATCGGTGCGGTGTTTGTGGTGTTGCTGATTCTTGAACTCACCGGCGTGATCGATATTTTCAAGAAAGTCTGATCGGCGGCTTTCCGGTTGCGAGTCAGCAACTGGCGGCGGTTGGGGAGCCTGCTGGCAGGCGTTGTGGCTCTGTCAGGCTGCATGATCAACCCGCCGTTGGAGCTTGCGCAGATCGTAAAGGGTGAGCCTGGCCTCACCCTGGACGCCGTGCCTTTTTATCCCCAGACGCAATACCAGTGTGGCCCGGCGGCCCTGGCCGGGGTACTGGGGGCTGCCGGGGTCGACACGTCTCCCGAGCAGCTCTCTGCACAGGTATACCTCCCCGCACGGCAGGGTAGCCTGCAATTGGAACTGTTGGCGGCTACCCGCCGCGCTGGACGCATTCCGTACCTGTTGGATACCACTGCCGATGCCCTGGTTGAAGAACTGGAGCACGGACGTCCCGTGCTGGTGCTGCAAAACCTCGGTACTCCCCATTTCCCCCGCTGGCACTACGCGGTGCTGGTTGGCCTGGATGCGGCTACCAATCGGGTTTACCTGAACAGTGGTAGACAGCCGTCACTGGCAATGGCCGCTCCCGAATTCATGCGCAGCTGGGATTGGGCGGGGCGCTGGGCCCTGGTGGCCTTGCGTGCCGGAGAAATACCCGGCTCGGCGAATGCGACCCGCTACCTCGATGCGCTGCTGGCATTCGAGTCAGTGGCCGGTGTTGAGGCTGCATTGCCGGCCTGGAGCGCTGCCCACCAGCGCTGGCCGGTTCAGGGCTTGCCCTATCTGGCTTTGGGTAACCGTGCCCACGCGGCTGGCGAGCCCAGCGCGGCCGTGAGCTGGTACTACCAGGGGCTGTTACATAATCCGGGTAACGTTGCACTGGCCAACAACCTGGCGTCGGTGCTGGGGCAACTGGGATGCCCGCGGCTGGCGCAGGCCCAGCTGGCTCCGGTGCTGGCTACCGAGCCCAGCGATTCAAGCTGGCAGCCGGCATTGGCGACAACCCTTGGGGAGCTCGCTGCGCACACGAGTGCCGATCCGCAGTCCTGTTACGACTTAATGACAATTGCGCCGTGATGCAGTCGGGGTTCGCTTCTGCTAGGCTTCACACCCTTACTCAATCCACTTCGATCGGGAGTTATCAATGCGAATTGTCTGGGCCTGTGCCGCTCTGCTGGCGCTGGCTGGCTGTGCCTCCAAACCTGCTTCGCCCGCGCTCCCGATGATCCAGTGCGAGGCTACCCGTCCGCAGGTGTGTACCATGGAGTACGCGCCGGTTTGTGCGCAGCGCAATGACGGCGGTATGCGTGAATATGCATCGGGCTGTAACGCCTGTGCAGACGAGTCGGTACAAGCCTACCTGCCGGGTTCCTGCGCACAATGAGCCTCACTAATCGAATATTGCTGGCCATGGTGGCGGGGATTCTGCTGGGCTCCGGTTTCAACTTCCTGCTGAACAGCGTCGAGCTGCCTGCCTTTTTGCACAGGGTGATCAATGACTTCCTGGTTGGGGGGTTGTTCGATGTGATCGGTCGTATATTCGTGGCCTCCCTTAAATTGCTGGTGGTGCCACTGGTACTGGTGTCCCTTATCTGTGGCGCCAGCTCTCTGGGAGACAGTGCGCGCATGGGCCCCATCGCGCTGAAAACGCTGCTGCTCTACCTGGCCACCACCGCGGTCGCGATAAGCATTGCCCTGTCGATGGCCGCCTTTGTCTCCCCCGGCGAGGGCGTGAACCTGGTTAGCGATGTGACTTTTCAGGCAGCGGCCGCCCCGCCACTGGCGGATGTACTGGTTGATATGGTGCCCTCCAATCCGGTGCGGGCTATGGCTGATGGCAAGATGCTGCAAATCATCGTATTCGCCCTGCTGTTCGGCTATGCCATCTCGCACGCCGGAGAGCCCGGCCGCAGGCTGGCCAGTTTCTTCCGGGACATGGAAACGGTGGTGATGAAGATGGTGGAGCTGTTGATGGAGCTCGCACCTTATGGTGTGTTTGCCCTGCTCGCCAAGCTGTTCGCCGGTATGGGAATCGGTGCCATTGTGGATCTGGCAGGTTATTTTTTCACCGTGCTGGCGGTGCTGCTGATACACGCACTGCTGTTCTACCCGCTGCTGCTGAAGGCGCTAAGCGGTCTGTCACCCAAAATATTGCTGACCAAGATGCGCCCGGTCTGGGCGTTTGCCTTCAGTACCGCCTCATCCGGGGCCACCCTGCCCATTACCCTGCGCACGGCTGAAAAACGCCTCGGGGTCCACAACTCGGTGGCCGGATTCACGGTCCCGCTGGGCGCCACCATCAACATGGACGGCACCGCCATCATGCAGGGTGTGGCTACTGTCTTTATAGCCCAGGTCTACGGCGTGGAGTTATCCACCTCGGCCTACTTGACGGTCATTCTTACCGCCACCCTGGCCTCGATAGGCACTGCAGCCGTCCCCGGCGTGGGCCTGATTACCCTGGCCCTGGTGCTGGAACAGGCGGGTCTGCCGGTAGAGGGGATCGCCCTGATCATCGGTGTCGACCGGCTGCTGGATATGGTGCGTACCTCAGTGAACGTTACCGGCGATGCAGTGGTTTCGGTGATTGTGGCGAAAAATGAAGGCCTGTTTGACGAGTCCGTTTACCTCGATCCGAGCGCAGATCAGGGCGTGGGCCGCGACGGCGCCAGGGAACTCCCGCCCACAGCGTAGTTACTGCGCTGTGGTATCCTTCCGTTTTTTATAAATTGCCCGGCAATTTCCTCTAATCCAGGTAGTCGTCTTTATGCCCATCCAATGTACCATCGTGCCGGTAACGCCATACCAGCAGAACTGTTCCATCATCAAATGTGAAACTACCGGCAGGGGCGCTATCGTCGACCCGGGCGGAGATGTGGAGCGCATCCTGGCCGCCGCAAAAAAAATGGACGCCCAGCTCGAAAAAATTATTCTCACTCACGCCCACCTTGATCATTGCGCGGCCTCGGATGTGTTGCGCCGGCAACTGGAGATACCCATCGAGGGGCCACATCGCGAGGATGCATTCTGGCTGGAGCAGCTGCCCGAGGCCTGCCAGATGTCGGGCTTTCCCCATGCCGATGCCTTCGAACCGGACCGCTGGCTGGAGCAGGGCGACACTGTGAGCGTGGGCGATGTGCAGTTGCAGGTCTTCCACTGCCCTGGCCACACCCCCGGTCACGTGGTGTTCCTGTATGAGCCGCAGAAAGTGGCCTGGGTAGGTGACGTACTTTTCCAGGGCTCTATCGGGCGCACCGACTTCCCCCGCGGCAACCACGAGCAACTGGTTGCCAGTATTCGCGAGCGGCTATTCCCGCTGGGGGATGACATTACATTTGTACCCGGCCATGGCCCCACGTCGACTTTCGGCCAGGAGCGGCGCACTAATCCCTTCGTGGCGGACAGCCGCTATGGCTGAGTCGGTCGGCGCTAAAGAGGAGCTGCTGCGCCGCGAGTACCTGGGCCAGACCGCGCGCATTCGCTGGCATCAGTTACAAACCTGGTATGCCAGTGGCGCCGTCGTGAAGGTGGCCGGCGATATGAACCTGGTGGAAGTCGCGGTACAGCTGGGCATGGATAATACTGCCCGGTTCAAGCAGTGGCTGGCCGCAGGCAGTGTCGCCCTGGTGGACGATGACCAGGCCAGGGCCTGGTACGAGGCCAATGAGGAACTGTGGGCGGTTGTAGCCGCGCCCTGGGTGCTGGTCCAGAAGCGCGACTAGTCGGTCACCTGGATCGGGTACAGGGCGCCCTCAAACACCGTTCCCCAGATGGGGATCTCCCGCAATTTGCCGGCACCCACCTCGTAGGGGTCAGCATCCAGTACGGTAAAGTCAGCACGTTTACCGGCTCGAATCGAGCCTATCTCATCTTCCCAACCCATGATCCAGGCCGCATTGATGGTGATTGCCCGCAGGGCGGCGTCCAGTGAAATACGCTCCCGCGGAGCCGAGAGCTTGCCGTTGATAGTCACCCGGTTACTGGCATTGTAAGCCAGGGTCAGCGGTGACAGCGGCGCCATGGGGCTGTCGGAGTGCAGTGCAAACGGTACGCCGTTGCGCTCCAGCGAGCCCAGTCGCACCATCTGGCTGCCCCGGTCCTCGCCGAGCCACAGCTCGCTGTAAATGTCAGACAGCAGGTAGTGGTAGTAGGGATTGGCGGACACCACCGCCCCCAGTGCCTTGAGTTGCCGGCTCTGGTCCTCGGTACTGTAGGCGAAATGTTCCAGGGTAAAGCGATGATCCACCCTGGGATAATCGGCCTGCAATTGCCGCAACAGGTCGATAAAGGCTGCTGCGCTCTTGTCGCCATTGGTATGGGCGTGCAACTTATAACCTGCCTTCCAGAACACCCTGGCCCAGGCGGCGGTGACTTCCGGTGGCGCCATCCACAGGCCCTCGTGGCCATCGATATAGCCCGGTGGCCCCATTTGGGCCAGGCCGCTGAAGATTGCACCATCCATCATCAGTTTGAAGTGTCGGTCCACCAGCACCCGGGGTGAGTTGCCCTGCCGCCATTCGTCGATTTCCAACATGGCCTGCTCGGGTGTTTTACCCCGGGCCAGGAAGTCGGTGATAATGGGGGTCATAATGATGCGCAACGGCGCCTGGGTGCTTTGGACTGTCTGTCGCACCATGGCGATTTCGGCGGCGGGGTTGCCGAACACCCCGGTACCCATGTCCAGAACCGTGGTAAGCCCGCCGCGGTGTGCCATCTCCAGGAAGTTCACCATGCCCTGCCCGAAGCGGTCCGGTTGGAACAGGAACGGCATCTTCGGCACTATCGCCTTCAGGCCGTTTTCCCAGAAATGCCCTTTCTCCCAGTCACTCTCATGGTTCCCCCGGGTATCTGCCTCGGTGATGCCCAACAGCTGCAAAGCGGCGTCATTGGCGATCAGTTCGTGGAAGGAGCGATGCCATAGCATCACCGGGGTATCTGGAAACCAGGCGTTGAGTTGTTCCCGATACACGTCGCCGTGCCACAGTGGGTGGTAACCCCAGGCGATAAAGGGCAGCTGTGGATTGTTGTGGGCGGCAACCAGTTTTTTCAGGCTGGCCTCGTAGGCCTCGGGCGTTTTCGCACCGGGAAACTCACCGGAGGGCAGCGACCAGTCGTCCGGTGCCAGGAAGGGGAACTGGGTGAGTACCGCTGGCAGGGACGGATGTACGTGCGGGTCGATGAAACCCGGCATCAACACCTTGTCCTCGAGGCTGCGATCGATAGTGGTGTTGCTTGCCGATATCCACGGCTGCAAAGATTCCAGGCTTCCCACACTGACAATGCGACCATCGGCTACCGCCACGGCTGTGGCTGAGGGCAGGGCCGGCTCCATGGTGATGATCTTTTTCGCGGTGTACACGGTGAGGTCAGCGCCGTTCACCAGTGTGGGGATGAGTGAGGCGTTCAGCGCAAGCAGCAGTGTCAATGTCTTTTTCATGGTCGTTCCCGGGCGATCTCGCCGGTGAGTTGGGCGCCTCGCTACTTGATGACCTTGATCCAATCACCGGTGCGCGGTTCACCTCGTGGATACAGGCCGTTGAGCAGGCGTAACTGTGACTCGGCATCGCTCAGGCGAATGCTGGCTGCCAGGCTGGCCATGGTTGCCCCACGGGGCACCTGGATATAGTGAATATACATCGGGCTGCCCCCCTGGCGCTCTTTCGGATGCATGGGCCGGAAGCTTTCGATCATCGCCAGCAATTGCGGGTCGGCCGTGCCGAAGTTCCCAGCCTGGCCGTCAAACAGGTAACTGAGCCGATTAAAGTCGATCACCGCCACCCGGTGATCCTTGCCGCTGTCACTGGCCAGGGCGGTGTAACCCTTCAGGCCAGCCTGCTCCAGTTCCGCACCCTGGCTGAGGGTGCCGCTGGCAGTGGTTTCAAGCACAGAGCGGGGGCTCAGTTGTTGGCGACGACGCAGGGTGATGGTCAGTGAGGCGCTGCCATCGGCGGAGCTGGCAACCACATCGCGGGCGCCGGCCGTCACGGTCCAGCCGGGGGGGTGTTCGAAGCTGAAACCCAACTTGTTGTGGAAGTAGCGATTTTCCTCGCGCTGGCCCTGGACGCTCGGACCCCAGACCAGCCCCTGCAGTTGCTGGCGGAATTCACCGGGCACTTCCGGGTCCTCCACGGAACCGTCCCGCGGTAACTCGTTGGACTTGCGCACCACGGTCTGCAGGCGCAGGTCATTGCGCGGATGGGTGGCGTACAGCCCATGATAGCTGCCGGCCGGCTTGCCGGTGGTCTTGGCCTTGACCCGCTGGAACTGTTCCTGGTCCTTGAGTACCCCGATCACCTCCAGCAGGGCATCGGGGTCGTAACCGGATTTATACATGTAACCCGCGCCCAGGCCATCGGCCTCCAGTTCATGCTCGCGGCCATAACCGCGGACCAGTTCGGTGCCATACATATTGGAGGCATCTGCCAGCTCGCCGCTGCCGGTCAGGATGTAGGCGGTGGTGGCAATCACCTGGTTGGTCACGCTGGCGGTTTGCTGGCGGGCGGCGTGGCGGGCGGTGACGTGGCCGATCTCGTGGGACAGTACCCCGGCCAGTTCAGCCTCGTTGTCCAGGTAGGCCAGCAGGCCGCGGTTGATGTACACAAAGCCACCCGGGGTGGCGAAGGCATTGATGTCCGGGCTGTCGATAACCGTAAAGGTGAAGGCCAGGTCGGCGCGATCACTGCTGGCGACCAGCCGCTGGCCGACCCGGCCCACATAGGCCTGCAACTCCGGGTCGTCGTAGCTGGCGCCCTTGGCAATTAATTCATCGTGCATTTCCTGGCCGATGGAGACTTCTTTGCCCTGGGTCATCACGATCAGGTCGGTATCGCCGGTCGCGGGGTTGCGCGCACAGCCGGCCAGTACCGCTGCCAGGGCAAGGCTGGTCAGAATAAAGATTGTCAGGCGCTGGTACATGGCGTGTGCTCGGTCTCCTCGCGGCTCAGCTACTGGCGGACAGGAAGTTAAGCAGCTGCTCGCCGATACCATCGCAGGCAGTGCCCTGCACCGGCGCGATGATAGGTATTGGCAATATCACTGCGGGCATATAGGACTGGCCGGTGGCATCGGTACTGATGCGGCCCACCTCGGTGCGGTCGGTAAAGTCCCAGATAGTCGCCTCATAACGGGCGTCGTCGCTCCAGGTGCCAAAGCCGAAACAGCCGCCGCCGCCCGGTCCGATACCGCAGGCTACCGAGCCGGAGGAGTCGCCACGCTCGGTGGAACCATCAATCCAGATCATATACTCGGTGTTGAGTTCCTTCATTTTGGCTGCCACCGGGGCCTGGCTCATCAGCCGGTCAATATCTGCCGGTTGCAGCGGCGCGGTGCGCGGTTCGAACCACGGGTACAGCTCGTTGACAAAATCCAGCTCGTTGAGCACCCGGATGGAGTGATCGCCGGAGCTGATATGCTCGCCAACACACTCGATAAAATCGGGCTCGGTTTCATAGTCACTGGCGTGGCGGCGGCCGAGGATCACCACGGTGGCATCACCGACCCCGGCCTCGGGTTTGTTAAATACCTGCTGGTCGACGCTTGAGGTTACGCAGGCCGGTGTGCAGCTGATCACGGCGGTCAGCAATAACAGCTGGAGGTAGCGGGCAGTCACAGGCTAGCCCCGGGCTGGATCACGCCTCGCTGCAGCAACCACTCGTGCAGAGCCGGTACCCGGGTAAAGGTAGTGGCGAAGTTGGCGCCGGCATCACGCAGGGCCATCACCGCGGCGAGATTGACCGCGGCCTGGTCGCTCTGCAGGAAGGCGGTCGGGGTTTTGCCATAGGCAGACATGGTCCACTCGGCGATGGGTTTACCACCGGTGGTCACCAGTTCCAGGCGATAGCGCATCCAGATCTCATAGACTTTGACGTTGGTCTGGGTGGGGATAGCGTATTGCAATTCGTCCACATGGGGGATCAGCACCGCGTCCACCGAAGGATTCATCTGGCCGGGCCCGGGTCTGCCCTGCATGGGCACCAGCCGGGTGAACATGCCCGCCAGCAGGGTGTTCCACATGTCCACCTGGGCCTCGCCGGTTCTCACGATCCAGCCGGATTCCTTGCGGGTTTTGGCCTCGTCAAAAAACTCGTGGTGGGCGAATGCCTCGTCATACCACACGCCCATGGTCAGCGGCAGTTTTTCCATCAGTGGGGTGGGGAAGTTGCCCTTGACCACGACCTCGGCGGGTCCGCAAGCCACCAGCAGCGAACACAGGGCCGCGCACAGCAGACCGAGGCCGGCAGATTGCGGGCGGTAGTGCCGTTCAGGGCTGGAAACTATCCAGGGCAACAAAGGTGCCTCCATTGCGATAAGTCAGCTCCCGCATCAGGGTGGCGAAGCGAATGCCGGTGCCCTGCAGGTGGGGAGCACGGATAAATTGTACCGGAAAGCCCACCGCGTGGATGCGTACCGGGCGGTTGCCATTGGCATCGGGTTTATTAATGCGGTCCACGGTATCCACTACCTGAGCGATGGATTCACCGGTGAATTCATCCCCGAACACATAAATGCTGATTTTCTTGCTGGGATCCTCAAAGGCACGGATGGCCGCAGTGAGTCCCTCCACCGGGCTGGAATTACTGAACACGTTCCAGTTGCGCAGGTTCTGCATGATGACCTTGCGCCGGCCGGGGGTGTCCGGGATCCACTGGCCCCGATAGCGGCTGAACATGTAGTTGCCCATGTCATTCATCACCTGGATACCCTTCACTGTGGGGTAGATATTCAGGATGGAATTCATCTCCTCCATCATCCGCTCCCAGGCGTAGGAGAACATCGAGCCGGAGGTATCGATGACGAAAATGATGTATTCACTGTCCACCGGGATGCCACCGATCAGGTTATTCTTCGACTGGTGCTGGGCACCCAGCAGGCGCTTCTGCTCGGCGCTCAGGGCCTGGCGGGCGATTGCCAGTTGCTGGCTGACAACATCGTTAGTGTTGGTCGTTACCTGGATACTGTCATAGCGCGATTTGGCACTGGCCAGCTGGCCCTGGAGTATGGCGATACGCTCCTCGTACTCTGACAGCTGCTCGTGTCTGGCGTTGAGGTCACGGTTCAGCACTCGCGAGTCGCCGCGTATTTCAAACAGTTGCTCCTGCAGCGAGGCCACCAGCCCCTCGAGATTGACGGTGGAGGCTTCGATGATTTGCGGCTGTACCGTCTTGGTGATCATCAGCAGCAGGATGATGGCGCCGAAGCCACAGCAGATCACGTCCAGGAAGGACAGGGAGAATTCTTCGGGGGCTCGCGCCTTGCGTCGCGCCATCAGGGCCAGTCCCGGGAGGGGCTCATGAACGAGCCCTTGCTCACCTGGGCCAGTTGCCAGAACTCGGAGGCCGCCATGGGATCGCCCTCCATGGGTGCCAGGATAATATTTACCGGGACATTGCGCGGCAATTGCTTGATCGCATCGCGGTACAGTTTCTGGCGATCGTTACCACTGACCTTGTTGCCCCGGGGCGGATTGCTGCCCTGGGTGGGCAGGCCGTCGGTAATCAGGAAAATGTTATCGGGTGAGGGTGACAGGGTCTGCAGGGAGGCAAAGGCATTCTGCAGGCTGGTGCCGCCGCTGGGGGTGATCTGGCGCAGCTGTGCTGACATCTTTTCCAGCTGGTCCTGGTTGGCCACTTCCAGCCACTTGCCCTCGGTACCGGCCAGTGCGGGCCTGGCGCTGGTGTTGAAGGTGATCACCTGGTAGTTGCTGCCCACCGGCAGTTGGGCAGTCAGCCAGTCCACGGTCTGCAGCGCGCGGGTCCATTTTTCAGCCTGTCGCTGGATACTCGGGTCCATATTACGCAGGCGGATAATATTGACCAGCCGGTCTGCAAGCATGCTCGAGGAGATATCCAGCAGAATGACAATATTGCGCCCTCCCAGGTTGAGTCCGGTGAGGTACTGGCGATTACCCTCACCGACGAAGGTGCGGGCACTGATACCGCTGTCTTCCTTGGCCGACTCGCGCAGTTTTTTTACCTCGTCCTCCAGCGAGCGAATGTCCGCTTTCAAGGATTCGATATCCGTGCGCTCGGTATAGCCGTCGCGTTTCAGGTCGGCGACCAGCGCCTCGTACTTGTCCATCTCTTCGGTGATGCGGGTGGCCCGGCCCTGGGCTTCAACCATCTGTTGGTCCACTTCCGAGAGAATATTGCGCAGCTTGACCAGGCCCTCTTCGCCATCCTTCACATCCTCTTCCATGAGCGTTACCTCGGATAACAGATCCCGGTTCAGCTCTTTGGATTCCACTTTGACCGAGTGGTCGATGATCAAAAACACCAGCACTACTGCGCCAAAGCCGCAGGACATGATGTCCAGGAAGCTGAGGTTGAAGGTAGTGAAATTGCGTTTCTTCCTGGCCATAGGGCTCACTCCCTCAGGGGGTGACCTCGATCAATTGGGCTTCACTGCCGTTGCCGATACGGATACGGTCACCGCGCTGCAGCAACTGGCCGGCGCGATAGGGGGCAGCGTTCACCTGTACCGCGGCGGTATCACCCCGCAGTTGCCAGCCACTGGCATCGCGGTAGATTTGGCAGCCGGGCTCCAGTGCGGAGCCACCACTGGCCAGTGCCTGCGCCCGACCATCAACCAGCAGGTGGGTTGGCGCGGGCCCCTGGGCGGGAACGGGCACAGGGTCCGGTGGTGCGGTGGCGGGTTCGGCCGCTGGCGCTGTCACTGGCTGTTGCGTCGTGGCGGCGGAATGACCGCCCAGCCTGGGCAGGGAGGTGACAAAGCTCAGGGCCTGCTCGCGCTGCACCAGCTGGTCCAGGTGCTGCTCCAGGGCGAGGCGTACACTGTCGGCGGCCAATACTTCCAACTGCGGCAGGTGTTCGTGCAGGCCCGGCAGCAAGGCGGCCACGGGATCCACCAGTATCCGGTCGTCCGTGCGCAGTGCGCCGAGGATTTCCGGCGCGCTGTCAAACAGGCGCTGGCCCGCCGGCAGCAATTCGCTGCGGCTGATGCGGATGCGGTAACCACTCACTTCAAGGTTGGTTTCACTGTTGCTGCCCAGCGCGCGCAGGGCATCGGGCAGGGCATCGTACAGCAGCTGTTCGGTAGCCGCTTTGCGTCGGGGATCGAAGCGGGTCTGGCGGATAAAGGCCGTGGCGATAATTTCTACCAGCTTTTCCTGGAGCTGCAACAGTCCGCAGCCGGGCAAGGGGGTGGTGCGTAGCAATTCAATCTGGTTACCCCTGCCAGCCAGTTCGGTAATGACCGCCTGGTGCAATTGTACTTCCAGGTGGAGCAGCCGGCCGGGGCCCCCATAGAGGCTGCCCAGGGCCACGCTACGGTTGACCAGGCCTACCGCCGAGAAGGAACACTGCTGGGTAATGCCCAGTAACAGCGCCAGTTGGTCGCGCTGCATGCTGCCCGATACTGCCAGCAGGATTTCTCCTGGCTGACCGGCTGCACGGTGCAATTCCTGCAATTGGGCGTGGACCAGGTCGCCGGTATGGCGGGCCGGGCCGAGGGCCGGTTGCAGGGGCTCGGTGCTCAGTTGCCACCAGTAACGGGTATTGATGTCCCGCGGTCGCAATCGGGCGGCGGAGCGGGCAGCGTTGCCGAACTGGTACTGCCTGCCATCCAGCAGGGCATAGCCGGGGCTTTGCAGATGGGCGCTGCCATCCCATAACTGCAGGTTGCTGTCATTGATGTCGAGAATGGCGATGCTCATATTACTGGGCCACCAGGAAGCGCAGCAGGCGCTTGTCAGCATAGCGCTGGCAATCCAGCACCAGTCGCTCCTGGGAGAGTTGCAACTGGTGCAGGCAGAACATGATGACGATGCTCAGCACCAGAGCGACAAAGGTGCTGTTGAAGGCGACCCCCAGGCTGACTGTGACCCCGGAGATATCGCCTTCCACCGCCTTGTAGGCCTGGCCCAGGGCATCACCAATACCGCGCACGGTGCCGATAAACCCGATCGAGGGAATGGCCCAGGCGATATAGCGCACCATGGACATTTCCGAGTCCAGCCGGTCAGATTCCACTTCGCAGCTTTCCTTGATGGTGTCAGACACCGCCTGGATACTGCCGGTGGTGGCAAAGCGCTGTAGCGCCGATAGCAGGGTGCGCGGCAGCAGGTAGTCCTGTTCCTGCTCGGGCAGCGCCTCCAGTGAGCGGCTGTACTCGCGCGCGTCCTGGGGCAGCACACTGGTGCCCTCGGGGATTTCCAGCAGGCGGCGATCCAGCAGTTGCTGTTCATGCAGGGTGCGTCGCCCCTTGTACCCCATCACCGCCAGGGCCCAGATCAGCAGGATAAAACAGGACTCCTGCTCGTAATCGCGGATCACCACCGCAATGCTGCGCACCGGCACGAAGTCCCCGCCGGCGGCCTGCAACTCCATTTCCTGGCGGATGTGGGCGTCTGCGCTGGGCCTGATCAGCCCCACGTAGACTGCGTGGACCACGATGATCGCAATCAGCAGCGCGAAGATCTGGTAGATAAACTCGGATGACATCCTTTGTTTCATAGTTCTTATCCTATATATCCACCGGAAAGGAGACCGAGAGGTCTTCGGAGATTTTCTCCGAGGCCTTGTAGTCAAAGGGCGAATCAGTGTTGGAAGATCGCGGGGGCTGGCTGCCCTGATCCGCTGCGCTACCTTTATCAGCCGGTTCCAGCGCCGGCTCATCGCTACTGCTGTCAGCACTTTGTGTGCCCTTGTCAGTGGCCGGCTGCTGCGCCAGCGCGGGCTGCAGCGCCAGTGCGAGTGCCAGCGCTGCCACCCATGGTGCGAACAAGCGTGCCGCGCCCATTAATCTGATCATGCCTTACTCCGCATAGCGCGCCAACCGGAATCCTACGTCATCCCGGGCGGCTTGCCCATAATCCCGGTAGGACAGGCGCAGCTCGGTGATCTTGCTCTGGGTCCAGCTGGCCCCGCGAATCACAAAATTATCCCCGCTCTGGGCGCCCAGGGGATCTACCTGGGTGGCGCCATTGGCCGGGGGGATCGCGTAAGCATCGTGTACCCACTCCGCCACGTTGCCGCCCATGTCGTACAGCTTGTGCTGGTTGGCAGGGAAAGTTGCCACCGGGGCGGTGGTCACGTGACCGTCGGTGTAGCCGTCGAGGATGCGGCCGGTGACATAGGCCGAGGTATTGTCGGCGTAATTTTCCACCGGCTTGGTGGGCGGAAAGGTGTCGCCCCAGGGGAACTTCAGCAGGGTGTCGCCGTTGGCGCGCGCCGCCCAGGCCCATTCGGCCTCACTGGGCAGCCGGTAACCGGTCGCGGCGGGATTGTAGCCGTTAATAATGCCCTTGCTCTCCCGGTAGAACAGCGGCAGTCCTTCGCGTTGGCTCAGCCAGTTACAGAAGCTGGCCGCCTGTTGCCAGCTTACCTGCACCACCGGCTGATGGTCGCGATTCAGGGTATTGCCCTCAATCTGGCCGGAGTTGTGGTCTGCCTGGAACTGGCGGAACTGGGCATTGGTCACCTCGGTGGTTTGCAGGTAGAACATGCGGCGCAGCGACACCGGGTGCAGTACCTCGTTGGCGCGGCGTCCCGGTTCCCGCCTCGACGCGCCCATGGTGAAATCGGCCAGGGCCGAATCGGCGGGCTTGAACAGCAACAGGGTCTGGCCCAGGGCGGTGGTCACCTCCGGCCTGAGATTGGCCAGCTTCGCTTCGGCCTCGGTTTGCAGTCTGGCTTCCACCAGTTGTTGCAGGCCCGGGCGGGGGGTGACCCGGCGCCGCACCGTGGTGTGGCCGGGCAGGCTGACTTCCACGGATTGTTCAAAGGCGGGCAGCGAGATGGTCTGGCTGCCAGTGCCGTAGGCCTTGCCGTTGATGCGCAACTGGGCATTGGCTGGGCTTATATTGAAGCGTACCTCGCCCAGCTCGGCCTTGAGCTTGATGGTCTGGCTGTCGTTGCCCGCGGCGGGCAACTGCACGGTGGTGTTGTAGCGCCGGTAGCCGGGTTTGAGTACCGCCAGGCGATGGACCCGGTCAGGGGTAAGCTCCAGGGTGAGGGGCGTCTGGCCCTGGAATTCGCCATCGAGGGTGACATTGGCCCCACTGGGCGTGCTGGCCAATTCCAGCAGGCCGGCGGCGGGCAGCAGGGTGACGGGCGGAAGTTGCATGGCTTCACCGGCGGTCACCTCCAGCGCCTGCTGCCAGGGTGCATAGCTGGCCAATTGCAGGATCACCTGGTGCTCGCCCTGCAGCAGGTCGACGACAGCGGGTGTGGTGGCGACTTGCTCACCATCGATGAGGATGGCGGCGCCCGCGGGAATACTGTCGATACTGACAGCGGCCCAGGCCGGGGCCAGCTCGAGTTGCAACTGCTGTAGCACTTCGCGGCCCTCAATCTCCAGCGCCTGTGACAGCGGCAGGTAGCGCTCGGCGCGCAGCTCCAGAGTGTGTGCCCCGGCCTCGACGGCGGCCTCCACCAGCGGTGTGCTGCCCAGCAACTGACCGTCGATGAGCACCTGGGCGTCCTTGGGTGTGCTGTCAACCGAGAGCAGGCCGGGAAGCAGCGGCAGCACCAGTTGCACGCTCTGGCTGTCGCGATCATCTACCACCACGGTGGTTTCCAGGGTCTGGTAGCCCTCGGCGCTGGCGCTGATGGTATAGCTGCCCTGGCGCAGCAGGTAGCGCTCCCCGAATGGCAGGGCAAGGCCGCTCAGCGCAACGCGCGCGGGACTTTCCAGGGCTATGCTTGCCCCCCCGGGTCCCTCGCCACTGACCAGTACCTGCAGCGAACGGGCACTGAGCAGGAAGAACATCAGCAACAGGAACAGGGCGGCGCAGCCCAGTAGCAGCCAACGGCGCTTGCTGAACCCTGCCTTGCTATCGGGTCCGCCGCCCGCGGGGTCCAGCGGTTGGAATGCGCTGGGCTGGATTGCGTCGCTGGGTTGCGGCGTCTGCTGCGCGGAATCGGGTGCTGCCATACCAGATAGGTTCCGTGCAGGCGATGGTGATGGGGGCGGGTGGCGTGTCGTGGTCGATGGTGAAATCCAGGCGCACGTCGCGGTAGCCGTTGCGGCTGCCCACCGCTGTATAGCTGCCGGGGCGCAGGCTGAGTTCCCGCTGCTCGAAGCGACCCAGGCGGGCCACCTTGTAGACGGTAACTTCGGTAGCCTGGTCGGAGCGCAGGGTGACTGCGATCGGTGTGCTGGCCTGTTGCAGCAACCGCTGCAGGCGCTCGATCTGCCCGCTCAGCACTGGCCCGGGGGAGGGTATTTTACGGGCCTGTTGCAGCAGCTGTTCGGTCACCCCCGCCACTGCCGGGTCGGAGAGTCGCTGGGGCTCATCGATGGCGGTGCGAAACTGTTTGTCCAGCCGCGCCCGGCCGCTACTTCGAGCCAGACCCTCACGTGCATAGAGCACATTGGGGTCGAGCTTGAGTGCCTCCTCATAGCCGGAGACCGCCTGCTGCCACTGTTCCTGCTGTTCCTGCTTCTGGCCGGAGGATTTCAGGCTGGCCAGGCGATAGTCGGTGGCCGCGGTGTCCACTTCCAGCAGCGCGCTGGCGGCTTCACTGGAGCCGGACTGCAACTGTGCGGCCTTGCGAAAGGCCTTGCGAGCCTCTTCGAAGCGATTCTGGTCCAGGGCGCTGTAACCGCTGCTCATGGCCTCATTGAACTGTTGGTCGCGGTAGCTTGCCGCCACGCGCTCATATTCTGCCTGGGCGCGCCGGTGCTGCGGGTCTGCTGTCGCAGCCTGCTTTAGTAAGGTCTCTGCGCTGGAGAGGTTGCCCGCAGCCTCTGCGGCGGCAGCCTGCTCCAGCAGCGCCTGCAGCTGGGGGATTAACTCGGCGCGCCGGCGCAGGGCGGCGGCTTCGGCGTTCCCCGGTTCAATCAACTCGGCCCGGTCCAGCGCCGCCAGCGTTGCCGCCTGGTCGCCGGCTTCCAGTGCGGCAGTAGCAATTTCCAGTTGCCGGGCAAACTCGGCTGGAATGCCGGCCTCCAGCGCCTGCAACTCATCCAGGCCCTCCTGGTAGCGTGCCCGCGCCTGCTCGTAGTCGCGGCTGCGGAACAATTCGTCTCCGGCGGCAGCGGCGGCGGCCACTGCTGCAAAGCGTTCCGGCGCCCACTCCTTGACCCCCCGCGCTTCCAGGCTGAACTGCAATTCGACCAGGTCCGCCAGCACGTCCTGGGCTTCCTTGCGCAGTTTTGCAGCCTGGGCATCGGACCAGGGGGTGACATCAGCTTTATCGGGTGGGTTAGCCGCAGCGGGCCCGCCGCTGGCCTGCCCACTAGCGCCAGCGTCGTCGGGGACGGTAGTGGTGTTGTCGCTCGCCGCGTCCTCCGGTGCTGGCTGCCCCACCCATGCGGGCAAGCCAAATACCACCAGCAATGCCAGCAGCACCAGGCCCCCCAGCGCCGGCAACACCCAGCGCCGGGGTTCCTGGGGTGTGGCCGCCCGGGTGGGCTCAGCCGCGGGCGCTGCGGGTGGTGGGTTTAGCTCAAAGGGAGTGGGCTGGACCTGTTCGTTTGGAGAATGCGATGACATGCCGTGGCGATTGCCTTGAAGGTTGCGTGTTGGGATCAGAGTGTATCAGCTGTGGCGCTGTTGGAGATGGCTTCCGATGGAAGTTCCAGCATACCGATTTCAGTGGCATAGATATCGGCCAGCAGTTCGCGCCACTGGGCGTACTGGTCCTCTACATTGCCGCTCAGGGTCACCGTGCGGTCTTCCAGCTCGATGACCTGCGGGGTGATTTCAGCTTCCAGCGACTGGCCAAGCTCTTCCAGTGCCTGTACGTGGATTTGCGCCTCGTTGCGTTTTTCCAGGCCGCTCTTGAGCAGGTAACCGCCGCCGATGATGGCCACATTGCCAGCCATGCGGGTGGCATCACTGTCGCCGCTGGTCGCACCGGCGATACCGGCGATCAAAGCCACCCCGCCAAGGATCAGCTGACGGGTGCTTTCGGCCTGCAGCTCCTGCAGTGCTATGGCTTCCTCATAGCTGAGTTTGCGCCATTCCTGGTAGGGAACCAGCATCTGGTTACCGAAGCCCTTGTAGTACTCCTGCAGGGTGTCCACAAACATATAGTCGCGTTCGCGGATAGTGATGACCCGCTCCAGCATGGGGTCGTTTTTGGCCGGCAGGCGCACGACCCGGTATTTGCCCTTGCGGTCCTGCTCCAGGTAGCCGTCAAAGGCTTCCGGGGAGAAGCTGCGGGCAAAACGCAACTCGGTCACCAGGCGGATATCCTCCCGCTGCCGGGGCTGGAGAGCTTCCTGCTCTTGTAACAGGTCGTTGGCGATGGTGTTGTACACCGCCTGGAAGGCGTCGTAGTTGTTACGGGTGCTGGTGTCATAGGCGTAGCGGCTGGCGTGGCCAGTGTACTTTTTGTCCAGCCAGACATTGCCAAGAGAGTCGGTGGCAACAATTTGCAACTGTAACTCCTCGCCATCGGAATGCAGGATGGTGCCCTGTACTCGCAGGTCGGTGATTTGCTCGCCGCTGGGTACCACCCGCACCGCGCCCCAGGCTGTGCTGCTTTGCATCGCTTCGGCAAGCAGGGTGGGCATGTAGTTGGCTTCGGCCTTGCGCACTTCCGGATACACCTGCTCGCCCTCCTCGTAGTCGAGCAGGCCGGGGTCAAACACAGGTATGCCGACATCCAGTAACAGAGTCTCGGGCATGACTGTCGATGCGCCCTGGATGCTGGGTACTGTGTTGGTAGTGACGGTCTGGCTCACGCAGGCGGCGAGCCAGCTGCACAACACCAGCATCCCTGCCAGTCGCAGCGGTTTCACGGACTGATACCCTTGTATTTACGGTATTCATCCCACAGTTTTTCGCGCACCGCCGGGTCGGGTTCACGCATCGCGGCCTCGCGCAGCTGGCGAGCGACCACGTCATCGTCGCTGCCGCTGGGAATGTCCTTGGGCGGTGGATACTTGGCGGTGTCCTTGGGTAGCTCGCCACTGCCACCGCCGATCCCGCCCATCCCACCGCCGGTGCTGTAACCGCCACCGGCACCGCCACCGTCCTGGGATTCACCGTTACCCTGCGCGCCGGAACCGCCATAGCCACCGCCACCCGCGCTGGCAGTCTGGTCGCCAATCGGTGTGGGCGGCGCGTTTGCGCGCGCCTTGCGACGTTGCTCGGTCTGTTCCTCGAGAATCATGGTGTCAAACACCTCGGTGCCCTGTTCGATCCGGGCGTCGAGGATGGCGACCTGTTCGGCCGGGGTGAGCGGGCCGCCACTACCCGGGCCAGAGGCGGAGCCAGCACCGGGAGTGCCGTAGCTGCCGTAGCCGGGAATGTCGCCGCCACTGCCGGCCGGCGGATAAGCCCCGCCGCCGGAGTTGCCCTGGCCTGCTGAACCTTGTGCGGCAGAAGCCTGTCCTTGCTGACCTTGTCCGGCTGAACCTGCCTCGGATTGCGCCTGGCCAGATTCACCCGGTTGCCCCATGGCATCCTCCATGGCCCCCAGTACCTCTTCAAAACTGGGTTCATCGCGCATATCAGGCAGGCTGTCGCTGGCGCCCCCGGCGCTGTCGCCAAAACCGGGCTCGCCGGCCTCGGCGGCGGCAGTGTCTGACTGTTCTGCTGCCTCGCCGGGAAATTCCCCGGAGGGAAACTCACCGAGATCGCCGGGGCTGCCGGCTGCCCCGGCAGCCGGGCTTCCCGAGGAGGCAGTTGCGGAAGAGTCGCTGGCGCTGGACGCACCACTTTCAGCCTGTGAGCCCTCACTGCTGGAAGCCTGTTCCTGGCTGGAGCTGCCACTGGACTGGCTGGAGCTGCTCGACGAAGAACTACTGGACGAGGAACTGCTGGAGGAAGACTCGCTCGGCGGCGGCGGGGGGGTAGACGGCGTAGTGCTGGGTGTAGATGGCGTCTGCGGCGCGGTCGGAGTGCTGGCACTGGGGCAGCCGCCCAGTAACAGGCAGGCGCAGGCAATACCTGCCAGTTTCGGCAGTGTTGCGAAAATCTCATTGCGTGACGTCATAAGCCCTGACAAGTTTTTCTGTCTCCACTGGCTGCCCCGCTTCATAGCGCGGGCGGAATATGGTTTTGCGCAATTCGCGCATCAGGCGGTAGGCCTGGTCGTCTCTGTCAGCGTTGCCATCCTGGCGCACCAGGTCGGTCACCCGGCCCTCGGCGCTGACCCCGAATTCTAACAGGATATCACCCGGCTTAGCGCTCCGGGTCTGCGGCAATGGCCGGATGCCATCCACATCGGGTAGGGGCATGGGCTCATCGAATATCCGCGCCTCCACTGCTTTGGCAGCATCGGAGGCGCCAAGTTCCGTGAGCAGTATTTGATAAACCTCGTCAGCTTCATCTTCCTTGCCATTCCACAGTGCCCAGTCTCCCAGTTGCGCTACCGCTTCAGCGGCCTGCGGGCTTCCGGCGCCGTGGGCTGTCTTGTGGATATCGTAGATTGAGACTATGACGCTGCGCCCCTTTTCGTAGATTTGTGAGCGGTAGGCGTAGAAGCGACTGGCCTCCTGCTGGGCACTGTAGTCGGAGCTGAAGGCCATAGCGACATTGTTATTGGCGTTGGGGTCCTGGTTTGCGGCGATCAGGTACTGGGTACGCAACATACCCTGCAAAGGGTCCAGCAGCCGTGGGGATTTACTGCCGTCCTCATCGATAATTTCGTTGAGTGCCTGGGCGTACAGTTCCCACATAGTAGTCAGTCGCCCGAGTCCCTGCATGCCCATACTCAGATGGTAGGCGCGGTATTGCCAGTCTGCCTGTCGCAGCAATGCTGCAACCCGTTCTTCGCTGCTGCTGAGGCTGCGCACCTGCACCCGGTACAGGTAGGATTGCCGATCGTCTGCCTCGCTGTACTCCCCCAGAGCCATGTAGCTCTGGATCTGGGCCTCCAGGAGGGGAATCTGTTCCACGCTGTACAGACCATTGTTGATGCGGGCCAGGTGAACACCGCGCTTCAACACATCCAGTGCCTCGCCATGGCGTTCCTGCTGTTGCAGGGCCAGCCCCAGGCTGAGCATCTGCTCAGACAATTCGGCGGCGTAGGCGCCATGTTCGGTTTCGATATCCTGGATGGCCTCCAGGAAGGCGCGTTCCTGTGTCAGCGCGGCGCTTGTGTTGTCGCTGAATTCCCCCGCGTCCAGG
>Ga0102815_10000788_pt1 | contig 20359 bp, 15 predicted proteins | sample ColrivemetaGS759_FD_79113 | JGI IMG/M metagenome (GOLD analysis project Ga0102815, IMG submission 79113) | Estuarine microbial communities from the Columbia River estuary - Ebb tide ETM metaG S.759 | ecosystem: Environmental > Aquatic > Marine > Intertidal zone > Estuary | place: USA: Columbia...
AACCGACTTGTAGATAATGGGGATATTGACCATACCTACCAGGCTCAGCACCGCGCAGGCCTTACCGGCGGCTTCCTTGTTGTCAAAAGCCTCATAAAGGGCGATCACCCCCAGGTACAGGAACAATAAAATCAACATGGACGTGATGCGGGCATCCCATACCCACCAGGTGCCCCAGGTAGGCTTGCCCCAGATCGCGCCCGTGACCAGGGCAAGGAAGGTGAGCGCCGCACCAATGGGGGCACAGGCTTTCATCGCCACGTCCGCCATCTTCATCTTCCAGATCAGCGAGACGGCCCCGGCGATAGCCATCACATAGTACCCGGCCAGGGCCACCGCCGCCGCCGGCACATGAATATAAATGATGCGATAACTGTTGCCCTGGCGAAAATCCGGGGCGGTAAACAGCAAGCCCCACACCATGCCAACCGACAGCGCCACCAGGGTGATGGGCAGCAGCCAGCGCAGGATCGAGCCGGCAATCCGGTACAACCAGGGGGGGGAACCAAATTTATGAAAGAATGACCACATAGCGGCGGCAATTATACAGTTAGGCTGGATGTGAACAAGCGACCGTTCGGCCTGAGCTTGATCTGGCGCAAGTTGACCACAGCTTCCAGTTCAGGCACGGCCATCAGGCATCGACACTGATGCGTAAGCCGGCGGCGATTGCCAGCGGCGCCAGGGCGATGGCCAGGCACAGCATGGCCGCCAGAATCGCCAGATAGGGTCCGCTGGGGATTCCGGTAACAGCGGCTTGCACCGCCGCACTGCCAAAAATCAGCACCGGCATATAAAAGGGCAAAATAAGCAGGGAGATCAGCATACCACCGCGCTTGAGCCCGACGGTCAGGGCGGCGCCAATGCCGCCCACCAGGCTCAGCACGGCAGTGCCGATCAGCAGGCCCAGCACCAGTACCGGTATCGCCGCTACCGGCAGGTTGAGCATCAGTGCAAATATCGGCGATACCAACGCCAGCAGCACCCCGGTAATCAGCCAGTGAGCGCCGATGTAGGCCAGCACTGACAGGTACAGTGGCTGCGGCGCGAGCAGCAGTTGTTCCAGGCCCCCGTCGTCAAAATCACTGCGGAACACCCCGTCCGAGGTCAGCAGGTTGGACAGCAGCGCTATGATCCACAGGATTCCCGGGGCAAAGCCTGCGAGCTTATCCGGAGCAGGGCCTAGGCCCAGGGGGAACAAGGCCACTACCATAGCGAAAAATAACAACGGGTTGCCTATCTCGATAGGGCGACGGGCAGCCAGTACCAATTGCCGGCGCAAAAGTCGCAGGCAGAACCGGGCGCTACCGGGGGCATTCATGCCTGCAGGCCCTGGGCGAGATTGATCGCCAGCACCGGATAATCCACCCGCAAGGGCTGGTGGGACGTGATCATAACCGCGCCACCGGCCTGCACATGCTCAACCAGTAACAGCTCCAGCTCGGCTACCCCCGTTTTGTCGATAGCAGTAAAAGGTTCATCCAGCAGCCACAGGGGGCAATCTGACAAGTACAGCCTGGCCAGGTTTACCCGTCGATGCTGACCAGCAGACAGGGCATGGCTGGGCACATCCTCATAACCGTACAGTCCGACCCTGGCCAGCGCCGCCTCGATTTGCTGATCGTTGTAGGCACCCTCCCCGGATACATGCCAGGCCAGGTTTTCCCGCGGGGTCAGCAAGGCTTTCACCGCCGGTAGATGGCCCAGGTACAGCAGCGGCACCGATCGATGCACCTTGCCCTCAAAACCGTAGCGCGACAGGCCCGCAAGTATCCGCAACAGGCTGGTTTTACCAGCGCCGTTGGCGCCATCCACTTGCAGCAATTGACCTGGCAGGACTTCAAGGCAGAGCTCACGAAACAGCTCGCGACCGCCGCGATGCAGGGACAGGGATTCAACCGTCAGCAGTGGGTCCCGGTTGGGGCCGGATAGCACTAGAGATTGACCACCGAAATGGCCGGGAAGTACAGACCAGTATCCACCGCAGCCTCTCCTATATCAGCGGCAACACCGACGCCGCGCTCTATCTGCAGGGACTGGAAATCAAACAATTCACGATCAGCCAGTTGCGAGGGGGCGACGTGACGAATACTGCGAAAAATAGTTTCGGTGCGCCCGGGGTATTCGCGCTCCCAGCCCGCCAGCATGTTCTTTATCTGGACCCGCTGCAGGTTTTCCTGGGAGCCGCACAAATTACAGGGAATGATGGGGAATGCCTTGTACTGGGCGTAGCGCGCCAGGTCTTTCTCCTTGCAATAGGCCATGGGCCGAATCACCACATTCTGCTTGTCGTCGCTGAGCAATTTGGGCGGCATGGCCTTGAGCTTGCCGTTAAAAAACATATTGAGGAACAGGGTTTCAACAATATCGTCACGATGGTGGCCCAGGGCAATTTTGGTGGCCCCTATTTCCTGGGCGAAACCATACAGGCTGCCCCTGCGCAAACGGGAGCAAAGGCCGCAGGTCGTTTTACCCTCGGGAATCACTTCCCGAACGATACTGTAGGTGTCCTTTTCCAGAATGAAGAAAGGCACTCCCAGGTCGGAAAGATACTGTGGCAGCACCTCCTCTGGAAAACCCGGCTGTTTCTGGTCGAGGTTTACGGCGATCAACTCGAAATCCACCGGCGCGTTCTGGCGCAGGTTGAGCAGGATGTCCAGCATCGCATAGGAATCCTTGCCGCCAGACAGGCACACCATTACCCGGTCGCCATCCTCGATCATAGTGTAGTCGGCGATGGCGTTGCCCACGTTGCGGCGCAAGCGCTTTTGCAGCTTGTTGAAATGGGTTTTGTCTTTTCTTGAGAGTTCTGTTTCAGCCATGATCAGGGGAGTGCTGCCGGGAGTCGCTGGGTTGGCGCGCATTTTACTCGCTGGGCCGCAGTGCAGTCCAGCCGCAGGACCATGGCGTTACCAGCCGCCTCCGGGCAGCCATGTTGCCAACACCCACCCCCAACAGCGGACTGAATCATTGAGCTGGGACAATGCTTGGGCGGTATGAGGGCGAGACTTGCTTGTTTTTTGCCGAATTAGCCACGACAATGGCTCCCCCAAAAATACCGACCCACTCCACTTCGAGGACTTCCATCCCATGAAACAAGCTGTTCGAGTTACCGTTACCGGCGCGGCCGGCCAGATTGGCTACGCACTCCTGTTCCGTATCGCTTCCGGCGCAATGCTGGGAGACGACCAGCCGGTGATCCTGCAACTGCTGGATATCACCCCGGCCATGGAAGCCCTGGAAGGGGTGAAGATGGAACTTGAAGACTGTGCCTTCCCGCTGTTGGCCGGCATAGTCTGTACCGATGATCCCGCGGTTGGCTTCAAGGATACCGATTACGCGCTGCTGGTAGGCGCCCGCCCCCGCGGTCCCGGCATGGAGCGCAAGGATCTGCTGGAAGCCAATGCTGCAATTTTTTCAGTGCAGGGCAAGGCTATCAACGACAACGCCAGCAAGAATATCAAGGTGCTGGTAGTGGGCAACCCGGCCAACACCAACGCCCTGATAACCCAGCGCAACGCGCCGGATATCGACCCGCGCAACTTTACCGCCATGACCCGTCTCGATCACAACCGCGCCAAGACCCAGATTGCCCTGAAAACAGGTAAGACTGTCAATGACGTCACCAATATGACCATCTGGGGCAACCACTCGGCCACCCAGTACCCGGACCTGTTCAACGCCAAGGTGGATGGCACTTCGGCCATCAGCCTGGTCGACCAGGAATGGTATGAAAGCGACTTCATTCCCACCGTGCAGCAGCGTGGCGCGGCGATCATCAAGGCCCGCGGTGCCTCGTCTGCAGCCTCAGCGGCAAATGCCGCAATCGGCCATATGCGCAGCTGGGCGCTGGGCACCGAGGGGGATGACTGGGTCTCGATGGGTGTTTACTCCGATGGTTCATACGGCATCACTGAAGGCCTGATTTACTCCTTCCCCTGTCGCTGCAGCAAGGGCGAATGGACCATAGTGCCAGGCGCAGAAGTTGGCGAATTCAGCCAGGGCAAACTGGCAGCTACCGAGCAGGAACTGGTAGAAGAGCGCGACGCCGTGCAGCACCTGCTTCCCTAGCAGTTGCTGTGATCAAAGACCCGAACCAGAAAAGTTACCACCACGGCAACCTCAGGGCGGAGCTACTGCAAACTGCTATAGAGCAGCTGCGCAGTGGCGACGCCGATGACCTGAGCCTACGTGCCCTGGCCAGAAGCATTGGGGTATCCCAGACCGCGCCCTATCGCCATTTTGCGGACAAGGGCGAACTGATTGCGGCGATGGCCACTCAGGGCTACCTGGATCTGCTGCAGGTGCTTGAGGAAGCGGGTAAACCGGCCGGCGATTGTCCGCGGGAACAACTGGTAGCCTTCGCCCATGCCTACGTCGACTATGCCGCAACCAACCCCCAGCTGTTCAAGCTGATGTTCGGCCCGGCGGCGCAACCGGTAGACCGTTACCCTGAGCTGCGGGAAGCCAGCCGTTCAACCTTTGCACTGGTGCAGCGAATTCTCCACCGTGGTATCGAGCTCGGGCTGTTTCGCGACCAGAATATCACCTACCTGACCAACGCCGCCTGGGCGGGCATCCACGGCCTGGCCACCCTGCGGGTAGACGCGCCGGAGCTGTTCGAGCGCCACATTGACCTGCATCGCCAGGTCGATGTGGGGGTGCACACCTTTATGGACGGCATTAATCGCGAAGCGATTACTGGGGATGCGCCAGGCAGCAGGCCGGGCTAGAGCTCACGTAACAGCGCCACCGGCGGGCTGGAGACTACCGCCCGACAACTGTAAACGCCCAGCCCTGCAATCATCGCCATTCCCACCCCTACTCCCAGCGGCCAGATCCAGGGAGAGGGCGCATAGCGCATATCCATCACCCACTCCTGCAGGATGTACACTGACATTTCCGCTGCCACTGTGGCCAGCAGGCCGGCAAACAGGCCCAATGCCGCGAATTCTATCAACAGGCTACCCAGGATCAGCCTGCGACTGGCGCCCAGGGCACGCAGTATTGCGCTCTCCTGCATGCGCGCGTCAACGCTGGCCTGAACCCCCGCCACCAGCACCAGCGATCCCGCCGCGAGTATCACTGCCAACACCAGCTCGATCGCTGAAGAGACCTGGGTGATGATGCTGCGAATCTGCTCCACCACCACGTCCATTTCAATGACGGTTACCGTCGGGAAAGCGCGAATGAAGCGGTTCAGGAATGGCTTGTCCTGAGGACCCAGGTGAAAGCTGGTCATGAAAGTCGCCGGGTAGCTGGCCAACAAGCGCGGCGGGAATACCAGGAAAAAGTTGGGTCGCATCGACTGCCAGTCCAATTCCCGGATGCTTGCCACTGTGGCCTGCAGCGGCTGGGAGCCCACCAGGAAACTGACAGTGTCGCCCAGCCTGATGCCGAGCCGCTCGGCAAATTCCTGCTCAATGGACACCAGGGCTTCCTCGGTGTGGGGTTCCCACCACTGCCCTGCCACCAATCGATTGTCTGCCGGCAAGGTATCCGACCAGGTGAAATTGGATTCGCGCTGGCGCCGGCCCTCCTCGCGATCATCAGTGCTGGGTAATTCGTCGGCGTTGACGGCCATGATACGACCGCGAATCATCGGGTACAGGGCCTCGCTATGGATATCATGCTCACGCAACAGCTGGTCTACGCCCTGCACATCTTCAGGCCCGATATTAAGCATGAAGTGATTGGGCGTATTCTCCGGCAGCTGGGTCTGCCATTCATCAATCAGGGAAGTGCGTACCAGCAGCAATACCAGCAGCAGCATAATGGCCATGGCAAAAATAACGACCTGCATGGCATTGGCATTGCCCCTGCGTTGCAGGCCGGCCAGTGCCAGTCGCCAGATACTGCCTGCACTCATGCCCACCAGACGGCCTCCCTTGAGCAGGGTCAAGGACAGCCCCAGCCCCAGGATCGCGGTGATAGCCAGCCCGGCCAGTACTGCCAGGGTTAATTTGCCATCCTGGCTGTACCACCACATCAGGCCGGTGATGGCGGCGAGGCCCAGCGCATAATCACCCAGGGTACGGCGATTTTCATCGGGTGTATCCCGGCGTAGCACCCGCAAGGGGCTGGCCTGTCCCAGCCGGCGCAGGGGCGGCCAGGCGAAGCACAACAGGCAGGTCAGCGCCGTCGCGGCGCCCATCACATAGGGACGCAGGCCGCTCGCGCCCGGCTCGACCGGCAACTGGTCGCCAAACAGGCTGAAAAACAGCGCCTGTATCGACCAACCCAGTAAACAGCCGGCAATGGTGGCCAGCACCCCCAACAACAGCAGGCTGCGCCCATACAGGAGGTTGATGCGGGTGGAGGTCGCCCCCAGGCTTTTCATGATCGCAACATAATCGGCATGACGCTCACTGAACCGGCGGGCAGCCAGCGCAATGGCCACGCCCGCAAGCACCACCCCGAGGCTACCCGCCAGCAACAGGAAGCTTTCCGCTCGCTGCAGGGCGTTGCCAATGCCGGGCTGGCCCTCATTGACATCCAGCAGCTTCTGCCCCGCCTGCAACTGAGCCTGCACCGCTTGTCGCCACTGCCCCAGCGCCGCTGCGGATCCGGCAAACAACTGCCGGTACTCTACCCGGCTGCCCGGCTGCACCACACCGGTAGCAGGGATGTCATCAATGTGCATGAGCACCCGGGGGCCGTAGCCAAAAAACGACGCGCCCTGGTCAGGCTCGGTGCGCGCCGCCGCAACCACCGTAAACTGTGCCTCACCGATGGTGACCTGTTGGCCGATCTCAACATCCAGCAAGGGGAACAGGCGCGAGTCCAGCCAAACCTCCCCGGGCCGGGGCCCCAGGCTGGCCGGCAATACCGGACCAAACGCCTGCTCGGAGTAGGTCAACTCACCACGCAATGGATAGCCATCACTGACGGCCTTGACGGACGCCAGCTGCATGCCCTCCTCGCCCACGTAAACCATCGACGGGAACACCAGGGTTTCAGCACTGGCCAAACCCTGCTCCCCGGCCTGCTGCAACCACTCCACCGGCATGCTGCGCGGGCTGCTCACTACCAGGTCAGCCGCGAGAAACCGATGGCTTTCCTGTTCGAGAGCGCTTTGCAGCCGGGTGGTGAACGCACTGATTCCAGATACCACACCTACCGCCAGTATCAGCGCCATGACCAGTACGCCCAGTTCGCCACCGCGCCAGTCCCGGGCCAGCATCCTGGTTGCTGTCATCGACACCGCCAACTACCCCGCGATCTCTGCAGCTACGGGACTGTTAAGCGTTTCACTGACCAGTTCACCCGCCTCAAGACAGAGGCTGCGACCACAGCGGCGGGCCAGTTGCTCATCGTGGGTGACCAGCACCAGGGTAGTGCCCTGCTCGCGATTGAGTTCAAACAACAGGTCGATGATAGTAGCGCCGGTGTTGGTGTCGAGGTTGCCCGTCGGCTCATCAGCAAACAAAATGGAGGGCTTGGCCGCAAAGGCCCTGGCAAGCGCCACCCGCTGCTGTTCACCGCCGGACAGTTGGCGGGGGTAGTGGCTGGTTCGCGGAGCCAGTCCCACCCGTTGCAGGAAGCTTTCCGCCTGGCTGCGGGCGTCCTTGTGCCCCTGCAACTCCAGCGGCAGCATCACGTTTTCCAAGGCCGTGAGCGCGGGCAGTAACTGAAAAGACTGGAATACGAAGCCCACCTTGCGCCCGCGAAACAGGGCCCGTCCGTCCTCGTCCAGTGCGCCCAGGTCAACATCATCGATAATCACCCGGCCGGCACTGGCCTCATCAAGGCCTGCCAGCAGTCCCAGCAGGGTGGATTTACCGGATCCGGAGGCGCCGACGATTGCCACCGACTCGCCCGACTTGATTTCCAGGGTGATCCCTTTCAGTATTTCCAGCTGGGTTCCCGCCATGGGCACCTGCTTGCGGAGATTTTCTACTTTGATCATTAAGCGTTTCCTTTACCGCATACTACGTGTGCTATTGCCAGCCGGATTGCTATTTCTATGCCTCGCCAGCGGCGCCCGGGCACTGCAACCGGCCGCTCAACACTCGATACTGGTGGTGGGGGATAGTATCAGTGCCGCCTATGGCATGTCTCTGGAACAGGGCTGGGTGAGCTTGCTGGCCGAGCATTTACAGACCAGCGGCCCGGACAATCAGGTGATCAACGCCAGCATCAGCGGCGAAACCACTGCCGGCGGCTTGCGCCGCTTACCCGAGCTACTGGACCGGCACAGCCCCGGGCTGGTTATCATTGAACTGGGCGCCAATGACGGTATGCGCGGCTATCCAATTGCCAGCCTGCGCGCCAACCTCGATAAAATGGTGGAATTGTCGCTGGCAGCGGATGCGCGGGTTATCATACTCGCCATGGAAATCCCTCCCAATTACGGCGCGCGCTATACCGCCGCCTTTCGCGAAAGCTTTGTGCTTGCTGCCAGCGACCCGCGCACAAGTCTGAGCCCCTTCCTGCTGGATGGCGTGGCAACCAACCCTGAGTTGATGCAGGCTGATGGTATTCATCCCACTGCACAGGCCCAGCCCATCTTGCTGGCCAACGCACTCCCAACCATAGAGGCTGCGCTGGCACAACAATGAGCACGCCCGGTTGGAAACAATTACAGGCAGCTGATCGCCAGATGATCTGGCACCCCTATGCCTCTGCAACGGATATCCCGGAGATTTTCCCGGTGGTGGGCGCCAAGGGCGTTTACCTGGACCTCGCCGACGGCCGCCGCCTGATCGACGGCATGGCGTCATGGTGGTGCGCCATCCACGGCTATAACCACCCGGCCCTGAACCGTGCAGTGCGCGACCAGCTGGCCGACATGTCTCATGTCATGTTCGGCGGCCTGACGCACCCACCGGCAGTAAAATTGGCGCAACTACTGACCAGCCTTACACCACCGGGGCTGGAACGGGTGTTTTTCAGCGACTCGGGCTCGGTGGCGGTCGAAGTCGCTTTAAAAATGGCAATCCAGTATTGGTACTCTATCGGCCGGCCGAAAAAACGGAAAATGATCGCCTTGCGCAACGGTTACCACGGGGACACCTTCGGCGCCATGGCGGTATGTGATCCCGACACCGGCATGCATCACCTGTTTGGTGATGTGCTGCCCAAACACCTGTTCGCCCCCGCTCCAACCTGCCCTTTTGGCACGCCCTGCCCCGAAAAAGACATGACGGCAATTACCGACCTGCTGGCCAGGCATCACGGAGACATCGCTGCGGTGATCGTCGAGCCGGTGGTCCAGGGTGCCGGCGGTATGCGATTTTACTCGGCTGATTACCTGGTGAAACTGCGGGCACTGTGCGATGCCTTCGATGTGCTGCTGATTTTCGACGAGATCGCCACCGGTTTCGGCCGCACCGGCAAGCTGTTCGCACTGGAACACGCCCAGGTAGAACCGGACATCCTGTGTCTGGGTAAGGCCCTCACCGGCGGCTATATGACCCTGGCAGCCACCTTGTGTAACCGCCGTATCTGCGAGGGTATCAGCGAGGGCGAGGCCGGCGCCTTCATGCACGGGCCTACCTTCATGGCCAACCCCCTGGCCTGCGCTACTGCGATAGCCAGCATTGAATTACTGTTGTCCCAACCCTGGCAACGCAAGGTGCAGAGCCTGCACGATGAACTGGCGGCAGGCCTGGCCCCGGCCAGGGACCTGCCGAACGTCGCCGACGTGCGTACCCTCGGCGCGATTGGTGTGATCGAGTTAAAAACCCCGGTGGACATGAAAAAAGTACAGCCCATGTTTGTGGAAAAAGGCGTATGGGTGCGCCCCTTCGGCAAACTGGTTTACGCGATGCCGCCGTTTGTGATGAACAGCGAACAGCTTGCCACCCTGACCACTGCCATGGTCGAGGTGGTAGCGGCGATCTGATCCCGGCCTGTATTGCCGCCATTCACGCTGGTGACTGATCCAGCGTTACCACGCCGCGCATGAAGGTCACCACTGTCCCGGTCATAAACACCCTCCCGTCACGCAGTTCGCAGTCGAGATTGCCGCCCCTGGCCGATATCTGCCGGGCCTGCAATCGGTTCTGGTGCAAGCGCCCTGCCCAGTAAGGCACCAGGCTACAATGGGCAGATCCGGTCACCGGGTCCTCATCGATCCCCACCTGCGGGCCAAAAAACCGCGACACGAAATCGCAGCTGTCGCCGGGCGCGGTGGCGATGATGCAATGGGGGCTGGCAGCCAGCAGGGCCGGGAAATCCGGTTGCAGCCCAGCCACGTCGGATTCAAATTCATACACATAGACCACCGCGTGGGGATTATCGCTGGCGATAACTGCCTCGCTGGCGATCGCGCCCAGGGCCTTACATACCGTCAGGTCGACTTCAACGTTTTGTAACTTCGTGGCAGGAAAATCCAGGGTGAGTGCACTCCCGGCACGGCGTACTCGCAATTCCCCGCTGCGGGTGTAAAACAGCAGGTCGTCTCCAGGCTGCGCCAGGTGTTCAAACAGCACATGGGCGGCGGCCAGGGTTGCATGCCCGCACAGGTCAACCTCAACGGCAGGCGTAAACCAGCGCAACTCAAAACCCGCGTCGCGCCGCACCAGGTAGGCGGTCTCCGACAGGTTATTTTCCATGGCGATGGCCTGCAGGCTGGCGTCATCCAGCCACTGCTCAAGAGGCATGACCGCCGCTGGATTACCGGAAAATATCCTGTCGGCAAAGGCATCAACCTGGTAAATCGGTAATTCCATAGGTAGTCCTTTTTGAGGCTCCTGGAGTGACGGGGCACAGGCGTTGTACAAATCGAGGCTGTTTAATATAGTGGCTGACACGGCGATCTGCCATATTACAGAATAAAACACTATGTCCCATCGCGAACAAACACCTCTGCAGCTGAAGTTCTACGAGGTGATATTCGGCACCGAGACCACCGCAGGCAAATGGTTTGACATCATGTTGATGGTGCTCATCGTCACCAGCGTGGTGGTGATCATGCTCGATTCGATTCCCCATTTGCATATGGAGTACGGCCGACTCTACCTCCAGCTTGAATGGATATTTACCGGACTGTTTACCATCGAGTACCTGATTCGAATCTGGTGTTCATCCAATCGCCGCGCCTATGCCCTGAGCATGTACGGCATCGTCGACCTGCTGGCGGTGCTGCCCACTTACCTGTCCCTTTTACTACCGCAGACTGCTCCGCTGCTGATTATCAGGCTGCTGCGCATGTTGCGTATTTTCCGGGTATTTCGCTTACTGACCCTGCTCAAGGAAGCCAACGACCTGGCAAACGCCCTGCAGCGCTCCGGCCGTAAGATTTTCGTGTTCTTTGCCATAATGATGATTGTGACCACGATATTCGGCTGCCTGCTGTACGTCATTGAGGGTCCCGCCAACGGCTTCAGCGATATTCCCACCAGTATTTACTGGGCAATTGTTACCATTACCACGGTGGGCTACGGCGACGTGACCCCGGTGACTACCGCCGGCCGTTTTGTATCTGCCGTGGGTATGCTGACCGGTTACGCCATTATTGCGGTACCCACTGGGATCATTACCGCGGAGTTCACCCTGGGCCAGCGCCTGCGCGAGGAGCGTGAAATGAAGTTGCTGTCGCGCAATTGCACCAATTGCTCGACCGTCGAGAAAGACCCCGTCGCTCGCTACTGTCGCCAGTGCGGCGATCATTTACCGCGCCCGGGCCATGCCTCCGAATCCGATATTGAAGAATAATTTATTATATTTATCATAAGGTTATATTTAATTTTTAATGTACTTTAGATTTTAGCGTCGGGGGCGACAGAGAAACAAAGGCCGCGCAGATTGGCAATAGTCCTCACCCCATCCGGGCCCACAGCGGCTATAATGCGCTCCCTCAATCTCCCGGCCGCGCTTTGCTCATGCCAACATCGTTATTTTCCTATCGCAAATACTGGGCCGAGTGCTACGGCGTCGCGCCGCAGTTACCCATGTCTCGCGCAGAGATGGATGCGCTGGGCTGGGACAGTTGCGACGTTATCATCGTCACCGGCGACGCCTATGTGGATCACCCCAGTTTCGGCATGGCGGTGATTGGCAGGGTACTTGAGGCGCAGGGCTTCCGGGTGGGTATTATTGCCCAGCCCGACTGGACCAGCGCCGAACCATTCAAGGCACTGGGCAGGCCAAATCTGTTCTTTGGCGTAGCCGCCGGCAATATGGACTCCATGATCAATCGCTACACTGCAGACAAGAAGCGGCGTAACGATGATGCCTACACCCCTGGCAATACCGGCGACCGTCGCCCCGATCGTGCGGTGATCGTCTACAGCCAAAGGCTGCGCGAGGCCTATCGGGATGTACCGCTGGTGATCGGCAGTATAGAGGCCAGCCTGCGCCGTATCGCCCACTACGATTACTGGAGCGATAAAGTCCGTCGCTCCATCCTGCTCGACAGCCAGGCCGACCTGCTGCTGTATGGCAACGCCGAACGCGCTATTGTCGACGTCGCCCACCGCCTGGCCCAGGGCGACCCTATCCACACGATCCGCGACCTGCGCGGCACCGCCTTTGTACGCAAACGCGTCCCGGATGATTGGCAGGTTATCGATTCCAGCAGCATTGACGTTGTCGGGCCGGTGGATACGGTTATCAACCCCTATGTCGACACCCGCACCGAGGCCTGCGCCACGACCTCTGGTGACGCCATCGAGGACCCGGCGACTGCAGATCCCGTCGCCGAGCCGGTCACCCTGGTAGGCGCGATCGAAGTGGATGCGCAGACGGTCATCCGCATACCGGCCTATGAGCAGGTCAAAGATGACAGCGCGCTTTACGCCCACGCCTCGCGAGTGCTGCACAAGGAAACCAACCCCTATAATGCCCGCCCCCTCGTGCAGGCACACGGCGAAAGGGAAGTATGGCTCAATCCACCGCCCATTCCACTGGAAACCGATGAACTGGACCAGGTGTTCGAGCTGCCCTACACCCGCCTGCCCCACACCAGCTATGGCAAGGCCAGCATCCCCGCCTATGAGATGATTCGCCACTCGATCAATATCATGCGCGGCTGTTTTGGAGGTTGTACCTTCTGCTCCATTACCGAGCACGAGGGTCGCATCATCCAAAATCGCTCGGAGGACTCCATCATTCGCGAAGTCGAGGCGATCCGCGACACCTCGCCCGCATTTACCGGGGTAATATCCGACCTGGGCGGCCCCACAGCCAATATGTGGAGACTGGCTTGCAAGAGCAAGGAAGTGGAGGCCAAGTGTCGCAAGCTCAGCTGCGTATTTCCCGGCATCTGCAAAAACCTCAATACCGACCAGACCCCGCTGATCCAGTTGTATCGCCGGGCGCGGGAAGTGACGGGCGTCAAGAAGGTGCTGATCGCCTCTGGCCTGCGCTATGACCTGGCGGTTGAAACACCTGCCTATGTGGAAGAGCTGGTTACCCATCATGTCGGCGGCTATCTGAAAATTGCCCCTGAGCACACCGAGGACGGCCCGCTGGGAAAAATGATGAAGCCGGGCATGGGCAGCTACGATCGCTTCAAGGCCATGTTTGAAAAATACTCACGGGCCGCTGGCAAAGAGCAATACCTCATTCCCTACTTCATTGCCGCACATCCTGGCACCAGTGATGAAGACATGATGAATCTCGCCCTGTGGCTGAAGCGCAACAAGTTCCGGGCCGACCAGGTGCAAACCTTCTATCCCTCACCCATGGCGACCGCCACGGCGATGTATCACAGCGGCAAAAACCCGCTCAAGCGCGTCACTCGCAGCAGTGACCGGATGCCTACCGTAAAAGCACTGGCCCAGCGCCAGTTGCACAAGGCCTTCCTGCGCTATCACGATCCGGACAACTGGCCCGAACTGCGCAAGGCCCTGAAGAAAATGGGCCGGGCCAACCTGATTGGCAATGGCAAGCTCCACCTGGTACCCCCGCGCCAACCGGCCAAGCGCCACCAGCGGGTACCGGCAGGCGGCCAGGTGTTCGCGACGCAGCACAATGGCCTGCCGCGCAACCCGCCGCGCAGTAAAACCAGGCCGCGACGGTAGCTGGAATTGACCTGCCAAGCTATTTTCTGGCCTCCAAAGGCGGCCATCTTCCAGTAGAATTACGCCCCGCAATGGAGGGGAGATGAACAAGAAAGTCCTATACCCGATTCTGGTCCTGGTAATAGGCGCTGCCCTGTCAGTGCTTATCGCTATCAACAAGCCCGCCATCGACGCCGAGCCCTACACACCGCTTGCGGCCACCGTGCGTGTGATCAAAGTAGAGCCCGGAGCGGAATACCTCTCGATCAGTTCCCAGGGCGCAGTGCAGCCGCGCAGTGAAAGCATGCTCATCCCCGAGGTGTCAGGGCGGGTGGTCTGGACTTCCCCCTCCCTGGTCAGTGGCGGCGTATTTGCCGAGAATGAAGTGCTGCTGCGCATCGACGACGCTGACTATCGCAACGCAGTAACGCGCAGCGAGGCTGCGTTCAAACGCGCTGAAGTGGAAATGGAATATGCCCGGGATGAACTCAAGCGGGTACAAAGCCTTAAAGACAAGCAGCTGGCCAGCCAACAGCAGCTGGACAACACCCGTCGCGCGTCACAGGTAGCCGAAGCCAACCTGAGTGAAAGCCGGGCGGCGCTGGAACAGGCCAACCGTGACCTCAGTCGTACTGAACTACTCGCTCCCTTTGACGGACTGGTGCGCTATGAGCAGGTGGATGACGGCCAATTCGTAACCCGGGGCCAAAGCATCGGCACGATCTACGCGACAGACTACCTGGAAGTTCGACTGCCAATCGCCACTGACCAACTGGTCTATCTCGGCCTGCCAATATCCACCCGCGGTGAGATCGCCGAGGACATACAGCCGCTGGTCACGGTGGCTGCGGACTTCGGCACTGCCCGCCTGCTGTGGCAGGGGCAGCTGGTACGGATGGAGGCAGAGATCGACGAGCGCTCACGCATGGTATATGGCGTGGCCCGGCTGCGTGCAGACAGCAACCCCGAAGGGCTGTTGCTACCGGTAGGCATGTTCGTCCAGGCGGATATTCGGGGGCGCGCGGTAGAAGGTGTTATTCGCCTGCCCCGCTCGGCCATGCGCGATAACAACCAGGTATTGGTAGTCGATGAGGAGGGCCGTATTCATTTTCGCACAGTTACCATCCTGCGCCTGGAGCACGACGAGATGCTGATCAGCGACGGCCTGCAAGCCGGGGAATTGGTCAGTGTGTCCCCGATGCAGACTGTCGTCGAAGGTATGCGGGTCGTTCCCGCACTGCAGCCGCAACCCTGACGATGAAAGGTATCATCCACTGGTTTGCCCATAACCCGGTTGCCGCCAACCTGCTGATGTGGATCCTCGTGGTAGGTGGACTGCTGGCCCTGCCACGCACCCACCAGGAGGAGTTTCCCAGTATTGAAGTCGACGCGGTGCGCGTCACAGTGCCCTACCTGGGCGCGGCACCTGCGGAAGTCGAGTCCGGTGTATGCATCCGGGTCGAAGAGGCGGTACAGGGCATAGAAGGCATCGACAAGGTCACCTCCAACGCCTCGGAGGGTATGTGCTCAGTGGTTATCGAACTGGTAGAGGGAGTGGACCGGACCAAGCTGTCCAATGATATCAAGAGCAAGGTAGATGCTATCAGCTCCTTCCCGGCCGAAACCGAGCAGCCCGTCACCGCTGAATTAACCCTGCTGTCTACCGTTCAGCAAATAGCCATTTCCGGAAACGCAGACGAACGCACACTGAAGCTGATCGGCCAGCGCTTGCGCGATGACATTGTCGCATTGCCCGGTGTATCACAGGCCGACCTGCTATTCGCCCGCCCCTACGAAATATCCATTGATGTATCTGAACAGACCCTGCGCCGCCATGGCCTGACCATGGCCCAGATAGGTAAGGCGATTGAGCAAGGTTCGCTGGACATCCCTGGCGGAGCCCTGAAAACCGATGGCGGGGAAATCCTGCTGCGTACCCGGGGTCAGGCCTACACCGGTCGCGAATTCGAAGACATTGTGGTCCTTACCCGGCTGGATGGCACTACCGTCACCGTGGGCGATGTCGCCACTGTGGTGGATGGGTTTGAAGACAGCGACCTGCTGGCCCGTTTTGACGGTAAGCCATCGGTCGCTATCAAGGTGTCGCGGGTGGGAGAAGAAGACGTCCTGCTGATCGCCGATCAGGTCGAGGCTTATCTCGAGCAAGCGCGACTTGAAGTACCCGAGGGCATTTCCCTGACTGTCTGGCAGGATGAATCCCAGGATCTGGTCGACCGCCTGAACGCACTGGCCAAAAACGCCCGCAGTGGTCTGCTGCTGGTACTGCTGGTACTAACCCTGTTCCTGCGCTTCAGACTGGCCATGTGGGTAGCAGCTGGCATCCCTGTGGCACTCCTGGGCACCGCGGCGGTTTTCCCACTGGCGGGTATTTCCATCAGCACCATGTCGGTGATGGCGTTCATCCTGGTGCTCGGCATCCTGGTTGACGACGCCATCGTGGTGGCTGAGCGGGTGTATTCTCACGAGCAAACCGGGACACCCCGCCTGACGGCAGCTATCGCCGGGACTCAGGAGGTATCCATCCCGGTTGTTTTCGGGGTGCTCACCACTATGGCTACTTTCATACCGATCGTCAGCATTCCCGGCCCCATGGGCGGCTTCTTCAAGCCATTGGGTTACACGGTAATCATCGCCCTGATTTTCAGTCTGGTGGAGTCACAGCTGATCCTGCCTTCGCACCTGGCACACCGCAAGGAAGAGGCCAGGCCCGGAGACAACGCCCTGGTCAATCGCTGGCTGGCCTTACAGTCCCGAATCTCCAGCAGCCTTGAGCGCGTCGCCACTGACTATTACCAACCCGCCATCCGGCTGGCCATGCAATGGCGCTATGTGACCATCGCCCTTGGCATCGTTGTGCTGGCGTCCACTGTCGCCACCTTCGTCAGTGGACGCATGCAGTTCCAGTTCTTTCCCCCGGTAGAGGGCAACCACCTGTACGCCACCCTCACTATGCCTGAAGGTACCCCGGTTGAAGAAACCTCGAAGGCAGTCGCAAGGATAGAGTCGGCTGCGGAGCTACTGCGAAAGGAACTGGACGCCGGGCTCACCGAGGGGGAACCTAGCGTGATTGTCCACGTATTCAGCAGTATCGGCTCCTTTATTCCCAAGGGGAGCATGAGCAGTGGCCAGTCCTCCCAGAGCAACCTGGCAGAGATCGGTATCGAGCTGTCCCTGTCTGGCGATATGGCCGACGTAGCCACCAGCACCTTCGCCAATCGCTGGCGGGAACTGACCGGCAGCATTCCCGACGCCATCGAGCTGGGCTTCACTTCCCAGGCCTTCGGTGCCGGCAGCGCCATAGAATTCGAGTTGTTCGGTAAGAATTTCGATGAGTTGCGCGATGCCGCAGCCGAGTTGCGACTGGCGCTACAGAGCTATAACGGCGTGCTGGACATTACTGACAGCTTTCGCGCAGGCAAGCAGGAAGTACAACTGACACTACTGCCTGAAGCTCGCACCCTGGGCCTCACCCTCAATGATCTGGGCCAGCAGGTTCGACAGGCCTTTTACGGCTACGAAGCCCAGCGTATACAACGGGGCAAGGACGACATTCGCGTGATGGTGCGCTACCCCGAGGACGAACGCCGTTCGCTGGGGGATCTCGAGTCCATGCGCATTCGCACCAGTGAGGGCATTGAAGTGCCGTTCAGCAGCGTTGCCCGCGCCAGCCTCGGCCGAGGCTATACCACTATCCGCCGGGTCGATGGTCAACGGGTTGTCAGCGTGGTCGCTGACGTGAACCGTACCATCACTGCACCAGAGTCGGTGATTAATTCAGTCATCGAAAACGAATTGGCAGAAATCACCAAACGCCATCCCGGGGTTAGCTTTGGCCTCGCCGGTGAAGCGGAAGAGCGAATAAATTCCATGGGCTCATTGGGGGGAACTGCCGTGCTGGCGCTGCTGGTTATATACGCCCTGCTGGCCATTCCCCTGCAGTCCTACCTGCAGCCGCTGGTGATTATGAGCGTTATTCCCTTTGGCGCGGTGGGCGCGATCATCGGCCACCTGATTCTTGGGATGGACCTGGTCTTCTTCTCGCTGCTGGGGATTGTTGCCCTGGCCGGGGTTGTGGTCAATTCCAGCCTGGTACTGGTCGACTATATCAATCACCAGCGCGGCAATGGCCAGGACCTGGAGTGGGTTATCAGCCATGCCGGCAGCGTACGCTTTCGCCCAATCGTACTCACCAGTGTCACCACGTTTGTTGGCCTGGCGCCAATGATGTCGGACAGTTCCCAGTCAACCAGTATGTTCGTACCCATGGCCGCCTCGTTGGGATTTGGGGTTTTGTTCAGCACGGTTATCACCCTGTTCCTGGTACCCTGCCTGTATATGGCAGTGGAGGACTGGAAGCGCGCGAAAGGCCAACACCCAACTCACGACGACAACCCTGAACTGCATATCGGCCAATAAACCCTGTCAATGGAGACTCAGCGATGCGCGCATGGAAAGTAAAGGACTTCGGATCACCCGCCGACGTACTGGTACTGGATGACAATTGCGACAGCTTTGAGCCCGGGACCGGCGAAGTAAAGGTCGAGGTGGAGGTGGCAGGGCTTGGGCTACCCGATGTGTTCATGTGCCTCAACAAGTATCCACTCACGCCCCCCCTGCCCTTTACCCCATCACAGGAAGCTGTCGGCACTATCGTCGCCGTTGGCGAGGGTGTCGATCCAGCAAGATTAGGTAGCCGGGTGCTGGGGCCCACCCAGTTCAGGCAACAGCGCGGGGGCCTGGCCGAGGCCTGCCTGATGCTGGCGGCCGTGGCCTACCCTATTCCGGAGCGCATGCGGGGCGAGGAAGCGTCTGGTTTCTTTATTCCCTACCAGACGGCCTGGATCAGCCTGGTGCACCGGGCCAAACTCACCGCGGATGACACAGTCCTGGTACTGGGAGCGTCTGGCAGTTCCGGTTGTGCTGCAGTGCAACTGGCCAAGGCCAAGGGGGCCAGGGTGATAGCCGTTGCTGGAGGCGCTGATAAAGCGGCTTTCTGCCAGGGGCTGGGCGCGGACCTGGTTATCGACCACCGGGTCGAGGACATTACCGCCGCCACCCTGGCATTTACCAACGGCAAAGGTGCCAGCGTGGTGTACGACCCGGTGGGTGGCAAGGCCGGTCGCGCAGGCTTTGAGGCCACCGCTTTTGAGGGACGCTTCCTGGTCATTGGCTATGCCAGCGGCGAATGGGTCAAGATTGAAATGACAGAAATCCTGCCTAAAAACATCTCCCTTGTGGGTGCCATGCCGGTCGGTTTTTCCGCGGAATTTCTTCACAATGCCCACGACGACCTGATGGGGCATTGGGCGCGCGGCGAACTGCAGGCGGAACAGCAGCAGGTATTCAGCTTTGAAGAGGGTGGCAAGGCCATCGAGCATATTGCCGCGCGCAAGGTGGAAGGCAAGGTGGTCGTGCGCATCAAACCTTGAATGGCACAGTCCGGGCCGATGGGAACTAGGCTTCCATGCGCCGCTTGGTATGTGCGCTGGCCTGGGCCTGCAGGGGATCATCAGGCCATGGGTGCTTGGGGTAGCGCCCCTTCATTTCCTTTTTCACCTCCTGGTAGCCGGTGCGCCAGAAACCAGCCAGGTCCTGCGTCACCTGCAGCGGCCGCTGGGCGGGGGACAGCAGGTGCACGAGCAGTGGCACGCGCCCACCGGCGACGGTCGGCGTATCTACGCAGCCAAACATTTCCTGTAATTTGACCGCCAGTACCGGTGGGTCCTGGCAGTAGTCTATGGCAATACTGGAGCCGGAGGGTACCGCAAGTCGCTGCGGGACCAGGCGTTCCAGATCCAGGGGCAGAGGCCAACCCAGTTGCGCGTCGAGAATGGACTTGAGGTCCAGGCGCTGAAAATCCTCCAGCTTGCGCACCTCATTGAGATAAGGCAGCAACCAATCCTCGAGCGTAGCCAGCAGCGTCTCATCTGACAGGTCGGGCCATCCCGCCGACCCGGACTCCAGGCGGTGCAGTAATTGCACCCGGGCTCGCCACTGTTGCAGGCTCTGGGTCCAGGGCAAAATACCCAACCCCCTCTTTCGAACCACGCCCAACAATGCCGCCGAGCGGGCTTCATCAGACACCCGCGCCAGTGGTTCACTTGCCAATTCTATGCGACCGATTAACCTGCGCCGCTGGGCGACGAACTGCTCCGCCTTGTAATCCCACTCAACCAACTCATGTTCGACAACAAGTGGGGAGAGGATAGTGTTGAAGCTGGCGGGGTCGAGCTTGCTGGCACTGTAGATACGATCACTGGACTCATTCTGGTGCCCGCCGATTTCAGCCACGGCAAGCCAGGGCTGCCCCACCAGGCTGTCATCGGGGCGCAATTGTGCGCTGCGCCCATTACTGAGCAGATAGCTGCAACCATCGCCCCCGGGGCGCA
>Ga0102815_10000789_pt1 | contig 20342 bp, 23 predicted proteins | sample ColrivemetaGS759_FD_79113 | JGI IMG/M metagenome (GOLD analysis project Ga0102815, IMG submission 79113) | Estuarine microbial communities from the Columbia River estuary - Ebb tide ETM metaG S.759 | ecosystem: Environmental > Aquatic > Marine > Intertidal zone > Estuary | place: USA: Columbia...
CCTCGGCCAGTGCCAGTTTCTCGGCGGCGATGGACCGGGAATAGAGCCCGATAAAGGCGACACCAATGACCAACGCGACCCAGAACCCGAAGCGAAACAGTTCGGGCAGCTCCAGTGGCGAACCGTTTTGCAGCCGGAGGGGCTCGAATGAAAACGCCAGCAGGGTGGCGAGGACAATCGTCAGGACGCCCATGATCAAGGTGCTGCGCAGTTGCAGGGCGGTGGCAGCGATGGTGACCGGAGCGATCAGCATCAGCGCAAAAGGGTTGTTCAACCCGCCGGTCAGGAACAGCAACAACGCCAATTGCGCGGTATCGAACACAAGGGTCAGCATGGCCTCTAGCTCGGACAGGCGCTTGCTGCGTGGGTAGACGTAGCTGCTCAGCATATTGGTCATAGCCGAGACACCGACAACCGCGAGGCACAAAGCCAGCGGAAACACGAATTCGAACGCGAAGGCGGCAACCAAAAGCGCACCCAACTGGCCGCTGGCCGCCAACCAGCGTACGCGGGTGAGTGTTTCCAGCCGAACCCAATGCCCTTGGACATCGCGGTTCATGAGCCCTGTTGTTTGTGCATCCATCAAGCGGCCTGTTGTCGCGGTCACGGGTTTGCGCATTGTTAAGGCGCGCAACCTGAGGCATCAAGCGCGACGATAACCGGCACAAAGGCGAAGTTACCATGATCAAAGCATATTCGGTCGGAGCTGGCGCCTTTATTGTCGTGCTTTTGGGAGTTTTGGGCTGGCTTGCCTTTGCGCCCCGCAGCGATGATCCGTTTGCGCCCTGCCGCACCAGCGCTGTTCAGGGCGGGCTGGGTTCCATCGGGGGGCCGTTTGAACTGGTCGATTCGCTGGGTCAAACCGTGACCGATACCGATGTGATTACCATGCCGACGATCCTGTATTTCGGCTATACGTTCTGCCCGGATGTGTGCCCGCTGGACAATTCGCGCAACGCCTTGGCAACTGAGTTGCTCGAGGCCGAAGGGCATATCGTGCAGCCTATGTTCATCTCGATTGACCCGGCGCGCGACACGCCAGAGGTTGTCGGTGAATTCGCAAGCTTCTTTCATGAGCGCATGATTGGCCTGACAGGCAGTGACGCACAGGTGCGCGCCGCCTCGCTCGCGTACCGCACGTTCTTTGCGCGCCATGATGCAGAGGACGAGTTTTACCTCGTTGATCATTCGACCTTCAGCTATTTCGTGCTGCCGGGCCACGGCACCGTCGAAGTGTTCCGCCACGAGATGACGGGCGAGCAAGTCGCGCAAACCGCGCAATGTTTCCTTGAACGTTTGTGACCATGCCTGCTTAATGATGCAGCAAGATTTGACCTTATTCGACACAGCGCCTACATCGGATAGGGAAACGACGGGGGACTAGCCATGGCTGACGACAGCGTGCTTGATCTGGGCGACGACGCTTCGCTTCTTCTGGTGGATGACGACGAGATTTTCCTCAAGCGTCTGGCGCGCGCGATGGAGCGTCGCGGGTTCGCCGTGGAAACCGCGAATTCTGTCGCTGCCGGTAAGGCCTTGGCCACGGCTCGACCCCCTGCTTATGCAGTGATTGACCTGCGTCTTGACGATGGCAACGGTTTGGATGTCGTCGAGGTGTTGCGTGCCAAGCGCCCAGATGCCCGCATCGTTGTGTTGACCGGATACGGCGCAATCGCCACCGCCGTGGCCGCCGTCAAAATTGGCGCGACCGACTATCTGTCGAAGCCTGCCGATGCGAATGAAGTTGTGAACGCTTTGTTGCAACGTGAGGGCGCAGTTCTGCCAGAGCCGCCGGAAAACCCGATGTCCGCTGATCGCGTGCGCTGGGAGCATATTCAGCGGGTTTATGAGCAATGCGACCGGAATGTCAGTGAGACCGCGCGCCGCTTGTCGATGCATCGCAGAACACTGCAACGCATTCTTGCAAAGCGCAGCCCGCGTTAATCAGAGATCGTCGTCGTGCTCTAGCTGTGACCTGAGTTCGCGCAAAACCGGCAGGATCGCGCGAATTCTCTCGATGCCAAGGGTTTCGGCTAGCCCGGCGATCACGGGTGAAATCGCCTGAATCGCTTCGTCGCGTGCGCGCCGACCCGAGGGGCTGATCGCCACGAATTTGCGCCGCGCGTCATCCCAATCCGGGCGAATGTGGATGTGACCCGCTGTTTCTAGCTTGTGCAGCGTGTTGGTCATCGCCCCGCGCGTCACGTGAAACGCCTTTGCCAATTGCGCAGGCGAGCGCTCCTCGGTGGTGCGGGCCAAATGGTTCAGCACGCTGAAATGCGACAACTCCATCCCTTTGGGCAGCCGCTTGGCCACCCGCGCGCGCGCAAGCTGATCGGCCATGAATAGCTCGGCAAACAGTGAAACGGCGAGGTCGTCGATCGTGTTCACGAGGATCCTCCGGCTGGGGAATAAGGGCGATCATGCGTGAGGGCTGGCACACGATGGCGCGCGTCCGCGACAGCCGCCATGTCAAGGTCGGCGAAAATCACGCCGGGTTCGGTGCCCGCATCTGCCAAAACCTCACCCCACGGAGCAATGATCATCGAATGACCCCATGTCGCACGCGCCCGGCCTGTCGTGTTCGGGTGGGTGCCGGTTTGCGCTGGGGCCAAGACATAGCACCCGGTTTCAATGGCACGCGCGCGCAACAGGGTTTCCCAATGGGCTTTGCCGGTGACGGGGCTAAACGCCGCCGGAACACAGAGGATCTGCGCGCCTGCCTTGGCAAGATCGCGATGGAGATGCGGAAACCGAATGTCGTAGCAGATCGTCAATCCCAGCGTGGCGAAAGGGGTTTGCGCCACGACAGCCTGCTCTCCGGGGCGGATCGCCGAGGATTCGCGGTAGGTTTCCGTTTCTGACACCTGCACATCAAAGAGATGGATCTTGTCATACCGCGCGGCGATGTCGCCTGTGGGCGTGATCAGCAGGGACCGATTGGCAAACCGACCATCAGGATCATCGGTTTTCACGATGATCGACCCCAGCAGCACCCAGACGCCATTTTTTGCGGCCTCTTCGCGCAGCATTGCCAGCACCGGGTCGTCGGCTTCATGACTAAGAACCGTATGTTGATGCGAGCGACTGGCCGAGATGCAATTCGTGACCTCTGGCGTCAGAATGAACCCGGCACCACCCGCGACAGCCTGTTGCATCGCATCCCGAACAAGGGCGACGTTTTGGGTTGGCAGATCACCAACACAAAGTTGCATCAGACCCGCGCGCACACTCATTTTCCGGCGTTCAGCATTGGGTCCAGGCCGCCCCGGCGGTCCAGTGCGTGAAGCTCATCGCTGCCGCCAACATGGATGCCGTCGATAAATATCTGCGGCACCGTGCGGCCACCGCCGGAACGGCTGACCATTTCAGCGCGGCGCTGCGGCTCTTTCATCACGTCGATTTCGGTGAACTCAGCGCCTTTTTGGGTCAGCAATCGCTTAGCTGCGTGGCAGAATCCGCAGAAGGGCGAGGAATAAATTTCGATCTTAGCCATGGTACATCCTTACGCGTTTCAATCGGATGTAGTGCGCCTTGGTGTACTTGTGAACCTTTATCAGGGTGAAATGGTCTATTCGTCGCGGCCAACACGCGCCATGACCACAACATCGACATCATCTGCGCCCGCCTGAAAGCACGCCTCGGTCGCCGCAGCGAGGGTCGCGCCAGAGGTCATCACATCATCCACCAACAGCACATGACGCCCCTCGATCTGGCTGGCACGCTTTGGCTGGGCTGATATCGCGCCCTGCAAATTCTCGAACCGTCCGGCACGGGTGCGGCCATCTTGCGTCGTGGTGCGCCGGGTTCGCAGCAGAAGGTCGGCTATGTGCGGGCGGTCCACGACCCGTGCCAAAGTGGCGGCCAGAAGCGCGGATTGATTGTAGCGTCGTTTGAACAGGCGCAAGCGGTGCAAGGGCACAGGGACAATGATCGTATCAGACCGTATCAGCGGCGCGACCTTGCGCGCCATCCAACGGCCAGCGGGGGCGGCGATGTCATGCCGGTCGCCGTATTTCAGCGCCAGAACCATTTGCCGCGCCACGTTGCCATAGACCAGCGCAGAGCGCCCATGTGACCAAGGCCGCGCGACGGTCAGACAGTCATCGCACAGCGCGCCGCCATCGTCTTTGTCACCAAGCAAGGGGATACCACATTTGTCGCAGGCCAGCCCGTCGACAAAGGGCGTGCTGCTCCAACACTGGCCGCAGAGGGTGCCGGGGTCTTGCACCTGTGCGTCACAGGCCAGACAATGCGGCGGATAGAGCGTATCGAGCAAGGTGCGCGCACCTGCGACAAGCCGCGCATAGCTGCGACTGCTCTTGACTTCGCCGGCGCTCACGCCAAACACAGACCCCATGAAAAACCCTATGCCTCCTGCCTTGTCTGACCGCGCTGCTCTACAGCGATTTCGTAAACGCGCCCTGAGCGCCCCGGCATTGTTCCTTCACGAAGACGCCGCCGATGAGGTTCAAGAAAGACTAGAGGAGGTTAAAAGAGTGTTTACGGCACCCGCTGTCGTGACGCCTTTTCCTCAAATCTGGCAGAATCGCCTGCCAAACGCGCGATTGGTCGCGGATGATCCGGTGCTGGACCTCGAGGTCGGGGCGCATGACTTGGTGATTCACGCACTGTCGCTGCATTGGGCCGATGACCTGCTGGGCCAGATTATCCAATGCCGCCGCGCCTTGAAGCCGGACGGATTATTCATCGGCGTGATGTTCGGCGGTCAAAGCCTGAACGAGCTGCGTTCGGTTCTGGCACAAGCGGAATCGGATGTGACGGGCGGTATGGCCCCGCGCATCGTGCCGATGGGCGAAATTCGTGATCTTGGCGCTTTGTTGCAGCGCGCGGGGCTGGCGTTGCCGGTCGCCGACGGGTTCAAACGCAGTATTTTGTATCGAAATATGCCACATTTGCTGGGCGATCTGCGAGGTATGGGCGAGAGCAATGCCCTGGCCAACCGTCATCGCGCTCCGCTTTCGAGAGGTGTTATGAGCCGCGCTGAGACCCTCTATCAGCAAGCGTTTTCGGATGCCGAGGGCCGATTAAAATGCACGGTCGAAACCCTGTTTCTCACCGGCTGGTCCCCATCAGACACCCAACAACAGCCTTTGCGCCCCGGATCGGCAGTACAACGCCTTGCGGATGCGCTGGGCGCCACAGAAACTCCGCTGGAACCTGCGCCCATTGCCGCACCTCGCCCCGCCAAGGATTGACCTTGCGCGCAGGCCCGCTAGGTGAGGGACGACGCCACCGAAAGGAAGCCCATGTCCGACGTTCATAGCCCCGTTCTCAAAGATCAGCCCGGTCACGGCCGCCTTGAACATGCGCCCGCCGATCATCCGGCGATTGCTCCGGCCAAAGTGGGCGTTTTGATCGCCAATCTGGGGACGCCGGACAATTATGATTATTGGTCGATGCGGCGGTATCTGAACGAATTTCTGTCGGACAAACGGGTGATCGATATCGCCTCGTGGAAATGGCAGCCGCTGTTGCAACTGATCATCCTGACCAAACGACCTTTTACGTCGGGTGCGAATTACAAGCTGATTTGGAACCACGACAAAGGTGAAAGCCCGTTGATGACGACCACCAGGGACCAAACTGCGGCCTTGGCCGAGCGGATGCAGGCGCAGTTTGGCGATGCGGTGATGGTCGATTTTTGTATGCGCTACGGTAACCCGTCTACGCAGTCGGTGGTGCAACGCATGGTCGCGGCTGGTTGCGAGAAAATCCTGTTTTTCCCGCTTTATCCGCAAAACGCTGGGGCGACGACGGCGACGGCCAACGACGAGTTCTTCCGCGCTTTGACGCAAGAAAAGTGGCAACCCGCATCACGCACGGTGCCTGCGTATTTTGACAATCCTCAATATATTGACGCGTTGGCCCAATCCGTTGAGCGCGTCTGGAACCCGATGGAGCAAAAGCCAGAAGTGTTGTTGGCGTCCTATCATGGGATGCCAAAACGGTATTTGCTCGAAGGTGATCCCTACCATTGCCAATGCCAGAAAACGACGCGGCTGCTGCGCGAGCGGCTGGGGTGGGACAAGGGGATGATTGAAACCACGTTCCAATCCGTGTTTGGCCGCGAAGAGTGGTTGCGGCCTTATACGGTCGAGCATGTGGCGGCTTTGGCGAAATCCGGGATCAAGCGAATCGCTGTGATCGCCCCGGCGTTTGCTGCCGATTGCATTGAAACGCTGGAAGAAATCCAAGGTGAGATTCGAGAGGCGTTTGAACACGCGGGCGGCGAATCGTTCACCTATATTCCTTGCCTGAACGATGATGCGGCGCATATGGACGCCTTGGCATCAATCGTAAGCGACAATCTGCGCGGCTGGCTGGGTTAAGGCGCGCAGGTTTTTGACTGAATTAATTCACTCGGCCATGCGAAAGGGGTCAGGCTTGCGCCTGACCCCTTTGCATAGATCAGCAACTTTTGCAGATCAGGAAGCCAGAGCGGCAACCAGAAGCAGCAGAAGCAGCGGAACAACGACGCCACCAACCGACGACGAAGAGTGAGCCACAATGACTTCAGGCTCAACGTAGGGTGGTGCGACGTATCCCGAAGCCATAGCTGCGGAACCGGTAGCTGCGATCAGGGCAGCGAGAGCGAGTTTCTTCATTTGTCAACCTCCAGTATTTGCGCACTTCTGCATATTCTAACAATGGGCAGAATGCGCACCCAAGACGATACCTCGTAGCCCTCTCAAACCAGTTTGCGTCATGAAATGCAACGGGTGAGTTTTGGCTTTTCCGCGACTTGGCCGCAATGTCGTCAAATTAGCAACACCTGCATGCCCACTTGTGCATAGCTGTACAGCTCGGCGATATGCTCATTATACAGCCCAATACAGCCGTTCGACGAGCGACGCCCGATTTTACGCGTGTCGTGGGTCCCATGGATGCGATAATACTGCCACCCTAGATACAATGCATGGCTGCCGAGCGGGTTGTCCGGGCCGGGGCCAACATATTCCGGCCACTCTGGATTGCGCTCACGCATTGACGGGGTTGGGCGCCATTCCGGGCCCTCGACCATACGCACCACGGATGTATTTCCGCGCCGAGTCAATTCATCGCTCATGGGGACAGAGGACGGATAGAGCCGATAAATGCTTTCATCCTCGGACCAATAATGCACAGCGCGGCTGTCCGTATCGGCCAGAATCGCCCCGCGCCGCAGGTTTGGGAAGTAATCGCGCCATTGCAGCGTGCGGAAACTCGAAATGTTCCGAGGCGCGATATCGCGCACATCGGTTTCGATCTCGGTGCTGTTGGCCATTGTCGGATCAGCGGGCCGCGCGGTCTGCGCCACGACTGCCGGGGCCGCAAGCAAGCCGCCCAAAGCAGCAGAACCCGCCAAAAAGCCGCGCCGATCAGGGCGGATAAAACGATTGTTGGACATCTTTACTGCCTCGATGCTCGATATTTTTTTATCTTAATACGCTAAATTGGGCGGAATCACAACGCAACGCTGTGTGATTCCATTGACTTGCATTTGAATTCTGGTGCGACATTGTCTATGCCAAAAGGGCATCACACCGACAGGAATGCCATGCCCAGCCCCGTTTTCCCCGCGCTCCTAGCACTTGCTGCGGTTACGGCCTGCACACCAACCGGAACGGCCATGCGTTTGGGGTCAGATGGGCGGCCCGTACCGGTAATTTACCGCATTGATGAACGCGATGTTCCGCGAATTCAGGCACGGATGCGCGATGCTATTAATACGGTGCGGGCGCAAACTGGTCTCACACCCGTGGAATTGAGCATTGAGCTGACCTCAGCCGCCGCAACTCATGCGCGGGACATGTCGATTCAAGGCCGCCCTTGGCATTTTGGTTCGGACGGATCATCACCCATCGACCGGGTGAATCGCGTTGGCTATCGCGGTGTTTTCTTGGGTGAGACGCTGTCTGAGACCTATGAAACCGAGCTGGAAACCCTGACCGCGTGGCTGGATCAACGTGATACGCGCGCGATCATTCTGGATCAGCGCGCCCGTGAAATCGGCTTTTCTTGGTTCCAAGAAGCCAACGGCAAGCTGTGGTGGGTTCTCACAACCGGCACCCCTTCGGCTGGCTAGACGCTCGGCTAAGGATAAATCACGATTTCGGTGCCTTCGCGCACCATCGCATAGATGTCCTCGATTTCGCGGTCAGTGACGGTGATGCAGCCGACGCTCCAATCGCCACGCCGAAACCGGTTACCGCGACCTTGGCCATGGATGAAAATATCGCCACCGGGGGGAAGGCCAAGCTCTTCTGCGTGCTCAATATCTGCTTCATTGGGATAAGAGATCCCTAAAGACAGGTGATAGGTGCTCTGCGGATTACGCCGATCAATAGTATAGCGTCCCTCAGGCGTTCGGCTGTCACCTTCATATTCTTTGTGTCCAATCGGGTTTTGCCCCAACCCAATCTCGTAATCGTTCAGCATTTGATCATGGTGCCACAGCTCCATGCGGCGCTCGGCCTTATATATGCGGATTTCGGTGACCTCAGGGCCGTTATACGTCAGAAACTGAGGCGTGCGTGCGCAAGCAGCCAAAAGCATCAACACCGCCATCCGCCGGGGTATCATCGCAACCATTTTATGACTCCTCGCAAAAAGGCGGCGTCGCCGGGGTTTCCAAGTAGGTCAGCGGCGGTTTCCGGGTCAAGCCAATGAGCAGAATGCCCCGGCTCAGTGGGCGGTGCGATCTGCCGCACCGGCAAAGCCAAGTATATAGCACAGAGTTTCTCGGCCCAGAGGTCATATTCGGGCATATACGTAAAGCGGCGAAAAGCCCCCAGCCGTCGCGGCGCGCCAATCCGCCAGCCAGTTTCCTCGAGAACCTCACGATGAAGTGCCTGAATAGGTGATTCGCCGGGATCAATCCCGCCGCCCGGCAACTGCAATTCCGGCCAGGGATCGCTTTGATGGGTCAACAACACCTGCCCACCGCGCCACAACACGGCATAGGCACCGGGCCGCCGGGTATAGTGGCGACCTGATTCGGGTGGCGTGCCGTAACGTTGGATCATTGCAATTTCTTCCATTCGGGGCGCGAATCACCTTTGCCCCTTGGCCCAAAGGAATGCATTCCTATATGAGAGCCTCAAAGCCAAGCCCTTGATGTGAAGGTTACCATGACCCTCGGTGCGCAAATCGCCTGGGACGACACCGTCCTGCCCTTTCAATTGGATAACGCGGATATCCGTGGCCGCCTCGCACGAATCGATGGCGTCTTGGATAAAGTGCTATCGCAACATAACTATCCGGCCCCGATCGAGGCGCTGGTGGCCGAGGCCGTTCTGCTAACGGCAATGATCGGCCAAACGATGAAACTGCGGTGGCGTTTGTCGCTGCAAGTGCGTGGCTCTGGGCCTGCGCGCCTGATCGCGACCGATTATTACGCCCCGACCGCCGAGGGCGAGCCCGCGCGCATCCGTGCCTATGCCAGCTACGATTCTGATACCTTGGATATGAACGCGGACCCTTTTGACCAAATCGGTCAAGGGTATTTCGCGATTATCATCGACCAAGGGCAGGATATGCAGCCCTACCAAGGCATCACGCCGATCTCTGGCGGGTCGCTCTCGTCCTGTGCCGAGACATATTTCGCGCAGTCCGAGCAGTTGCCGACCCGATTCGCCACCTCGTCCGGGCGTTCGACCCTTGCAGGTCAGTCCGAGAAATGGCGCGCCGGTGGCGTGATGTTGCAGCATATGCCCAAAGCTTCACCGCACGCCAAAGATGGTGCCACCGGCGAAGAAGGTCTGCTGGCTGCGGATGATCTTGTGCACGGTGACGACGCTGAAAACTGGACCCGCGCGAATATCCTGCTGGATACGGTCGAGGATCTGGAACTCATTGGCCCGGTGGTTCAGCCCGCCGATCTGCTGGTGCGCCTGTTCAGCGAAGAGCAACCGCGTGTGTTCGACGCGCAAGCGTTGGAATTTGGCTGCACCTGTTCCGAAGACAAGGTGCGTCAAAGCCTGTCGATTTATTCGGCCAAGGATATCACGCATATGACAACGGACGAGGGCACGGTGACTGCCGACTGCCAATTCTGCAGCGCGCATTATGTGCTTGCCGCCGACAGCGTGGGATTTGAGGCCAATCAGGATGACGACGACTGACCCTTTGGATCGAATCCGTCAGGCGCTGGCTTTGTCCGGCTCTGAATCGAGCGATTTTGACCTGAACACCGGGTATCAGCACCAAGAACGCATGCTGCGCCCGGCGGCAGTTTTGGTGCCCTTGATCGACAGGCCGCAAGGTCTGTCGGTTTTGCTGACCAAGCGCGCCTCTGGGCTGAAACACCATCCCGGACAAATCGCCTTTCCCGGTGGCAAAGTCGATGACACAGACGCCGATGTCACCGCCGCAGCCCTGCGTGAAGCGCATGAAGAAGTCGGGCTAAACCCTGCTTTAGTGACGGTTATGGGCGCAATGCCGATCCACGAAACCGTCACTGGTTTCGCCGTCACCCCGATCTTGGGCCATATCAGCGCGCCCTTCAGTCCGGTGGTTGAAGCCGGCGAGGTCGAAGAGGCATTCTTCGTTCCCCTAGACCACCTGCTGCGGGTCGAAAGCTACTCGATTCAGCAGCGTCGCTGGCTAGGCCAATGGCGCTCATTTTACACGGTGCCGTGGGGACCGTATTACATCTGGGGCGCAACCGCGCGCATGTTACGGGCTTTGGCGGCGAGGATGGAATGAAAGTTAGTGGAGCTTGGCTGGAGAATCCGAACACGCAGGCCGTGATGGGCATGCTGACGGAGGCCGGGCAACACGCTCTTGCCGTTGGTGGCTGCGTTCGAAATTCCTTGCTGGGCGTGCCTGTGGTTGACGTCGATATCGCCACCGATGCTTTGCCCGAAACCGTCACTAAACTTGCTGAATCCGCTGGCCTAAAGGCCGTCCCAACCGGAATCGCCCATGGAACCGTGACCGTTGTTTCGGGCGGCGAGGGCTTTGAGGTCACCAGCTTTCGCCACGACGAAGAGACATTCGGTCGCCATGCGCGCGTGTCTTTCGGGGCCGATCTGAAACAAGACGCGGCCCGCCGGGATTTTACGATGAACGCGCTTTACGCCCAAGCTGACGGCACCTTGGTTGATCCGCTGGGTGGATTGAAAGACTTGCGCGCACGTCGTTTGCGGTTTGTCGGAAATGCAGACGCGCGGATTCGCGAAGATTATCTGCGTGTCCTGCGGTTTTTCCGATTTCACGCCCAATATGGTGACCCGCAACAGGGACTTGATCCTGATGCTTTGGCCGCCTGCGCCGAACATTCCGCAATGTTAGAGACGCTTTCGCAAGAACGCATCACTGCCGAATTGCGCAAACTTCTGGCCGCGCGCGATCCCGCGCCTTCCGTGGCGGCTATGGCCCAAACTGGGGTTCTTGGACACATTCTGCCCGGTGCACAGGCACAACCACTTGCGATTTTAGTCCACTTAGAGGGGGACGAACCCGGCAATTGGCTGCGCCGTCTTTTGGCGCTGGGCGGCAGTGATCCGATCGAAATCTTGCGGATGTCCAAGGCCGAATCGCGTGATTTCAGCAAGGTTAGAGACGTTCTAGGCGATCTCAGCGCAACTGCGGTGCTTGGTTATCAACTCGGCGCTGACTTGGCGACAGATGCGGTGCTGGTTCGTGCCGCGCTGTTTGAAACCCCGCCGCCCGACGGTTGGCAAAGAGACATAGAGCGCGGTGCAAACGCCCGTTTCCCCTTAAAGCCCAAAGATCTGATGCCGCATTTATCTGGCGCAGATTTAGGGGCCGCCCTGAAACAGGCCGAGGCCCATTGGCTAGCGCAGGATTTCGCCCCCGACCGCGCCGCACTTCTCTCGGTGCTAGGACTGGCCTAATCGACCATAGCGACCTAAATTGCCTTCACAGGTTAAGGACTGGTCGCGTGTATAAATACTTCGAAAATCTGGTGGATCCCTACACCAGTTACGCGGAAGACGACGCCCCGCCGCGTCGGCTATGGCCGTTCCTAAAACGATATCTAAAGCCGTTCCATAAAGTGCTGGTCATCACGGGCGTATTCTCGATCATCACGGCTTTCGTCGAGATTGGGTTGATCTGGTATCTGGGGCGCATTGTCGATCTGCTTGAGGTCACGGGTACCACCGATTTCTGGTCGAATTATGGGCTGGAAATGGCGCTCGCTGGAGGTTTCCTGTTGCTGGTTCGGCCCGTGTTGCAGGGGGTTTCAACCGGGCTGATCAACAACACCATTTTGCCGAATTTCGGAACCTTGATCCGCTGGCGCGCCCATCGGCATGTGTTGCGGCAATCCGTTGGTTGGTTCGAGAATGACTTCGCCGGACGCATCGCGAACCGCATCATGCAAACCCCGCCCGCCGCTGGCGAAGCGATCTACCAAGTGTTCGACGCGCTCAGCTATGCGACGGCCTATGTCATTGGTGCGGCGGCGTTGCTTGTGGGCGCAGACCCGAGATTGGTCGTGCCATTGCTGATTTGGTTGGTGCTTTATAGTCAACTTGTGCGGTGGACGATCCAGCGGATGGGTCCAGCCTCGAAGGCTGCATCTGATGCACGCAGCGCCGTAACGGGGCGTGTGGTTGACGCCTATACCAACATTCATTCCGTCAAATTGTTTGCGCAAGACGATTTGGAAAACAACTATGCCCGCGAGTCGATCGAATATGCGCGCGAAACATTTCAAAAAGAAATGCGGCTGTTCACGACGATGGACCTGACGCTGGTTTTCCTGAACGGGTTCCTGATCGTAGCCGTGGTCGGCTGGGCGATTTGGTTGTGGTCTGCGGGCCATGCGAGCTTAGGGGTCGTGGTTGCCGCGTCGTCAATTGTGCTGCGGCTAAACGCAATGACAGGGTGGTTTATGTGGGCCGTCAGTTCCTTTTTCCGCAATCTCGGCGTTGTGGCTGAGGGGATGGAGACCATTGCGCAGCCGATTGCTTTGGTGGATGTGCCGAAAGCCAAGCCGCTGGCGTTCGACAAGGGCCGCATTGATCTGATTGAGTTGAGCCACCACTACGGGCGCGGATCGGGCGGGCTGCAATCGGTGTCCATGAGCATTGCGCCGGGCGAAAAAATCGGGCTGATCGGACGCTCTGGGGCCGGGAAATCGACCCTCGTAAAGCTGCTTATGCGGTTTTATGACGCGGAATCCGGGCGGATCGAGATCGACGGTCAAGACGTCACGCAAGTCACGCAAGAAAGCCTGCGCGCGCGTATTGGGATGGTGCAGCAAGACACCTCGCTGTTGCATCGCTCCGTGCGTGAAAACATCATCTACGGTCTGATTGGCGCGACTGAGGCCGATGTGATTGAGGCAGCAAAACGGGCCGAGGCGCATGAGTTTATTCTTGGTCTCGTGGATTCCGAAGGGCGCACGGGCTATGACGCACGGGTCGGCGAGCGCGGTGTGAAACTGTCTGGCGGGCAGCGTCAACGCATCGCGATTGCCCGGGTGATCGCGAAAAATGCACCGATCCTTTTGCTTGATGAAGCGACCAGTGCTTTGGATTCCGAGGTCGAGGCCCAGATTCAAGAGACCCTATACGGCGTGATGGAGGGTAAAACCGTGATCGCGATTGCGCATCGATTGTCCACAATTGCTCGGATGGATCGCATCATCGTGTTGGATGACGGGCGTATCGTCGAAGAGGGAACTCATCAGGATTTACTGGCGCTTAATGGCTTGTATGCACGGTTTTGGGCGCGGCAATCTGGCGGCTTTATCGGCACGGATGAGGGGGCGGAATGAGGCTTTCGACACTGATCAATCCGTTTATGCCCGCCGAAGGCCCGCCGCCTCGGACACTGGGCGCGTTCCTGCGCTGGGCCCTGTCCGGCGCTTGGCCGGGGATCGGGATTGCCACGGCGATTTCCGCCATTGCCGGCGCAACCGAAGTCCTTTCGGCGCTTATCATGGGGCTTGTAATCGACGCGGCGGTTTCCGGCGAGACGCAGACGTTTTTCGCTGACAATTGGCACATGCTGTTGCTGTTCGCAGGGTTCTTTATGCTCGTTCGGCCGTTTGCGTTCGGGTTGGGCTCGGCGTCGAATTTCCTGACGGTTGCGCCCAATGTGGACCCACTGGTCTTGTCGCGGCTCAATCGTTGGACGATGGGGCAAGACATCGGCTTCTTTGACAACGATTTTGCGGGCCGCATTGCGCAAAAGCAAATCCAAACGGCGCGCGCCTTAACCGAGGTCGTCAGCGAAACGATAAATACGGTGGCTTTTGCGCTGTCCACGTTGATCGGGTCCGCGACTCTGGTGGGGCTGATTGATTGGCGCTTGGGGTTGATCCTGTTCAGTTGGGCCGTTTTTTATCTGGCTGTGATTAGGCTGTTCATGCCGCATATTCGCTCGCGTTCAGGCGCGCGTGCTGGGGCGCGGGCGATGGTCACGGGGCAGGTGGTCGATACGATCACCAATATCCGCACCGTCAAGCTCTTCGCCCATTCGCGCCACGAGGATCGCAATGCGCTGGAGGCAATGAAGACCTTTCGCGAAAAAGTCCTGTCCTATGGCCGCGTTTCAGCGACGTTCCGGGTGACGTTAATGCTGATCGCCGGAATTTTGCCGGTCGTATTGGTCGGCGGAACATTGTGGCTGTGGTCCGTGGGCGAGGCCTCGACCGGGGCGATTGTCGCGGCAGGCACGGTTTCGATCCGATTGGCGCAAATGACCGGCTGGGTCAGTTTCACGCTGATGGGGATCTATGCCAATGTCGGCGAGGTCGAAGACGGCATCCGCACGCTAACAGTGGCGCATGTTTTAACCGACAGCGACACAGCGTCTGACTTACCCCCGGTGCGGGGTGAGATCGTGTTTGATGACGTAGACTTCGCCTATGGTCGCGAATCCGGTGGTGTTGAACACCTGAATTTGACCGTTAAACCCGGCGAACGGATCGGCATTGTCGGGGCGTCCGGGGCGGGGAAAACGACCCTGGTTGCACTGCTTTTGCGTCTCTATGACACCGAAAAAGGCGCGATTCGGATCGACGGCGTGGACCTGCGCACCGTCACGCAAGAGAGCCTACGACGGCAAATCGGAATGGTCACGCAAGACACGGCGATGTTCAATCGATCTGCACGCGACAACATTCGCTATGGCCGCCCTGACGCGGATGAAAGCGCGCTGATCGCCGCCGCCAGCGCCGCCGAAGCGCATGAGTTCATCCAAGGACTGCGTGACGCTGCGGGGCGCAAAGGTTACGACGCACATCTGGGCGAGCGCGGCGTGCGGCTGTCGGGCGGGCAACGGCAACGGATCGCGCTGGCACGCGCATTCCTGAAAGACGCGCCGATTCTGGTTCTGGACGAGGCGACATCGGCCTTGGATTCCGAGGTTGAGGCGCAAATTCAAAAGGCGTTGGAACGGATCATGGCGGGCAAAACCGTACTGGCGATTGCGCACCGATTGTCCACCATTGCGCGAATGGACCGCATCATCGTGCTTGACGAGGGGCATATCGTCGAAGAAGGCACGCATGAGGAACTCTTGGACCTGAACGGACGCTACGCCCGGTTCTGGTCGCGCCAATCCGGCGGATTTTTGGGTGTCGATGAAGACGAGGACGTTACCGCGTGATGGATTTAGAGACAGTTGGCGCCGCTGATTTTGGTCGCTCCCTAAAAGGGGTCGGAGTTAATCTGTTGTGCCGTGATGTGCGCGGCATGGCCTCGTTTTTGCAGGCGTGTCTTGGCATGTCGATCAGCCGCCTCAGCGACGATTTCGCTTTGGCCGGGCATGGCGAAGCCTTGATACAATTGCATGCGGATGGCACGTTCGGTCGTCACCCTTTGTTCGACACGCTACCCGAGAACCCGCCGCGCGGCGCGGGTGTGCAGCTTCATCTGTTCGGGATTGATCCTGACGCAGCTTGTTCGCGCGCCGAGGCTGCCGGAGGCGTGGTCATTGAACCGGCGACCGACAAACCCCACGGGCTGCGCGAAGCCACAATTCTGGCACCTGAGGGCTACGCATTTTCGCCAGCGGTGGTGCGAGTATGATCATCATTGAGCGCCTGAATCTAAAGGGTGAAGGCATCGCCCACGGCATCACCGCAGCGCGCACGCTTCCTGGCGAAGAGATTGACGGCGAGATCGTCGACGGCCGAATTGCCCAGCCGCGGATCGTGACGCCATCGGCGCAGCGTGTCAGCGCACCGTGTCGCCACTATAAGGCCTGCGGTGGGTGTGCCGTGATGCATGCCTCTGATGCTTTTGTCGCGGATTGGAAGCAAGATGTTGTCCAACACGCTCTGTCCGCGCAGGGGCTCAATGCGGCGTTTCGACCACTTCTGACCTCGCCTCCTAAAAGCCGACGGCGTGCAACATTGGCTGGACGACGCTTGAAATCCGGCGCTCTGGTCGGGTTTCACGCGCGTGCATCGGATACCGTCACCGCGATTTCGGACTGCCAATTGCTTGACCCGGCGCTTCTGGCGGTGATCCCAGCTTTGGAAGAACTGGTGATCATTGGCGGGTCACGCAAAGGCGAAATGAAGCTGACGATCACAGCGTTTTCGCAAGCCGTTGAAGTCTCTGTCACTGGCGGCAAGCCATTGGACAACGCGTTGCGGGTTTCCTTGCCGCAAATCGCCGGGCGTCATGGGTTTGCGCGATTGGCGTGGGACGGGGATGTTTTGTTGCAGACCGAACCGCCAACTTTGACCATGGGCCGAGCACAGGTTTCGCCACCCGCCGGCGCGTTTCTTCAAGCGACACCGCAAGGCGAGGCGGCTTTGTTGGCGGCGGTCAAGGAAGCGGTCGGCGAGGCGCGCTATGTTGCGGATCTTTTTGCAGGCTGCGGAACGTTTTCGTTGCCGTTGGCGGAAACTGCCGAGGTTCATGCCGTCGAGAGCGTTGCCGCGATGCTCGAGTCGCTGGACCGAGGATGGCGCACGGCAAAGGGGCTAAAGCGCGTGACAACGGAAACTCGTGATCTGTTTCGCCGTCCCTTGTTGCCTGACGAATTGGCAAAATATGATGCCGTCGTCATGGATCCGCCACGCGCAGGGGCCGAGGCTCAGGTTCATGAACTCGCGCGGGCTTCGGTGCCAATTATCGCCGCCGTCAGCTGCAACCCCGTCACCTTTGCCCGCGATGCGCGGATCCTGGTTCAGTCGGGGTATCAGTTGGATTGGGTTCAGGTCGTGGATCAGTTTCGATGGTCCGCCCATGTTGAACTGGTCGCACGGTTTTCCCGTATTAATTCGTAAAAGCAGAGGGAAAACCGCATGATTAGAGCCTGTTTTCTTGTATTTCTTTTGAGCAGCCCTGCTTATGCGCAAGGTATCCAGTCCGCCCGATTCACCGAACCAACGGGGCGATATGGGCATCACCCGATGGGCCCCACCGTGAGCGATCATGGCGCGCTAGAATTGACGCTGGACGATGGGACGCGGCGCCTAATTCGTTTGTCCAATTCGCGCGTGTTCGAGGATAATGCGGTGCGGTTGGCAGATGTGACGGGCGATAGCCAGTTCGAAGCGGTGGTGGTTGAAAGCGACCAGAATCAGGGCGCGCGGGTGTCAGTCTATGGCGTCGATGGGCTGATCGCGGCCTCGCCGTTCATTGGTCGCAGGAATCGGTGGTTTGCCGTTTCCGGGGTTGGCGATTTAGATGGCGACGGACGGGTCGAGATTGTCGCGGTTGATCGGCCTCATTTGCGCCGAACACTGGTGATTTGGCGGCGCGAAGGTGAACGCTTGGTGCCGGTCGCAGAAATGGCTGGCGTGACGAATCATCGCTTTAATGACGCTGATATTCGCGGCGGTTTGCGAGATTGTGGCGCGGGGTCAGAGATCATCTTGGCGCGGGCGGATTGGTCCGGTTTGGTTGCTGTGCAGATGCAGGACGGTGTTCTCGCGCGCCGAGACCTTGGTGACGGGGCTAGTCCAGAGAGTTTTGCGCAGGCAATGGCGTGCCAAATTCCCTAAGCATCTGGCGGACCGTCGTATTCAAACAAGGCGCAACTGATGTCGTCTGGAAACTCCTCGGATTGATGCCAGCGCGAGAGTTCCCACATCAACGCTTCTAGCAGATTGTTCCCACGCAGTGGACTGAGATGACATAACATGCGTTCTAGCCCCTCATGCCCAAGCTCATCGCCACTGGGATTCGGGCATTCGGTGACGCCGTCAGAAACCAGCAACAAACGCTCGCCGGGTTTCAGGCAGGTTTGAAAATCGGTGTATTCTGCGCCATCAAAGAGGCCCACTGGCAGCCCGCCTTCACCCAGCATGACAATGGTGCCATCAGCCCGCTGAACGATGGGATGCGGGTGGCCCGCCTGAACCATACGCACGTTGCCACTGATTCGATCCAGTTCCGCATAGGCAAGCGTGACATATCGGTCGGTCTGGATTTCGGACAGCATCAGCTGGTTCATCGTAGATGCGACATCCGCAGGGCGACGGCCAGTTTGCCCGGTCGGCCCGTGGGCGATGGCGATGTTGTGGTCCGCAGATGCACCAGACAACAGCCCCGATAACCGCGCAGTCATCAGCGCGGATGTCACGCCATGCCCGCTGACGTCAAAGGCGTAGAGCCCTGTTGAGGTCGGCGTAATATCGAAAAACCCAACCATATCGCCACCCACATGGCCGGACGGGCGTAGAATCAGACTGATCGACCCTTCGGCATATCGGTGATGCCGTTCGCGGAGCAAGGATTGCTGCAGGTTCCGAGCATCGACCAAATCGCGATCTAACGTATCGTAGAGTTGGCGCAGTTTCACGAATGTGTCCGTTAACAGAGCGTTGTTCCCACGCAGCATTCGCTCCATCGCCAACACACGCTCTCCTGCTTTGATTCGGGCGCGCAATTCGCCGGAATCCACGGGTTTAGCCAGAAAATCATCGGCGCCTACCTCTAACCCTTCGGCGACGGCTGCTTTGTCGGATTTGGATGTCAGCAGAATGAAATACACATAGCGGTCTGATTTTTGGTTGCGCAGCGCGCGGCAAAATTCAATTCCGGTCATGCCGGGCATCATCCAATCCGAGAGGATCAAATCCATCTCGATCTGATCGCACAGGACCAATGCCTCTGCGCCCGAAGCGGCCTGATGCACCGTGAACCCCCATTTGCGCAAAGCGGCCGTGACCAGTAGGCGCTGTGCACGCGAATCATCAACAACCAGCACGTTGTGAATAGCATGATCGACCGGAGACACGTCGATCGACGGCAATTCGGGAACAGGAGAGGACGCAAAACTGGACACGCAGCACCTTTGATTGGATACGAACAAAAGGTTTCACAGCACTGCCTTAAGAAAAGATAAAATCGCGAATTGTTTTCATTCAGTTTTTCGAGATAAGATTCGCTTAAGGGTTGTGGTAAACCATTGGCACTCAAGCCAGCGGAGGCAAAGATGATCGACTGGTCGCACGTAGACGAATTACAAGAAGATATGGCCGAGGGTTTCGACGAAATCGTTGAGGTCTTTTTGGAGGAGGTCGAAGAGAGCCTCGCCAAGCTCGACCCTAGCGCGGGAGCAAACTCTTTGGCGGCCAACCTGCACTTCTTGAAAGGAGCTGCTTTGAATCTCGGTTTTGCCGATTTTGCGGCGCTATGTGGCGACGGCGAAGATCGGGCTAACGCCAAACAGGACGCCTTGATTGATATCGCAACCGTACATTCGTGCTACATCGCATCCCGCGACGCGTTTCTAACGGAGTTACAGCGCCGAGCGGCTTAGGGGTTGTGGTTCGACTTAAACAAGAAAATTCGCCAAGACTTCATCGTCGGTGATATCGCGGTAGTCAAATCCTGCGTCACTCATCCGCGCGAACAGGGCGTCAAAATTCTTTGCCGCCACTGTCTCGATACCAATCAGAACAGAGCCAGAGTTTCGGGCTGATTTCTTCAAATATTCGAAGCGCGCGATATCGTCGTCTGGGCCCAGAAGCGTCAGAAAATCGCGCAAGGCACCGGGGCGTTGCGGCAATCGGAGGATGAAATACTTCTTTTGGCCAGAAAACCGCATGGCGCGCTCTTTGACTTCTGGCAGGCGCTCAAAATCAAAATTTCCGCCAGAGGTGACGCAAACCACTGTTTTCCCGCGAATTTCGTCAGCCAAGTCCGGCAACACGTCGATCGACAGGGCGCCGGCGGGTTCCAGAACGATCCCTTCGACGTTCAGCATCTCTAGAATGGTGACGCAAATGCGATCTTCGGGGGCCAAATAGACCGTGCGCTTGTCGATGTCGGACAGAGCCTGAAAGGGCCGCGCCCCAATACGAGCAACCGCAGCGCCATCAACGAAGCTATCGACGCGCGGCAATGTTACGATCGTGCCCGCCTCGAGCGCTGCTGTCAGACTGGCGCCAC
>Ga0102815_10000801_pt1 | contig 20220 bp, 29 predicted proteins | sample ColrivemetaGS759_FD_79113 | JGI IMG/M metagenome (GOLD analysis project Ga0102815, IMG submission 79113) | Estuarine microbial communities from the Columbia River estuary - Ebb tide ETM metaG S.759 | ecosystem: Environmental > Aquatic > Marine > Intertidal zone > Estuary | place: USA: Columbia...
TCCGATACGCTGGCAATCTCGCTGTTTAGCCCTTCCATGATTTCCTGTTCGGACAGGTTGTGGACCCAAAGCGTGAATTCATCCCCGACAAAGTTGCGGATTTCGCGGACGGACAAGCCAAGGCTGCGGCCCATATCGCGGATGCTGTCAGTCACAGCGTCCATCGCATCATCAAGCAAAGCGGTGATCTGGTTATCTACATCGCTGTAGTCGGCCCGGTCGCCGCGCAGGAAGCCGCCCCTGTAGAAGTCAAATTGCGTCCCGTCAAAACCCCCAGCACCCATGGTGCCGCGAATGGCCGTGCCTTTGTATTCTTGGCTCAACCCCTTGGCGATTAGCGCAATCGCCCCGCCGATCAAGGCAATGGCAGGAAGCGCTGCGCCTATGGTTGCCGAAAGACTTGACGCGCCGGTTGCCGCCGCGGTGGCCGCGTTGGCAGTGATATTCAGCATCCCAGCGCTGGCGAAGTTGCCAATGCCTAGCGCCGCTTGTGCGCCCGCACCAATCCCGCTGAGAAAGCCACCGCCGCCTAGCAGATTGCCGAAGATGCCGCCAAGGACGCCATTGCCGCCGCCGCCTTGCAGAACGGTAGAACCCGCCGCGCCTGCGACAGTGCCGCCGATGCCGAGAGACAGTTTAATCGGGTTGGCAATCGCCATTGAAATCAACTGCGCAATCATCCGCTTAAATCCGTCAACAATGGTGTCGCGGAAGTCGGTGAAGTTATCAATCGCGCCAGTAAATAGGCCGCCGAAGGCATCGGCCAGGTTATCAACAGCGCCGCCAAGCGGACCTTCCATTTCGTTAGTTAGTTCCTTGACCGCTTCTGCCGCTTTTTTTGCGCCCCCGGCTGTTCCATTGTCGCCAAGTTCATCGTTTAGAGCGTCCAGTTGCTTGCGAAGTTTGCCCGCCTCGTCTGAATTCTCGCCGAATTCGTTTTCTGCGTCTTTCAGCAGCTTGTTGATCTTGGCAACGGCGGCTGCAATCTTTTCGAAGCCCTCATCAGCAAGGCTAGAAGCGGAAGACCGAAGCAACTTTGTCTGCGTATCTGCTGCCGCTGCAAGCCCGTTGTATCTACTCATACCCTCAAACGCATTGCCTGCGGCTTCGTTGATTGTATCCGCGATGTCGGAAAAGCCAGGAATATTCGACAGGCCAGCGCCAAGGGCAAAAAGGAATTCCGACCACTTGGACGAAATAGCCTCAAGCATGGAATAAAAGCCGGACTTGACAGTTTCCCAAACCGATGCGAGCGCAGGGCCAATTGATGATGCGCTGGTTTTTATCCCGTCCCAAACGGCAGACGCCAATTCGCCCAAGGCCGCAATTGCATTGCCCCAACCGCCGGTCGCCCGAACCAGTTGCAAAAACTTGCCAATCAGCAGGCCAGCGCCGACAACCAAAGCGCCGATGCCTGTTGCCATCAAAGCGCCGCGCACCGTCACCAGCGATGCAATCCACACGCCTGTAGCGGCAGTTGCCGAGACAATCGCGGGTAAATACCCAAGGACAAGCGCACCCGTTGCTGCCGCGACAATCCCAACCAACTCGTCCATATGCCCGGCCATGAAGTCCAAGCCATTAGCCATCGCCAGATTCGCTGCGGTTGCCATCGCGGTCAGCCCCAGAACGTCGTTCAATTTCAGGCTGAATTCCTGTGCAGACTGCGCAAGGTCGTCTTGTGCCCCGGCAAGCCCTGCTGCCTCTGCCGCCGCAACCCCGCCATACTGCGCAGCCAATTCGCCAAGGATAAACTTCTGCGCTGACATGGTGTCGCCAGCCTCGACCATGCCCTTGACCATTTTCTTTTGCGCCTCAGTGAATACCGTGCCGGAACGGGTCAAGGCGGTCATGCCGGTAATCGGGTCTTCCAGCGCCTTGCCAAGTTGCAAAACCGCGCTGTTCAGGTCGGTGCCAAGTGCGGCTGACATATCGTTTGCAGCTTCCATAGCACTGTCGAACACATCGCCTGTCACATTGCGGAATGTCAGCAAGGTTTGCTGCGCCCGCATAATGCCTTCGGTGCTTTCCAGCGTGAGCCGCGCCATTGCCCGCGCCTGCTCATGCAATTGCCTGGCCGTGCGCCCAGCCGCGCCGCCGGTTGCCTTGATAATGGCGTTTGTGCGGAACATGTTGCGTTCAAGCTGCTCGGCTTCACGAATTGCACTGCCGAACAACTTGCTGGTGACAAATGTCGCTGCCATGCCAGCCGCCGCCGCCGCAAGACCAGCAACTGCCTTGGACATGCCACGCGCAGCAACCCCAGCTTTATCCGCTTGGGCACCGAATTTATTCAGATCAGTGCCAGCGCGGGTTAACCCGGAACTGTCAACAACAAGGGCGAGACGGGCTACATCCATAGGGCACCTTCAGAAATTGCCCCCGCCGTTTCAGACGGGGGTTTGTTAACGGTCCATCGGCGGGATTTTGAACGGGTCTTTGCCCGCCTCTAGCCCCCTGCGGAATGCCTCGCACAAGTCATGCAGGATGACCGCATCTTCGCTGTCTGATATAAGGCCGGTCGCATCCATAAAGGCCGCGATTTCAGGCCAATCCGCCGCCCTGAGGCCCCCCATCGGCATGTGCCTGGTTGGTCCCAAAGTGTTCATCGCGGTTATCAGGTATTCGCCGCCATCCGGCAATTCGGGCAGTGGCGGTTCAAGGCCCGCGTCAAGAAACGACGCAAGCCTGCTTTTGTCTTGGGCTTGCGCCTTGCCGTCCTTGCCTTTGACTTCAATCGTGGCATTCAGGAACCCCGTCTGCTCAACGTAAAGTTCTATTTTTCGGACGTTTTCCCGAAAAAATTTGCCCGGTCTCCGGCGAATGTAATGACCTGTTCGACGAATGAATCGGATTGCTCAAAGAATAGACGCTTTTCCGCCTCGCTGGTGCCAAGCGGTTTGCCGTCAGCGCCGGTCAAGCCGGTAAAGCCAGTGACCAAGGAACAGGCAAACAACATGCCGGTTTCTTCGTCACCTTTCAGCTTGGACTTCTGGATTTCTTTCGCCCGGTTGCGCACCCGCTCGCTTTCGGTGCCGAGAACGTGACAACCGATTTTCTCGGCCTTCGCCGCCTCGTTCAGTTCGCCAGTATCAGGGTCAGCGCCTTCGCCGGAATAGAGTTTGTGGCCGAGTGCCGGGTGAGACAGGTGCAGGAATGCGCCCTTTGCAGCACCGGATTTGGTTTCAAGGTTGGTGATTTTCATGTGTGGCTCCTAATGGCTTTTGCATGTGGCTTTTGTAAAAATGGGGCGGGACCAAAGCCAGAGTCACCGCCCCTCCCTTGCGGGATTAGACCGGCTCGGTGGCCGCGACAGTGAAGTCGTTTTGACGGAAGCTGACCGTGAAGCCCTCATACCCGCCCGACTCGGCCTGGTTCGGCTGATAACTGTGGACCACGCCCTGCGCATACTCGACAACATCGCCGGTCACAGGCGCATTGTCGGTGCCGGAGCCGGTGACAATCTTGATTGACCCGATGCCCTGCTGATCTGTCGAAGCGGTCTTGACGTTGCCTTGCCCTGTATCGCTGGCGACATCGCGGAACGTCGCGGACGACTCCACACCTTGCGCCGCGCCTTTTACAGCGGACGTAAAGCCCGATTGCAGATCAGGAATATCAACCATCGAATGCGACACGCCGAGTTGAGGCAGCGTGATTGCGCCTTTGACTTGGACCCATGTCAGTGCCTCGAAGCCGGTGCTGTCGTTGGTCGCTGGCGCTGCTGCCGCGAAATAGATCGTTTTACCAATATGATTGGCCGTCATAGCTTGTTTCCTTTCCAAGCAAAAAAACCCCGCTCGCGGGGCTGGTGGTGGTTTTGAGTTTGGGAAACTCGCTTTAGCCTTCCCGGCTTACCCGCGAGCGGTGGGTTTATTCGGCCTTCTCGGCCATCTCGACACGCCGCCAGCCTTTCGCCAGCCACGATGCCAAATCCTTTTCAAACGGGCGCGCGATTGCGCCTGAATTGTTGATGATTTCGACCCGCTGCGGTTTGCGGGGTTCCGGTGCTGCGATTGGCTCCGGTGCATTTTTCTTCTTCATGATATGCTCCAATAGCTTACCCAAATTGGTGTCTCCCATCGCGTATCTATCTGCTGCCCCGGTTTGACCGTGTGGCCAGTGATGGTGACTGTCGCGCCGCTCTTGGTGAGTTTCAGTGCGCGCGGGAAGTATGCGGCGATTGCCCCGGCCTTTTCCTTGCTGACGACTTCATAGGCGCCAAGCGGGGAAACCAGTGTTAGGATCAAGAAACCTTGCCGCTGGAAAACGTTGTCGCCCAAGGCAAGCGGCTGGTTATCGTTCGGCAGATGAAACGCCGTGATATGCTCACCCTCTGGCTTATCCGCGCCCTTTTGCGGCCAAACGACAGTGTACCCGGTGATTGTCTCGGCACGGGCCATAAGCGCCGCATGGATGCTGCTTTCAATTGTCATTGTCTAACCAACTCCAAGCCGATTTTCCTAACCACGCTTTGAAATTCCTGCACGGTTAGCGCCACCATGCCGCCGGGTGCCTGCTGCGAATGCCCGCTCTCAAGCCGTTCGATGTAGGGCAGGTTATTCACCAGCGCGATTGTATCACCGGCCTTGACGCCCAACGCCGCTGCCTGTGCCTTGCCGATAGTAGCTGTGCCGCTGGCGTCATCCAGATCTAATGTGCCATCCGGCATTGCCCCTATCGCAACCTGCCAATTGCCGCGCGCCCGCCCGGTGTCCACTGGTGTTCGCAGAATGACCTTGCTGAACATTTCCAGCGAGATTTTGCGAACAGCAGTATCAAGTTTGCGCTCAGTTTTGCGGATGAATTCCGCAGGCGTTGTGCCGGTCCACGTCATTTCCGGCAAACCATGTCATAAAGTGCGGTCGTCCCGCCCGATGCCACGCGCCCCAGCTTGGCAATGGTCAATGTGCCCCGGTCGCATATCACCTTGTCGGCGAGCGTGATTTCAATGCTGATAGGCTCAACAATCACCTGCCAATCGCCAGCGCGGATATTGGTTCCGTCAATCCGCCGTTCTGCAATCTCAAATACGGCCATGCGCGCGGGAACCGAGTCAGGCGTTGCGCCCGGTGTTCCGCCTGTTGGATCGCTAGGCCCGCCGCCTGTACCCGCCGCCGCCGGTTGCTGGATGCTGCCCGTTTGGATCGCGTCTGGCTGCTTTGCCGCCAACTTGTCAAAAGCGCCGGTGACTTTGCTGCGAATTGTGGTCATTCGTCTGCATCCATCATCATTGCCCCATAACGCACTTGCAGTGCTAAAATGCTGGCCCCGATAAGAAACATGGTGCCGCCAGCACTCTGCCACCCGCTGAATACGCTATCGTCAGCGCCGCACCCAGCCCACGCCAAGCCTGTAATCTCGCCCCGCCTGGCGCGCTCGGTCAGGTCTTCCAAAGCCGTGATAAGATCGGCATCGGCTTCACCCGGCAAAAGCCGGTCGGTTAGCTTGTGAACGCTCATCCGCGCATCAAGGCAATCTGCCCTGCCCCCGCCTTAACATAATCGCGCAGCAATCCCTCAATCGCCACCAATCGGGGCTTGCCCGATGGAAGCGTTGATCCTGAAATGCTGATCGGCCCAACCTTGATGCTTTCGCTGGTGTTGCTCGTCTCAATCGTGGCAAACGGATCAAGACCCGCTTGGATCAGATACGCCAGTTCGAACTGGGCAGCGATAATGTCTTGCGGGATTGTGTCGGGATCAATCGGCCAGCCGTCCACATAACCGCAATCAATGCGCGGCCACGAAAGCGCCTGCGTCTGATATTGCGTGCGCCCGATGAAACTGTTTTGCCGATCAAGCGAAGCCGCTGCACGCCGCAAATTGGTTTCATTGGCGGCATCGGTTGCCTCAAGCGTCCAGCCATAAAGCGCTGCCTGCGCGGTGTATTGCGCCAGCGTCCCGTAGCTGTCTGACGCAGCGCCGCCGATTGTTACGTCTAAAGTCATGTCTTCACCAGAACCATTCTGAAATCAATGGAAATGTCCGCCGTGCCGGAACCCACTTTCCCCATGAAAATCATATCGGTCAGGGCGTCATATGGTCCTTTTGGGAAGTCGAAACTCACCGAGCTTTGGCCCTCAAACCCCACAAATTCCGTCTTTAATTGCATGGCTTGATATGGAGCGGAGGCGGCGAGTATGCCCGATCTTGTGTAGAAATTCAGATTGATCAGCTTGTTGCTTTCGGATGATACGTCGATGCCGGTCAGATATGCTTGATAACCAAGCGGGACCGTATAGCAACCGATCTGGGATTGCCCACGCGCAAAGCCCGTCACTAGGATTGATGCCCAGTTTTCAGTTCCCGCCGCGTTTTCAATGACAATGTCGCCAACGTGACTGCCCGCCGATTGCGAGGCATAGGTGCCAGAGGATGCCACGAAAAAACGCAGCAATCGGATGAATGTCGCAGAGGTGGCGGCGCTTGCGCTTGCCCCTGCTGTTGCCAGCGTTTCCGTCACAATCGCGCCAGCCTGATTGATGCCCTGCACTGTGACTGATCGCGCGCCCGCGCCATCGGCCGTGTCTGCCGCATTGCCCGCCTTAACTCGCAAAGCCGTGGCCGCTGCGGGTTGCGGTGTGCGGAAAATACCGCTGTTGCACAGCGGCACATAAGACGTTCCGACCGCGCTATTGCGCCCGAATTTGTGGACAAGGGAATGCCCCACCATTTCGCCCGTCGCTATGCGCAGGCCGGGTGAGTAGGAACCTTGGAGGGGGAAAATGCTCATTTGTCAGAGCCTTTCATGGACTTGGGCTTCGGCTTTGGCTTTGGCGCTGGTTTTGGCTTAGCCTGCGCTCGCGGGTCGTCAGCGTTGACGATTTTTTGCTTGCCGTTCACCGTGATTTTGACTGTCTCAATTTTCATGTCGCCGCTCCGATGTTGCCGATATTGGTAAAAGGGGCAGTTGCCCGCCCCTTCAAAAATATCAGCCCAGCAAGAGGGCGACCGCATCAGGCTTCCAAGTTTTCGCTTGGTAAAGCGTGGTGATGTCGATCATCGCCTTGTTGTAGCCCTTGTAAACGCTGATCTGGAAGATCAGGCCGCTGTGGGGGTCTTGGACAGTCATAACATCAACTGCACTGTCACCGCCGAGCGGCTTTGCGAGGGGACGCATCGCCAGTTCGATTGCCGACTTATGCAGCGCCACGTTCGCGGTGTAGCTGTTGCCGATTGTCATTTCGACAGTGTCAGCAAGCGTTGCCCGCAGACCCGGCCCGCCGATAACGGCAGTACCGCCAGCAGCCGTGAAGCCGGTGTTGACGACGTACTTGTTGGTGTCACCGGCAAAGGTCACAACGTCACCCGGCAGCAATGTGCCGCCGTCGCCGCCGTCCAGAACGATGCTGGTCTCGCCAATCGGCTCGCCGCCCGCAGCATCCAGGCCCGTTGCCGTGCCTTTGGTGTGCGATTGAACTTGCCCGCTTTCCTTCATCATGAAGCCTTGCAGGTTGAGCAGTTCGCCTTGACGCAAGAGCGTGTCATTGCCTGCCGTGTTGACGCCTGTGAGCGTCGCAAGCTGGCGCAAGTTGGTGCCTGCGCTGGAATTCATGACAATGGAAAGCTGGCCGTCATTGACGGGCATTCCGTTGTCCATGATGATTTGGCGCAATTCGGCAATGTCATTGAAGTTTGACGCGAATGGCGTTGTGCCTGCCGTGCCAAAAGCGCGCGATGCGTTTTTGTATGCCTCGGCAGCGATTGCAGCTTCGATGTTGTTGGTGATGCCGCGCATGGCCTGCGCAATCTGATCGCCATAGATGGTTTCAAAGCCAGAACCGTTGTTGACATGCTTGATGTCTTCGCCGGTCCACGGGATGCGGACGGAAGCGATTGTGTTCAACGACATTGTTTTGTTGTCGATGGTCTGATCGTCGCCTTCTGGGATCGTCATCGAAGGCGTCGCAGATGTGTTGACGGTTGCAGCGCGTGTGAAGTGACTGCGCACGGTATCGCCCTGGGCGGCTTCTTGCGCGCCCGCGTTGATCGTCACTGACGGGATGAACCCGACAACTTCACGGCCAACAATGTCTGCGGCTTTGTAAATGTCTGCCGCAAGGTCTGTGAGTACGTTTGCCATTTGGCTAAACTCCTAATTCGCGGTCAGTCAACGACTTTGCCGCCTTGTTTCGAGTGTGCCGCGCGGTCTAAGTGGCCCATCTGGTCCCACTGCGCCCGCGTGACTGTTTTCTGTTCAGGCGTCCCGCCATGTGATCCGGCTGGCTTCCCGCCGCCGCCTTTTCCAAGGTCGCGCACCGCGTAGGGTTTCGCCTCGGCAAGTTCCTTCGCCAGATCGGCCAAGGTCGCCCCATGATCGGCACCGCTGCCAATCATCGGTTTTCCGTCTTGGGTAAGCACCTTCGGTGTGCCGTCCTCGTTAAATTGCAGCCGCCCCATTGCGGTAGATGCGATGTCGTCAATCGCCTCGGCAATGAACCCGGCCTTTGCCAGTTCCGCCTTGAGTTCGGCCCCGGCGTTGCGCTGCATCATCTTTTGGATGCGTTCGTTTGCCGCCGTCAGCTTGCCGTCATAGTCCGCAGCCATCGCGTCTAGCTTGGCTTGCGCGTCCTCGGCACCTTTGCCTGTGCCCTTGGCCTTTTCGGTCAGGTCGGCAATCTTGGCCGCGATTTCGTCCGGTGTTCCGTATTTCGAATAGGCTGTTGCATTCGCGCGCTCTTTTTGCAGCGCGGTTTTCAGCCCGGTCAAATCCTCGGCAATCATCAGGCCGGACAGGTCAAGCGTGCTTTTATCGCCTTCGGTTTGGACGGCAGATTTCAGACCTTCGGGAAGTCCCGAAATGTCGGCTAGTTCAATTTTCATGGTGTTAGCTTCCCGCTAGGTTGGTGTCGGCTTCCCGCCAACGAAAAAACCGCACTAAAGGCGGCATGTGGTTTCGGTCGTGTGGTGGTTTAGAAAATCGTTATCCTATGCCCGCAGACACAAGTTGCGCTTGTCGGCCTTGCGGATGCCGTGTGCTTGCCGTGCTTGTAATGCAGGCTGTGATGCCGTGCCCACTCGTTACGCCCGCACATGGGGCACATTGTTGGCTCGCCCGAGTAGGTGCGCTTAGGCTTGGTCTTGCGGTCAACAACTAGTTTCAGGCTGTCTTTGTCCATGCTTACTGTTCGCGCCTCTGCAACTCGGCTAGGGAATATTCCCTGCCGCTCGCATCAGTGAACCTATCAACCTTCGTGCCGGAACGGAATAAGTCAGCTTTTCGCTCGCCTAAAACATCGTCCTGAAATTCCTTCGGCTGCCTGCGCAACCACCCGTCATAGTCCAGATCGGCAGGCACCTGCCCGCTCATGCTGGCCCGCGTTGATGCAGGCAATTCATCTGCATCGAACCCCAATTCGCGCCAGCTTTTCAGAACCGGCGAAGTGCTTGACCGGCAGTTGTAGTGCAGCGGTGGCCTTGGCCCCTTGCCAACCTCAAAAACCTTTCCGTCATTCCCTGCGCAGACAAGCGTTGTCCGGCTGTCCAATGTGGCGTTGAAACGCACGCCCTTCACCAAGTCGCTGTTCGCCTCGTAATACGATTCCCGCGCGCTGTTGGCGGTGTGGTTGATTGCGGTCCTGACAACCGATTCAACATCCCGCCGCGTCTTGGCTAGTATTCCGTCCTTATACCCGTTTGCTGCCGTGCCGCGTAGATCGCGGATAATCTGGTCAGTCGTGCGGCCTTCGATAAACCCGGCGCGAATTGTGTCCCGCACCTGTCGCCATGCGCTTTCCGCCAGTTCTGGATAAACCTCGCGCAACAAACGCCCCTGAAACGGCCTGGCGTTGACCGCCGCGACCACCTGCTCCGGTGTCGGCGTGACCGTCTCAAGCCGAACCGGCACAACCCGCCTAAACAGGTCAGTTTGATACCTCACTTCATAGGACGCCAGCGCGTCAAGGTCCACTTGCAGCGCCCCCGTGGCGTCCCTGTATGCGCTTTGAATAACCTTCCGAATGTCACGCAACAGCGCCTCTTGCCGGGCGCGCGATAGATCCGAGACTTCGCCCAAAAGCCTTTCGGTGACTTCCGCGTCAAGCCGCCTTAGCTGTGCCAGCACCTTGCGCAGCGTTGCTGTGCTGTACCGGCGCAGATAAACGTCATGGCGCGTTAGGCTATCCAGCAGGTCGTCAGAAACCGCCATCGGTTGCGCCTAAATCCGGCCCCTCGGCGTCTATCCGGTCAATTTCTTCCTGTGTATCCAGATCAGACCGCAGAACCCCGCGACGCTTCATTTCCTCAATCAGCGTTTCGCGCGACATGTTGCCGGTGTTCACTGCCGATAGCAGCGCCGTGACCTCTTGAGCGGTCATCATCGACACGCCAAATTCCTTGTTCACCGAAAGCGTGATGGACTGCTCGCCCAGACCGCCGTAATCCGCCGCCCATGCCAGCGCCTGTTCTAGCGCATCCTTTAGGCTGTCTGCCATCATCGCTAGGCCCGATGTTTCCTTTGCCGCGTCCAAAGCGGCCCCCGTGGCCGTCTGTGCGACCCGCACCAGTAATTGCAGGCCCAAGGTTTCCATTTGAAACTCAAGGTCTTTAAGGTCTTGCCGACCTGCGCCGATTGCCTGGCCACTATGCTCAACCCACTCCAATTTCGCCTGATAATCACCCGACGAAACTGCTTGGCTTGCGCTGATAGTCAACGGGCCATCATCACTGTTGCGCCCCGCCGCGTGGAGGATAGGCACCCGCGCAAAGTGCAGAATGTTGCGCTGATCTGACTGTGACTGCCAATGTGCAATGTTCACATCGGCCAAATCCTCAAGCACCGGCTCGCCAGTAGCAAAGCCCGTGCGCCGCGCGTAATACGGCACAACCGTGATTTCCTGTGCATCTGTCGCGTATTCGTCGTAAAGCACCCAGCCCCGTTCGCCCTCGCGGAAAATCCGAACATTCACGCCGGTGTCGGTGCGGTCCAGAACGCGGACTTGAACAATCGCATCCTCGGCAAATTCATCATCCGCGCGGGCTTGTGTCGCCTGTTCCAAGATGCGGAATTGTGAAAACGCCAGGACATTGCCATAGGTCTCGGTTTTCCAACCAAGCACTTCCTCAACCTTCAGGTGGACCAGATAGGGACGCAGCCCTGCCGCCGATGCTTGCGCCCGCGTGGTTTCGCCGTTCCGCTTTGGCGCATCTGCCATGATGTAGGACACGCCGGATGCAAACCCGTCCTTGAATACCTCGGACGCGAATGTGCTTAGATCACGCCCCTGCATGTCGATGTTTTCGGCCCACTCGATTAACTGGTTTGGCCCTTCTGCGACTTCAACAGGCTTATCGAATACGCGCCCAGTCATGTCGTGAACCGACTTCCGAAACCCATTGAACAGCCAAGACGCGGTTAGTCGCGCGGTATAGTCTAGCGGGTCTTCGGCCTTGAACTTCGGCAGATACATTTCGCCTGCCGTGCGCATTGCACCTGACCCGCCCATCAGCGCGCGGCCTTTTGCTGCGGCTGCAACCATCGCGGCAACCGTTTCTGTGCGTTTCTCTACGGTCATGGATGTTCCTTAGAACGGCAGTGCCGTTACGCTCATGGTTGGTTTAACAACCGGCATTTCATAAGATATTGGATAACCGAAGGCATCGTTCTGGTGGTCCAGCCCGGTTGTTTTGTCAGGCTCGCCGTTCTTGTCATACGACTGCTGCTCTAGGCATCGCGCCGTTTCGGGGCATGTATCGGGGTTCACCCAAACCTTGCGGTTCTGGAATCCCATATTCACCGCAAGAACGCGGTCTTTAACCCGTGGATTGCTGTTCTTCGCCCGGATGGTGAAACCAGCGGCCCGCAAAAGCCCGATATCGGACAGGCTGGCCCCTTTGCTGCTGGCGTTCTTGCCGCTCGCATCGGGGTAGATCATAACGTGTCGGCCCTCGTATCGGCTCTTGAGCGTGTCAATCATTGACGGGGTGTCAGCCCCGCCCTTTAGTTCATCAACGCAGTGCCAATCGTTTTCACGCAGAACGAACGCACACGCGGCCATGTTGCCGACGTTGAAATCCATTCCTAGCCTGATTGGCTCTTTTGGCTCTAGTGTTTCCCGGCTGCGGTTGGCTTCCCGGTCGTATGAGCGATACACGCTGCCAGATGTGAGATTGACGAACCTCCCTTCGATATAGGCGTCGATCAGTTCTGCTGGGTAGCTGTTCCGAAGGTTGTCAACGTAATCGTCTGGCAAAAACGGGTTGCTGTAGGTCGGCGCCTGGAAGTATTCGTAGCCTTCGGTTTGTTCCTTTGCCCATCGTTCATAGACGAACCGGAACCCTTCAGGCGTGGTGTATGCCGACACCAGGTAGAATGGTCGTTTGAAGCCTCCCGGGCTTTGCCGGTTCCTGGCGATAATCTGATTCCAGGCCTTGCGCGCATTCTCGGGTTTTAGCGTGTCCAGTTCATCCACATGCGCCCGGTATGTCTCATACCCGACAATGCGTTCCGGGTTGTCCATCGTTCGCATAACGAAATCACCGAAACGCGGATAGGACGTGTAAACGATATTCTCTTGCTTGTTCCACTTGTGCGGAATGCCTTGCTCTTGCAGCTTGGCGCAAATCCTTGGACCAGTGATAAGACGCACAAGGTCATAGGTAGGGGCATATAGCCCGATAAGCGCCTCGGCGCTGTGTGCTGCATCACCTAGCGCCGAATAGGCCATGATTTCAGACTTACCGGCGCCGAAGCCCGCGACAAATGCCGGGTGCTTGGCTTCTGATAGAAGGAACCGCTCTTGCGGCTCAGTCAGCGTCAGGCGTATCGGGTTTGCTTGCACGTTCCACCATGAATCCTGTGAATGGCGCGACTTGGTGGTGGTTGTGCGTCTCGACTTGATCCCTTTGTCCCAACATCTGCTTGCCAAGCCATACCAGCATCGTCGGGTTTAGTTTTTCCGTTGCAGATTTCCATTGCGAACGGCGCAGGCTCGCCTTGCCCTCGCCTTGGTGCTTTTTAAACAACTCGGAAAAACCGGGTTGTCCAATCTTGCATAATGCGGCGTTGAGCGTCTTATCAGTCACCCCATAAACGTCGCAGATTTCAACCTGCGTGCATTGAATGCGGATCATGGCGACGATCTTCTGAAAATCCTCGTCTGTTAGTTCAAACGCTGGACGCCCGCCTTTGTTCTTTTCTGCCATCGGCTTCCCGCCTTGGTTTGCAAGTGCATCCCGCACTCACCTGTTGAACAGCCGCCGCACTGCGTATGATCGCGCCACTGACGCTGCCGTGTAGACCGCGGTGATGCCCCAAGCGTCGGGAGCGGTGACGGCATACCCGAACGCGGGCAGGACAGTGAATGTCAGTGCCAGTGAGACGCCAAAGCCGATCGCCGTGCTGGTGATGGCCTCTGCGGCGCTTAGGCTGCGGCTTTGCATCGCTCGGCCCTTGCCCAATTCAATTTCATAGACACCCGCTTAACGCTGCGCCGCTGCGCACCATCCGTAAACACCGCCTTAGATGCAGCCTCGTTTGTCAGCAGCAGGTCAAGCAGCGCCTCTAGCGCCTCGGCATCGTCAGCTTGCAGTGTCAGGTTCATGCCGCCACCCGCTCTGCCTTCAGTTCGTCGTAGGTTTCCCCGCTGGCTTCCAGCGTTGCCGTCTGGCCGGTGAAGTCCTGCCAACGGGTGATGATTACATCGCAATAGCGCGGGTCGAGTTCCATCATGCGGCAGTCGCGGGCTGTCTTTTCGCATGCGATTAAGGTGGAGCCACTGCCGCCGAACATATCGAAAACTGTCGCGGCCTTGTGATTTTTGATTGCCCTTTCTGGTATAGAAACGGGTTTTTGTGTCGGGTGCATTTTGTTCTGGCGGTCTTTTTCTTCTTCCCAGACTCGATTTTCAGAAGATGCGCCGATAAAGTTTAGGTTTGACCCTCTGGTTTTCCAGATGATGCAAGGCTCATGGTTGGGCTTATAGGATGCGCCTAAAGCACCGTATCCGCCCTTTTTCTTCCATATCAGTAGCGCCACGATGGAACCGCCAACGCTTTCGATGCCGCGATAAAGGCCGAACGGCACAGTGTCGGCATAGAACATAAAGACTGGGCCGGAGCAGTATTGAGACGCAATTAATACAGCGTCTTCATACAGATCAACGTCATCGTTCTTAATCATCTGACGGGCATTGCCTTTTAGCCCGTTACCTTTGTCCTGCAATCCCCCTGTATAGGACACCCCATAAGGCGGATCGGTGAACACCATGTCAGCCTTTTTCCCATCCATCAGCTTTTCAACCGCATCGATGCTGGTGCTGTCACCACACATGAGGCGGTGCCGCCCTAGCAGCCACACATCGCCCTCAACCGTGACAGGCACCTCTGGCGCATCAGGCACCGCGTCCTCGTCGGTCAGCCCCTCGGTCGGCTCTGCTAGGAAGTCTGCTAACTCGTCACTGTCAAAACCTGTCAGGCTCAAATCAAAGTCCAGATCGCCCAACTCGGACAACTCGACCTTGAGCATGTCGTCATCCCAGCCCGCGTTTAGGGCCAGCTTATTGTCGGCAATGATGTAGGCCCGCTTCTGCGCTTCGGTCCAGCCCTCGGCAACCATGCAAGGCACGTCTGCGATGCCCAGCTTCTGCGCTGCCAGGATGCGGCCATGCCCTGCGATGATGCCGCCGTCAGCCTCAATCAGAACTGGAACCGTCCAGCCCCACTCCTTGATAGACGCCGCGATCTGCGCAACTTGCGCCTCGCTATGCGTCCGGCTGTTTCGTGCATATGGGATAAGTTCGGCAACCTTGCGGCGCTCTACGTTATCGGCAGGCCATTCGGTCATTCGATCCTCGCCATCAAAAAAGCCGCGCTAGGTTTCCCAGACGCGGCTCTGCTTTCGCAGAATACTAGCCCGTTCACCGCGAAAGTCAATGCCGCGCCTATCTCGCCTCAAGTACATCCACCAGCCGCATCAGCGCGGCGACGGTATCCCGCCCGCGTTGCGTTGGTCCTGCGTTTTCCCAGAGCGCCCTGCCATCCCGTTCGGCGTGAATTATTAGCTGGCGTTCCCGCGCTGACAGGTGGCTGAGATAACCGCGCCAGCGCCGCCAGTTTGATTTCGCGTCCCGGTCGCGTTGCTCGCTGTCTCGCAAATCGACGCTGTGCGATTGGTCCGTTTGCATTTTGTCAGGCACCATTGCGATCGCTGCCCCTTTGGCGTCACCGGATTGCCCGATGTACCGGATTCTGTACGTTCGTTCGGCAGCGCAGAAACCCTGCCATGTCATCCAGGCGCTTTTGATTTCGTCGGCGGTGCAGATGCGTTCCAGCGCCAAGCCTAGCTGTGCGCCCATATGCGGAGCCGTTGCTGCGTTTAGCGTGTCTTTGGTGGCAACCACGCCCGCGAGCCTGCAACGGGCTTCCAGCGCGGTTTTGCGCGGGTCGTGGCGGTCGGGTTCGGTGGCGATTTCAGCCATTCGCGCCTTGCCCCGTTTTTTCGGCTTTGGCGTTGGCGCAAGCTTTGGCAGGCTGGCCCGTTTCTTCGCTCGATCTGCCTTGCTCATTTGCTCGCCCGCCGCAGGTGTTCCGGTTGTTCGCCTGTATTTACGGCCTTGCCGCCCGCCCACTGCTTTAGCGGCATTTTGTGGAATACTGGGGTTGCCCCTCTCCAAACTTCGACAACCGCCCCAATATGGGGGTTATTCTCAGCCAAAATCGCGCAAAGCTGTTGAACGATTGCCCCGTCGCCTTGTGTGGATATGCCCTCGCATGTCGCGCGGTTGATGTTCCGGTACTCGCTGGTGTTCCGGCTCTTGCGAACCGTGTCCAGTTCGATGCGGTAGGTATGTGTCATTTGCTCACCTCGTTAAATTCTTGCTCTGCCCGTTGCCGCCGCGTCATCGGTTCCGGCTGGCGCTGGCGGTCGATGATGCCCTGCTGGACCTCGATGCGCTTGGCCTGCCGCTCGATGCGCTTGCCCTGCCTTTCGCGTAGGTGCCAAAGCCGCACGATCAGCCCAGCTTGTCGGGCGCGGCAGGCGGTCAGTTCGGCTACCTCCAGTTCCAGCGCCGCGATTTGTTCGGCGTCGGTCATTGCGCGGCATCCAATTGCCTAGAAACGCCGCCCCACTGTGCCGCCATTGCGTCGGCGATGCCCTGATATGTTCGGCTGCGCTGCTTCCACCGATCCGGGCCGGGGCTGGCATTGTGGCAATCTGCGCTGGACTGGTCGGCGGTCATGTCGCTGGTTGGAGCGAGTGGCGGCAAGCCCCGCGTCCAGAAGCATGTACGCTTTTTTGCCGGATCGCCGAATTGCCACGGCTGGACGGTGAAATCAGCTTTACGCCCGACGATTTCACGCGCGTACTTGTGCATAACAGGGTTCTCAACCGCCACCATTGGCGCGTTTGCGTTCAAACAGGCCATGAAGAAATCCGCTCCTTCCCGCATGTCGTCCCACAGGTTGCGCTCAGCCAGCCACCTGACGCCACTGTTGCATAGGCGGGTGCAGGGCGGGTGCGCGATTACCAAGTCCCACGGCTCTATCAACATGGCCAAAACATCGCCCTGAATATGCGGCCCCGGCTGTTCTGTCGGCAACAGGTCGCAGGATATGGCGTCATGCCCTAGCGCTATGAATGCGTCCCTGACGCGCCCTGAATATTCGCAGGCGATAAGAACCCTCATTCCACTTTTGACCAGTTTTCGCCGCGTTTGATCCGGCTGATAGTCGCCCGCCCGACGCCATAATCATCCGCGATGGCCTGCTGCAATTCGCCCTGCTGCACTCTGCGGCGTATTTCCCGAACATCATCCGCACCCAGCTTGCCCCGCGTTATTTGCACCGGCCCGCCAGCGGGTATTCTGTACGTTTTGCGGTGAACCCCGGTTGCCAGCAATCGCCCGTCCACCGCCATGCGCCGAAGGTGGTTGCTCATGGTCGTATTGTGCCGCCCCAGTGCGCGGCTAATCTCGTTCGTCGTCATCGGCCCGCGCTCTGCCAACAGCGCCTCTATGCTGGCTCTGATTGTCGTGCCGATCAAGACCCGCGTATTGGTTGCGCCTCGCCCTCGGTCGTTTGCCGGTGCCGTGCCCCGATGGCCTTCGCTCTTGGCAAGTCCGGCCATGCCCATCATTTGCGTTTCCAGCGCTGCTGCGGTCGCGCTGTCGTACTTGGCGCTGCATGGCTTCGGTGTTGCGTTGTCGCGGTACTTGTCGGGGTGCTTGGCGACGACTTGGCTTTTGAGGGTCATTTCATGTCTGCCTTGTAAAACTTCAGAACCCGTGGACCTTCTTCGAACGTGACCAACCCATCGTTAACGAGGTCTTCGATCATGGAGTTTAATTTTTCAGCATCAATTCCGCTCATGTAGTTGCGAAGCCTCGCCACTGTGGCACCATCATTTTTAGCGATGCGCCGGAGAAGCGTGTTCCTGGCTGACGCCTCCCTTGATACCGCGTGATCGCTGATCTTGAAATTACCCATAACTAATATCCTCATGTTTCTTTCCCTCATAAGATTGAAGGAAAAATTAGATAATGTCAAACCAGAAACCGCCGCCCCATCATCTACATCATACGCATCGCACACATGCCGCCCGATCATCTACATCATACGCATCGCACACATGCCAAAAGCAAATCCCATCTTACAAACGATGTGATAGATGGAAAAGACGCTAAGGCCTTGAGAACGCTAGTTAATTAGTAATTATATACATCTAACACTACTACTCTACTACTACTGCTAGCTGTCTCTCTACCCAGAGGCTGTCTAGGGGGGTCTTTTTCAGGTATCTAATTAGTGGGTCTATAGCGTGTAAGATGCGTGATATAGATGATGGCGAAAAACGCCGCGAAACCAAAGGCTTGCGGCGTTTTTGCTGTGTATATCTTATGAGTAAGATGGGCCATTATTCGACGCGAAACCACTTCTCGACGGTTTTTCCACGATATTTGCGGCCAGCGATCAGCTTGACCTGACCGGCGGTTTCCAAGTGGACGCATGTCGTCCGAACAACGTCTTCGCTTGCCCTTAACTTGTTCGCAAGCATGGCCGTGGTCAGCCCGTTCTCCGTATCAATGAAGTTTAGCAGCCGCGCAGCCAGCGCATCTTCTGGTTTTTCCTTGGAGTTATCGTTGGCAAAAACCAACTGAACCTTGAAATCCATCTCGTCTTTGACAAAAGCGAAGGCCCATTTGACGTGTTCAAGCGTCCGAACGCCGTCTGGAATAGCCAGAATAAAGCTGACCTTTGCGATCAATTCATAAGCCCTGCGGATCATCGCAACCGACGCCTCGCCGGTTTTTTCGCCCATGTGTTCGGCATAATCAATCAGCCAATCAGTGATCAAATCAAGCGCAGCGTCTGCCTCATCGTCGGTGTGAATGTCCTTCCTGTTATCGACATATTCCACGCGGTTTTCTGAGCCGCTGTAAATGACGCCCAGCTTGCCAGTCATCATGATCGGCATATCAGCCGCCTTGAATTGCTTCCGTGGGCGTGGATTTATGTCGCGCTCAGAGATGATGATAGAGCGGCCAACAAAGCCCTGTGTGGCCGTTTCACCGTCCATCATGCCATCGAACGTGGAGGGCGTCGTGAAGCCCATGATCGACATGAACGGGCGGAAAAGACCCTCATCAACCTGGCTTAACATTTGCATCGCCTTGGCCTCGGCGTCTTCGTCGTCATTTTCTTGGGCTCGGGACAAAGACGCCATGAACTGCTTGCGCAACTCGCGTGACGTATCCCCGCCCAAAAGCATTCTGCTGTTGGCCTTGGAATAGGCCGACATGATGGCCCCGAAAACACCTTCCAGATAGGCCGCGTTGCCGCTCTTTTGCGCACTGCGGATCTTCTTCAGGAAGATTCCGATTTCATCAATGCTATAAAATGACGCCTGATGCTCGATCAGGTTGCGCAAAATTTCCTGTTCAGACTTGATGGACCCTTGCAACCCGCGCTGAACACCCGCTGCCGAGTGCAAATCATTAAATGCCTGCATCACAGCCTCTTTGCCGGTGCTGGATGCGGCAACGCAGAATGTCAGCAAGTTGGCCGTGATCCCGTCACGGGTGTCATAATGTGACATGCCGCCAATGTTGCCGATGGCCGTCAGTGCAGACGCTACGGCCAGCCTGCGACGAGGATAGCGACACTGGCCGTCTATCCAATCCGTCACCCGGCCAACAAACCCAGGCGGGCGGGTCAAGTCAACATCGGCAACATCAATCGGCAAGGCGAAATCGTCAGGCTCCTCGACGTGCGCCGATTCGAAATCATTGTGCGTTTTGACGTACATCTTGGTCAGTTCGTCAAACTCGCTGAAATCCTCGCTGTCCCTGATCTTGTCAATTTCGATCTTTTGCAGACGGTACTTGTCGTCATTGCGCTCGTCGTAGCTTTTGCCGACATTATAATCGGCCAGTTTCCATGCTTCGCTCATTGTGTCGCCACCCATCCCTTGAATTTCGATCTGGTTTCAGCGTTCATCGTCTTGAATGCCAGAACCGCAATGCGCTTTGCCGCCTTGTCCGTCAGAGGCGAAACCTCCAGTTCCATGATCGCCGCCGCAATATATGCCTCCATTTCAACCGTCGTCGCAGCAAGCGCCCACATCTTTGCATCATCCCTGACACGCTCCAGCATTAGCGGGACGTCAGGATAACCAGCGCTGTGATACTCCAAGAAATGCGTCAATGTGGCGATGGTCAGCTTGGCATCCCGACGCATACAAGCGCCCAGCGCCCGCCAGAGAAACTCAACCCGCTCCTCGTCGGTCAGGTGATCATCACTCTGCATTGGTCAGACCCTTTATAAAGACACTCAGCGCCACGATTGACTTGTGGGACGGGTTGCGACTTTCGCCGCGCTTGATCTGCGCAAGAGTGTTGCGGTTCACGCCGGTTGCCTCGGCAACGTCGGACAGCACCATAAATTGTAGCGCCGCGCGGATTTCGTCAATATGTAGCATTTTGCGTTCCTTCTTTGCTTTGTTGCAATTTATATATTGCACAGGCGCAAGCAAATGTGCAAGGATGCAATTGCAGCGTTTGAAGCGTGTCGCTGCCACGCAGGGGCAAAGCCCCAACCATAGGAGACAAGAATGAGCATTCTTGAACAGGCATTTGTGCCTACAACCGGACCGCAGATCATCACGATTTGCGGTGACGCAGGGGTTGGCAAGTCCAGCCTGGCGGCAACATTCCCAAACCCGATCTTTGTCCGCGCCGAGGATGGGGTTGCGCGTATCCCTGAAGCGTTCCGGCCAAAGGCA
>Ga0102815_10000802_pt1 | contig 20218 bp, 20 predicted proteins | sample ColrivemetaGS759_FD_79113 | JGI IMG/M metagenome (GOLD analysis project Ga0102815, IMG submission 79113) | Estuarine microbial communities from the Columbia River estuary - Ebb tide ETM metaG S.759 | ecosystem: Environmental > Aquatic > Marine > Intertidal zone > Estuary | place: USA: Columbia...
GGCGTCAAATCTATCTGGGCTTCTTCCTCGACACGTACTTGGGCATTACGGCGCATTGCGATTAGTCTCTTAGTGATCGGTCGTCAGGTTGTCTTCGAGAAACAGGCTTTCACGATCTGCTATTCGGGTGACATAGGTATTGGCAAAAACCCCTGAAATGGCGGCGACCATGCCAGCCATCGTGGGTATGGTTGCGCGCGAGACGCCCCCAGCCATCGACTTGGCGTCACCACCTCCGGTAACCGCCATGATGTTAAACACCTCTATCATCCCGGTCACTGTTCCCAGCAGACCCAGAAGCGGACACAGTGCAACCAGCGTCTTGATAACCGGGAGGTACTGGTTGATTTGCATTTTTGACTGTGAAATCAATTTTTCACGTATCTGCTGGGCGTTCCAGGACTTGCGCTCTGGCCTACCCTCCCAGGTCGCTATGACCTTGCCGACATCGCCTTTCCAGCCGGTCTTGAAATACCAGACCCGCTCGAAGATCAGCATCCACATGAAGAACAGCAGTGCTGCGATCATCCACAGCACGTCCCCGCCCATATCCATGAAGCGGGAAACTGCCTCATAAGCACTATCTAACCAGTACATACATTACTTCCTCAGGTTAGCTTCTGTGTGCTCCGCGATAATACCGGTAGTCTGCTCGTTCAGGACGTGGATGATGCGCTGGGCACGACCATTCACGATGGTGTGTAGCAGAACCGTTGGAATAGCAACCAGCAGACCCAGTACCGTGGTCACCAGAGCGCCGGAAATACCACCAGCCATCGCCTTCGGATCACCCGCACCGAAGATGGTAATGGCCTGGAAGGTAACGATCATGCCGGTCACCGTACCCAGCAGCCCCATAAGTGGTGCGATCGCCGAAATAATCTTGAGCAGGACAAGGCCTGACTCCAGCTTGGGCGTTTCCTTGAGAATACCCTCTGACAGCTTCAGTTCCAGCGTTTCGGTATCCATCGAAGGGTTGTCTTCGTGTATTTTCAACACGCGACCCAGCGGGTTGTTGGTATTGGCCTTCTCGCTCTTAAGCTGCGAGCTGACCTTGGAGCTGACTGCAGACAATACCACCAGGCGCCAGATCGCCAGCAGGAAAGCAAATGCACCAACTGCGGTGATCGCATAACCGATATAACCACCCTGGTGCCAGCGCTCTTCCATGTTGGGGCTGTTGATCAGCGCCGCCAGGAAAGAACCGCCGCTGGGACCCGTGGGATCGACACCAAACCGGTGCATGCCAGTAGTGGCTGCAGCCAGTTCTTTAGCCCAGCCCAGGTAAGGGCCGGAGGGCTGGCGGGCCAGTTCTTCCAGCGACCCTTTGCTCGGCACATACTGCAGGTACTGACCATCTTCAGAGATCGCGTTGAAGGTACCGATGCGGACAACCCGCTGCTCGACCTTGTCGCCATTGGGCTTGGCTACCTCGGAGTTGAATGACACCACCTTGCCAGACTCAACCATTTCCCGGTTTATTTCATACCAGACCTGCTCGATTTCCTCGATGCTGGGCAGTTTGTCGCTACCGCTCATCTTGGCAATGAGATCCTCCAGAAACTGCTCGCGGCCGGGATACTCGGCGCTGGTCAGGGAGAATTCCAGGTTGGTTGCAAGGTCACCGGCAGCGGATGTCAGGTGGCCAAACAGTTCGGCCAGGGTACCGAGCTTATCTTTCAGCTGGGCCTGCTTGGCGACAACCAGTAGCTCATTTTCTTCAAAGGTGTCTTCAAGCTGGGCGCTGAGCCCCTCCTGACGGGTACGCTCGGCCTCCATTTTCTTCAACTCAGCGGCCTGGTTGGCTTTGTCCTTGGCAAAACGCTGCTCGCGCGCGGCGTTTTCCTTGCCTTCAGTTACCTGGCCTTTTTTCACGAACTGGAGCAACTGCTCAAGTGACTGGGGCTCTCCCTCTGCCAGGGCCAGGCCGGAGGAAACAGTAAGCGCGCTCGCCAATGCGATTGCGGCGACTTTTACAAATTTGATGCTCATTACATGGCCTCCGGAGCCGGTGCTGCTACCGGCAGGTTCATCAGGTCGATCGAAGCCTCTTTACGGGCGATACGCAATCCTTTCATGATGGCGTTGCGGTATTCCCCGCGAGACAAAGGTACCCAGCTACGGCTGGCCTGATCCCATGCTCCTGAAATTTCGGTGTCGGTTGTCTGGTACATGAAAGACACGCGACCGACTCGCAGGAAGTTAACGTCGCGCTCTACGCCGTCAATTTCCACACTGCCCTTGTAGGCATCGATCTTGCGTCCATATTCATTTTCAATCTTGTACGCCTCCAGTACCTGACGGAATTTCTCCGCCACGGTCACATCGGAGCGATCCAGGTTGGCGCGCAGGAAAGCGATTCGCTTCTCCCGCTCCTCCACGTGGAAGGGCACGTCCAGTTCCACGAACAGCTCCAGGCCATCAATCATACGGATGATCAGTGGCGTCATCTGCCGGGAAATAATCGTTACCTGATCTATAGCTTCGTCGATTTCCCCGACGCGGATCAGCTGGTTATCGATCTGCTTCTGCAAACGCGTGTTGTAGACCTTGAGGCCGTCCACCTGCTTGCTGACCGTCTTGTAGTCAGTGAGCAGATCGCGAGTCTCATCGGCCAGCCGGTCGATCTTGGCTTGCGATTTGCGCGCTGCGTCGTTCTTTGCCTCCCCTACTTTCAGGACGGAGTCGAGGGTACTGGCTTGCACCGACGCCACAGTGCCCGCCAGGGCCCCGCTTGCGACGAGTGCAGCAATCAGTAAATTTTTCAATCGATGCATAGTCATGGGAATCGCGTTTCCTATAATCCAACGAAATGGTTCAGAGCTGAGCAGTATAGACGTATTTTGTTACACTAATTTATATTCTATTTCTTCTATCGGCAAACCGAGCCAAGAATTTAATCCCAAAGCACCGGACTTTTCAATTAAACCACCATCGCATTCAGGGCATATGCCAGCAATGTCCAAAATAGTAACACTATGCTGCCCGGCCAGGGCCCGAGGTAACACCGGTCTCACGTGCTCCCGCCATCTGCCGCCGCCCGGTCATAGATGATAAAACTGTAGTCGTAGGGGTTCTCCGCGCTGGCGGGGTGACGCTCCCGGCTGCGCTCCACCCAGTTCTCCCAGACAAGTTCCGGCAGGTAGGCGTTACCTTCCACCGTGGCATGAACCCGGGTCAGGTATAGCCGCTGGGCCTGCTCCAGGGCCCTCTGGTAAACCTGCGCACCGCCAATCACCATTACCTCCTGCGCGCCCTCGGCTGCGGCGACCTCAGCGGCCAGCGCCAGTGCGTCTTCAAGGCTTGCGACAACCCTAATACCCTCCGCACTAAAACCCGGGTTGCGACTTATCACAATATTGGTGCGTCCCGGCAGGGGTCGCCCAATGGACTCGAAGGTCTTACGGCCCATCACGATGGGTTTGCCCATAGTGATCCGCTTGAAATAGCGCAGATCCTCGGGCAGATGCCAGGGCAGTTTGTTGTCAGCACCGATGACCCCGTTCTCGGCGGCGGCGACAATCACAGCCAATACAGCCATAGCGCTCTCCGTTCCCGCGGTTATACAGCTACCGGTGCAGGGATATGCGGATGGGGGTCATAGCCCTCCAGCTCGAAATCCTCAAACCGGTAGTCATAAATACTGTCGGGCTTGCGCCGTATATGCAGCCGGGGCAGCGGCCGGGGCTGGCGGGACAGCTGGGTTGTGACCTGTTCCAGGTGGTTGCTGTAAATATGCGAATCCCCGGTACAGATGACTATCTCACCCGGCACAAGATCACACTGCTGGGCCAGCATCATCGTCAGGGCCGCAAGACTGGCCGTGTTATAGGGCAGCCCGAGAAAGGAGTCACTGGAGCGAATAAAGAGCTGGGCTGACAGGGTGCGGTCAGCCACATAAAACTGATACAGCAAGTGGCAGGGTGGCAGCGCCATACGACCTGCCCGCACATTGTCCTGGGGGCTCACCCGCTCATCCGGCAGGTACTCGACGTTCCAGCCATGAAACAGGATACGCCGGCTGTCGGGATTGTTGCGCAGGCAGTCGACCACGTAGTCAATCTGGTTGATGCTGCCGCCGTCCCGGGTGGGCCAGGCGGTCCACTGGGCACCGTAGACGGGGCCGAGGTCGCCCGTTTCGGTGGCCCATTCATCCCAGATGGATACGCCGTTTTCTTTAAGCCAACGCGTGTTGGTATCGCCACTGAGAAACCAGATAAGCTCATTGATGATACTTTTCAAATGCAGCTTTTTAGTGGTCAGCAGGGGAAAGCCGTCAGCCAGATTGTGCCGATACTGACGACCGAACACAGACAGCGTACCGGTGCCGGTGCGGTCACCCTTGGCCGCGCCGTTATCAAGGATATCCTGTAACAGGTCCAGGTATTGCTTCATGACTTGGCCTTATGCTTTGCCTTGTGGGCGACGGTAGCCGGCCGCGCCGCCGCGCGATGGTAGGCCATGACCATCAGATAAATTCCCAGCAGGATCATCGGGATGCACAACAGCTGCCCACGGGTCATCCAACCCAGTGCCTGGAAGCCGATATGCGCGTCCGGTTCCCGAAAAAACTCGGCCAAAAAACGCAGGCAACCATAGCCCAGGGAAAACAGGCCGGCAACCGCCCACCGCGGTCGCGGCCGCGATGAATACCAAAGCAGGATGACGCACAGCAGCATGCCTTCAAGTGCGAACTGGTAGAGCTGGGAAGGATGGCGGGCCAGCTGCAGGGGGTCGTGCGGAAACACCATTGCCCAGGGAACATCACTGGCCCGACCCCACAGTTCCTGGCCGATAAAATTACCCAGTCGCCCCAGCGCAAGACCCAGGGGCACCAAAGGTGCAACAAAATCCAGCAGGTCACCAATGGCAATGCCGCGCTGGCGGGCAAACAGGAACATCGCCAGGATGACCCCGAGCATACCCCCGTGAAAAGACATCCCACCCTGCCAGATTCGCAACAGCCAGGAGGGGTCCTGGGCCAATTGCTCTGCACCGTAGAACAGGGCATAGCCAATACGGCCGCCGAGCACGACACCCAGGGCACCATAGAAAATCAGGTCATCGACTTGTTCGCGCTTCACTGCCGCACCCGGCCGGGCACTGCGGCGCACCGCCAGCCACCATGCAAAGCCCAGCCCCGCCAGATATGCCAGGCCGTACCAGTGTATTTTCACCGGTCCCAGGGAAATCGCTACGGGGTCTATCGCGGGATACGCCAGCATACGGGCCTGTCTTGATAAATAATTGAATGACGCGAATCCAGGCTAGCCCGGATCGCCAAGGGTTATTATGGGTCAAAGGCGGTATTATCATGCACGCCGTGGGGATTCACAATTCTTTCCCCCTGATTGGATCGTTTCTTATGTGTCTGTTGATATTGGCCCACCAACTTCCCGACCTGCCCCTGGTTGTCGCCGCCAACCGTGATGAATTCCATGCTCGCGCGACCGCCGCATCAGAGTTCTGGCCCGGACAACCGCAGCTGCTGGCGGGCAAAGACCTGGAACAGGGCGGCACCTGGATGGGCATTACCGACAGCGGACGCTTCGCAGCGATCACCAATTACCGCGATCCTGCCCGCACCGCTCCTGCCCCACGCTCCCGCGGGGAGTTGCCGCTGGCGTATCTCCAGGGAAAGGCATCACCCGAGAGTTACCTGCAGGAGCTGTCTCGGCATGCCAATGAATATGCCGGCTTCAACCTGCTGGTGGGTGATTTAACTTCCCTGTGGTGTTACTCCAACGGTACGCTGCCCGGGGAGAACCGGCCGCAATGCCTTGCCCCGGGAATTTACGGGCTCAGTAACGCCCGACTGGATACCCCGTGGCCCAAGGTTACGATGGGTAAGCAGCGACTGCAGACCCTGCTGGATGCAGGCGCCGTAAATCACGACGGCCTGGCTGCCGTGGTCAGTGACCAACAGCTGGCCGACCCGGCCGGCCTTCATCAACAGGGCATGAACCCGGACATGGAGCGGCTGTTGTCAGCCCAATTTATCGTTACCAGCAGCTACGGAACGCGCTCGACCACCAGTTTGTGGATAGACGCACAAAACCTGGCCCACTGGCGGGAGCTGAGTTTCGACCCGCAGGGACAGACCAGCGATATTCGAGAACGCGAGATAAGGCTGCACAGCAGCCCCTGAGTCCAGCCGAATAGCTGGCAAAGCAGGATTTACCATACCCTTACCCCATCGGATTATGAATAAACCGCTCCATGCCATGCTCTGTAAGGAATTGCTGCATGCAGCGGTGGATCATTTCTGCGTGGTCCAGCTGCAACACCTTGGCCAGCAGTTCTTCGGCCTCGCTGAAGCGGATATTGCGCAGCGCCTGCTTGACCTTCGGCAAACTGGTGGCATTCATTGACAGCAGGTCATAGCCCATCGCCAGTAACAGCACAGCTCCCTCGGGATCGCCTGCAAGCTCACCGCAGATTCCGACTTTTTTACCCTCTGCCTTGCACGCTGCGGCCACCTCGACCAGTGCCTGCAACACCGCCGGATGCAATGAATGATAAAGGTCCGCGACCCGGGCGTTATTGCGATCAACCGCCAACAAATATTGCGTGAGGTCGTTACTGCCCACCGACAGGAAATCCACCCGGCGGGCAATCGCCCTGGCCTGGTAGACAGCAGAAGGCACCTCCACCATCACGCCGATCAACGGCAATTCGGCATCAATGCCTTCCTGCACGATCTCCCTGTGACTGCGATGAATCAGCTCGAGCGCCTCCTCGACCTCGGCTATATTGGAGATCATCGGCAGCATAATCCGCAGGTTGCCCAGGCCCGCATTGGCCTTGAGCATGGCACGAATCTGGGCGAGAAATATTTCCGGGTGGTCCAGGGTTACCCGAATGCCCCGCCAGCCAAGAAAGGGGTTGTCTTCCTGAATAGGAAAATACGGTAGTGCCTTGTCGCCACCGATATCCAGGGTGCGCATGGTCACCGGCTTGGGAGCAAAGGCTTCCAGTTGGCTGCGATAGATCTGGCGCTGCTCCTCTTCACTGGGAAATCTGTCCCGCAACAGGAAAGGCACTTCCGTGCGATACAGTCCCACCCCCTCGGCCCCCTGCTCCAGGGAGCGGGAAATATCCGCCATCAGTCCGGTGTTTACCCACAACGGCATCCGCCGCCCATCCTGGGTTTCGCAAGGCACGTCACGCAGTGACTCCAGGTCGCGCGACAGGGCGCGGTCCTGGTCGAGCACCTGCTGGAAGCGCTGCTTCAGTTCGGCTGGGGCGTTGAGATGAACGACACCATGATAACCATCGATGATTAATTCATGTCCCTGCAAACGGGTATAGGGTAAATCCACTGCACCCATCACCGTCGGCACACCCATCGCGCGCGCCAGGATAGCCACGTGGGAATTCCCGGAGCCGCGCACTGAGATCAGGCCCACCAGCTTATGGCGTGGGATCTCCCCCAGCGAGGAGGCGGTCAACTCCTCTCCTACCAGAATCGTCCGCTCCGGGTAGTGGCGCTGCTGTTTTTTGTCGGATTCCTGCAGGTAGCTCAGCACCCGCGTACCCAGGTCTTTTACATCGACCGCGCGCTCCCGAAGATAGCTGTGTTCCATCCGCTCAAAGTGGCGGATATGCTCAATCATCACCTGGCTCAGCGCGCCCTGGGCCCACTCGCCCCCCTTGATGAGGGCCGCCACCTCCGCACCGATAGTGGAGTCATCAAGAATGCCCAGGTAAACATCGAACAGCGCGTGATCCTCAGGGTTCAGCTCTCCGCCAAGATTGTCAGCCACTTGCTGGATATCCGTCCGCACGCTATCCAGCGCTTCCCTGAAAGCGCGAAATTCAGCTCGGCGGTTACTGGATTGTCGGGGCTGCACCGTATACAGGTCCGCGCCTGGCGTCACTACCACGACGGTGCCAATGGCGATGCCCGGCGCGCCAGCAACACCGCCTATCTTGACGTGAGTCAGGCCAGCTACAGCATCTGCAGCCACCGCGCCAGTCGCCCTGGCGTGCGCGATAACCCCTGCCAGTTGGGCCGACATGGTAACCAGGAAGGCTTCTTCGCTCTCATCGAAGCGGCGCTGCTCGGCCTGCTGTACTACCAACACACCCAACACTTTGCGTTGGTGAATAATAGGAACGCCCAGGAAAGAGTGGAATTGCTCTTCGCCCAGGTCGGGCAGGAACTGAAAGTTGGGGTGGCTCTCGGCGTTCTCCAGGTTGACTGGCTCCTCACGCTCCGCCACCAGGCCCACCAGGCCCTCGCCAACGGCGAGGCTGGCAACACCTACCTGCTCACTATTGAGACCCTCGTTGGCGCACAGCAGGTAACGCTCACTGCCCGGGTCGTGCATATAAACGCTGCACACCTCCGTGCCCATGGCATTGCGCACGCGCTCAACAATAATTTCCAGCGCGTCAGCGAGGCTCTGGGCCTCATTGACCTGCTGGACAATCTTGCGCAGGGTTTCAAGCATCTCGACTCACTTTCCCGACACGCTTTCAGTATGGCGTCCCAGGGGCAGGGCCAGCTCCTTCATGGCCCGTCGATACACCTCACGCTTGAAGGCGATGACCTGGTTAAGCGGATACCAGTAGCTTACCCACTGCCAGTGGTCGAACTCGGGTTTGTGGTTAAGATCCAGCCTGACCTCTTCATCCGGTGCCACCAGCCGCAGCAGAAACCACTTCTGCTTCTGGCCTATACAAACCGGGTTCTGGCCCTTGCGAATAAAACCCTTGGGCAGGCGATAGCGCAACCACCCCCGGGTAGAGCCCAGCACTTCCACAGCCTCGGGTCCCAGTCCCACCTCCTCATGCAGCTCTCGATAGAGTGCCTGCTCGGGAGATTCACCCTGGTTAATACCGCCCTGGGGAAACTGCCAGGCATCGCGCCCGCCCACACGGCGGGCCCAAAGCACCTGCCCATGGTCATTGGCCACCACTATTCCCACGTTGGCCCTGAAGCCATCAGAATCTATCACTTTCCTGCGCCGTCCGTTATGCGATCTAATTATTGCCCCAGATTAAGCGGTTTCGGTGAAATTTACTATCTCGAAGCCAGCCGCTATGCTGACCGGCCGTTTGCAGAGGCATACAGCGTGACCCTGGCAATTTTCGATCTGGATAATACCTTAATCGCCGGCGACAGTGATTACCTGTGGGGTGAGTTTGTCTGCGAGAGAGGCCTTGTTGACAGTGCTGACTTTGCAGCCAAAAACGACCAGTTCTATGCCGATTACCAGGCCGGTAATCTCGATATCGACGCCTACCTGCGCTTTGCCCTGGCACCTCTCAAAGGCCGGCCAGCCGCTGAACTTGACGCCCTGCACCGTCAGTTTATGGCCGCCAAAATCATACCCATCATGCTACCGGCTGCAACCGCACTCATCGAAGAGCATAGGGAACGCGGCCATGAGCTGCTCATTGTAACGGCCACCAATGCTTTCATCACCCGGCCTATCGCCGAGGCCCTGAATATCCCCGAACTGCTCGCCTGCGAAGGAGAGGTAATCGACGGCGTCTACACCGGGGAGCCTATCGGTATTCCCTCTTACCACCAGGGCAAGGTGGTGCGCTTACGGGCCTGGCTCGCCGGGCGCAGTAGTCGCCTGGAGGGTGCCTATTGCTACAGCGACTCGCACAATGATTTGCCGTTGCTGCAATTGGTGGATAATCCGGTAGCGGTAGATCCTGATGATCGCTTGCGCGAGTACGCCCTGGCGTCGGGCTGGCCGGTGATTTCCCTGCGCAATTGAGCGCAACCCCCCGTATCTCTAAATTTTGCGGGCAAAAATCGCCTTCAGGTACTCTGTCTCGGGAATAGCAGGGTGAATCGGATGGTCGGGACCCTGGGCGCCCTGCTCCACGACCCGCAGCTGGCACCCGGCCCGCACCGCCGCCTGCTGCATGGCCAGCATGAGATCGGCGCGCGCCAGGTGCATGGAGCAGGAGCCGGCGACCAGCAGCCCGCCCGGGCGCAATAACTGCAATCCCAGCTCATTGATGCGGCGATAAGCCGTCGTGCCTTTCTTGATATCCTTTTTGCGCTGGATGAAAGCAGGTGGGTCGAGAATCACCACATCGAATTGGGCGCCCTCAGTACGCATGGCCGCCATGGTCTCCGGGGCCGAACCGCGCCGGGTCGTTACCCGGCTTTCCAGGCCATTCAGGCGGGCATTGGCCTCAACCCCCTCCAGGGCCTGGGCCGAGCTGTCCAGGCAACACACCGAGACGGCGCCAAAAGCGGCGGCTTGTATACCCCAGCCACCGATGTAGCTGTAGACATCCAGCACGGATTTGCCCCGCACCCAGGGCGCCAGCCGTGCTCGGGACATGCGGTGATCATAAAACCAGCCGGTTTTCTGGCCCTCGTGCACCGGCGCCAGAAATTCGACGCCATTTTCCTCCAGTCGAACCTGGGCGGGCACCTCTCCAAACACCACATCAGTACTTTCTTCCAGGCCCTGTTCACGTCGATTGCGACTGTCACCGCGCAACAGGATGCCGAGTGGTTGCAGTTCACTGATCAGGGCAGCGAGCAGCGGCTCGCGATAACGCTCGATGCCCTGATTGTTCAGCTGTACCACCAAATACTGGCCAAAGCGAGCAATCACCACACCGGGCAGGGTATCGCTGTCACCGTACACCAGACGGTAGAAAGGTTGATCAAAGGCCGCCTGGCGAATGGCCAGGGCATCGATCAGTCGCGACCGGAAGAAGTCCTGATCCAGCAGCCGCTGCTGCCCGGGAGCATACAACCTGGCGCAGATAAGTGATTGAGGCTCCATGTAAGCAGAGCCCAGCAGCTTACCCTCACTGTTACGCACACCAACCAGGTCGCCTGCACTGAAGCTTGCCAGGGAAGAACGCGCGGTATCAATCTCATTGGAGTAAACCCAGAGATGGCCGGCGCGCAGGCGCCGGTCGGCGCCCCGGCGCAGGTATAACTCAGCCATGGGCATTGATTCGAGTATCGAAAAGGGGGATCAGGCGTCGTCAGCGCACTGCTGCTGGTAGTCCTCGCTGGACAGCAGGCTGTCCAACTCACTGGCGTCGGCGGGTTGCAGTTTATAGAACCAGCCCTGGCTGTAAGGATCAGAATTAACGGTCTCGGGCTCATCGCCCAATGCCTCGTTAACCTCGATAACTTCGCCGCCAATCGGTGCGTAGATATCGGAAGCGGCTTTGACCGACTCAACGACACCGGCGTCATCACCGGCAGTGAGCACTACACCCACTTCCGGCAGCTCTACAAAAACCACATCACCCAATGCCTCCTGGGCATGATCAGTAATTCCAACGGTGACAGTGCCATCATCTTCGAGGCGGGCCCACTCGTGGCTGCTGGCATATTTCAGTTCGCTGGGGGTGTGGCTCATGGGAAATCCTTTGGTAATGTTATGCGTGAGCGTTACTTACGCGGCGCATGGAGCCGTCGCGCTGCGACAGATGAGGCTGACCGGCCGTCCTGACAGGCCGTCCTGACAGGCCGTCCCTATTCTAGCGGTCAACGGGGGAAAAACAATGTTTGCCGCGCTGTTTGCCCTGAGTTGGGCCATGTCGACTCAACCCAGGCCCATCGCATGTCGCATAAGCTGTTGTTTAAGCGGGCCCGACAAGCCGACGCCTCGCATACCGGCATTGCGCAGCCAGCGCAGCGGCAGTGACTGCTGCTCAAACAGGCGCTTGAAGCCATCCATTGCCGCCATCATCAACAGGTTCTCGCCCTTGCGCCGACGCTGGTAGCGGCGCAGCACATCGATCTGCCCCGGATGGGCACTGCGTCCCAGGCCGGCAAGGATCTCCTGGGCCAGTACCGACACGTCCTGCAGACCCAGGTTGATGCCCTGCCCCGCCAGCGGGTGGATGGTGTGGGCAGCGTCAGCCACCAGCGCCACGCCCGGCTGCACATAATCCACCGCATGGCGCTGCCGCAGCGGGAAGGCATAGCGGCGCGAGCATGCCAGCACCTGGCCCAGCCTGCTCTCCAGTGCCCGCTCCAGTTCACCGCAAAATGGCTGTTCATCCAGCGCCAGTAATTCATCTGCCCGATCCTCAGTGAGCGACCAGACAATGGAGCAAAAATGCTTATCCGCTGTCGATGGCAGCGGCAGGAATGCCACCGGGCCGCTGGGCATAAAACGCTGCCAGGCAGTGTCTGCGTGTGACCGCTCAAGCTGCGCTGTGGTAACAATAGCCCGGTGGCCGTAATCCCATTCGCGGGTCGCAAAATCCATCATCTCACGCACCGGTGAGTTGGCTCCGTCAGCAGCGACCAGCAGATCGACCTCCAGAAAATCACCACTACCCAGCTCCACCCGCATGCGACCATCATCCTTGCGGCTGCAGCTTTGCAGCGGCGCCTGGCTGAACAGGGTGATATCAGCACAGGCAGTGACGCGCTCGATCAGGGCCCGGGTGATCGCACGGTTTTCAACAATATGCCCCAGTGCCGGGACGTTGGCATCGGCACGGTCGAACTCGATCTGGCCAGTGCCATCCGCGTCCCACACTGTCATATGCCGGTAAGGACAGTGCCGGTAGCTGGCAATCGACTCCCAGGCCCCCAATTGCTCGAGTAGCTGGCGAGAGCGGGGCGTCAATGCACTGACCCGGGGATCAAAGTGCAAAAGGTCGAGTTCCGGTGGCAGTTCCGGGAGCTGCAACTGCTGCGCCTCCACCAGTGCGATGGACAGCTGGCTGCCGCTCAGGGCGGCGGCGAGGGCACTGCCGGCAATACCTGCGCCAACGATGACAATATCAAAATGCTGCACCTCAGCCATTAGCCTGCTCTCCCAGGGCCGCCACACCCGCGGCGTGGCGCACAAACTCCCGTTTCAGGGGAGGCAGTATATCCAGGCCTGACAGTGCCAGATCCCTGGCCAGGCCCAACAGTGGATCGGAATGCATAAACAGGGCCGGCAAGCGGTCACTGAATGCGATGGTGCGTTCCTGGTCCGCTTGCTGACGCTCGTGATAGCGCTGCAGCATGGCAAGATCTCCCGCCGGCAGACCATCAGCCATACCCTTGGCCAGCACTGCAGCCAGTTCGGCAACATCGCGCAGGGCCAGGTTATAGCCCTGGCCGGCTACGGGGTGCAGGGCATGGGCAGCATTGCCGGTGACCACCACCCCCTGGCGCACCTGCTCACTGGACTGGACCAGGGCGAGCGGATAACTGTGCCGCTCCCCCACCTGCAGCATGCGGCCCAGGCGATAGCCAAAACAGTCCTGCAGGGCCTGCAGAAACTCCTCCTCGGGACAAGCCTGTAAATGCTGCGCACGTTGCGGATCGAGGGTCCACACCAGGGCACTGCGATGCGCTGCCTTCTCGGTGGGCAACAAGGGCAGCAGTGCCACCGGCCCCTGGTCGGTAAAGCGCTCGTAGGCGCAGCCGCGATGCGGTTGGGCAAATGCAACATTGGCCACCAGCGCATGCTGGCGATAGGATTTTTCCTCAACCGCGACGCCCAATTGCTCCCGCAAACCCGAACCCGCTCCGTCGGCGACCAGTAACAGGGCTGCATCAATCACAGCGGGTGCCTTACCTTCCAGTTGCAACTTCACGCCACCGGCATGGGGAATAGCACCCACTACCCTGGCAGGGCTGTGAATTTCAACGCGACCCTGGCGATACAGTGCCTGGATCAGGGCATTGCCCAGCCAGGCATTCTCTACCACATAGCCCAGAGCCGACCAGCCATGGTCTGTTGCGCGTAGCAGGGAACTGCCAAAGCGGCCGCGACTGGACACGTGGATGCTGTCAATGGGACACAGCCACTGCTGCAGCTCCTCCCATACCTGCATTTTTTCGTAAATCAGCCGGGTGCTGTAACTCAAGGCGGTTGAGCGCGCATCAAACGATGGGTGATATTGTGGCCTGCCCTCAGCAAGAGGCTCCGGCAGGGGATAGCCCTCAACCATGCAGATGCTGTGCTGGGGCGGCAATACTGCCGCCAGCTGCAGGGCGAGACTAACACCCACCATGCCGCCACCGGCAATAACAATGTCGTGATAGTTATTCATAAGCTCAGCCGGCCATCAGTGCCTCAATCTCCTCCACCGTTTTGGGTACTCCAGCAGTGATGACATTGCGACCACTTGCGGTCACCACCACGTCGTCCTCAATGCGAATACCGATACCGCGCCACTTCTTCGCCACCTTGGTATTGTTGGGCGCAACATAGATCCCGGGCTCAACTGTCATCACCATTCCGGGTTCCAGCAGTCGCCATTGATCGCCTACCCGGTAATCACCCACATCGTGGACATCCATCCCCAGCCAGTGCCCGACCCGGTGCATGTAAAAGTCGCGATAGGCCTCGCGCTTGATCAGTTGTTCGACACTGCCCCGCAGCAAGCCCAACTCAACGAGGCCCGCAGTGATAACCCGCACACTGGCATCATGTGGCTGGTTCCAGTGATTGCCGGGCGCAATCGCGGCGATTGCCGCGAGTTGCGCCTGCAGCACCAACTCGTAAAGTGCGCGCTGCTGTTTACTAAATCGGCCGTTAACCGGAAATGTGCGTGACACGTCCGCCGCATAATATTCCAGTTCGCAGCCGGCATCGATCAGTACCAGTTCGCCATCGCGCATCTTCGCATTATTATCGACGTAGTGCAGAGTACAGGCATTGATGCCACTGCCGACAATCGTGGAGTAAGCCGGGAAGCGAGCTCCGTTGCTTGCAAATTCATGCAGTAATTCAGCCTCCAGCTGGTATTCGTATATCCCCGCTCGACAGCTGCGCATGGCACGCTCGTGACCGCGCGCCGTGATCTCGCCGGCCCGCCGCATCAAGCGTATCTCCGCCGCACTTTTTACCAGGCGCAGTTCATGTACGAAGTGATTGAGGTCGGTAAACTCGCCCGGTGGTACCGCACCGGAGGACACCTTGCTGCGAATACTGTTGACCCATTCCATAATCTGGCGATCAAACTCGGCGCTGCGCCCCATGGAATAATAAACCCGCTCCCTGCCCTCGATCAGCCCCGGCAGAATATCGTCGATATCGCCGATGGGAAACGCATCATCCGCACCGTGCAATTCACACGCGCCTTCCGGGCCGGCCCTAAAGCCGTTCCACATTTCCAGACCCGGATCGCGCTCCCGGCAAAACACCACGAACTGGCCATGGCGGCGACCGGGGATTAACACCAGTACGGATTCAGGTTCGTTAAATCCACTCAGGTAAAAAAAATCACTATCCTGGCGAAAGGGATGTTCCGTGTCCCGGCTGCGCAATTGCTCATGGGCCGACGGAATGATGGCAATACTGTTGGGTTCCATCATCGCCATCAGATTTTTCCGGCGGCGGGCAAATTCGGTTTTGCTGATACTCATGGGTCTGCTGAAGCCTTGTCAGTGTTTGTCCAGGTGCGCGCTATCGATGCGGGGGTATCGGTGCCGGGAATGATCAGTGCAGGGAGCGCTTGCCTGCGGGCGGGTTGTCATCGTCATTGTGGGGTACGCCCGTGTCCATGAACACATTGAGTGCAGCAAAGCGAATATACTCCAGCAACTCGGCGTAGTGGTTTTCAGCGTCCTCCTCGTCCTCGATTTCAGCAGCCTCGGCCTCGGCGATCGCTGCAAAATCACTGAGAATTTCGTTGCTGTCTTCAGGCAGCGCCAGCGGCGCCCGACCAGCGTCGGCACTCACCTGCGCATAGCCGGCCAGAAAGCCCCTGCACCAACCCGCCATGGCGATAGTCCGCTCGGCTATTTCGCATTCGTCATCGGGCAGTAAGGGGTAAAAATCGAACTCCTCGTCCAGCAGCGAGGCAGAGGACACAGCGTAAAGCTGCAACACTTGCCCGGCCAACTCGCCGTGCAATTCAATATTCAGCGCCTGGTGAAGGGCGGCCAGGCCCGCTTCGGCGTCGGTCGCTGCTCCCGCCGCCAGCAGGCCACATACACAGCCGTGCAACTCCGAGGGCGATACCTGCAAGCCCTGCTCCAGCAGTAAATCCGAGAACTCGTCAAAATCGCTTATTTGCAGTTCGTCGGTCATATCGTTGTACATAAGATCCCCTTGACTGGGGCCGCAACCCCATCCCATCGCCACCGCACCTCCACCAATTGCTGTAAAAGGTTTGGCAGGCTATTGATATCTATGAATTTTGTTACGTTGACCCCAATGCAAAGCAGCACTATAGTGGAATCCACATAAAAACTGACACCAGTATACCTCCATGGCAGACAACCAACTCCAGCTCCTTGAACAAAAGATTGATGAACTGATCTCGCTTTGTAACGAGCTGAACAGGGAAAACCAGGCGCTGAAGGCTGACTGCGCTGGCTGGCACCGGGAGCGCCAGGACCTCATCGACAAAAACGAGATGGCCCGGGGTAAAGTTGAGGCCATGATCAATCGCCTGCGGACAATGGAGTAAAGCGCGTGAGCCAAGCCCACACCGTGACGGTGAAGATTCTCGACAAGGAATACCAGGTCGCCTGCCCTGAAGAGCAGGAGGCTGAACTGGTGGTTTCTGCCAAATACCTCGACAAACAGATGCGCAGCATTCGCGATACCGGCAAGGTGATTGGCCTGGAGCGTATCGCGGTGATGGCCGCCCTGAACATCAGTCATGAATTACTACAGGCCTCAGAGCATTCAGACTCACCCGTGGCGGCGCCACCGTCCAACGATTCGGTGGGCCGCATCAATCGCAAGCTCGACGATGCCCTCTACCAGCTGCGACAACTGGAAATTCGCTGATTAAAGCCAAACCTTTCGCTTCTGGGTTATACTGCGGGAGGATCCCTGGTGTATTTGCCAGGCAGACAGTCCTCGAGCCGATAAATTTGTACCCGGGGGTTTCTCGTTATTGATGTGTGCATGTCCGGCCTCGGCTGGAAAGCCTAATTCAGTGCAGGGGCCTCCTCCTTGAACCATCGGGTTCAAGGGCAGCACTGTCAGCGGTACACCGGGAATCCCACTTTCATGCCAGACCTCACTACCGATAATCCAGCACCGCCCTCATCCAACCAAATCAAAAGCCAACTGCGTAAAGACCTGCGCCTGCGCAGACAACAACTCGACACCGGGGTCCAACAGAACGCAGCCCAGGCTGTGGCCCGGTTCAGTGCACAACTTCCAGCCTGGTCGAGGGCGCGCAGGGTCGCTCTCTACCTGGCCCAGAACGGTGAAGTAGACACCACCATCCTGGCGCAGGCCTGCCGCGACAGGGGCATCGAGCTGTTCCTGCCGGTGATCAACGACGACAATTCGCTGGGCTTCGCCCGCTGGCTGGAGACGCAAAGCCTTCGGGCAAATCGCTATGCAATACCCGAACCGCCGCCGGATTCGCCACGCTGCCCGGTGTCATCGCTTGATTACCTGTTTATTCCGCTGCTGGCCTGGGACTGCAAGGGTACGCGGCTGGGTATGGGCGGGGGCTATTACGACCGCACCCTGGAAGGGGTCAGCGGACCCCGGTTAGTGGGTCTGGGGCATTCTTTTCAGGAGGTGCCGGAGCTACCGCGGGAACCGTGGGATGTTCCGCTGGAATTTGTAATTACCGAAGCAGCTCTGCACAGCCTGCCTGTGATTGCGTAACAGGACGCCGGGCGGCGCCTGCTTTATTCCTGAATGATTACCCCTGCCTGCAATTCAGAAGCCGGGGCGGCCAACGTATTGCTGGAGGACACGGGCAGCAGCAGGGTCAATAACACGCCTACTCCAAATGCGACCATCAGGATAAACAAAAAATCCGGTTTACTTGTCACGTCGACTCACTCTCGCCAGGGTTACTCGCCGCAGCGCTCTTGGGCACCGTCAGCTTATTTGGGACACTCTATCGTTTGTGACACCTAGTGTTATTTTTGGCTTTATTTCACAAACTTGGAGGGAGTCTAGCCCAGGACCTGGGGAAATAGAACCCCAAAAACCCCGCCAATGCTGGTTTTCGCGGATTTAACCCCCTTTATGACCCAAATAGAGCTGGTAGGCGCGATTATCGGTCTCCTCGTGGTAACGAAACTTGAGTTCATCAAGGATTTTCTCGAACTCCCGTCGATCCTTGCCCGGCAGCTGCACCCCCAGCAGGATTCTGCCAAAGGCCGCACCGTGGTTGCGGTAATGGAACATGGAGATGTTCCAGCGTTGCCCTAAACCCGACAGAAACCGCAGCAGTGCCCCGGGGCGCTCGGGAAATTCAACACGATAAACCCTCTCATCATGCACACACTCCGGGGCGTGGCCACCGACCATGTGGCGGATGTGCAGTTTTGCCACCTCGTTGTCGGTCATGTTTACAGCCGCGTAACCGCGCTTGTCCAGGTCGACCAGTAATTCAGCAAGATCCTGGCCGCCGGGCACCACGGTCAGGCCAACGAAGACCTGGGCCGAACCGCCATCGGCATAACGATAGTTGAATTCGGTTATATTGCGCCGACCCAGAGCGCTGCAGAAGGTCTTGAAGCTCCCGGGCACCTCGGGGATAGTGACGCTGAGCACCGCCTCGCGCTGCTCACCGATCTCGGTTCGCTCCGATATATAACGCAGTCGGTCAAAATTGGTATTGGCGCCGCTGACGATGGCCAGCAACTGCTGCCCCCTGACGCCGGTTCGCTCGACGTATTTTTTCATTCCCGCCAGCGCCAACGCCCCGGCCGGCTCGGCGATGCCCCTGGTATCCTCGAAAATATCCTTGTTCGCCGCGCACATTTCGTCCGTCGAGGCAGTAATCACCTCGTCTACCGTACTGCGGATGACCCGGAACGTCTCCTTGCCCACTTGGGCCACCGCGCAACCGTCAGCAAACAGCCCTACTTCCGGCAGCACCGCCCGACGCCCCTTCGCTAATGCCAACTGCAGGCAAGCGGCGTCCTCGGGCTCCACGCCGATTATCCGGGTCTGTGGCCATACATACCGGATATACGCAGCCACGCCGGCCAGCAATCCTCCTCCGCCCACCGGTACAAAAATCGCATCCAGTGGCTGCTGGTGCTGGCGGACGATCTCCATACCGATGGTGCCCTGCCCGGCGATCACGTCAGGATCATCAAAGGGATGCACATAGGTCATTTGTTTCTCTTCTACCAGGCGGGCGGCATATGCGGCAGCCTCATCGTAGGAATCGCCGTGCAGGATCACCCGGGCACCGCGGTTACGCACCGCCTCAACCTTGATATTCGGCGTAGTGCGTGGCATCACGATCGTCGCCTTCACATTCAGTTTCTGGGCGGCCATGGCCAGGCCCTGGGCATGATTACCCGCAGAGGCTGTCACCACGCCCGCGGCCAGCTGTTCCGGGCTGAGCCGGCTCATCTTGTTATAGGCGCCGCGCAACTTGAAGGAAAAAACCGGTTGCAGGTCTTCGCGCTTCAGCCACACCCGGTTGTCCAGCCGCCGGGACATGAGCACCGCCTCATCGATCGGCGTCTCCCTGGCGACATCGTAGACCCGGGCATCAAGGATGCGCTTTATGTATGACTGTGGCATGACTCTTTTCCGGTGTTTTGGGGCGGGCCGGCCATGTTAATGGAGGCCATCCTGGATTTCAGCCTCGCAGTATACGGCGATTTGGGTATTTTTCGTGAACGGCTTGATGGCCTGACCTATAATGGCAGCCGCCCCGGCGCAGACACCCCCCCTTTCGGGAGACGAAATGGCCTCGCTGCACAATAAAAAGGATCTCACATGACCCAGGACGAGCTGAAGCAGGCGGTTGCACTGGCAGCACTGGATTACCTTCGACCAAAGCTGGACAACAACACGGTGCTGGGCATCGGCACCGGATCCACCGCCAACCTGTTCATCGACAGCCTGGCGGGCGTCAAGGGCATGATTGGAGCCACCGTGGCAAGCTCCGAGGCTTCGGCGCAGCGCCTGAAGAGCCACGGCATTCCCGTCTACGACCTCAACAGTGTCGACCAGGTCGACTTCTACATCGACGGCGCCGATGAGTGCAACCGCGCCCTCCAATTGATCAAGGGTGGCGGCGCCGCGCTGACCCGGGAAAAAATCGTCACTGCTGTCGCCGCCGAGTTTATCTGCATCGCCGACGAGAGCAAGCTGGTACACACCCTGGGGCAGTTTCCGCTACCGGTCGAGGTAATCCCCATGGCCCGCAGCTATGTCGCCCGGGAACTGGTCAAACTCGGCGGCGATCCGGTTTACCGGGAGGGCGTGCTGACCGACAACGGCAATATCATCCTCGACGTTTACAATTTCCCGATTCCCCAGCCGCTGACTACGGAAGAGAAGATCAACAATATTACCGGGGTGGTGAC
>Ga0102815_10000808_pt1 | contig 20149 bp, 19 predicted proteins | sample ColrivemetaGS759_FD_79113 | JGI IMG/M metagenome (GOLD analysis project Ga0102815, IMG submission 79113) | Estuarine microbial communities from the Columbia River estuary - Ebb tide ETM metaG S.759 | ecosystem: Environmental > Aquatic > Marine > Intertidal zone > Estuary | place: USA: Columbia...
CTGGCCAGACAGATTTTGCAAATATCCTTGCCCATGCTTATCGCGCAGGGGCATCGGGCTATCTGGCAGGGCGGGCAATTTGGCTGGATGCCTTTGCCCGTTACCCCGACTGGGCAGCGATTGAACATGATCTGCGCGGACAAGCCAGCGACTATATGGACAGCCTCAACAGCCTAACTGATGGGGCCGCAACGCCGTGGAACCAGCATGAATGCTTTGGTGTAAAAGGCGCCCGGTTTAGCCCTGACAATGCCAGCTTTCGCCACCTTTACGCCGGAATGAACCCATGAAATTAGGCCTTCTGCCCCTTGGGCGCCCTACATTTGATGTGCCATATGCCGAAGAAAAACTTGCCGGGATGCTGGAAGTATTGGAGCAGACTGGCGTTACGCTGATCGGCCCCAAAACCCTTCTGTTTGATGGTGATGCAACGCGCGCCGCGATGGCTGATATTGCTACCCAATCGCCCGACGCCGTGCTGATCTTGCAGGTCACCTTCACCGATGCGGCAATGACTGTGGCGGCCGCCAATGCCTTTGCCGACCTGCCCTTGCATATTTGGGCGGTTCCGGAACCTCGGCTTGGTGGGCGGCTGCGGCTGAACGCCTTTTGTGGGCTGAACTTGGCCAGCCACGCGCTTGGCCTATCGGGCCGCGCGTTTGGCTGGCTCTATGCTGACCCAACAGCGCCAGACGCAGCGGCGGACCTTGGCGCGATGCTGGCAGGCAAGCGGATGAGCGGGCGATTGGAGGCTGCGGAGCCAGCTACACCCGACGCGCCCGGCCAAGCCCTTGCCGCACGCCTACAAGGCCGCCGGATCGCCAAGATTGGCGCGCATCCCGACGGGTTTGACACCTGCGCCTATGACGGGCCACGACTGAAGGCACTAACGGGGCTTGGGGTCGATGACATCGCGCTTGCCACCCTGTTTGACACGGCCCGCGCGATGCCAGCCGAAGCGGCCACAGCCCTGCGCGCAACCGCTGATGGCCAGCTTGATGGTTTGGCTGAGGTTGATGCCGACCAGCTCGACAAATCCCTGCGACTGAAACTCGCGCTGGACAAACTTCGCGCCGATCATGCCTATGATGCCTTCGCCATTCGCTGCTGGCCTGAAACCTTCACCGAATATGGCGGCGCGGTCTGCGGCCCGGTTTCAATGCTGGGTGAAGCCCGCATCCCCTGCGCCTGTGAGGCCGATGTTTACGGTGCCGCCACGCAATTGCTGATGCAAGAGGCTGCGGGCGACGTAGTGTTTCTGGCGGACTTGGTAGATATCGACCCGGCGGACAATACCGGCGTGCTATGGCATTGCGGCCAAGCGCCAGCCAGCATGGCCGCCGCCCGACCCAGCGCCACGATTCACACCAACCGCAAGATGCCCTTGCTGTTTGAATTCACCCTCAAACCCGGCCCCGTCACCCTGTGCCGCATTTCACAAGCGCATGGCGCGCCCAAGCTAATCCTGTCTTTTGGCGAAATGCTGACCGCCGACATGGCCTTTACCGGCACCTCTGGCACCATCCGTTTTGATCGGCCCGCCGGGGACGTCATGGCCGATGTCATCGCCTCGGGTTTAGAACATCATATGTGTCTGGCTTATGGCGACCACCGCGAGACCCTACGCGGCGCGGCTGCGGCCATGGGCCTTGGTGTATTGGAGATTTAGATGGCACCACTTCGTTATGGATTGATCGGCGCAGGCATGATGGGGCATGAGCATATTCGCAATATTGCCCTTATCCCTGACGCTCAAGTGGTGGCTGCGGCAGACCCGGATGATGCGATGCGCACCACTGCACAGGCGTTGGCCGGGCCCGGTTGCCGCGCCTATACCAACCATGCCGACATGCTTTCTGATGGCGGGCTGGACGCCTTGGTAATCGTGGCCCCCAACCACCTGCACCACCCCATTTTGATGGAGGTTTTGCCGTATAACCTACCCATCCTTTGTGAAAAACCGCTTGGCGTTACGGTTGATCAATGCCGCGAGATTATTCAGCTTGCGCAAACCACCACCGCCCCAGTTTGGGTGGCGATGGAATACCGTTATATGCCCCCTGTTGAGGCGCTGCGCGCCGAGCTAAACAGGGGCACCGCCGGGCGCTTGCGGATGCTTTCAATCCGCGAGCACCGCTTTCCGTTTCTGCACAAAGTGGGTGACTGGAACCGCTTTAACGCGCAGACTGGCGGCACTTTGGTTGAAAAATGTTGCCATTTCTTTGACCTGATGCGCTTGGTGATCGGCGCCACCCCAACCCGCATTTATGCCAGCGGCGCGGCCGATGTGAATTTCCGCGACGAGCTTTATGATGGCCGCACGCCCGACATTCTCGACAATGCCTATGTGATTGTCGATTTTGACAATGGGTGCCGCGCCATGCTGGATTTGTGCATGTTCGCCGAGGGCAGCTATTGGCAGGAAGTGATTTCCGCTACCGGCGATGCCGCACGGATTGACGCAATGATCCCTGGCCCCGCCCGGTTTACCCCCGACGGGCAGGAACGGCGCAGCCAGATCGTCATTTCGGACCGCGCCAGCAAAACCGAGGACGTCCGCCCGATTGAGGTCGATCACAGCATCCTGTCGGCAGGGGACCATCATGGCTCTACCTTCTTTCAGCACCTAAAATTCGCCGAGCTCGTGCGCCATGGCGGCACGCCTGAGGTCAGCCTGACGGACGGCTTAATCTCGGTCATCATGGGGGCTGCCGCCGAAGAAAGCGCGCGCACAGGCCGCGCCATCACCCTCAACCCCGATTGGATGGGCGCATGAGCGATATTGTAATTACTGAGTTCATGGACGAGAGCGCTGTTGACGCGTTGCGGCTGAAATACAGCGTGCATTATGCACCAAGCCTCGCCGATGCACAGCACGAGATTGGCCCCCTGCTGGCCAATGCCCGCGCGCTGATCGTGCGCAATCGCACGCAGGTGAACGCTGCAATGCTGGAATCCGGACCAAACCTTCTGGCCGTTGGGCGGCTGGGTGTGGGGCTTGATAATATTGACCAACCCGCCTGCGCTGCGCGCAAGGTGCAGGTGATCCCCGCGACGGGGGCTAATGATGCCGCAGTGGCCGAATATGTCATCACATCAGCCATGATCCTGCTGCGCGGGGCCTATCACGGGGTAGATCATATGCGCGCTGGCCAATGGCCGCGAAACGCTATGATGGGGGCCGAACTGGGTGGCAAGCGGCTGGGTCTGATTGGCTTTGGCGCCATTGCCCGCCAAACCGCCAGCCGCGCAAGCGCCCTGGGCATGGAAATTGCCGCCTATGACCCGCTTTTGCCCGCCGACCATGCCGCTTGGGCTGGGGTAGAGCGGTGCGATTTGCCCGATCTGCTGGCGCGTTGTGATGTCCTCAGCCTGCATGTCCCGCTGCTTGACAGCACGCGCCATCTGCTCAACGCCGCCGCCTTCGCACAGATGAAGCCCGGCGCCATTGTCATCAACGCTGCCCGTGGTGGCGTGCTGGACGAAGATGCGCTGATCGCTGCCATGCAATCCGGCCATATGGGCGGCGCGGCTTTAGATGTCTTTGAAACCGAGCCGCTTTCCGCCGCTGCTGGCGCACGTTTTGAGGGTATAAGCAACCTGATCTTGACGCCGCATATCGCGGGCGTCACGGTGGAATCCAATCAACGGGTCTCGGCGCTGATCGCCACCCGGATAGCCGAGGTTTTAGGATGAGCATTCAGGAATTTGGCCCGCTGCCCGATGGCACCATGGTCCATAGCGTCACCATCGGCAGCGGTGATTTACGCGCCGAGATCCTGAGCTGGGGCGCCTGTATTCGTGACCTGCGCCTGACCGGATTTGACCACCCGCTGGTGCTTGGCCTGAACTCTGGAGCGGATTACGCCCAGCATTCCCCGCATTTTGGAGTTATTGCCGGGCGCTGCGCCAATCGCATTAACAAGGCGCGCTTCAAGCTGGATGGCCAGACGATCCAGTTGCAATATTCCGGCGAATCCAAAACCGGTCAACCGGGGCCGCACCAGCTACATGGTGGCCCGAAGGGCTATGGCAAACGGGTTTGGATCATTGCCGATCACGGGCCAGATTTCGTAACCCTGACCCTGCATTCGCCCGCAGGCGATGGCGGCTATCCTGGCACGGCCGAGATCTCCTGCACCTATCGGATTTCCGGCGCAACGCTGACCTGCGACTTGCAGGCCACAACCGATGCCCCCACGCTGATGAACCTTGCCCAGCACAGCTATTTTAATCTGAATGGCGATAGCACGATCAACGCCCACCGCCTGCACATTCCCGCTGGCCAAGTTGTCGCCGTGGATGCCGAACTTATCCCCACCGGTGATTTGACCGATCTCGCTGGTTCTGATCAGGATTTCCGCCAACCCCTCCCGATTGCAGAGACCAAAATCGACCACAATTACTGCCTTGGCCGCGCAAGGTTCGAATCGCCCCGCCTTGCTGCACGGGTTGAGACGGATGCCGTCTGCATGGAAATCCACTCAACCGAACCGGGCGTGCAGTTTTATACCGGGGATAAAATTGCCGTGCCGGTGGCTGGACTGGAGGGGCGGCATTACGGCCCCCGCGCGGGCCTGTGTCTGGAGCCGCAAATCTGGCCTGACGCCATCAACAACCCCAGCTTCCCACAGGCCATTTTGCGCCCGGGCGAGACCTATCACCAGATCAGCACATTCACTTTCAGCCCCGCCTAAGCCTAAGGGCTGCGGCGGTATTTGTTTCTGTTGGGGGATGATGGTGGCGAGGGGGGGACTTGAACCCCCGACCCCACGATTATGAGTCGTGTGCTCTAACCAGCTGAGCTACCTCGCCATCGGTGCTGCTAAGTAGTGAAGCGTGCGAGATGGGTCAAGGGGAAATTGGGGGGGCAGCGCTGCAATAGCCTTGGCCCGCTAAATGTCTGGGTCTGACCGGGGCAAGCCAGCCGCGATCCAGCGTTCGATTATAGCGATCTGCTCGTCGGGCAACCGACGGCTCAGAAAGGGCATCGAGGGGGTGCTAAGACCGCGCAGCCTGCGAATTATTTCGCTACCCTCAATATCGCCCGGCACCAGCACCGCCCCCTGTTCGCTGCCTGCAAGCGCGGCGGCATATTCGTCAAGCCGCAGGCCTTTTGAAGCGCCCGAAATCTCAGAATGGCACATCACGCAGCGCTCGGTGAAAATGGCGCTGACATCATCCCAATCGGGCGTATCGGCACCTTCGGCGCGCAACGCAAGTGGCGCAAGCAGCAGCGCTAAGGCGACGGGCAATCGTGCCAACATAATTCCCACTCTGTTTTGCCCAGCGCAACAGATCGGCCGCATCCAAGCTTGGATCGCAAGCATAATACACATCAACTATTCCAGCATGAAAAATAACAAATGCAGCTCAACTTGTGGTAGCTTTATGCCTTGGCGGAGCATTATGTCCGCTTAAATTCACAAATGGGAGGGATATCATGAGAAAAATTGCCACAATTGTAATACTCGCTGCTTGCCTACCTATGAGTGCTGTTGCTGAAGATGTTGATCTAGATGCAATGCGCGCCAGTGTTGAAAGGTTCAAAGACATTAACGTCGCGATTGCCGATGGTTATATCTCGCCGGATAACACTTGTGTTTCCGCCGCTGCTGAGGGATTGCCCGCTGAACTTGGCGCGATGGGTATGCATTTCGTGCATCCTGCGCTGTTACAGATCACCGCAACTGAACCGCGTGTAGATGGAGGATCAACCTATACCGACTGGTCACAGCCAGCGATTCTAATCTATGAGCCGCAGGCCGATGGCTCGATGGAGCTTGTTGCCGTTGAAAACCTTGTTTTTGAGGCCGCATGGATGGCCGCAGGCTCAGGCGATGTCCCAACCCTAAATGGCCGCACATGGGATCATATGGCCGATGATCCGGCAACGCCCGGCGATGAAGCACACGGCTTTATGCCGCATTACGATCAGCACGTCTGGCTGTTCCGTGAAAACCCGATGGGTGATCTGATGCCGTTCAATCCGAACGTCACCTGCGAACACGCCGCAAGCTGAGTGATTGCAGTGTCAAACAAATGCAATTCGGGGCGCATTTTGCGCCCCGAATTGTTTTTGCGCGAGGGTGTTGGCGCAGCAAAAATGACCGCGCCGTCGGCGACTCAAATCCCTACTCCGCCGCCTCCCCATAACTCTCCAACGGAGGGCAGCTACAAATCAAATTCCGATCTCCATAGGCATTGTCGATCCGGTTTACCGGGGGCCAGTATTTGTTGGCGATCAGACTGTTGACCGGGAAGACGGCTTGGTGGCGGGAATAGGGGTGGTCCCATGACTCATCGGCAAGGTCTTGCCCGGTATGCGGCGCGTTGACCAGCGGGTTGTTATCGGCGGGCCAGTCGCCCGCTTCGACTTTGCGTATTTCGGCGCGGATAGCCTTCATCGCCGCGATAAACCGGTCAAGCTCGACCTTTGATTCACTTTCCGTGGGTTCAATCATCAGTGTGCCAGGGACGGGAAAACTCATCGTTGGGGCGTGGAAGCCGTAATCGACCAGCCGTTTGGCGATGTCTTCATTGCTGATCCCGCAGGCGTCTTTGATGGGGCGAATGTCGAGGATACATTCATGCGCCACCCTGCCCTTGGCCCCGCGATATAGCACTTGGTAATCATCCGCCAGCGCATCGGCGACGTAATTCGCGTTCAGAATGGCCAGTTTGGTGGCCTGCGTCAGCCCCTCAGCCCCCATCATTTTGATATAGGCATAGGGGATTGGGAGGATCATCGGCGAGCCAAAGCGCGCGGCCGAAACCTGCCGCGTGCCGCTGCCGCCCTCAATATGCTCGGGCAAATAGGGGGCGAGATGCGCGCCAACCCCAATTGGCCCCATGCCCGGACCACCGCCGCCATGCGGGATGCAGAAGGTTTTGTGCAGGTTCAGATGGCTAACGTCTGACCCGAACTTGCCGGGCTTAGACAGGCCCACCTGCGCGTTAAGGTTCGCACCATCCATGTAAACCTGCCCGCCAGCATCATGCACCATGGCGCAGATTTTGCGGATTTCGGTTTCAAACACACCGTGCGTCGATGGATAGGTGATCATAATCGCGGCAAGGTTTTCAGCATGCTGGGCGATTTTGGCTTCCAGATCGTGAAGGTCCACATTGCCTTGCTCGTCACAGCCGGTGACGACAACCTTCATCCCGGCCATCTGCGCCGAAGCGGGGTTGGTGCCATGCGCCGAGCTTGGGATTAAGCAGATATTGCGATTCGCTTCGCCGTTGGCCGCATGATAGCCGCGGATCGCCATCAGGCCCGCATATTCACCCTGCGCGCCAGAATTGGGTTGCATCGACATGGCGTCATAGCCGGTGATTTCGCACAGATCGGCGTTCAACTCTTCAATCATTTGAAGATAGCCCTTGGCCTGTACAGGCGGGCAGAACGGGTGCATTCCGGCGAATTCGGGCCAGGTAATTGGCGCCATTTCGGCGGCAGCATTCAGCTTCATGGTGCAGGATCCGAGCGGGATCATCCCCCGATCCAGCGCCAAATCCTTGTCCGAAAGTTTGCGCAAATAGCGCATCATCTCAGTTTCGGCGCGATACATGTGGAACACCGGATGGGTCAGATAGTCGGTTTCGCGTGCGAAGGGTGCGGTGTAGTCAGGGTTCACAGCAGCATCCAGCGTGGCGAAATCGGCTTTAACGCCCAGCACAGCCCACAGGTTTTCAACCGTTTGAGGGAAGCTGGTTTCATCAAGGCTAATACCGACCGCATTGTTATAACGACGCAGGTTGATTTTTTCCGCTTCTGCCGCTGCAATCGTGGCATCCACATCAGCAACAGGCACGCGAATTGTGTCAAAGACCGGGCCGTCAATGCCAAGGCCTTTGGCTAACACCGCTGTCAGCCTCCGCACGCGTTCAGCAATGGCGCGCAGCCCCTCTGGGCCGTGGTAACAGGCATACATTGAAGCCGTGATCGCCAGCAGCGCCTGTGCTGTGCAAATGTTTGAGGTCGCCTTTTCGCGGCGGATATGCTGTTCGCGGGTTTGCAGCGCCAGCCGGTATGCGGCATTGCCGCGCCGATCGACCGATACGCCGACAATGCGCCCTGGAAGTGCGCGTTTGAACGCATCGCGCGTCGCCATAAATGCGGCATGTGGGCCGCCAAAGCCCATGGGTACGCCAAAACGCTGGGTAGAGCCGATGGCTATATCTGCCCCAAGCTCACCGGGGCTGGCCAGCAAGGTCAGCGCCAGCAAATCACAGGCCAGCACCGCAAGCCCGCCACCGGATTGCACGGCTTTGATTGGGCCGCGCAGATCGCGCAACGCACCATCTGTGCCGGGATATTGGAAAATAGCCCCGAATACGGTGCTCGGGTCAATGTCATTCGGGTCCCCGATAATTACATCCCAGCCAAGCGGCTCGGCGCGGGTTTCAATGACAGCGATGGTTTGCGGGTGGCAGGCGGCATCCACAAAGAACGCATTCGCCTTAGATTTGCCCTGCCGCTGCGCCATGGCCATGGCTTCGGCTGCCGCTGTCGCCTCATCCAAAAGCGACGCATTGGCCATATCGAGGCCAGTCAGATCGGCCACCATGGTTTGGAAATTTAACAGTGCCTCCAGCCGACCTTGGCTGATTTCGGGCTGGTAGGGGGTATAGGCCGTATACCAAGCCGGGGACTGCAGGAGGTTACGCTCAATCACTTGCGGTGTAATACAGTCGTAATAACCCTGGCCGATGTGGCTGGTGAACACCTGATTCATGCCACCGATTTTGCGCATATGCCGTAGTAGTGCCCCTTCAGACATTGGCGCGCCCAGCGCCAAGGGCGTGGGGTTGCGGATGTCGCTAGGCACCGACTGGTCAATCAAACTATCCAGATCCGGGGCTTTGCAAGTCGCAAGCATCTCATTCACGGATTGCGCATTTGGCCCGTTATGGCGGGCAATAAAAGCACTATCACGGGCGGCAGAATAATCGGCGCTGCGCATATCTATTTCCTATCAGTCTAAGGGATTACGCAATCAGCGCATCATAGGCGGCTTGGTCCAGCAGATCGTCCAACTGGCTGGCATCTGTCGCGGTCATTTTCACAAACCAACCACCCGAGGTGGGAGCGGAATTTACGGTGCCCGGCTCATCGCCCAGAACTTCGTTTGAAGCCGTGATTTTACCGTCAAAAGGTGCATAAATGTCTGATGCCGCCTTGACCGATTCCACAGTCGCCATAACATCGCCCTTGGAAAAGCTGGCGCCAACATCAGGTAATTCTACGAAAACGATATCGCCTAATGCCTCTTGGGCGTGGTCGGTAATGCCAATTGTAAAGGCATCGCCGTCGGCTTCAATCCATTCATGATCATCGGTGTAACGCATTTTGGGCTCCTACCTTGCGTAGTTATGGGGGGTAAACGGCAGTGTTGCGCGGGCCATGGCCAAACGACGGCCCCGCACTTCGGCAAAATATCGTGGCTGGTCATGGGCGGCATCCACCAGCGCCAGCGCGCAGGGGCCACCAAGGGTGGGACCAAAGCCACCTGAGGTGACATGGCCGATCTGCTCGCCACCCTCTTCAACCGCAAAAATTGGGGCACCTTCTCGCACGGGCGCGCGAGTTTCCCCAGTTAGTGCAACCAGCATCCGTGGCGCGCCATTGGCCATTTCGTCCAATATACGCGCGGCACCGGGAAAGCCGCCCATCCGAACGCCACCAGCGCGGCGCGCTTTATTAATGGCCCAACCGATGCCTGATTCAATCGGCGACATATCCAGCCCTAGCTCATGTCCATAAAGCGAAAGCCCAGCTTCCAGCCGCAATGTGTCGCGTGCGACTAGGCCGATCGGGGCAACGTCGGGCTGGGCCAGCAGGGCGCGCGCCAGCGCCTCAGCATCCGCCTCGGCCACCGAAATTTCGAACCCGTCTTCGCCAGTATAGCCTGCGCGCGCCACAATCACCTCGGCCCCGCCAATGGTCATTTCACGCACATCCATGAATTTCATATCCGCAACATCCGGGGCAAGCGCGGATAGGGCTGTAACAGCTTTTGGCCCTTGTAGCGCAATCAAGGCACGGTTTTGTAATTCAAAAGTTACGCCGTGCAAATTGGCCTGCATATGGGCCATATCCTCGGCTTTGCAGCCAGCATTAACCACCATGTAAACCCTGTCACCGAGATTGGCGACCATCAGGTCATCAATCACGCCACCCTCAGGCGTGGTGAACAGGCCATAGCGCTGGCGGCCCGGCTTGAGTGCCAGCAAATCAACGGGAATCAATGCCTCAAGCGCTGCCATCACGGCTGGCACGCCGCCGGGGGCTGTCAAAATCACCTGTCCCATATGGCTGACGTCAAACAATCCGGCCGCAGCGCGTGTGTGCTTATGCTCATCCATTGCGCCCATCGGATAGCGCAGTGGCATGTCATAGCCCGCAAAAGTGGTGAATTGCGCGCCCAATTCTTGGTGCAACGGGTAGAATACGGTTTTAAGGGCGTCCGTCACTTGATTTCCGATCAACTGGTTTTGTTTCCTAAAGGAAACTTAAACGGGATGCTGCGCAGTATCAAGATAAATGTGTGCGCCAGTATACGCTAACCGATTGCCACACCGCCTTGCCAGATTTTTCTGATATTCGACGCAGCGTCCCACCACAAAACATCAGCGAGCGCGCTGATGCGCAATGTTCCAATATCAACTGCGCGGCCCAACATTTGCGCTGGATAGGTTGCCGCCATGCGCAACGCCCAAACCTAATCATCCTCCAATACCGCGACAACAATGCCAAGGGCGGCGCCGGTCAGTTGGCTGATAGCGTTGAACAAATGCGAGGCGACATGGGCCCTGGCTCAATGTATACGCCAGTCAAGGCTAAGTGCTTAAGTGGGGTTTCGTTAATTCACGAAAATCAAGCTTCGCGCGATGACAGCTAGGGTAACCTTGGCACAAGATTATGCGAAAAATAGAATAGGCATCTGCACCGCGCTACGATTTACCCGAACACACTTAAAAAGAGGAACGTCCCAGCTGATTGGTTGGGTGCCTCCGGCGGGGATATTTTTGAAAAGAAGATCGGGTATGGGCGCGCGCGGTGCTTAGTGATTGTTTGCTGTCGCTTGGGCCAGTCGCAGGGCAATGTCGCAGGCGCGGATCAGGCTGGCGGGGTTGGCGCGGTTTTGTCCGGCAATATCAAAAGCTGTGCCATGGTCGGGACTGGTGCGGATAAACGGCAAGCCAAGAGTGATGTTCACACCCTCATCTAGCCCCATATATTTGACAGGAATGAGGCCCTGATCGTGATATTGGGCGACCACCACGTCAAACTTGCCCATGCGGGCTGACATAAAGACTGTGTCGCCCGGCCATGGGCCGGAGGCGTCAATGCCTTCGGCGCGGGCGGCGGCAATTGCGGGGGCAATGATGTCAATTTCCTCACGACCAAAAAGCCCGCCTTCGCCAGCATGGGGGTTGAGGCCTGCAACTGCGACACGCGGGGCGGAGATGCCAAGGGCTTGGCAGCCTTGATGCGCCAGCCGAATGGCGCGCAGGTTAGCGTTGAAATCTGCCGCCGTTATCGCGTCGCGCAGCGACATGTGGATGGTGACAAGCACTGTGCGAATTGCGTCATTGGCCAGCATCATCGCCACATTTGGCACCTTGGCGAAATGGGCTAGCATTTCAGTATGGCCGGGGAATTTAATACCAGCAGCGGCGAGGGCTTCTTTATGGATCGGGGCAGTGACCAGCCCGGCAATTTGGCCGTTTAGGGCCAAGCGAATGCCCGCAACAATCGCATCATAGGCTGACTTGCCAGCCTCGGCAGATATTTCGCCCAAAGCAGGCGTGGTGCTGGATTTTGACGTTTCGATGATAGAGATTTGGCCCGGTCGCGCTTGATCGGGCCGCTCCAAAACCTTCAACGGCAGATCACAGCCGACAAGGCTGGCCGCTGCGCGCAGCACCGCCAAATCGCCCAAAACCACAGCGTTTTGCCCTGCCATCAGCGCCTTTAGGGTGATTTCCGGGCCGATTCCGGCCGGATCACCCATGCTGATGGCAAGGGGTAGGGTCATCCGCGCATCCGCGCGGCATCGGCATCCCATAATGGGCCGTCGACCATTTTTGCAGGGCGGCGATCGCCGAGAATTTCAATTTCCACCTCCAGCCCCGGTTTGATCATCTCAACCGGAACAAAGGCGATGGCGACGGATTGATCTGTCCAATGGGAATAGCCACCAGATGTGCAAAAACCGACGACCTTGTCGCCGATCCAAACCGGCTCATAGGCCACGACGTCGGCATCTTTTGCATCAATCACAAAGGCAACCTGTCGACGCGCGGGGCCTTCGGCCTTTTCCTTCATGGCCGGGGCTTTACCGATCCAATCAGAGGGTTTGTTCCAGCGGATGAAGCGATCAATGCCAGTTTCACCGGGCATATAATCGGGCGAAAACTCGCGCGCCCAGCTGCCAAACAGCTTGTCCAGTCGCAGGCTCATCATGGCGCGCATACCAAACGGGCGAAGGCCAAGATCTTGCCCGGCACCCCAAAGTGTATGCCACAGAGACCGCTGGCTCATGAAATCGGTGAAGATTTCAAAGCCGATGTCGCCGGTATAGCTGACGCGTTGCACGAGGCAATCAGCCATGCCAATGGTCATGCGCTTGGCATCCATGAATTTGAACGCTTCGGCGGAAACATCGCTACGGGTGACGCGCGACAGCAATTCGCGGGCGTTTGGCCCGGCGATCTGGAAACCCGTGACGCTGTCTGAAATGTTCTCAACGCAGACATCATCGGTGAGATTTTGCTGGAACCAGCGCAGGTGCTGATCCTGTGCACCATAGCTGCCGGTGATGCGGAACTCCGTCTCCGAAATGCAGGTCACGGTAAAATCGCCGATGATCTTACCCTTGTGTGACAGCATCGGGGTGAGTGACAGACGGCCTGCTTTGGGGATGGCGCCCGCCATAATCCGGTCCAGCCAGGCGCGTGCGCCTGCCCCGGTAACACGGAATTTGCCGAAATTCTGCACTTCGTTAATGCCAACACCGGTGCGCACGGCATGTACCTCATCATGGGTGGCCTGCCATGCGTTGGACCGTTTGAAGCTCGGCGTTTCATAACGCGGTTCACCGGGTAGCGCGAAGTAGTTTGCCAATTCCAAACCGTATTGCTGGCCCCAGACCGCGCCCATGCCATCAAAGATGTCATACATAGGTGTCGTGCGGAACGGGCGGGCTGCTGGGCGTTCCTCATTCGGGTAGCCGACCGAAAAGCGCATCTGATAGTTTTCAATGACCTTGGGCACGGTGTAACCGGGTGTGGTCCATTTACCAAAGCGCGCCACATCAAAGCCGCGTGGGTCAACCTCGGTTTCGCCATGGATCATCCATTCGGCAAGCGATTTGCCCATGCCGCCGCCTTGGCTAAAGCCTGCCATAACGGCACACGCGCTCCAATAATTGCGCAAGCCGGGCACCGGGCCGATCAGCGGGTTGCCGTCGGGGGCGAATGTGAACGGGCCGTGGATGACGCGTTTCACCCCGGCGCTTTCCAAAACGGGGAAGCGCTTATAGGCGAAAGTGACAGAATCCTCGATTTTATCGAATTCTTCGTTCAACAACTCATGCCCAAATTCCCAAGGGGTGCCGTCGGTGGACCAGGGTTCGCATTTCTGCTCATAAAACCCAATGCACAACCCCCGGCCTTCTTGACGCAGATAGCTTTCGCCACCCGGATCCATCACATGCGGGAATTCCTTGCCGCGATTATAAATTTCCGGGATGTCATCGGTGACCAGATATTGATGGGCCATGGGTAGTAGCGGCAAGTAAACGCCCGCCATCGCGGCAACTTCACGCGCCCAAAGGCCGCCGGCGTTAACAACATGTTCAGCATGCACGGTGCCCTGTTCGGTTACCACATCCCAAGTGCCATCGGAGCGGGGGTTGGTTTCCAAAACACGATTGTGCTGAATGATTGTTGCCCCGCCCATTCGCGCGGCCTTAGCATAGGCATGTGTAGTGCCGGAGGGGTCCAGATGGCCATCAAGCGGATCATATAGCCCGCCGAGCACGCCATCGACATTGACCAGACCATCGGTCATTTTCACAATTTCTTCGGGACTGAGGACTTCTGTATGCAGGCCCATATAGCGGTGTTTGGCGCGCTCAGCTTTCAGCATTTCAAAGCGCGCTGTGTTATCAGCCAAGGTAATACCGCCCACATGGTGCAGCCCGCAGGACATGCCGGTGATCGCCTCAAGCTCTTTATAAAGCTGGATGGTATAACCCTGCAGCGCGGCCATATTGGTGTCGCCATTAAGCGTATGAAAACCGCCAGCGGCGTGCCAAGTTGAACCCGATGTCAGATCAGAGCGTTCAATCAACATCACGTCCGACCAGCCGAGCTTGGTCAGGTGATACAGCACCGAACAACCAACAACCCCGCCACCAATGACAACAACCTGCGCAGAATTCTTCATGTTTTTCCCCTATGGTTCGGGGGTCAAGCTGCGCGCTTCGCGCGACGAAATCAATCGCATGTTGCGACTTTTTCATGCCGTTTTTGGGTTATTTCGAAGAAATTTGCAGTTGCGACGCATCTGGCGGCGCCAAAAGTTTGAGCATTTTTTGCCCATTAAAAGCCCCAAGCCGCGCCTGTGCAATTTGTACCGAGGGTTGATGATTCAGCTCAACAGTCAATTCGTCCAAGCAATCAGGCGGCAATTCAATCATATCACCTTCCCGCAAATCGGCCAGTTGTGACGCATCCATCACTGTGCGGTGCAACACGACACGCAAAAGTAAGCGCATAGTTTTCAAGGCATTATCCAGAGTCGTCGGGTTGATACTGGGCGGCAAGATCGGGCGCTTCACCACTGGTTTTGGCGGCTGAGCTAAATGAGCGGGAAGAACCAGCCGAAAACGACTTGAACGCTGGTTGCCAAGCGTAAGGATGAATTCAAAACCTAGCCAATCATCTGTCCGCCCGGCCTGCAGAGGCCCAAATTGCAGCGGGCTGGCAGGCAAGGGCCTGGTCGGGTGCCACTGCGCCAAAATCAACTGCACCTGATCTGGCAGCAATGCGCCCAAGGCGAGATCAATCGCTGTCATCGAATCCCCCCCAAACCGTGCTCCCAGCCGGGTGGCAACGATTTGGCGAACCAATGCCTCGGCCACAAAAAGATAGCCGGTGCTGCCGCCAACTTGTGGCAGCGCGGCCATAGGCTGTCTTTTCTGCAGTTGACTGCGCAGAGGCGCATCGCGCGGTTGCGTGCGGCGATGCAGACCAAGGGCAGCGTCCAACCCCAGATTGCGCGACAGTGCCGATTTAAGCCTGCCAATGAAGAAATCTTCAAACCCTAACGACGGCGGTTCAGACGCAATACTGCGAACCAAAATTTGGGTGGCGTTCTGCCCCATAGCCTTCTCCATACTCATCATGGCAAGCATCGCGGGTTTTGGTGAATAGATGGTTACGGTGGTAATTTAGCTCAATTCCACCGCGCTTTGTTGATCTTGGTTGTAGATATGCCGTTACTCGCGGGACATTTCCTTTAACCTCCCAGATTTGGGCAGAAGCAGATGTTCATGACCAATGATCAACGCGAGATTCAGCGCAAGTTGCGGATATTGCGATACGCCGAGGAGATCGGCCATGTCGCTAAAGCTTACCGCCATTTTGGGATCGGCCGATCCAGCTTCTATCGCTGGCGGCAAGCATACACTGAGCGCGGTGAAGCAGGCCTGATCAATGCACCGCCCATCCCCAAATGGCATGCCAACAGAACGCCGCCGGAGCGCGAGGAAAAGGTGCTCTATCTTCGTCGCAAATACCATCTCGGACCTATGCGGATCGTTTGGTATTTGGCGCGCTACCACAACATCAAGATATCTGATGCAACCGTTTCGCGCATCCTGCGCCGTCATGGTCTGAACCGGCTTCCTCGGGGCACGCGCATGCGCAAGGTGCACACCAAGCGCTATCAGAAACAGGTTCCCGGTCATCACATCCAGATGGATGTTAAGTTCCTGACGTTTATAGGTAAAAAAGGTGAGAAGCTGCGCCGTTTTCAATATACGGCTATCGATGATGCGACACGGGTTCGCGCGCTAAAGATCTATGACAAACATACTCAGGCCAATGCGATCGACTTCGCGGATCACATAATCGAAAAGTTCCCGTTTCGGATTAGGGAAATCAGGTCAGATAACGGCCATGAGTTCCAGGCAAAGTTCCACTGGCACGTCGAGGATCTGGGCATTCGCCATGCCTATATCAAGCGCGGCACACCGCAGCTCAACGGTAAAGTCGAACGGTCGCACAGATCGGACGGTCAAGAGTTCTACCAGCTGCTCAGCTACAAAGGCGATGTCGATCTCGAAGCCCAACTGGTCGAATGGGAGCACTTTTACAACTTCCACAGACCACATGGCGCGCATAACGGGAAAACGCCTTACGAAGCGCTCAGAGAAAAGCTATAATCAGGAAATTGGATGTCCCATGGGTAACCGCACCTTACACGTTCCTGAAGATGCCCGCGCTGTTACCATTAACGCTGATGTCGAGGTTTACGCATATTTCGCCGACCAGACCGAGCCGCAATTGCTTGGGCAGCTTAGCCTCGTAACCTTTGTCAACGACATGGGGCTCGAGGCGGTGGGCGGCAATATGTATCTGGAAACCACCGCATCGGGCCAGCCGCTGGTGGGCGTGGCCGGGCAAGATGGTCGTGGCACCCCGCGCCAAGGCTATTTGGAAAGCAGCTCGGTTGACGCTGTGCGCGAGATTACAGAGCTGATTGAGGCCCAGCGCGGCTATGAGTTGAACGCCAAAGTGATCACCGCAGCCGACCAAATGCTCGGCGCAACCACACAAATCCGATGATCCGCGCGCTCGCCCTTCTGGTTTTTATGGCGGTCCCGGCTGGCGCTCAGGTGCTGGTCGCCGCCGCGCCCATTCGCAGCGCTACAGTCATTACAGCCGCACATATAGCAATGTCAGAACAATTGTTTGCAGGCGGTATAAGCGACACCTCATTGGTGATAGGCCAACAAGCGCGAGTAAATATTTACGCCGGGCGGCCAATATTGCTAACGGAAATCGGCCCGCCAGCACTGGTAGAGCGCAACGCGCTGGTTGTGCTGCGCTATTCCACAAACTTGCTGAGCATCACCACCGAAGGCCGCGCGCTTGATCGCGCAGGTAATGGCGAGTTGGTCCGGGTGATGAACCTTTCATCACGTGTTGTTGTCAGGGGCCGCGTGCGCCCGGATGGAGAGATTGAGGTTGGATTATGATCAAACGCGCCCTAATTTTATGCCTAAGTTTTGCCTTGCTGGGCGGCTGTTTGGAGCGGCTGAATGATGTTGGTCGCGCCCCAGAAATGACGCCTGTTTCAGATGCGGTGGCCTCAAATGTTTCACCTGAACGTGCCGCGATGGCACGCGCACCAGCAACGTCGCAACGGCAGTTTTACGCGCAAGGCTCGCTTTGGGCCTCAGGGCCAACATCGCTGTTTGGCGATCGGCGCGCCGCCACAACCGGCGATATTCTGACCATTATTATTGATATCAATGACCGCGCCCAACTGTCCAACACAACTGGGCGCGCCCGCTCGGGCAGTGAATCGATGAGCATCGCAGCCCTAATGGGCCTGCCGGAGAGCATAAATGGCGACTTGCCCGAAGGGGCAAGTTTAGACCCAGCGGCGGATTTTGGGTCGACCTCGGTCAGTTCGGGAACAGGCACGGTCAACCGCAATGAAAAAATCACCCTGCGGATTGCGGCCACCGTGGTGGATGTATTGGCCAATGGCCATCTGGTGGTCCAGGGCCTTCAAGAAGTGCGGGTAAATTTTGAGCTTCGCGAACTGGCCATCGCCGGGATCATTCGGGCCGAGGACATAAGCCGTAATAACGAAATCACCTATGACAAAATGGCTGGGGCCCGCATTTCGTATGGCGGTCGCGGTCAAATCACCGATTTGCAGCAGCCGCGCTATGGCCAACAGATTTTTGACGTCGTCGCACCATTTTAGGAACCCAAAATGAAAAAACTGCTGCCCGTATTGCTTATGGTTTTTGGATTGCTTGGTGGCGCAGGCGCAGGCGTATTGCTGCGCCCCAATTCAGACAGCGCGGGTAGTTGCGACGCGCCGACCTCCAGCCATGACGCCCCGGCAGTTGATGCCCATGGCGCGCCGGTCGATGATCATGACGCTGTCGAGGCCGATTGTGTCGAAGTCACGGCTCCCCAAACCCATGCGTCGGCAGCCAATAGCGGAGGGCATGGCGGTAAAGAACCTATTAGCACAGTTGAATATGTGAAGCTGGATCGACAGTTTGTGATCCCCGTGCTCTCACCCGAACGTGTGCGCGCGCTGGTGGTTATTTCTTTGTCGATTGAAACAGATCCTGGTGCGTCCAACCTCATCTATGCGCAGGAACCCAAATTGCGCGACGCCTTTTTGCAGGTGCTTTTTCGCCATGCCAATACTGGTGGTTTTGATGGCGCTTTTACGACAGGGCAGAAAATGGTCGATCTACGCGACGCTTTACGGCGGGCTTCGCAGGACGTGCTTAGCGAACTTTCACGTGATGTGTTGGTGATTGATATTGTGCGCCAGGATATCTAGGCGAAATCACTGTCGGGGTCGAAAATCTCTCCCGACAATAAAGCCTCATCATCCATAACTCCGGCAAGCAAACGCTCAATTGCCGAAAAGTCCTCGCTATCCAACTGCCCGCAGCTTTCAAGCCAAACCAATGCCGCTTGCACCCCGGCGGGTTCAGCCCTGCAAAGAGTTTCGCGGCCTTGTTTGGTTTGGCTGATCAACCCAGCGCGCAGTAGAATTTGCAAATGTTTAGAAATCGCCGCCAAAGTCATATCAAACGGTGCGGCAAGCGCAGAAACGGTTTGATCTGCCCCAACCAACCGCGCCAGCATGGCGCGCCGCGTCTGGTCACCCAGCGCGGCAAAGGTGGCATCAAGGCGGGCTTCGGCGTTAATATCCATTGGATTTGCCTAGCAGATGCGCCGCCGAACGGTCAACTGAATGGTAAAGTGTTATTTTCACAACCCAGCAACTCACGGGGTGTGCCCAGCGGTCGCACCTAATTTTTTACGTTTATATTCATATACTTATAGCCAAAAACAGCAACGCTCAGCGAACTTGACAGCGCAAGCCTGTCTGCCTAATGTCCGCCCAAGTCGAAGGTCACGTTTTCGTGGCGATTCTGAACATAGGATTAAGGGGTGGGGCATGGCTGATCAGCCCGATCCGGAGAAGCTGGCAGCGCTTGGCAAGAAGATCGCCGCGCTAAAAGCCGCGCAAACGCCCGAACGGGCAGCGCAAAGTCAATACGCCAAGGCCGGACAAGGCTGGCGTATGGTGATTGAACTTGTGGTCGGTGTGATCATGGGTTTTGGTATCGGATATGGGCTGGACAGCCTGTTTGGCACACTGCCAATCTTTCTGGTGCTGTTTATAATGCTCGGCTTTGCGGCCGGATTGCGCGTCATGCTGCAAACCGCCGCAGAAATGGACAAAAAGGGCCAAAAGCCCGAAGATGAATAGCCCCGCGGGGCAAGATAATGAGGTTCGATCGTGGCAGCAGGCGCAGAAGAAGCAAGCCCGTTTAACATCCACCCGATGGATCAGTTCGCTATTAAACCGCTGTTTGGCGGTCATGAGCTGAATTTTTACACACCCACCAACCAGACCTTGTGGCTGGCCATCGCCGTATTGGCGATTTTCGTGCTATTGGTGATGGGTGTGCGCGGTCGCGCCTTGGTGCCAAGCCGCAGCCAGTCCGTCGCCGAAATCATTTACGGCTTTGTGCGTAAAATGGTTGAAGACGTAACAGGTAAACAGGGCCTCGCCTATTTCCCTTATATCATGACGCTCTTCATGCTGATTTTGATGAGCAACATGCTCGGCCTTCTCCCCTATTCCTTCACCTCGACCAGCCATATCGCTGTAACCGGCGTGCTGGCCATGCTGGTATTCCTGGCCGTGACCATCATTGGTTTCGCCAAACACGGCATTGGCTTTCTCAAGCTGTTTTGGGTGATGTCGGCCCCGTGGTGGATCCGCCCTGTTCTGGCGATCATCGAAGTGATCTCGTTCTTTGTGCGCCCTGCCAGCCATTCCATTCGTTTGGCAGGC
>Ga0102815_10000811_pt1 | contig 20124 bp, 15 predicted proteins | sample ColrivemetaGS759_FD_79113 | JGI IMG/M metagenome (GOLD analysis project Ga0102815, IMG submission 79113) | Estuarine microbial communities from the Columbia River estuary - Ebb tide ETM metaG S.759 | ecosystem: Environmental > Aquatic > Marine > Intertidal zone > Estuary | place: USA: Columbia...
ACAAATTCCAAATATCAAGCTATTGGAATTTGGTGATTGAAATTTGGTTATTAAATCACTTTGGCTTCGTTATGAAGCAAGCTTATTAACTCATCTAAATTATCTGGTGAAATCAATTTCACTGCGCCTTTTGGTGCGGGTTTTTCAAATTTAACGGATGATGTTTCGTTAGTGGCATCAACAGGATCTAAAACTGTTAATGGCTTTTGGCGCGCCATCATGATTCCGCGCATGTTTGGAATACGTAATTCACTTTCTTCAACCAAACCTTTTTGCCCTCCAATAACCAAAGGTAACGATGTTGACAAGGTTTCTTTTCCACCATCAATTTCTCTAATAGCTTTTACCGAAGTGCCATCTATTTCTAAACTAATGCAATTATTTACAAAGTTTGCATTTGTTAAGCCAGCAAGCATACCAGGAACCATTCCGCCATTATAATCAAGAGATTCACGGCCAGCAATCACTAAATCGTAGCGACCATCTTTAACTACATTTGCTAATTGTTTTGCAACCGAAAATCCATCATTAGCAACTGTATTTACTCGTATGGCAGCATCGGCACCAATGGCCAGAGCTTTACGTAAAGTAGGTTCGGTTTCTACACCTCCAACATTAACAACCGTAACATTAGCGCCTTGTTTTTCTTTAAACCACATGGCTCTGGTAAGTCCAAATTCGTCATTTGGGTTAATAACAAATTGCACACCATTGGTGTCGAATTTGGTATCACCATCGGTAAAATTAATCTTAGATGTGGTGTCTGGAACGTGACTAATGCACACTAATATCTTCATAATTTATAGTTTAAATAAGTAAAATTGTATTGAATCCACGAAGTTAATTATTTTATTCTGAATAGTTACTATGCATGCATAGTAAATTTTTAAATATTCTTTTGAGGTATGTGTTTTATTTATTGTTATTTTTGCCATTGGATTTAAAATACAATTAATGAGAACAATTCAATTTAGAGAGGCCATTTGTGAAGCAATGAGCGAAGAAATGCGTCGAGACGAAAGCGTTTATTTAATGGGCGAGGAGGTTGCAGAGTATAATGGCGCTTACAAGGCATCAAAAGGAATGTTAGACGAATTTGGTCCAAAACGTGTTATTGATACACCAATTGCAGAACTTGGTTTTGCTGGTATAGCAGTAGGTTCGACCATGACAGGTAATAGACCTATTGTAGAGTACATGACGTTTAATTTCTCTCTTGTTGGTATTGATCAAATTATAAATAATGCTGCAAAAATCAGACAAATGTCTGGTGGGCAATTAAAATGCCCTATCGTTTTTCGTGGGCCAACAGGTTCCGCAGGACAATTAGGCGCAACACACTCACAAGCCTTTGAAAGTTGGTTTGCAAATACTCCAGGTTTAAAAGTAATAGTGCCTTCAAACGTTTATGATGCTAAAGGGCTTTTAAAAGCGGCTATTCGCGATGACGATCCGGTTATTTTTATGGAAAGCGAGCAAATGTACGGTGATAAAGGGGAAGTGCCAGAAGGAGAATATGTAATTCCAATAGGTGTAGCTGATATTAAACGAGAGGGAACTGATGTAACTATCGTTTCTTTTGGGAAAATTATTAAAGAAGCTTACAAAGCTGCTGATGAATTAGCGAAAGAAGGTATTTCTTGTGAAATAATCGATTTACGTACAGTACGTCCTTTAGATAAAGAAGCCATTTTAAAATCTGTTAAGAAAACAAACAGATTGGTGATTTTAGAAGAAGCTTGGCCTTTTGGAAATGTTTCAACCGAAATTACATACATAGTACAGTCAGAAGCATTTGATTATTTAGATGCTCCAGTGATAAAAATAAATACCGCAGATACACCAGCGCCTTACTCACCAGTATTATTAGCAGAGTGGTTGCCTGATTATACCGAGGTTATTAAAGCAGTAAAAAAGGTGTTATATAAATAAAAATAGAATTATTACGTTATATAAACTTCATTAGCATAATTGTTGATGAAGTTTTTTTGTCTTATGAACCCAAAACTACTATTCTCGTTTTTTTTCTTCGGAATTTTAATATCCTTCGCACAAACCAAAGTGAGCGGTTATGTGTTTGATGAATATAATGAACCTGTCTCATTTGCTAATGTTATTTTTAAAGGCTCGACGCAAGGTACCATTACAGACGAAAACGGAAAGTTTTATTTAGAATCTTCAGGTACATGGAATGCTTTAATAGTATCTTTTATTGGCTATGAAACTTTAGATATTCCACTTACTAAAAAAGTAAATTATGATTTGAAATTTGTTTTAGTGGAAGCCACTGCTCAGCTAAATCAAGTTTTAATCGTGTCGGGCAAGCAATCTAAAAAGAATAATCCTGCCATTGATTTACTTAGAAAAATATGGGAACATAAGCGTAAAAATGGTTTGAAGCATTACAAACAATATGAATACGACAAATACGAAAAAGTAGAATTCGATATAAATACGATCGACAGTGCGCTTATAAAAAGCAAATTATTCAAAGGAATGGAATTTGTTTTTAATGAAGTAGACACGTCTAATATTACGGGAAAAACCTACTTGCCTATATTTATTAACGAAGCAGTTTCAACTGTTTACGGTGATAACATTATTAATAAAGAAAAAAAGGTATTAAAAGGAAATAAAAACTCAGGGTTTAGTGATAATCAGATGGTTATAGATTTTGTGGATGATTTGTATTCCGATTATGATATATACGATAATTACCTGAAATTTTTTGATAAAAGTTTCGTGAGTCCCTTGTCTAGAACAGGAATTGGCACGTATAATTATGTGTTAAACGACAGTGCTTTTATAGATAAAAAATGGTGTTTTAATATTATTTACTATCCGCGACGTAAAAACGAGCTCACATTTAAAGGCGATTTTTGGGTAGCAGATTCTACTTATGCCATTAAAGAAATTAATCTTCAGGCATCTAAAAGTGCCAATATAAACTGGGTAAAGGAAATTTACATTGAGCAAGAATTTGAAGTATTAAACGATTCTATTTTTCTTGTGAAAAGAGATTATATGATGTCTGATTTCGCATTGAATAAAAAGGAAAAATCACGAGGCCTTTATGGCAAACGTACCACTTTGTATAATAATTATAAATTTGATAAAGAATTAAACAGAAAGTTCTACGAAGAGGAAGTTTATAATTACAATCAGGACGTTTACGATAGAGATGATACGTTTTGGACCGAAAATCGTCTGGAAGATTTAAATAAAGACGAGAAGGGTGTTTATAAAATGTTAGACACTTTAAAAACCGTTAAAAAGTTTAAGCGGCTATATAATTTAGGAAGTATTTTAGCCTCAGGGTATATTGAGTTTAATGAATTGCCACTAGATTACGGCCCCATTTTTTCAACCTTTGGATATAACGAAGTTGAAGGCATGCGACTGCGCGCGGGCGGTAGAACCTATTTTGGTAAGAATGATTTATGGCGTTTAGAAGGCTTTTTAGCTTATGGTTTTAATGACGATAAATTTAAATATGGCATCTCAGGAAAATGGTTGGTTGATAAGAAAAACCGTTTTATAATTTCTGGCGGAAATAGGCGTGATGTTGAGCAAATAGGAGCAAGTTTAACCACAAGTACCGATGTTTTAGGCAGAAGCTTAGCGTCATCGTCTGTAGTTGGTACTGGAGCAAATGATAAATTGACCAATGTAAATTTAACAACACTGGCTATAGAGTTAGAACCATGGCGAAATGTTGTTTTTAGATTAGGTGGAAACTACCGAACTTTAGAATCGGCTTCACCTACATTTAGTTTAGATTACAATACGGCTAATGGTGAAGAGTCTGTTATAGAACAGTACGAAACTACATTTTCATTACAGTATTTTCCAAAACGGAAAATGACAGGATTTGGCGTGGAACGAAGAGAAGCTAATGACGATTTTGCTCGTGTTTTTGCTCAAGTAAGTCGTGGTGATAAAAGTATATTAAATAGCGATTTTAATTATACCAAATTACAAATGTCTTACATTCAACCCATGCAGGTTGGTGGTTTTGGTAGATTAACAACCAGCATTGAAGCTGGTAAAACTTTTGGAGAAGTGCCGCTTGGGTTATTAAGTGTTATTCCTGGAAATCAATCCTATTTTTCAATTTACAATACATTTTCTCAGTTAGATTTTTACGAGTTTGTGTCTGATACTTATGCGTCTGTACATTTAGAGCATAATTTTAACGGACGTTTCTTCTCAAGAATTCCATTTTTAAGAAAATTAAATCTTCGAGAAATAGTAAGTTTTCGTGGTGTTATGGGCGATATTTCAAATGAAAACATATTACTAAGTACAACCACTAATCCTAATAACATTGCATTGATAGCGCCAAACAAAAAACCATATTACGAATACAGTTTTGGAGTAGGTAATATTTTTAAAATATTTAGAATCGATTTTAATTTTAGAGGCAATTATTTAAATAAAATAGATAACCCAGATGCCCGAAAATTTGGTGTTACGGGTTCTTTTGGCTTTCATTTCTAAGCTTCCTGCATTTATATGATAAATATTATTATCCGATTTATAGATGCATTCTATTTCATCTTTCAGAAGTTTATGCCACTTAAATCATATAGATATGCTGTTTGTGGAGGAAGCAATTTAATATTCGATACAGTTCTCTATTTTGTGTTTTACAATTTTATTTTTTCAAAAGAGAATGTAAATATGTATTTTTTTGTATTGAGTCCTCATATTGCATCTTTGTTTTTTGTATTTCCAATTACATTTGTAACAGGATTTTTACTAAACCGGCATATTACATTTCCGCATTCTTATTTATTACCACGCGTTCAGTTTTTTAGATATTTAATTGTTGGATTAGGAGCTATTATAATAAGTTATTGTGCCTTAAAGTTTCTAGTAGATTATTTAAAGTTCTATCCGACACCTTCTAGATTCATAACTATAATTTTTAGTGTAATATATAGTTATATTCTGCAAAATAAATTTAGCTTTAAAGCTTCAAACTAGGTTTAGTATTAGAAACAACGCAAACAAAATAGAGGCTTTTAAAAAGCCTCTATTTTGTTTGCGTTGTTTATGTGTTAAATCACATTTTTTTACTTCCTCTTAGTTTTTTAACTCCAAAAAATGCAGCAGCTGCTAATAAGAAAGAAATGCCACCATCTAAAGGAATGGAGTCTCCTCCTTTTTTAGAACATGTAGCATTACCAGCATGTGTATGAGGCCCGTTTCCACAGTTTCCGCCTTCTGAACCTGAACCTTCAGTAATATTAAATCCAGTTTCCGCTTTATGACCTCCATCGGCATTACCACCACCTTCTTGTGCATTTACATTCATAGCAAAAGTAAATAACATAAGTGCCGACATTAAACTAAGTGTTTTAAAATTTTGTGCAGTCATTTAAAAAATGATTAAGTTGTTAATAGCGCAGTAAAATTATTTACTAGTTTATTATTTAAAAAATATAAACGACATAATACATTAGTTTAACGACAATGTAGCATTTGATTTTTCTGACGCGTATTTATTTTAGGAATATAGTTACATAAAATTTAAGTATTTTCTGTTTTTACTGTTGTGACTTTCTAATTATTAGTACTTTATAGCTTGAATTGTTTTATGGATTAGCTTTGTTAGTAAAAATTATAATTAGTAAGATATATTAATATATACCGGCTATTATAAAAACAAAAAAAGGCTTTTTTTAATAAAGCCTTTTTTAAATATATGTTTTTAATGTGATGAATTACATTTTTTTACTGCCTCTTAGTTTTTTAATTCCGAAAAATGCAGCTGCTGCTAATAAGATAGAAAGCCCACCATCTAATGGAATAGAATCAGTTTGTCTACTCCCAGTTCTTCCATTCGGGTTGTTGTTGCTACCTTGGTTTCCATAGGGCATGTTTCCTACACCATTACCTTGGTTGCCTTCACCCGCATGTCCATTATTACCATTGTTGTTTACATTAGCTGAATGTTCAATGCTAGCTCCATTATTACCGCCAATACCTCGGCCGTTATTTTGTTGCGCCTTAACATTGGTGTTAAAGGTAAAAGCCAAGAGCGCTGTCACTATAAAAAGTGTTTTAAAATTAGAAGTTTTCATTTTTAAAATGATTTAATATAGTGCGAAATTAGTTACTTTTTGAACTTTTAAAAAATATAAACGATATAACATATATTATTCACGATGATATGTCATTACTGGAGAATTCTTACTTTATAAATTAAGTGATATCCAATAAATTTGTCTTCATTGTTTAAACATATTTTCAATAATATTAAATTCAAAATCTAAAAAAACAAAGTAGTAGAGAAAGCTTTTAAAAAGTTATTTTTCAATCTTTTTATCCTTAAAAGTATCAAACTCAGATTGTGTTTTGACCTTCGGAAAACTATTGTTAGATGTGTCGGTATCTGCAAATTCAAAATTAGGATCTAAGTTCACTTTGCGCACTTCTTTAGCCTTAATAAATGTTTTTTTAATGACATATTCATTACTTCTCCAAATCTCAGCAGGTAATCGGTCTATTTCTGTGCTGCCATCGGTAAATTGCCATTCTATAGTAACTGGCATAACAAGTCCTCCAATATTTTTTATACTTACTTCATAAATATTTTTACCTGATAATTGTTTTCTAACTTCATTATCATCTAACCTAGATAAGTATTCTCCATATGCACTATCCAGTGTGTTGGTCATGGTAATAACTTCGGCGCCTTTTGAAAAATCTTTTGGTTCTATATTGGTGTTTTTTTCAGTAGTGGCTATTTTTATTTTTTTGGTTCTTTTTTGGTCTTCAATATTGCTGGTTTTTTCATATACCTTAAACCATTTTACATTACTTAGTTCCATATCTACATGGTCGGTAGTAAAAAACCATCCTCTGTAAAACCAATCTAAATCGGTTGCCGTGGCGTCCTCAAGCGTTCTGAATAAATCACTTGGGTTTGGATGTTTGTATTTCCAACGGTTGGCATATTCTTTGAAAGCTTCATCGAACAATTCTTTCCCAATTATAGTGTTTCGTAACATTTGTAAACCAACAGTCGGTTTTATATAGAAATTAGCACCAAATTGGTTAAATAATTCGTTGTCTGAAGTGGTCATAATTGGACGTAAAATATTTTTGTCACCACTCATAAAAGGCACTATACTTTTAGGAGTTGTACTATTAAAACCGGGGTATCTTTCAGCTACAGTGCGTTGGTGTAAAAAGGTGTTTAAACCTTCGTCCATCCACATCCATTTGCGCTCGTCTGAGCTTACGATCATAGGAAACCAGTTATGACCAACTTCATGAATAATAGTCCCAATCATGCCCTGTTTTGCAGCGTCACTAATTTTGCCGTTTTTTGGACGCCCGCCATTAAAACTTATCATGGGGAATTCCATACCAATATTAGAAGTGTTTACCGAAATGGCTACAGGATACGGGTAATCGAAAGTGGCTTCAGAATACACTTCTAAAGCGTGCTTAATAGCTTTTGTAGATTCTTCTTGCCATACAGGGAGGCCTTCTTTAGGATAAAACGACATAGCCATAACCGTATTTGTTGGAAGTTTTACTGCCTGCGCATCCCATAGAAATTTTCTGGATGACGCGAATGCAAAATCACGAACATTGGTAGCATTAAATTTCCATGTTTTTAGTTTGGTGGCTTTTGTGTTTTCGTTGGTAGTCGCTTCTTCTTTAGTAATTATCATTACAGGTTTTTCGAAGGAATTTTTAGCGCTTTCAAGTCTATTGAGTTGTGTTTTAGTAAGTACATCTTCAGTGTTTTGTAAAGTGCCAGTAGATGCTATAATGTGGTCTTCGGGCACGGTAATTTCAACCTGGTAATCCCCGAATTCTAATGCAAATTCGCCCAATTTTTGAAATTGCTGATTTTGCCACCCTTCCGTATCATTATAAACCGCCATTCTCGGAAACCAATGCGCTATAAGGTAGACGGTATTGTTATCGGCTGGAAAATATTCGTAACCTTCTCTTGATAATAAAAACATACTTCTATCGGTAATAGGGTAAGACCAAGCAATTGAAAAACTAATCGATTCACCTGATTTAAGTACAGTATTTAACTTCACTTTCATCATCGTATTATTAACCATGGTTTTCATGTTTTTTCCCAAGCCATCTTTAACATGTCTGATGGAATAACCAGCTGGAAAATCTATGGCTCTGGTAAGATATTGCATTTGTCTTGCAGATATTGAATCTTGTATATTATTAAACAAAGAACCAAAATCTTCATTTCCTTTTTTGTTAACATTTTGTTCTAACTGTATCCATAAATAACTTAAATCGTCTGGGGAATTATTAAAATAGGTAATAGTTTCTTCGCCGGAAATAGTATTATTCTTTTCATTAAGAATAACTTTTATCGTGTAATCAGCACGTTGTTGCCAATAATCTTTTCCAGGAGCACCACTTGCGGTTCTGTAGGTATTAGGAGGTGCAATCATATTATCAATTGGTTCAAACTTTCCTTTCCAAGGTTGATTTTGGGCTTCTATAATAGGAACAAAGAAGAGTAGTGATAACAAAAAAAGAAGAGGTCGCATAATCTTAAAGTTATTTATTTTTATTAGTGATTAACAAGGTAGTAATAATAATAAAAACAAATCCAATTTTTATTGCATTAAGAGTGAGTGTTATTTATATTTGCGTGGTTAAAATTGTAATAAAAATGAGTGAAGAAAAAAGAGTGACCTTTGATGTGTTAATAGAAATACCTAAAGGAAGTAGAAATAAATATGAATACGATTTCACGTTGCATAAAATACGGTTTGATCGTATGTTGTTTTCATCTATGATGTACCCTGGCGATTACGGATTTATACCTGAAACTCTGGCATTAGATAAAGATCCGCTGGATGTTTTGGTATTAGGAACAGAACCTACATTTCCTATGGTAGTTATGGAAGTAAAACCGATTGGGGTTTTTCATATGACGGATGAAAAAGGACCCGATGAAAAAATTATTTGTGTTCCCGTTTCAGATCCAATTTGGAGTAATAATAATGATATAAGCGATTTAAACCCACATAGATTAAAAGAAATTGAACACTTTTTTCAAGTATATAAAGATTTAGAAGAGAAGAAAGTTGATGTAGGTGGTTGGGGAAATGCAGAAGAAGCTGTTGAAATTTATCATAAATGCGTTCAGCGTTATGATGATAGCGAGCATAAGAAAAAACGAACATTTACCATTTAATTACTCAATTTTAAAATATTAAATAAATAATGAACCATCTTAAATTTAAGGTGGTTTTTTTTATCACTTATATTTTACTATTTTTGGCTCCGTTAAAAAATAATTAATTTAAATTAACTAACTAATATGGAATTAATAGTAAAATTTTTACCACTTTTTGGAGTTGTGGCTTTAGCCTTTGTATTTATAAAAAGTGCTTGGGTTACTAAACAAGAAGTAGGAGATGCTAAAATGGCTCGAATTGCTAAAAACATTGCTGACGGCGCTATGGCATTTTTAAAAGCTGAATACAAAGTTTTAGCAATTTTTGTAGTTGCTGTAGCAATCTTATTGTTTTTTAAAGGTAATACAGAAGATGGTTCGAACGGTATGGTTGCTGTATCCTTTATTGTTGGCGCTATTTGTTCAGCATTAGCTGGATTTATAGGTATGAAAGTAGCAACAAAAGCTAATGTTAGAACTACACAGGCTGCAAGAACGTCATTAGGAAGAGCATTAGAAGTTGCTTTTGCTGGAGGCGCTGTTATGGGCTTAGGCGTTGTAGGTTTGGGTATTTTAGGATTAAGTGGCTTATTTATGCTATATCAAAACATGTGGCCTGGAGCTGAAAATTTATCGTTAGTACTTAATGTGCTTTCAGGATTTTCATTAGGTGCGTCATCTATTGCATTATTTGCTCGTGTAGGTGGAGGTATTTACACAAAAGCGGCCGATGTTGGTGCCGATTTAGTTGGTAAAGTAGAAGCTGGTATTCCTGAAGATCATCCTTTAAACCCTGCAACAATTGCAGATAATGTTGGTGATAATGTTGGAGATGTTGCTGGTATGGGTGCAGATTTATTCGAATCGTATGTAGGTTCTATTATAGGAACCATGGTATTAGGAGCTTTTATTTTAACACCTGGTTTTGACGGTTTAGGAGCCGTGTACCTGCCTTTAGTACTTGGTGCTGTAGGTATTATAATGTCTATATTGGGGACATTCTTCGTGAAAGTAAAGGATGGTGGAAATCCACAAACAGCATTAAATATTGGGGAATTTGGATCTGCAGGTTTAATGGTTATAGCGTCTTATTTTATTATTAAGGCTTTAATTCCTGAGACTGTTGAAGGTTTACCGTTCGGTGCGATGGGTGTGTTTTGGGCAACAATTGCTGGTTTAGTAGCTGGATTAGGTGTTGGTAAAATAACAGAATATTATACAGCGACAGGTAAAAAACCTGTAATGTCAATTGTTAAACAATCTGAAACCGGAGCTGCAACAAATATAATTGCTGGTTTAGGTGTTGGTATGATGTCAACAATGATTCCTATTCTTTTAATTGCTGCTGCAATTATGGTATCACATCATTTTGCAGGATTATATGGTATTGCTATTGCCGCAGTTGGTATGTTAGCAAATACAGGAATTCAATTAGCGGTGGATGCTTACGGACCAATCTGTGATAATGCAGGTGGTATTGCTGAAATGGCTGAATTGCCTAAAGAAGTACGTCAACGTACTGATAAATTAGATGCTGTTGGTAACACTACAGCAGCTGTTGGTAAAGGTTTTGCTATTGCATCTGCTGCATTAACAGCATTGGCATTATTTGCCGCTTTTATGAAAACAGCAAATGTAATTTCTATTGATGTGTCTCAGCCACAAATTATGGCTGGATTATTAGTTGGGGGTATGTTACCATTTGTGTTTTCTGCATTATCTATGAATGCGGTTGGTAGAGCAGCTATGGCAATGATTGAAGAGGTTCGTCGCCAATTTAGAGATATTCCTGAACTTAAAGCAGCATTAGGAGTGATGCGCAAATATGACTCTGATATGACTAAAGCAACAAAAGAAGATCGCGCTATTTTTGATGCGGCTGATGGTGTTGCTGATTATAGTAAATGTATCGATATCTCAACTAAAGCATCTATTAGAGAAATGGTATTGCCAGGTTTATTGGCAATCGTTGTTCCTGTTGCTGTTGGATTTATCGGTGGAGCAGAGATGTTAGGTGGCTTACTTGCAGGTGTTACTACATGTGGGGTGCTAATGGCAATCTTCCAATCTAATGCCGGTGGTGCTTGGGATAATGCTAAGAAAACTATTGAAGAAGAAGGTAGAAAAGGAACAGATGCACATAAAGCAGCTGTAGTGGGTGATACTGTTGGAGATCCGTTTAAAGATACTTCAGGGCCTTCTTTAAATATACTTTTAAAATTAATGTCGGTTGTGGCTTTGGTTATTGCACCGAGTATTGCTTTAGATAAAGTTGATATTTCTGCGTATGCTTCAAACAATGCACCTCAAGCTATTGAAATGACTAAAGAAGTTAAAGTTGAAATGACAAAAGGCGAGGATGGGATATTCCAAGGGGTTGTAACAACTGTTACCACTGAAAATGGTGAAAAACATACCAGTTATGAAACTTTTAAGGGTACAGAAACAGAAGTGAAAGCAAACATTGATGCTATGAAAGACACTAAAATAATGATTAAAAAAGTTATTGAAGAAGAAGTTGTTAAATAAGTAACACCTTTCTTTAAAAACAAAAAACCACGCTACTAGCGTGGTTTTTTGTTTTTAAATATTTTATTTCTTAAATTAATAAAACTTCTTATCTTTGAACTGGTTAACCAATTTGGTTGTCCAATTAATTTACGAATATATGAATAATCGATTTTTAATATTGTTGTTATTGTTGGTTTGTAATGTTCATGCACAATATGTTACAACAAATACTGAACTAACAAACGCTATAAACGCTGCCAGTGCAGGAAGCACTATTACGTTGAAAAACCAAACTTGGACAAATGTCCAAATAAACATAAACAAAAACGGTAATTTGGCTAGTCCAATTACCATTAAAGCGGAAACCCCTGGAAGCGTTTTTTTTGAGGGCGTTACTAATGTAAAAATGGGTGGAAGCTATATATATTTTGAAGGTGTTGTGTTTCGAAATCCTCCTACAACTGTGAGCACCAGTACTCCTTTAATAGATTTTAAGGCTTCAAGTACCGATTGTAATAATTGTAAGGTTACAAATATCAAAATAGATGCTTTTAATCAAGGTGCCTCTCAACAAACCAGTGTTTTTAAATGGATTTTGTTACGCGGGGCAAATAACGAAATAAGTTATTGTTCTTTTCTTGGGAAACATGGGGTGGGTAGTATAATTAACGATAACAGAGAAACAACTATTGCTAATTATCACAAAATACACCATAATTATTTTGCGAACAGAACACCACAAGGTACTTCGGCTGTTAATGATGATAACGACCAAGATGCTATAAGAATTGGAAGTAGTTCAACATCATTATCAGACTCCTTTACTGAAGTTTATAATAATTATTTTTATAATTTTGTCGGTGAAATTGAAATAATTTCTAACAAAAGTGGAAGCAATAAGTACTACAATAATACATTCGAAGATTATTCAGGCTCATTAACTTTGAGACATGGCGATAATTGTGAAGTTTCTAATAACTTCTTTTTAGCAAAAGGTCACTCATTTAGTGGAGGTGTTCGGGTGATGGGTGAAAACCATAAAATTTACAATAATTATGTTGAAGGTACCGTAGCTAAATACCCGAATAATAATTCAACTAGCGGTCTTGCAGGTATTAATATTCATAATGGGATATTAAATAGCCCCTTAAATGGATATTATCAGGTAAAAAATGCGACTATTGTAAATAACACCTTTGTAAATTGCGACTTAGGTATTAGAGTTGGAGCTACATTTAATTCTACTCAAGATCAACCGCCTCTAAATATCGTTGTTGGCAACAATATCATGTATCAAAACATTAACAGAGCGATTCAAGTTACCACTCAGTTAACGGGAGCGGCTTCAAAGTATGAGAATAATATAAAACAAAACGGTACATTCGATTCGTTTGGGTCTGCAACAGCTACAGGTAACATCAACGTTACCTCAGGATTGTTAAATTCCGGATCTGATTTTTACAGAATAATTAGCGGTAGTGCGGCAATAGGTTACGGATTGGGCACTTATGCATTTTTAACTGAAGATATTACTGGTGGTGCGAGACCAACTAGTTATGATGCTGGAGCAGAAGAATATAATGCTGGAGGAACTATTGTACCGTACAAGCAATCAGATGTAGGTGTGAAAGTTGGTTTTGGTGCTTCTAACACTTTATCCAATAGTGAAAATATCTATGAAAAAGCTGCTTTTAAAATTTATCCTGTACCAACAAAAGATGAATTGATAATTTCTTCTCAAATGGGAGCCATGAAATATTTACAAATATTTGATTTGACAGGTAAATTACTTTTAAAAAGAACCATTAATTCAAACACAGCAAAAATTGATGTTCAGTCATTTTCAAAAGGTGTTTATGTTCTTGAAGTAGATGGATTCAAAAGTCGTTTTGTAGTGAATTAAGTAATCTAGAATAATCCGTTTATTTCAGCGTCAATAGTATTGATAACAAACCCTAAATCTTCAGGATTATCTACAAAATCTAATTTATCGACATCAATTATTAGCAGTTTGCCTTTGTTATAGCCATGTATCCAGGCTTCGTAACGCTCGTTTAATCTGCTTAAATAATCAATGCTTATAGAGTTTTCGTATTCACGACCACGCTTGTGAATTTGTGACACTAAATTAGGGATAGTGCTTCTTAAATAAATCAAAACATCAGGACCTTTAACGAGAGATTCCATTAAATCGAAAAGCGATTTGTAGTTTTCGTAATCGCGATTTGTCATTAAACCCATAGCATGCAGGTTAGGTGCAAAAATATGTGCATCTTCGTATATGGTTCTATCTTGAATTATGTCTTTACCACTTTCACGAATTTGCAAAACTTGTCTAAACCGGCTGTTTAAAAAGTAAACCTGCAAATTAAAACTCCAACGTTCCATTTGATTGTAAAAATCGTCTAAATAAGGGTTGTCTACAACGTCTTCAAGTTGTGCTTCCCATTTATAATGTTTTGCTAGTAATTTAGTGAGGGTTGTTTTTCCTGCGCCAATGTTTCCGGCTATTGCAATATGCATAATTTAGAGATTTTTTAATTGGAATTGCTGAAGCATTTCATTGTCGTAAATATACAAGGTTTCATTGGTTACAAAAAACTGATTTATTAACAAATTTGGTAAGTTAATAGGAATCATTATTTCTGTATTTTTTCTCAAATAAAACAAGGCATTGTCTTTTCTTAAAACAATATTTTCGTTGTCAATTACAATCGATGTGAAACCTTGATTTTTTATTTTCTTTATTAGGTTTCCAAAATAATCGTACATATAAAGCTGTTTTTCAGTGAGAACCCAGCAAAAATTGAAATTACTTTTTAAATCTATAACAGTATTTTGAATTGGTAAAGTTTTAGCACGGGTTGTATTTGTTTTATAATCGAAAAGTTCTATTTGCTGCGTGTTTTGGTTGAAAAGCCATATAGTATTGTCTGATCCTGTCGAAATATGTGATATGTTTTTGTAATTGGACTGCGAATTAAAATCTATTTTAAATATTTCGGCTAATCTATTATCCAAAATTAAAACCGTATTAAAATCTCTATAAAATACATTAATTTTTAAAGGATTGAAAGTGTTTGCAGAAGTAATATTACCTAACTGAAAGTTACTGTATCCAATATCAAGACCTTTAATTTCCTTGCTGTTTTTAAAAAACACATTATCTAAAACATAAAAAGTAGTTTCAAAGTTGTTCGTGCTCACAAAAACATCTGCGGTAAAGTCAGTTTTTTTTACCAAAGTTGCTTCGATAAATTCTTGAGAATTTACCGAGACAGTAAATAAAAAACATATAAACAGAAGACGTTTCATATAGAATTGAAAAATACAAAAATCAAATTAGTTTCAATAAAATAATTTGAACATATAAATATTAAAATCAGGGATTAAAATTTATGAACAATTTAACATATGTCTGGTTAAACTAATTATCGTGTTTTAAGTCTAACTATTATTTAAAATATATTTTTACACATACCTAACTATAATAAATAATGAAGTCTAATTTAATTAAGTTAAGCGTTTTTTGTTTTACGCTTTTAGTATCCGTTTTTTCATTTGCTCAAAAAGATTTTCAAGGAAAAGCCTATTACTTTTCTAAAACTACGGTGGATATGAACAATTTTGGTAGGCCAGGAATGAGTGAGGATCAAAAAAAACAAATTTCAGAACGAATGAAATCCATGTTAGAAAAAACATTTATTCTAACTTTTAATCAATCAGAATCTATATATAAGGAAGAAGAGAAACTAGAAGCTCCTGGGCAAGGTGGCGGCCGTTTTGGTATGATGATGAGCAGTTTTTCTGGTGGGCCACAATATAAAAGTGTAAAAACGCAGTTGCTGTTACAAGAACAAGAATTTTTTGGAAAACAATTTTTAATCAAAGATTCGCTGCCAAAATTAAATTGGAAAATGGAAGGAGATACAAAACAGATTGGTCAATATACTTGTTTTAAGGCCACAGCAACTAAAACAGTTGATGCTACAGATTTTTTTAGACGACCATCTGATGAAGAGGAAAAAGATGTAAAGGCAACTAAAGAAATCCAAATAGTGGCGTGGTATACCATGCAAATACCAGTTAGTCAGGGTCCCGGAGATTACTGGGGACTTCCTGGTTTAATATTAGAAGTAAGTGCTGATAAAACTGTTCTTTTATGTTCTAAAATTGTTATGAATCCGGAAGAGAAGGATATTATAAAAGAACCATCAAAAGGAAAAGAAGTTACAAAAGAAGAATATGAGATTATAGTAAAAAAGAAAACTGAAGAGATGCGTGAAAACTTTAGGTCTAGAGGTGGAGGTCATGGTGACGGAAGAAGAGGATAACATTTTAAACAAAGTCTAAAGTATTTATACATCTAATTAATGAAATTAAAAATAACCACACTGCTGCTATTAATTGTTAGTTCAGCTTTTTCCCAAATAAAACTTGAAGGTGTTGTAAAAGATAGTATTGGAAATCCTTTAGAGCTAGCCAATGTAATTGCCATAAACCAAGAAACTAAATCGTTAGATGCCTATGGGATTACTAACGATCAGGGACGCTATAAATTAAGTTTAAAGAAAAATGCATTGTACAAACTTCAGATAAGCTATATAGGTATGAAAACTGGTGAATCACTCTTTGAATCTAAAGATGTTGATGTTACAAAAAACTTCACTTTGCATGAAGACACCAAACTAGATGAAATAAATTTAGTTTACGAAATGCCAGTTGTAGTTAGAGGTGATACTTTAATTTATAATGCCGATTCGTTTAATAGAGGTACCGAGCGGAAATTAGGCGATGTGCTTAAAAATTTACCAGGTGTTGAAATAAATGATGACGGACAAATACAAGTTGAAGGTAAAGTGGTTACAAAAGTTATGGTTGAAGGCAAAGAATTTTTTGATGGCGACTCTAAATTAGCCATACAAAATATTCCTTCGAATGCAGTTGATAAAGTTCAGATACTCAAAAATTATTCGGAAGTTGGACAATTAAGTGGTGTAACTAATAATCAGGATAATGTTGCGATTAACATAAAATTAAAACAAGGAAAAACCAATTTTTGGTTTGGAAATGTAACTGTTGGAGGTGGTGCTTCTAACCAAAATGGGTTGTACTTAATACAGCCAAAATTGTTTTATTATAGTCCGGAATATAGCATAAATACCATAACAGATTTAAATAATATTGGCGAAGTAGCATTTACACGTCGCGATTATTTTAATTTTACTGGTGGCTTTAGAAACCCAAGTAGAAGTAGCGGAACCAATATTAATTTAGGGAGTAATAGCTTAAATTTTTTAACGGTTCAAAATAACAGAGCAAAGGATATTAATACCAAATTTGGAGGCGCTAACTTTAGTTGGGCACCAAATAAAGCTTTAGACTTAAGTGGTTTTGCTATTTTTTCTAGTGGTAGAACAGATTTAGAGGAGAATAAAGATATTCAGTATACAGATCCCGCTTTAGGAATACCTGATGAAAGTACTACGAGTAACACGGCACAACGTAGTGATTTGGGGATGCTTAAATTATCGGCTAAATATAAACCGAACATAAATAATCAGCTGGATTATGATATTTTGGGTCGTGTTTCAAAAGAGTCGGAAGATGATCAATTTTTCTCATCCGTTAATGGGGATATTACTCAATTTGAAAAATCCAGTCCGTTTAGTATCAGTCAGAATTTAAATTATTATTATACGCTCAATCCAACAAATATTTTTGCGTTAGAAGTGCAGCATGTTTTGCAAGACGAGGATCCTTTTTATAATGCGATTATAGAAGATAAGGCAAATTATGATGGTACTGCTAATAATTTAGGTTTAGATGGTGCTCAAATAGATTATAATATTGCACAAGATAAGCGCGTGAAGTCAAATCAAATGGATTCGAAACTTGATTATTGGAATATTTTGAACAATAAAAGCGATATTAATTTCACTCTTGGAACTATTTTAAGCAATCAGCAATTTAATTCCGAAATTTTTCAGTTTTTAGATAACGATGCTCCGTTTGACCCAACTCCAACAATTAATAACGGGTTAGATACAAACGATATTACATATAATTTTAGCGATATATATATTGGATTACATTATAGATTAAAATCTGGCATATTCACATTTACGCCAGGAATTTCGGCACATGCTTACAGCGCAAAAAACACCCAGTTCGATACTAGTATTAATGATAATTTTTTCCGACTGCTGCCAGATTTTAATATGATTATGCAGTTAAAAAAGAGCGAACAAATTAGCTTAAATTATAAAATGCAAACGCAATTTACGGATGTTTCTAAGTTCGCGAGTGGATTGGTGTTAAATAGTTATAGTGCTTTGTTTTCTGGTAATCCGGAGCTGGAAAGTGCCTTATCACATAATGTAAATCTTAATTATTATAGTTTTAACATGTTTAATTACACGAATGTGTATGCTAGTTTAAATTATTCTAAGAGTGTGGATAATATTAGAAGTACTTCTATTTTTGAACCTGGTAGTGTTATACGTGTAAGTACGCCATTTAATTCTGGTTTTGCAGATGAAAGTGCTAGTGCAAACGGACATTTTCAACGTGCCTTTGGGAAGGTTAGAGCTTCATTAAGTGGGAATTTTAATTACTCTAAATTTAATCAGTTTATACAGAATTCGTTGTCTATAAGTGAAAGTTTTTCTCAAACCTACAGATCGGAAATAAGAACTAATTTTAAAACAGCGCCTAATTTCGAACTTGGATATCGTTACACCATTCAAGATAACAACCAAGGAGACAGAAATACAAAATACTACACAAAATCACCGTCTGTTGAAGTTGATGCTCTCATTTTTAAAACCTTCACTTTTAAGTCTGACTATTCATATAATAATTTTAGTGATGCTAATGGATCCATTAATAAATATGAGTTTTTAAACGCATCGCTATCTTATAAAAAGAGTAAAGACTCCAAGTTAGAATACGAAGTTAAGGCCACTAACTTGTTCAATACCAAGTCTCAAAATAGTAGTGGTACAGATGCGATTTCTGTAAGTGCTACGGAGTATTTTATACAGCCAATATTTATTTCGTTTAGATTGCGATATGAATTGTAAAATTGCGAGTTTTTATTTTGCATAATTGATAAACTATAATATATTTGCGCTCGGTTTTGGGGAGATACTCAAGCGGCCAACGAGGGCAGACTGTAAATCTGCTGACTACGTCTTCGCAGGTTCGAATCCTGCTCTCCCCACTAAAGAAAAAAAGTTTGCATGAAAATGCAAGCTTTTTTTGTTTCAAAATGCGAGAGAAATTTATTTTAGGAAAGCTTTTTGAAATAAAAAAAGCATACTGCGTAGCAGTGTTACTTTTCATTTTCACTAGTGGGTAACTAGGATATTTAATCCTGCTCTCCCCACAAAAAAAAGCAAGCTATTTTTAGCTTGCTTTTTTTATTTAATAAAGTATTTTTTTAAAGATTCGTTTAACGTTTAGCGAATATGATTCCGTTAGAATGAATTATATTTGAAGTTAAACGAAGTTATAATTTTTTCTCACAAAGGCAAGTGCTTTAAATATAAAAAAAGCCCCATAAAACAAATTACAGAGCTTTTAAAACGTATGTTTTTTTAAATCTAATTATCCGACCAAACAGCTAATTCGTTTCCAGAATCATCAACAAAATGAAAACGTTTTCCACCAGGAAAAGAAAAAATGTCTTTTGAAATTTTTCCACCAGCGCTTATTATTTTGTGTTTTATAGCTTCAAGATTTTCATGGTACAAAACTACAAGAACACTATTTACAATTGGTTTGTCCGTTTTTTCAAAACCACCTTCAAGACCACTATCAGAAAAAGCGATATATTTTGGTCCATAATCTGTAAAAACCCAACCAAAAACTTTTTTGTAAAAAGCCTTTGTAGTTTCTAAGTTTTTAGCTTTGAATTCAATATAATTTATATGATTGTTTTTCTGGTTCATTGTTAAGTTTTACAACCCAAAAGCTGCTTTTACTTTCTCTATATAATCCAGTTTTTCCCATGTAAATAATTCAACTTCTAAAGTTACATCTTCACCATTAGGCTGACTAAATGTTTTAGTTACCGTTTCGTTGTTACGTCCCATATGTCCGTAAGCGGCGGTTTCACTATAAATAGGCGCCCGTAATTTTAAACGTTCTTCAATCGCATATGGGCGCATATCGAAAATTTCAGAAACTTTTTCAGCTATTTCGCCATCAGTCAAATTAAAAGGACAAGTACCGTAAGTATCAATAAATAATCCCATAGGTTCTACTACTCCAATGGCATAACTTACTTGTACTAAAATTTCATCTGCAACTCCTGCTGCCACTAAGTTTTTAGCGATATGTCGTGTTGCATAAGCGGCACTTCTATCTACTTTACTTGGGTCTTTTCCAGAAAAAGCACCACCACCGTGTGCGCCTTTTCCACC
>Ga0102815_10000816_pt1 | contig 20027 bp, 18 predicted proteins | sample ColrivemetaGS759_FD_79113 | JGI IMG/M metagenome (GOLD analysis project Ga0102815, IMG submission 79113) | Estuarine microbial communities from the Columbia River estuary - Ebb tide ETM metaG S.759 | ecosystem: Environmental > Aquatic > Marine > Intertidal zone > Estuary | place: USA: Columbia...
ATCTATATCGAAGACGGTTCGGGCATCGAGCGTGAGCTCTATCTGGCCCTATTGGTCGATCGTCAGACCAGTCGCGTGTCGTTCGTTTGCTCGACCGAGGGTGGCATGGACATTGAAGAGGTTGCGGCCGAAACGCCTGAAAAAATTCTGTCTTTTTCGGTTGATCCGGCGACCGGATATCAAGCCTATCATGGCCGCAGAATTGCGTTCATGCTGAACCTAGAGGGCAAACAGATCAAACAATGCGTGGCCTTAATGGGCACACTTTATCGCCTATTCATCGAAAAAGACGTTGAGATGTTGGAAATCAACCCTCTGATCGTGACCGATGGCGGCGATCTGAAATGTTTAGATGCAAAAATGGGGTTCGACGGCAATGCCGTCTACCGGCACCCTGATATCGCCGAACTCAGAGATACCACAGAAGAAGACCCCAAAGAACTCGAAGCTTCAAAATACGATCTTAACTACATTGCCTTAGACGGCGAAATTGGCTGCATGGTCAACGGCGCAGGCCTTGCGATGGCCACGATGGATATTATCAAACTTTATGGCGCCGAGCCAGCAAATTTCTTGGATGTTGGTGGCGGGGCCACCAAAGAAAAAGTCACCGAGGCCTTTAAAATTATTACCTCAGATCCAAATGTCAAAGGCATTTTAGTCAACATTTTTGGGGGTATTATGCGCTGTGATGTGATCGCCGAAGGGGTTGTGGCCGCGGTAAAGGAAGTTGGGTTGGCAGTACCTCTGGTAGTGCGACTGGAAGGCACCAATGTCGAACAAGGCAAAAAGATCATCAACACATCGGGATTGGACGTGATCGCGGCCGATAATCTAAAAGACGGTGCCGAAAAAATCGTAACGGCGGTCAAGGGGTAAGACATGGCAATTCTCATAAACGAAAACACCAAAGTGATCTGTCAAGGGTTTACCGGCTCGCAAGGCACGTTTCATTCCGAGCAAGCCATCGCCTATGGCACTAAAATGGTTGGTGGCGTTACGCCCGGAAAAGGCGGCCAAGTGCATCTTGATTTGCCTGTGTTCAACTCGGTGCATGAGGCCAAAGCCGTTACTCAAGCAAATGCCTCGGTGATTTATGTCCCACCCCCCTTTGCTGCGGATAGTATTTTAGAGGCACTCGATGCCGAAATTGAACTGATCGTCTGTATCACAGAAGGCATCCCTGTGTTGGATATGATGCAAGTAAAGCGGGCTTTAGAGACCAGTAATTCCGTGTTGATCGGGCCAAATTGTCCCGGTGTAATCACGCCTGATGCTTGTAAGATTGGCATCATGCCCGGGCATATCCACCGCCGTGGATCCGTCGGGGTTGTGTCGCGCTCGGGTACTTTAACCTACGAAGCGGTCAAGCAAACATCAGATGTTGGCTTGGGTCAATCCACCTGCGTGGGCATCGGTGGGGATCCAATCAAAGGCACCGAGCATATCGATGCGCTTGAGTGGTTCTTGGCGGATGAGGAAACGCAGTCAATTATTATGATCGGTGAAATTGGTGGCAGCGCTGAAGAAGAAGCGGCGCAGTTTTTAAGAGATGAGGCCAAACGCGGGCGCAGCAAGCCCGTGGCCGGCTTTATCGCCGGACGCACAGCCCCTCCGGGCCGTCGCATGGGCCATGCCGGTGCCATTGTTGCCGGTGGCAAAGGTGGTGCGGAAGATAAAATCGAAGCTATGCAAGCTGCGGGCATCGTGGTTGCAGAGAGCCCAGCCGGATTGGGTGAAGCGGTTCTTAAAGCCATCGGGTAACCCTTAATGCGCTATATCAGCAAAAATATCAGGGCTAAATTGCGGGATCTAACCCCGCGAAATAAACAGGGCAAAGCGCCTTATTCACAAAGCTTGGCGCAGCAATGTTTGGCGCAAGCCCATTCCAAAATACTTTTGCTGAGCGCCCCTTACTTTGAACATCTTAAGAGGATCTAACATGACCGATCAGTCTGCGAATGAACAGTTCCACGCCTCTTCCTTCATGCAGGGGCACAACGCGGCGTATCTTGAGCAGCTTTACGCGCAATATGCCCGTGACCCCAATACAGTTGATGGCGCCTGGCAAGCCTTTTTCCAGGCGTTGGGGGATTCGGATTTAGACGTCAAAGCAGACGCCTCTGGCCCGTCTTGGGCCCGCAAAGATTGGCCCCCTCAACCGACTGATGATCTAACCGCCGCGCTCACTGGTGAATGGATGCCGCCGCCGCAAGAGGCCGCAGCCGCCAAGGAAAAAATCCTTGGAAAGGCCAAAGAGCTCAACAGTACAATCAGCCAAGAGGCTGTGAAACGTGCGGTTTTAGACAGTATCCGCGCCTTAATGATTATTCGAGCCCACCGCATCCGTGGGCATTTATCGGCAGATCTGGATCCTTTGAAACTTCAAGCCACCGGGCAGCACCTTGAGTTACAGCCAAAATCTTATGGCTTTGAAGAGGCCGATATGGATCGGCCAATCTTTATTGATAATGTGCTCGGCTTGCAATTTGCCAGCATGCGCCAAATCATCGATATTCTGAAACGCACCTATTGCAGCACGTTTGCTTTGCAATACATGCATATTTCGGACCCCGAGCAATCTTCATGGCTTAAAGAACGTATCGAGGGGCGCGATAAAGAGATCACATTCACCCGTGAGGGGCGTAAAGCCATCTTGAATAAGATGGTTGAAGCCGAAGGGTTTGAAAAATTTCTGCACGTGAAATACACCGGCACCAAACGCTTTGGCTTGGATGGCGGGGAAAGCCTGATCCCCGCGCTAGAGCAAATCATCAAGCGCGGTGGTGCGCTTGGGGTGCGCGACATTGTGATCGGTATGCCGCATCGCGGCCGCCTTTCTGTATTGGCAAATGTGATGCAAAAACCGTACCGGGCGATTTTCAACGAATTTCAGGGCGGCTCGTTCAAGCCAGAAGATGTAGACGGCTCTGGCGATGTGAAATATCATCTCGGCGCATCCTCTGACCGTGATTTTGACGGCAATAACGTGCATCTATCGCTAACCGCAAACCCCAGCCATTTAGAGGCTGTTAACCCGGTTGTAATTGGCAAAGTGCGCGCCAAACAAGATCAAATCGGCGATGCGGATCGCACGCAGGTTTTGCCCTTATTGCTGCATGGCGATGCGGCCTTTGCCGGCCAAGGGGTTGTGGCGGAATGTTTTGGGCTATCTGGATTGGTGGGCCATCGCACGGGCGGAACAATCCATGTTGTTGTCAATAACCAGATTGGGTTTACCACAGCACCTCATTTTAGCCGCTCATCGCCCTATCCGACCGATATCGCCTTAATGGTAGAAGCTCCTATATTCCACGTGAATGGTGACGATCCAGAAGCCGTTGTGCATGCGGCAAAAGTGGCTACGGAATTCCGCCAAAAATTCCAAAAAGACGTGGTGATCGACATCTTCTGCTATCGCCGATTTGGGCATAATGAGGGGGATGAACCAATGTTCACAAACCCTTTAATGTATAATCAAATCAAGCGACAAAAAACCACGCTTTCGCTTTACACCGAACGGTTGGTCAAGGATGGGCTAATACCCGAAGGCGAAGTTGAAGATATGAAAGCTGCCTTCCAAGCCAAAATGAGCGAAGAGTTTGAGGCGGGAAAAGAATATAAACCCAATAAAGCCGATTGGCTGGATGGCCGCTGGTCGCATTTGGATCGCCGCGGAGAAGAATATCAGCGCGGAGAAACATCAATTTCGACCCAAACGCTGGCAGATATTGGCACTGCATTGAGCCGCGCACCAGATGGGTTTCCGCTGCATAAAACCGTCGCCCGGATGCTTGAAACCAAAAAGAAAATGTTCGCCGCCGGCGAAGGCTTCGATTGGGCCACCGGCGAAGCCTTGGCCTTTGGATCTCTATTATGCGAAGGCTTTCCGGTGCGTTTGTCCGGCCAAGACTGTACCCGGGGCACATTTAGCCAACGCCATTCTGGCTTGATCAATCAAGATACCGAAGAGCGCTTTTACCCGCTCAATCATATTCGCACCGGACAAAAGCGGTATGATGTGATCGATTCGATGCTGTCCGAATATGCCGTTCTAGGGTTTGAATATGGCTATTCGCTGGCCGAGCCCAACGCCCTTACGCTTGGGAAGCCCAATTTGGCGATTTTGCAAATGGCGCGCAAATCATGTTTGATCAATTCATCAGCTCTGGTGAAAGCAAATGGTTGCGTATGTCCGGTCTGGTGGTGTTGCTGCCCCATGGATTCGAGGGTCAAGGGCCAGAACATAGCTCTGCGCGGCTCGAACGGTTTTTGCAAATGTGCGGGCAAGATAATTGGATCATCGCCAATTGCACCACGCCCGCCAATTACTTTCATATTTTGCGCCGCCAATTGCACCGGAACTTTCGCAAACCATTAATTCTGATGACGCCAAAATCATTGCTGCGGCATAAATTAGCCGTCTCAAAGGCCGAAGAATTCACCACTGGCTCATCCTTTCATCGGGTACTTTGGGATGATGCGGAAGCCAGCAGCTCGGCGCATAAGCTTAAACCAGATGCCAAAATCAAACGCGTCGTGATGTGTTCGGGCAAAGTTTATTATGATCTTTTGGAAGAGCGAAATGCCCGCGGTCTCGATGATATTTACTTGATGCGCTTTGAACAGTTCTATCCGTTTCCGGCCATCTCAGCAATGAAGGAACTTCAGCGCTTTGAGAATGCCGAAATGATTTGGTGTCAGGAGGAACCTAAGAACCAGGGTGGTTGGAGCTTCATGGAGCCCAATTTGGAATGGGTGCTCGAACGCATGAAAGCAAAACATAACCGTCTTCGCTATGTGGGCCGCTCGGCCAGCGCTTCACCGGCCACCGGTTTAGCCGCACAGCATAAATTCCAACAAGCCGCGCTTATCGATGAAGCGCTGACGATCGAAGGGAAATAACCAATGACAACGGAAATTCGTGTCCCGACTTTGGGCGAATCTGTCACAGAAGCGACGGTGGCCACCTGGTTTAAAAAACCAGGCGATGTTGTGGCTTTAGACGAAATGCTATGCGAGTTGGAAACCGATAAAGTCACCGTCGAAGTGCCGAGCCCGGCCGCAGGCGTTCTCAGCGAAATCGTTGCGGCAGAAGGCACAACGGTCGGCGTTGATGCTTTGCTGGCCAATATTGCCAGCGGCGCAGGCCGTAGCGAGGCTTCGGATACTGCCAAGAGCCCAGCCCCTAAAGCGCCGTCAAACGCGGCAGCAGATTCATCAGATATTGAGGTTGCCGTTCCAACTTTGGGGGAAAGCGTGACCGAAGCCACCGTGGCCAGTTGGTTCAAAGCGCCAGGTGATAACGTAAAAAGCGATGAAATCCTTTGCGAGCTGGAAACCGATAAGGTCAGCGTGGAAGTTCCATCGCCAAGCGCAGGGGTTTTGAAAAAAATTATCGCCGCGGAAGGCAGCACAGTGGATGCAACCGCCATTTTGGCCGTGATCAGCCAGGCAGAGGGGGAAGGCAACACGTCTGCAGCGCAGCCCGTTCCAGAGGCCACCCCAAGCACGGCTAAAGCCAGCTCGGTGGAAGATGCGCCGGCTGCAAAAAAAGCTATGGCCGAAGCGGGTCTTAAGCCCAGCACGGTGCAAGGCACCGGCCGCGATGGGCGGGTAATGAAAGAAGATGTAACCCGGGCTGTCGCCGCCGCCGCGCACACGCCAGCCGCAACCGCTCAAACACCAGCCGCGCCGCGCGCCCCCGTTATGGCCAGCGATGCAGCCCGTGAAGAGCGGGTTAAAATGACGCGCTTGCGTCAAACCATTGCACGGCGCCTAAAAGACAGCCAGAATTCGGCCGCCATGCTGACAACGTATAACGAAGTCGATATGAGCGCCGTGATGGATCTTAGATCAGAATATAAAGATCTGTTTTTAAAGAAGCATGGTGTCAAACTTGGCTTCATGTCTTTCTTCACCAAAGCCTGCTGCCACGCTTTGCAAGAGGTTCCCGAAGTCAATGCCGAAATAGATGGCACCGATATAGTTTATAAGAACTTTGTGCATATGGGCATCGCGGCTGGCACGCCAACCGGCTTGGTTGTGCCCGTGATTCGGGATGTTGATGCGATGAGCTTTGCCGCCATCGAGCAAGCGATCAGCGAAAAAGGGCAGCGCGCCCGCGACGGCAAGCTTAGCATGGAAGAAATGCAAGGCGGCACTTTCACGATTTCAAATGGCGGAGTTTATGGTTCATTAATGTCCTCTCCTATTTTGAACCCCCCGCAATCGGGAATCCTGGGCATGCATAAAATTCAAGACCGCCCCATTGCCGTGAATGGCCAAGTGGTGATCCGGCCAATGATGTATCTGGCCCTCAGCTATGACCACCGGATCGTGGATGGTAAAGGCGCCGTAACCTTCTTAGTCCGCGTGAAGGAGGCGCTTGAAGATCCCCGGCGCTTGCTGATGGATCTTTAGGGTGAAACTCAAAACTACTGACGGCTTAGGCGGGAAATACCCCCCGCGCTGCGAAAGGAAATAACAATGGCGAGCTATGATGTAATTGTGATTGGCAGCGGGCCCGGGGGCTATGTTGCGGCGATCAGATGCGCTCAACTGGGACTTAAAACAGCCTGTGTTGAAGGGCGGGAAACCTTGGGCGGCACCTGCCTCAATGTGGGCTGTATTCCTTCCAAAGCACTGCTGCATGCGTCACATATGCTTCATGAAGCCGAACATAATTTTGCAAAAATGGGCCTGAATGCCAAATCGCCAACGGTAGATTGGTCGCAGATGCAAACGTATAAAACCGAAACGATTGAGGGCAACACCAAGGGTATTGAATTTCTTTTCAAGAAGAACAAAATCGATTGGCTGAAAGGCTGGGGCAGCATTCCCGAGGCCGGTGTGGTCAAAGTGGGCGATGAAAGTCATCAGGCGAAAAATATTATTATTGCCAGCGGTTCCACGCCCTCTAGCCTGCCCGGCATAGAGATCGACGAAAAAACCGTGGTCAGCTCAACCGGGGCCTTAAGCTTGGCCAAGATCCCGAAAAAACTTGTGGTGATCGGTGCGGGCGTGATTGGCTTAGAGCTTGGATCTGTTTACGCGCGGCTGGGCAGTGATGTGACCGTGGTAGAGTTTTTAAACGCGATCACACCGGGAATGGACGCAGAGGTTCAAAAAACCTTCCAGCGCATTCTGAAAAAGCAGGGCTTGAAATTTATCATGGGCGCAGCTGTAAGCGGCGTTGAAAAGCTTAAAACCAAAGCCAAAGTCAATTATACGTTGCGCAAAGATGACAGCGCGCACCAGATAGACGCAGATACTGTCTTGGTGGCAACGGGGCGAAAGCCGTTTACGGATGGGTTGGGCTTGGCCGATCTTGGCATAGAGATCAGCGAGCGCGGTCAGATCAAAACCGATTCACATTGGCAAACCAATATTTCCGGCATCTATGCAATTGGCGATGCGATTGATGGGCCAATGCTGGCGCACAAAGCCGAGGATGAGGGTATGGCCGCGGCCGAAGTGATCGCAGGCAAGCATGGGCATGTGAATTATGATGTGATCCCAGGCGTGATCTATACGCATCCGGAAGTTGCCAATGTGGGCCAAACCGAGGCACAGCTGAAAGAGCAGGGCCGCGCTTATAAAGTTGGAAAATTCAACTTTATGGGCAATGGCCGGGCCAAGGCGAATTTTGCTGGAGATGGCTTTGTCAAACTATTGGCCGATGCGCAAACCGATCGCATCTTGGGCGCGCATATAATAGGGCCCTCGGCCGGAGATTTGATTCATGAAATCTGCGTTGCAATGGAATTTGGCGCGTCCGCCGAAGATTTGGCGTTAACCTGCCACGCCCATCCCACGTATTCAGAAGCGGTACGCGAGGCCGCTTTGGCTTGCGGCGATGGCGCCATTCACGCCTAAAGCCAGTTTTTCGCGTCAGCCTGAGTCTGCCGAACCTCTGCCAACGATCCGTTGGCCAAATAAACACACATGGCAAAAGAAAAAGGTGATCTAACTTTTAAGATCACCTTTTTTAATTGAGATGCTGTAACGCCGTCGCTGAACGCATCCGCGCAGACCAGGATCCGATACCCCCCACCCATAGCGCCCATAGCGCGGACATTCTATCCGCTTGGCGCTGTTAGGTTGGTTCGGGTGCCATATCTCCATCTGCTGAAGGCTTGGCTTTCGGCTTGGTTTTGGGAATAGCGGTGATGGAGGCTGGTTTTTCGCCCCCTGCCGCACTGCCCGCATCGTCATCGGCTTCCGGGGGATCGCCGCGCATCACGTTTTTGATTTGGTCGCCCGTCAATGTTTCATATTCAAGCAGACCCTGCGCCAAGCGTTCCCACTCATCCTTGCGCTCAATCAAGATTGCATGGGCTTGCTCATACGCGGTTGCGATAAACTGCTTCACTTCATCTTCGATCATCTCTTTGGTATTGGCCGAAACGGACAGACCCGCCGTATTGCCCGAATACCCTTCATGCGCTTCAGAATAATCGATATTGCCAACCTTATCAGACATGCCCCAGCGCAGCACCATGGCCCGCGCCAGACCCGAGGCTTGCTGAATATCACCCGCTGGCCCGTTTGACACATTCTCGGGGCCATATTTGATAATCTCAGCGGCTTTGCCGGCCATCGTCATTGCCATTTTTTCTTCGCATTCAGATTTATGCCAGTTCAACCGATCAATCTCTGGCAAGGATACAACCATCCCCAATGCTCCACCGCGTGGAATAATGGTTGCCTTATAAACAGGATCGCATTGCGGCAGGGCCATTCCCACAACCGCATGGCCAGCTTCATGATAAGCCGTTTTTTCCTTTTGATCGGCGGTCAGAACCATGCTGCGCCGCTCGGCCCCCATCATCACTTTATCTTTGGCATTTTCGAAATCTACCATCGCGACTGTGGATCGGCCAATCCGCGCGGCCATCAAAGCAGCTTCATTGACCAGATTGGCCAAATCAGCCCCTGAAAACCCGGGCGTACCGCGGGCGATTAACCTAAGATCTACATCCGGACCAAGGGGAGTTTTGCGCGCATGTACGTTTAAAATTTTCTCACGTCCCTTGATGTCAGGGTTTGGAACCGTCACTTGGCGATCAAATCGGCCCGGGCGCAGCAACGCAGGATCAAGCACATCGCGCCGGTTGGTCGCCGCCAGAATGATCACACCATCATTGGCTTCAAACCCATCCATTTCAACCAATAATTGGTTCAACGTTTGCTCGCGCTCATCATTGCCGCCGCCATACCCCGCGCCGCGGTTTCGCCCAACAGCGTCAATTTCATCGATAAACACGATGCAAGGCGCATTTTTCTTGGCTTGCTCAAACATATCGCGCACACGGCTTGCCCCGACGCCAACGAACATTTCCACAAAATCAGATCCCGAGATCGTAAAGAACGGCACGCCCGCTTCACCCGCAATAGCGCGTGCTAACAAGGTTTTACCCGTACCCGGAGGGCCCACGAGCAAAGCGCCTTTCGGGATCTTACCTCCCAAGCGGCTAAACTTTTGCGGGTTTCTTAGAAATTCAACAATTTCTTCCAGCTCTTCTTTGGCTTCATCGATACCGGCCACATCGTCAAACGTGATGCGGCCCTGCTTCTCTGTCAGCATTTTGGCACGCGATTTCCCAAACCCCATTGCGCCGCCTTTGCCACCGCCTTGCATGCGGTTCATGAAGAAAATCCAAACCCCAATAAGCAGCAAAAACGGAAACAGTGTCACCAAAAACGATTGCAGCCCGGATTGCTGCTGCTGCTCGGCGCGGATCGCGACTTTATTCGCGATCAATAAATCCGTAACATTCGCATCATCTGGCCGGATCGTGATATATTCAGAGTTATCAGAACCGATGAAACGCACTTTTTCGCCATCCAGCGTGGCGGCAGTGACATTGCCGCTTTCCACCGATTGGACAAAATCGGAATAGCTCATCTCGCGGCTTTGCATCGCGCCACTGCCAGAGTTAAAGACGTTGAATAAAACAACGATCAACAGAAACAAAACGACCCAGAAGGCTATGTTGCGGTTATTGCCCAAGGAACTTCTCCAAAAAAAATTACCCCCGTGTGTAACACGGCGCTGTATTGAGTTAAATAGCCATCAAACGCGCAGGTTCAATAGGGCCGAAGCGATTCAATGAAATCTCTAGGCCATATTTGGGCCTGCAGGCCAGAATGCGGGCGCAAAGCGGGTGCGCATAAAAATCCTGTTTGATCAAAAATAGCGGGCTGCGCCACCAACGCTTTAAACGGCAGGTCAATATCAAGATGCGGGCGTAGTTTCGCAGCCTCAGTAGGTCCAAGAGCTGCCACCCAAAGCTTGGCAGATGGCGAGGCCTGCGACATTGTGAGGCGCCAACGCTTATCCCATAATGTCTTGGGCCGCAGCGCCACCGGCTTGGGCGCAATCGCCTGCGCTTCCCGCGTGATGTAAAGACAGTTTTTCCACAAAAACATCATACACCCATGAAGCGTCTGAGCTTTGCCCAAAAGCAGCAAGTCCAATGCCTGATCAAGCGCCGCCTGCCGCGGCGGATATGGGTTCGCAGACACCCAGCACAAAGCTTTTGAAAACAGACGCTTTTGCAACAAAGACGGCAGGCCGCAAAAGGCAGATAAGCGCAATCGCAGATCCCCGCTATATTCTTCGGTTAACATCTCTGCCACCTGATGAACTTGCGCGTCAAATTGCATTTTTGATTTCGCCATTTTGGCGGCGATATTGGATAAATCTTGGGCGGTGATGCCCTGGCGCGCCAATTCAGGAAGATGCTGGCGCATTCGCACGCGTTCGTATTTTCTGTCAGAGTTTGACGGATCCTCAACCCAATCCACAGCTTGATCGTTTAAAAATGCGCGCAACTTAACGCCCGAGCTTTTCAATAAAGGCCGCAAAAGCCAAAAATCACCCTGCTCGGAAAAAACCCGCCGCTTTTGTGGTATTCCGGCCAAACCATCAACACCCGCTGGGCGGCGCAAACGCATCAAGACGGTTTCAGCCTGATCCTCAAGCGTGTGCGCCATGAGCACGACATCGGCGCCATCGCGCATTTCATCGATCAAACGATAGCGCGCCAACCTGGCTTTTTTCTGCAAATTCCCCCCGTCTACGCGCTCATTCCATCGCCCAGTCCGATGCGACACGCCCAGTTTTTCAGCTTGCCGCGCCACGAAAATTGCCTCATCCGCGCTGCCCGCACGCAAATCATGATCGATGGTGATCACGCTGCAACGCACGCCTTGGCTGTGACACCACTCCGCCGCAAGCACCATCAGCGCCATACTATCGCCCCCTCCAGAAACAGCGAGCGCAATATGGCTAGGTTTGTGGGATCCTAATAATGTAACTAGCGCAGATGAAAATTCACTTTTCAACGCGCTGCTATCGCTCAAAAGCACTGCAACCTTTGCATTTCACTTTGCGCAGCTGCCGCGTAGGAGGTACCCGGAAACAACAGCTCAACTTGCGATAACATTTGACATCCAGTCTCCATCTGCCCCAAGCTGATCAAAGAATTAGACAGCCTTTGCAGCGCATCTGGAGATTTGAGCGTGTTGTAACTTTCTAAATAAGCACGCGCGCTGGCTTTATAATCTTCTACCGCTTCAAAGGCCTTGCCGCGCAGCAAATGGGCCTCTGCGATCAACGGGCTATCGGGATAGGTCTGGCTGAAACGGTTGAGCATTTCGGCAGCTTCAATATAGTTTTCCGCGTCAAATGCGCTTTGTGCAAGATCAAAATCTGCCTCTTCTCCGACAGCCAATTCAGGGGAGGCTTCGATAGGCACGGTTTGTTCCTGAAGCTCTGCATCACCGCCCAAGGTGGTGGTGTCGGCCAAGTTTGAAATATCGCCGCCTTCAAGTTCAATCAGGCGAAACTCAAGATCACCGATCCTATTGGTTCCGTCTTCAACCACACGCTTCAGCCGATAATCTAACTGTTCCGTTGCCCCGGTCAATCGCTGCAATTCCAATTCTATCGCATTCACCCGCTCTAAAACACTATCGTCCGACTGCAAACCGCTGGGCAGTTGCGTGGTCGATAATTCGCGCTTTAACTTTTGGATCTCAATATAAAGCACGCCAAGATCTTGGCGGATATCCGCCAAAGACTGGTCTTTTTCTTGGGCAAATACCGCCCCAGAGCACAGTAAAAAGGCCCATAACACAACACGAAGCAAGGGCCCAGCCATCGGTTTATGACCCCAGATTATCTAACAAGGTGACCGCGCGCCGGTTTACAGAATAGCAGCTTTCTCTGCTGCAAAGCTCAATCGGGCGCTCTTTGCCAAAACTCACCGTCTGAATGCGCGATCCAGCTACGCCGCGCGCCGAAAGATATTCACGCACAGCATTGGCGCGGCGCGCACCCAGTGCAAGGTTATACGCGCGAGTGCCTTGCTCGTCTGCATGCCCCTCAACCAGAATAGAGTAATCACCATTTTCCAACAGCCAATCCGCCTGCCCATCCAAAACAACGCGCCCTGCCTCGGTCAAACTTGATTGATCAATCTCAAAAACCACCCGATCCCCAATTGCAGATTGGAAATAGGCAGGCGAAGTTGGATCCCCAATCGCGCCAGCAGGATCCGTGCCAAAGCTTGATCCGCTGCCAAACCCTCCTGTTCCGGTTTCAGAACAGGCGGCGAGGAAAAGAATTCCCGTTAAAATAAACCAACGTGCGCATCGTCTCATCACATTTGCCCCTCGCTTTTTTATGTGCCTAGCATATCCGGAAAACATTTAAAATCATTGATCAACGATATGTCACAACGGTTTTGGTATTTCACCCACCCAAGGGAGACCACGCAGGATCAGACGCGCCATCCGGCGTACGAACAGGCTTTAGATTTCGCCCCGAAACATCCACAGAGTAAAGGCTGGAAGCCCCATTTGCACCTTGGGTTTCACGGGCGAACATGATCACCCGGCCATTTGGCGACCAACTCGGCCCTTCATCCAAAAACGACGCGGTTAACAAGCGTTCTTGTGATCCATCAACGCGCATAACCCCGATGTGAAAGCGCCCCTTACTTTGCTTTGTAAAGGCAATCATATCACCCCTTGGCGACCATACTGGCGTTCCATACCGGCCATTTCCAAAGCTGACACGCTTGGCGCTGCCGCCGCGCGCAGGCATTACATAAAGCTGCGGATCCCCCGAGCGATCGCTTTCAAACACGACCTGCGTGCCATCTGGTGAGAAGCTGGGCGCGGTTTCAATCGCGGGCGAGTTGGTGAGACGTCGTTGCTTTCCCGAGGACAGGCTCATGATATAAATATCTGTATTTCCGCCCTTTTCTAACGAATATACGACCGAGTTGCCATCGGGAGAAAAGCGCGGCGCAAAGCTCATTGTACCATTTGAGTTTTGCAAAACGCGGCGGCGCGCCGAGCCAACATCCATCAGGTAAATACGCGGAAACCCGCTTTCATAGCTGGTATATAAAAGCTTATCTCCGCTGGGGGAGAAGCGCGGCGCAAGCACCAGCGCAGAGCTATCCGTCAAATACTGCACATTTTCGCCATCATAATCCATTACGGCCAAACGTTTCTTACGTGACCCCTTGCGCCCAGTTTCAGACACAAACACCACGCGGCTGTCAAAATAGCCGGTTTCACCCGTGATCCGGCTATATACAACATCCGCCACTTTATGCGCGATCCGGCGCCAGCCATCGGCGCGCCCCGTAAATTGCAGCCCCTGCCCCATTTCCTGGCCAGCAAACACATCATAAACGCGAAATTTGACCGTTATTTGACCACCGGCTTCCGCCGTTACCGCGCCCGCAATCAACGCTTGCGCATTGATCGCCGCCCAATCGGAGAATTGCACCGGGGACGAAAAACTGGTTATTTTTGAAATATGCGCGCGGCTTGGGATAGCGCGAAACAACCCGCTGCTGGTAAGGTCCTGCACCACCAACTCGGCCAACTGGCTGGCATAGTCCGCCCCACCTGCATTCTCAGCGATAAAGGCGGGCGCCGCGAAGGCCAAAGGCTCAACAACCCCTTCGGTTATTTCCAAACGCAACGGCGCCGCAGCGCCAAGCGTTGCAAAAAAGGCAAGCTGAATGAGCAAAACCAACCGAAATAGGAGCGTGCCTTTGCCAAAATAGCGCATCATCTTCATCTCATTTTCTCGGGGTTAAACGTCATTTCGATCTCCCGCCAGTGTTCATATTTCTCTGTTGGTAAATTGTAGCCGCCTTTCTGGCAACGTAAAACCGCTCTGCGCGCCGCTTGAAAGGCTGTTTTTGCCGCCGAGTCAGCGCCGCCTTGGCTTGAGATCAGACGCAAGCTGCCCGGTTTCACCTTGCCCTCTGGTGTCATTTGCATGCCCAAAACAACCGTGACATTGGCTGCAGGGCTTCCAATATCAACAACCCAACATTTTTGCACGGCCACGCGCAATGTATCTTCTTCAGTTTGGGTCAAAGGCGGCCCTGTAGGCGCGGTTTCGCCAATTGCATCAGCCAGCGCAGCGGCCACGGCTGCCTCTGTCTCGGCCCTGCGCGTTGGCTCTGGCGTGGGATCGACGTCGGGCTTTGGCTCGGGCAGCGGCGCTGGCTCGGGCAGCGGTTCTGGTTCTGGAGCGGGCACCTCAGGCTGAGGCGGCGCGGCAGGCCGCTTCGGCGGTCGAGCAGATTGCTGGGGCGCAAAAGATGGCATTTCTTCTGCTTCTGTTACAATTTCCCGACTGGCGGCCTCTGGCGCGCTGGCCTCTTCTTTAGGCGGCGCAACCGGCGCGCTCAAATCATCTGGAATTGCCGCTTCCTGCCGCAGATCATCGAGGTTTACCTCTGGTGGCGGTGGAGCCACCTCTTCCAGCGCCACGCGCTGCGCAGGGCGCAGAACAGGGCGGTCGCTCATCTGGCTGGCCTGCGGCATATCCTCCGAAACAAGGGGGGCAAATTGCGGGCTAGTATCCAGAATATCAGGCGTGGGCATTTTCAAAGCTTCAGGCGTTTTCGGCGCTGTTGCGGGAAGCTCGGGGCTTTCGTTTTGCATGGGCGCACGCATCGTTTCCACGGCTTGCTCAGGATCAGGCGCAGCAGGGCTGTCTTCTGCCTGCGCCGCAAGCGGATCCAAATCATCCAGAACTTGCGCGGCTGTCGGCGCCGTATCCGACAACACTAAATCTGCAAATTCTTGCGGCGTGATCAAGGCCACATTCGACACTTCAAAAGGCACTGACTGAGGTTTGAAAATACCCCCAAGCAGCACCCAGCTGAGCACTCCAATATGCAGCGTGGCAGAGAGATAATTACCAATATGCATCGTCGGCGGCTCAGCCGTCCGGGTCGGCCAAGGCTGGCCCCCCGACATCGGTAACCAAACCAATATTTGAGAAGCCACCCGCGTTTAGCGCACCCATAACCTGCACCACCGCTTCATAAGAAATCGCACCATCTGCGCGTAAATACACCCGATCACTGCTCCGCTCCGAGGCAATCGCCCGCAATTTTGGGATCAAGGCCTCCACCGCTGTGGGGGTTTCTTGGATCAGAATTTCACCCGATGCGGTTAAGGTCACAGTGAGGGGTTCTTCTTTCTCACTGGGCAGCGCATTGGCGGCTGTTTTGGGCAGCTCAACGGGTACGCCCACGGTCAGCATCGGCGCCGCTACCATAAAAATAATCAGTAAAACCAGCATAACATCCACAAAAGGCGTGACGTTAATTTCGGCCATCGGCACCCGACGGCGACGGTTGCCCCGCCGACGCTGAGAGGTTTTTTGGCCGATGCTTGCCCCCATCTTTAGCTGTCCAACTGGCGGCTAAGGATGGTCGAAAACTCATCCGCAAAGCTTTCATAGCCAGAGATAATCCGCTCGCTATCAGCGCTTAATTTATTATAAAAAATAACTGCCGGAATCGCGGCCAAAAGGCCAAGGCCCGTGGCCAGAAGCGCTTCGGCAATGCCGGGTGCAACAACCGCCAGATTGGTGTTTTGTTGCTCGGCTATTTCGATAAAAGCGTTCATTATGCCCCAGACTGTGCCGAAAAGCCCAATGAAAGGCGCCGTTGATCCAACCGTCGCCAAAATCGCCAAGCCCGCTTGTAAACTATCGGCTTCTTTGCCAACGGCCACATCCATAGACCGGTCAATCCGCGCTTGCGCGCCAGCAATCAGCGCCCCATCAGAGCGATGCGAGCGTTGCCATTCCATCATCCCAGCCGCGAATATCTTTTGCGAGCGGCCTTTTGGTTCAGGCCCCAGCTTTTCAAAAAGCCCGTCCAAAGGCTCGCCTGACCAAAACGCACGATCAAAGCGTTTGGCTTCGCCGCGCGCCAAACGGAAAACCCAAAGCCGTTGAAAAATCACCGACCAAGACCAAAACGAGGCCGCGATTAACATTAAAATAACTGCTTTTACGGTGAACGTTGCCCGCGCAAACAGGGCCCAAAATGAGAAATCAATCTCTTGCGCCAGTGCCAGCGTTTCTGCTTCCATGTTCCTGCTCTTCAAAAATTGGTCGATTTACGACTTATTATCATGGCTTTTAACCTATTGCCGCTTCAAAACCAAGCCGTAACAACAGCGTTTACAAATCTGTGACCTTCACAAATGAATTGAGGCGAAATTCCGCCGGCAAGCGCGTAGGCTTGCCCGCCGCATTCAGCGCAACCAAAATCACCTGCGCTTGAAATAACAGATCCAAATCGCGATACACGTTTTGTTGCAGATATAACCGCGCCGATGTCAGCTTGGTCATTTCTGTTGTGATTTGAAGCGGCTCATCGAAATGCGCCGGTTGCAGATAATCAGCCGTAATTTTGCGCACCGCAAACACCAATCCCTGCGCGGTTCTCAACCTGTTTTGATCAATCCCCAAGCTGCGCACCCAATCGCTGCGCGCGCGTTCAATATATTTCAGGTAATTCGCGTAATAAACGATCCCTGCCATATCCGTATCTTCATAATACACTCTTAGCGAAAACTGATGCATAAGCGCCCCCTTATTGAACCGACATTTGTGACAGCCGCGCGAACACGCGCAGCGCATGCGATTTATCTTCAGCCAGTTCGGGTAAAGTTGGATCATAAGAGGCACGGATCAGATTGCCAATTTCAGGCCGCAGCACCGCCCGGCCATCGGGCAAAATGGCCAGCGGTGATTGGCTCAGAAACGCGTGATCTGACCAAAGCAGAAGAGATTGCACAACCTGCGTCAGACACAGCGTTTCAGCGGGCAATTCGCTGAGAACGGCATCCATACGCAAAAACACGAAACAGGCTTTGATCCCACCGCTCTTTTCAAACCGAAACAACCGGTATTGATTGGCCTCTGCAGCAGCCAGTTGCGCCACCATTGATGACAAATTTGGCACCAATTTATCAAGATTTGGCACCTCCAAAAGCTCTTCCCAGTCTGAAAAGAAGAAAAACATCAAATTGGAACCCAGCTCAGGGTCGGTTTCGCTGACCTCTATCCCTGCCAGCGCCGCGACCGCCTGCACAGCGCCTTTCACCACCGGCAAAGTTGCATCATCAACGCCAAAAACGATTGGCGCCATCGGGCGTGCCCAGCGGGCGAATTTATACCCGCCCTCGCTGCGGGTAAAATAGGCCTCTACCTCCTCCGCGTTCATCCTGCATCCTTTCTGTCGCCTTCTGCCCCTTTTGCGATAACAAGCTTTGCGCCGATAGCAAAGTCTTCTGATCTGGTGATATCGGCCTCAAACGCCAGCGCAGAGGGCTAAATCAAAAGATCACCTTGTGATTTTGGCGGGGTTAAACCCAAATGCGCCCAGCCACTCTGTGCCAACATTCTGCCCCGCGGCGTGCGCTGAACAAGACCACGCTGCATCAAATAAGGCTCGATCACCTCCTCCAAAGCATCGCGGCTTTCCGAAAGCGCCGCGCTCAGGGTTTCTATGCCCACCGGCCCGCCCGCATAATGTTCGGCCATCAGCATCAAGTAGCGCCGATCCGCGCCATCAAGGCCCATATTATCCACGCCAAGGCGATGCAGCGCATGATCGGCAAGGTCGCGCGTGACGGTGCCATCCCCCTCAACCAAGGCGAAATCAACAACCCGGCGCAACAACCGCCCCGCAATCCGCGGCGTTCCGCGGGCCCGGCGCGCAATTTCACGCGCTCCGGCCTCATCTGCAGGGGCGCCCAATTTGCGCGCGTTACGGCTGACAATCAGAAATAATTCATCCTCGCTGTAGAACTCAAGCCGGGTCGGAATGCCAAAACGGTCCCGCAACGGCGTTGTCAGCAATCCCAGCCGTGTGGTCGCCCCGACCAGGGTAAAGGGCTGTAATTCAATCCGAACGGTGCGCGCGGCGGGGCCCTCTCCGATCACCAAATCCAGTTCAAAATCCTCTAAGGCCGGATAAAGAACTTCCTCAACAACCGGATTTAGGCGGTGGATTTCATCAATAAACAGAACATCGCGGGCTTCAAGATTCGTAAGAATGGCTGCCAAATCACCAGGTTTTGCCAAAACAGGGCCCGAGGTCATGCGAAAATTTACCCCCAACTCGCGGCTCATAATTTGGGCGAGCGTGGTCTTTCCCAACCCGGGCGGGCCATAAAACAGCGTGTGATCCATGGCTTCGCCGCGTTGGCGCGCCGATTGGATAAAGACTTTTAGGTTCGAACGGGCTTCAGCTTGCCCGATAAACTCATCCAATCCCTGCGGACGCAACGCCCGGTCATTATCCTCTGGTTGCGCGTCGGGGGTTAAAATAGGGTCGCGATCTTCCATGCCCTATCCTTTCGGCGCCAAAAGCTGCAAAGCGGCTCGTATGATTGCAGCGCTATCCCCCTCGGGCAGCGTTCCCAACGCCTGCATAACCGCGCTGGCCGCGTCACCGGGCGCGTATCCCAGATTTGTCAATGCAGACAGCGCATCTGCCTGAACGCTGGGATCTGGTTGCTTTGCTTGCCCGGCAGAAGCTGGCGCCGTTACACTTGCCTCAATCACCTCTGCCTCATCGGTCAGCGGGGGCGAAACAGATGCAGGCGCGCTGTTTTGCGCAGCCATCGCCATAACGCTGGGCGCTTTATCTTTTAGTTCAATCACCACGCGTTGCGCCGTTTTTGGCCCGATCCCTTTAGCGGCTTTCACTGCATTCCAATCGCCTAAAGCAATGGCGCGGCTGACACCATCCGCGCCCAATGCCCCCAAAATGGCCAGCGACGCCTTGGCGCCAACCCCCTGAACCGACATTAGCAACCGGTGCCATTCTTTTTCGACTAGACTGGAAAAACCAAACAGCTGTAACAGATCTTCGCGCACCAGCAGATCTGTATAAAGGGCAACCGCCTCACCCGGCCCAGGCAAGCTCATCATCGTTCGCTCAGAGCAATACACCAAATATCCGATACCTTTGACATCCAGCAAAATATGATCCTCAGCACGATAATCTATGCGACCTGATAATTTACCGATCATACCGCCACCTTGGCCAAAGCCTGTTCAAGTTTTCCCGATGCGCGGGCGTGATGTGCATGGCACAGCGCGATCGCCAAGGCATCCGCAGCATCCGCATTCTTGATCTGCACACCTGGCAGCTGCAACCGCACCATGTGATCAATCTGCGCCTTATCTGCATGGCCAACGCCCACGACCGTTTTTTTCACTTTATTGGGGGCATATTCCGCCACGCTTAGGCCCGCTTGCGCTGGAACCAGCAGAGCGACTGCGCGCGCTTGACCCAATTTTAGCGTTGCAACCGCATCTTTATTAACAAAAGTCTGCTCAACAGCGGCAGTGCTCGGCTCCCACGCCAGCATCACCGCCTGCAGCTGCTCGTAGAGCGAAAGCAACCTTAGCGCCAAATCATCGCCTTTTGAGTGACATACCCCATTGGCCACATGCGAAATCTTGCTGCCGGCCACGTCGATGATGCCCCAGCCCATATTGCGCAACCCCGGATCGACTCCTAAAACCCGCATCTTAACTGCCCTGTTATTATTCAATAAGCGTTAGCACGAAACGTGAACATATGCCAATCGGAAAGTGACAGATCCTTCAAAACAACAAAAAAAAGGCACCCGTCAAAACTTACATATTGCGCGAACAACCACCG
>Ga0102815_10000821_pt1 | contig 19998 bp, 14 predicted proteins | sample ColrivemetaGS759_FD_79113 | JGI IMG/M metagenome (GOLD analysis project Ga0102815, IMG submission 79113) | Estuarine microbial communities from the Columbia River estuary - Ebb tide ETM metaG S.759 | ecosystem: Environmental > Aquatic > Marine > Intertidal zone > Estuary | place: USA: Columbia...
AGCGGCTGCAAACGACAGGCTTGCAGGTAGATCGACAGGTCGATGCCAGCGGCTGTGTCGTCGTTCCCGGGCTGGTCAATTGCCATCATCATCTCTACCAGACCCTGACGCGCAGCATCGGCACGGGCGAGGGCAAGTCGCTATTCGACTGGCTTACCGCGCTATACCCAATCTGGGGGCAGATGGATGCCGAAGCGGTTTATGTGAGCGCACGTCTGGGGCTGGTCGAGTTTCTGTTGTCAGGAGCTACCACCGTTGCTGATCATCTTTATCTGTTCCCGAACGGTGCCCGCCTTGATGATGAAATTCGTGCTGCGCGCGAGCTTGGCGTGCGCTTTCATCCAACCCGCGGCAGCATGAGCCTGGGGCGGAGCAAGGGTGGTTTGCCACCGGATAGTGTTTGCGAAGATGAAGACGCCATTCTCGCCGACTGCGAGCGTGTCATCGCCAAGTTTCACGATCCCGAACCGCTGTCGATGCTGCGGATCGGGCTGGCACCCTGTTCACCCTTCAGCGTCACAGCGGACCTGATGCGTAAAACCGCTGCACTCGCGCGCCGTCACGAGGGTGTCAGGCTGCATACCCATCTCGCCGAAACCATCGATGAGAATCGCTTTTGTGAAGAGCTCTTCGGTATGCGCCCGCTGCTTTATCTGCAAAGCCTCGGCTGGACCGGCGATGATGTCTGGTTCGCCCACATGGTACATCCGGATGGTGATGAAATCGGCCTGCTGGCCGAGACTCGCAGCGCGGTATGTCATTGTCCGAGCAGTAACATGATTCTTGCATCGGGTATTGCGCCGGTGCGCGAGATGTGCGATCGCGGCGTGCGCGTCGGTCTTGGCGTCGATGGCTCGGCCAGCAACGATGCCAACCAGTTGCTTGGTGAGGCACGTCAGGCGATGTTGCTGCAGCGCGTCGGCTGGCCTGGATTTGAATCTCGCGCGGATAGATTTTCCGCGCGCGAGGCGCTGGAGTTGGCAACCCGCGGTGGAGCGGCAGTGCTGGGACGCAATGACATCGGCAGCCTCGAGCCGGGTAAGGCGGCCGATCTGGTGGCTTATCGCGTCGATGGCATTCAACATGCCGGGGCCGGCGGTGATCCTGTGGCCGGACTGTTGACCTGCGCGCCGGCGAACGCCTGGTTTTCGATCATCGATGGGCGCATGGTCATCGAGCAGGGCGAAATAATCGGAGTGGACTTAAAAGCACTTGTTAAACAACATAATGAACAGGCCGAGCGCCTTTTGCGCAAAGCTGCTGTTCAGGGTAACTGAAATGACTGACACAACCCCCGAATTTACCAAACAGTGGATCAACCTCGCACAACCGCGTCTGGGCGCCGAGATTGTATCCTGCAGCGATGATTTTTTCGCTGAATGCAGCCGAATGCTCAATCCGGAGCCGCCGCAGTTCATTGTCGGCAAGTTTGATGATAATGGTAAATGGATGGACGGCTGGGAAACCCGCCGCCGTCGTAATGGTGGTTATGATAATGCCATCGTCAAGCTGGGCCTGGCCGGGGAAATCAAAGGTGTCGATATTGATACCACTCATTTCACCGGCAACTATGCCCCGGCTGCTTCGCTCGAAGCCTGTTACAGCACCGAGGCGCCTGATGACGATAGCAACTGGCAAACGCTGATCTCATCGACCAGTCTGCAGGGTAATAGCCATCATTACTTTGCTATCGATAACACGGCCTGTTTCACTCACATTCGCTTGAATCTTTATCCCGATGGCGGGGTGGCGCGACTGCGAGTACACGGACGGGTGATGAGTGATGCTGCCACGCTTGATAAAGACGCGCTGCATAATCTCGCCGCGGTCGAGCTTGGCGCGCGAGCCGTTGCCTGTAACGATGCGCATTTCGGTGCGGTCGAAAATCTGTTGAATCCGGGCAAAGGTATCAACATGGGCGATGGCTGGGAAACACGGCGACGACGTGAACCGGGCTACGACTGGTGCATCATCGAACTGGGTCATGCGGGGCGGATCAAGGGTGTTGTGCTGGATACCGCTTTCTTCAAGGGGAATTACCCGGATCGTTGTTCGATCCAGGCGGCGAGGGTCGGTGCCGGCACCACAGCATCGATCATTACGCAAAGCCAGTTCTGGGACGAGTTACTGGCGCCACAGAAACTGCAGATGGATCGTGAACACGAATTTGCAGGTGAGCTGCAGGATGTCGGTTCGGTCACGCACCTGCGCATCAACATATTCCCGGACGGGGGTCTGAGCCGCGTGCGCATCCTGGGCAAGATCGATGCCTGAAGCAATGACTATACAGCCACTCACGCGCGCGGCTTTCGCGCCTTTCGGTGATGTCGTCGAATTCGAAGGTCACGACTCATTCCCGATCAACAACGGCATGGCGGACCGCTATCACGATCTCGCTGCGGTAGAGCTCGGTGGTGAGAAATCACGCGCGATTATCAGCCTGGTGGCCAGCCACCAGTTCGATATGCCGCGCCGGGTCGACCATCTGGAATACCATCCCTTCGGCAGCCAGGCTTTCCTGCCACTTGATTCGAGCCGCTTCATCGTCGTCGTCAGTCCTGCCGCCGCTGACCCCGATCTCGGTCAACTGCGAGCATTCGTCACCAACGGCAAACAGGGCATCAATTATCACCTGGGTACCTGGCACCACGTTTTGTTGACGCCTTACGCACCCATGCGTTTCATCTGTGTTGATCGCGCCGGGCCCGGCCACAACTGCGTTGATCACCACATTCCCGAGGCTGAGCAACCGCTGCTGCAACTGTCCTGATACAGGCTTCGTATCCTTAGAGTTTTGTAACGGGCTTTCGCATTCATAGCGTATCGGCCAGGTGCCGCGGTGAAGACTGTGTCCCTGACGGACACGATATGCCAGAATCACGGTTGGACCAGGGTGGGGGATTGTAGTGGACAAGATTTATATAACTGCGCAGGAGTTGCTGGAAGATTCATTCCGCCTGGCGCACAAGATATTCGACGACGGGTTTCATCCGCAGTTCATCATCGGTATCTGGCGTGGCGGCACGCCGGTAGGCATCGCGGTGCAGGAGTACTTCGAGTACCGCAAGCTCGCGACCGACCACATCTCGGTGCGCACCTCTTCTTATTACGGCATCAATCAGCAGTCTAAGAAAATCCGCGTTCACGGCCTGCACTACCTGATTGAAAACGCCAATGCGGACGACAAACTGCTGATCGTCGACGACGTGTTCGATTCGGGACGCAGCGTGGACGCGTTGATCAAGGCCATCCGCAAACAGTCACGACTGAACGCGCCGACCGAAATGCGGGTTGCCTGCCCCTGGTACAAGCCGTCCAAGAACAGCGTCGACTTTGAACCGGATTACTACCTGCACGAAAGTGAGGACTGGCTGGTGTTTCCGCATGAACTGGACGGACTCGAATTGTCCGAAATTGGCGAGGGTAAGAAAGACCTGGCCAATATCCTGCACCTGTTCGAGTAACTGCTAACCAGGCCTTTGCTAAAATGCGTCGCCCGGGATGCGCACCCAACCTTCCATCAATACGCGTGCGCTGCGGCTCATAACGACTTTCTCGACAGCCCATTCGCCATCGCGTTGGCTAGCCTCGGCGCCGACCCTTAGTGTCCCCGAAGGATGACCAAAGCGCACGGCGTTGCGTTCACCGCCGCCGGCGGCGAGGTTCACCAGGGTGCCCGGAATGACGGCGGCGGTGGCAATTGCAACCGCCGCGGTACCCATCATGGCGTGATGCAGTTTGCCCATCGACATCGCGCGCACGTTGAGATCGATATCCGCCGCGTTGATTGCTTTGCCGCTGGATGAGATGTAATCGACAGGGGGGGCGACGATGGCGACCTTGGGCGTGTGCTGACGTTCGGCGGCCTGATCAAGATGGTCGATCAGTCCCATGCGCAGTGCGCCGTGGGCGCGGATCTGCTCGAAGCGCTCAAGCGCAGCGGCATTGCCGTTGATCGCTTCCTGTAGCTCGCAGCCGCTGTAACCGAGGTCGGCTGCATTTATAAATATCGTCGGAATGCCGGCGTTGATCAGGGTTGCCGGCAGGCTGCCCGCTGCTGCCACGTCTTGTGGGAGTTCGAGCGTGTCTATCATTGCCCCGGTCGGGAACATCGCGCCCACGGCATCGGCCGGGTCGAGGAATTCGATACTTACTTCCGCCGCGGGGAAGGTCACGCCGTCGAGCTCGAAGTCGCCGGTTTCCTGCACCTCGCCGTCGGTTATCGGCACATGGGCAATGATGGTCTTGCTGATATTAGCCTGCCAAATGCGCACCTCGGCGATGCCATTGCGCGGAATTCGATCTGCATCGACGAGACCGCCGGAAATTGCGCACGCGCCGACCGCGGCGGTGAGGTTGCCGCAGTTGCCGCTCCAGTCGACGAACGCCTTGTCGATCGCGACCTGGCCGAACAGGTAGTCGACGTCGTGATCGGTTTGCGTGCTCTTCGACAGGATTACGGTTTTGCTGGTGCTCGAGGTCGCGCCGCCCATGCCGTCGGTCTGCTTGCCATAGGGGTCGGGGCTGCCGATGACGCGTAGCAGCAGGTTGTCGCGCGCTGCACCTGGAACCTGCGCTGCTGCGGGCAGGTCTTCGAGTCTGAAGAATACGCCCTTGCTGGTACCTCCGCGCATATAGGTCGCAGGAATGCGGATCTGGGCTGGTGTGGTGGTCATGCCGCCGCTCCGGCTTCGAGGAAATCCTGGGCGAAGCGTTGCAGCACGCCGCCCGCCTCGTAGACCGACAGTTCGTCGGCGGTGTCGAGACGGCACTTCACCGGAATCTCGACGCGCTCGCCGTCACGGCGCTGCAGGATGACGGTCAATTCGGCGCCAGGGGTACGGGCACCGATGACGTCGAAGGTTTCACTGCCATCGATGTTGTACGTCTTGCGGGTCTCGCCGGGCATGAATTCCAGCGGCAGTACGCCCATGCCGACCAGGTTGGTGCGGTGGATGCGCTCGAAGCCTTCGGCGATGATGGCCTCGACGCCGGCGAGGCGCACGCCTTTGGCGGCCCAGTCGCGCGACGAACCCTGTCCGTAATCAGCTCCAGCAACAATGATCAAAGGTTGCGCGCGCGCCATGTAGGCTTCGATCGCTTCCCACATGCGTGTTACCTCACCTTCCGGCTCGATACGCGCGAGCGAACCCTGCAGGACCTCGCCGTTCTCGGTCACCATCTCGTTCAGTAGTTTGGGGTTGGCGAAGGTGGCGCGTTGCGCGGTCAGGTGATCACCGCGGTGGGTTGCGTAGGAATTGAAGTCTTCCTCGGGCACACCCATTTTGGCGAGGTATTCACCGGCGGCACTGGATGCCATGATGGCGTTCGACGGCGACAGGTGATCGGTGGTGATGTTGTCGCCGAGCACGGCCAGTGGACGCATGCCGGTAAGTGCGCGTTGCCCGGCCAGTGCGCCTTCCCAGTAGGGCGGGCGCCGGATATAGGTCGACTGTGGCTGCCAGTCATACAGCGGACTCGTTCCTGCCTCGACCTGCCGCAGATCGAACATTGGATTGTAGACCTGGTTGAATTGCTCGGGGCGCACGTGTTTGGCAACGATAGCATCGATTTCGGCATCGCTCGGCCAGATATCCTTCAGCGTGACCGGGTTGCCGTCGGCGTCATGGCCAAGGGCGTCCTGTTCGATGTCGAAGCGTATGGTGCCGGCGATCGCGTAGGCCACGACCAACGGTGGGGAAGCGAGGAATGCCTGTTTCGCGTATGGGTGAATGCGTCCGTCGAAGTTGCGGTTGCCGGATAGCACTGCGGTGGAATACAAATCGCGTTCGATAATTTCCTGCTGAATTTTGGGGTCCAGAGCACCACTCATGCCGTTGCAGGTGGTGCAGGCGTAGGCCACGATACCGAAGCCCAGTTGCTCCAGCTCGGCCAGCAGGCCCGCCTCCTCAAGATATAGCTTTGCGACCTTCGAGCCCGGCGCGAACGAGGACTTGACCCAGGGTTTGCGCGTCAGGCCCAACGCATTGGCCTTTTGCGCGATCAGCCCCGCTGCGACAACGTTGCGCGGGTTGCTGGTGTTGGTGCAACTGGTGATCGCGGCAATGATGACTGCGCCGTCGGGCATCTCGCCGGGTGTTTCCTGCCATGCACCGGAAACGCCGCGCGTGGCGAGTTCTGCCGTCGGCAGGCGCCGGTGCGGGTTGGAGGGGCCAGCCAGGTTGCGCTCAACTTTACTCAGATCGAACTCAAGCACGCGTTCGTACTCGGCCTGTTGCAAGTCATCGGCCCACAGACCGGTTGTGCGTGCATAGTTTTCGACCAACGCCACCTGCTCGGCTTCACGTCCGGTCAGTTTCAGATACTCGATGGTTTGCTCATCGATGTAGAACATCGCCGCTGAGGCGCCATACTCCGGTGCCATGTTGGAAATTGATGCGCGGTCGCCGATGGTCAGGCCCGTGGCCCCATTGCCGAAAAATTCGAGGTAGGCCGATACTACGCGTGCCTCGCGCAGAAATTCGGTGAGTGCAAGCACGATATCGGTGGCGGTGATGCCGGGCTGGCGCTGACCGCTCAAGCGAACGCCGACGATGTCAGGCAGACGCATCATCGACGGCCGGCCGAGCATGACGGTTTCGGCTTCGAGTCCGCCGACGCCAATCGCGATCACGCCGAGGCAATCAATGTGCGGCGTGTGACTGTCGGTACCGACACAGGTGTCCGGAAAGGCCACGCCATCGCGTGTCTGAATTACCGGTGACATCTTTTCCAGATTGATCTGGTGCATGATGCCGTTACCAGCCGGAATCACGTCGACGTTATCGAAGGCGCTGCGCGTCCAGTCGATAAAATCGAAGCGGTCTGCGTTGCGGCGGTCCTCGATGATACGGTTTTTGTCGAAGGCGTCCGGGTCAAAACCCGCATGTTCGACGGCTAGTGAATGATCGACGATGAGCTGGGTCGGAACCACCGGGTTGACGCGCGCCGGGTCACCGCCCTGGTCTGCGATTGCGTCACGCAGGCCGGCAAGATCGACCAGCGCGGTCTGGCCGAGAATGTCGTGGCAGACCACGCGTGCCGGGTACCATGGAAAATCCAGGTCGCTGCGGCGTTCGACGATTTGTCGCAGTGCAGCGTCAAGATCGGCCGGCTCGCAGCGGCGCACCAGGTTTTCTGCCAGCACGCGCGAGGTGTAGGGCAGGCGATCATATGCCCCCACTGCAATCGAGTCGATCGCGGCGCGGGTATCGAAATAGTCCAGTTTGCTGCCGGGAAGGGGCTTGCGGTATTGCTCGTTCATGTCTTTACCTGATGTTATCCCGCTTTGGCGGGCCGGCCGATGCGTCCGACCGGCGCAAGCGGGAATTTTTTAACAATGGCTGCCAGAAATATCGCAGTCGGCTAGTGAGCCTTTGAGTGGGCCGGTCATCCCTCTGCTCATACAACCGTCATCCTGCTTACACGGGTATGACGGCTGCTCAGGCGCGTTCATCGATGGGCACGAAGTTGAGGTTCTCGGGCCCGGTGTAGTTGGCGGACGGGCGAATGATCTTGCCGTCCTGGCGTTGTTCGACCACGTGTGCACCCCAGCCGGAAGTACGTGCGATGACGAACAGCGGCGTGAACATGTCGGTCGGTACACCCATCTGGTGGTAGGAGACCGCCGAAAACCAGTCCAGATTGGGGAACATCTTCTTTAACTCCCACATCGTGGTTTCCAGGCGCTCGGCGACATCGTACATCAGCATATCGTTGTTTTCGGCGGACAGGTCCCTGGCAACGCGCTTGATCACTTCGTTGCGCGGGTCGCTGACGGTGTAGACCGGGTGGCCGAAACCGATGACGATTTCCTTGTTGGCGACGCGTTCACGAATATCGACTTCGGCCTCGTCCGCTGAACCGTAGCGCGACTGAATTTTGAAGGCTTCTTCGTTGGCACCGCCGTGCTTGGGTCCGCGCAGGGCGCCGATCGCGGCGGTCATGCAGGAGTACATATCGGAGCCGGTACCGGCTACCACGCGACCGGTAAAGGTCGACGCATTAAACTCGTGTTCGGCATACAGAATCAATGAAATGTGCATTGCCTTGACCCAGGATTCGGGCGCGGGCTTGCCGTGCAGCAGGTGCAGAAAGTGACCGCCGATTGAATCATCGTCGGTCACCAGGTCGATGCGTTTGCCGTGATGGCTGAAGTGATACCAGTAAACCAGTATGGAGCCGAAACAGGCCATCAGGCGATCGATAATATCGCGCGCACCATCGACACTGTGGTCGTCGGCTTCGGGCATCATGCAACCGAGCGCCGAACAGCCGCTGCGCATTACGTCCATCGGGTGGGTGCTGGAGGGTAATTGTTCGAGCACAACCTTCACTTCATGCGGGATATCGCGTAACGCGCGCAGACGAGCCTTGTAGCCATCGAGTTCATCCTGGGTGGGTAATTTTTCATGCACGATGAGGTAGGCGATCTCCTCGAATTCGCACTGTTCGGCGATATCAAGAATGTCGTATCCGCGGTAATGCAGATCGTTGCCGGTCTTGCCAACGGTGCAGATCGCGGTATTGCCGGCTGTCGTTCCCGACAGCGCGACCGACTTTTTCGGTTTGAATGCGGGCGTTTCAGTCATGATGTTTCCTCGTTGAAAAGTTTATCCAGGGTTTGTTCGTAGTCGTGGTAGTCGAGAAAATCGTATAGCTCCATGCGGGTCTGCATGCTGTCGACCACGTTTTGCTGGGTGCCGTCGTCAAGAATGTGGCGGTAGACGTTGAGCGCCGCCAGGCTTGCCGCGCGAAACGCGCTTAACGGGTAAAGGGCAAGTTTGACCCCGACCGAAGCCAGTTGCTCGGTGGTGGACGGGGGGGTGGCAACAAATTCGGATATGTTGGCCAGCACCGGCACCTGAACAGCTTCGACAAACTGGCGATACTGGTCAAGTTCGGTCGTGGCTTCCGGAAAAATCATGTCGGCGCCAGCTTCGACACAGGCCTGCCCACGTTCGATGGCGGCATTCATGCCTTCCACGGCGAGCGCATCGGTACGCGCCATGATGACAAAATTCTCATCGCTGCGTGCATCGACGGCGGCTTTCACGCGATCCACCATCTCCGCACTGGACACAATGGCCTTGTTCGGGCGGTGGCCGCAACGCTTCTGCATGATCTGGTCTTCTATATGAACCCCGGCGACGCCGGCGCGGATCATTTCCCGTATGCAGCGCGCGATGTTGAAGGCCCCGCCCCAGCCGACGTCGACATCTACCAGTAACGGCAGGTGGCTGGCATCGGTGATGCGGCGGGCGTCTTCGAGCACGTCGGCAAGTGTGCTGATGCCAAGATCAGGGATGCCCAACGAACAGGCGGCAACACCGCCGCCGGACAGGTACAGTGCCTGGTGGCCGCTCTTCTGCGCCATGATGGCGTTATAGGCGTTAACCGCGCCAACCACTTGCAATGGGTTATTGGCTGCCACTGCTGCGCGCAGTTTGTTGCCGGGTGTTTGTATTTCAGTCATTTTGATCCTCGAGTATTTTTTTAACGATTTCCCAGGCACCACTGATGTGGCGCCGCATCAATAGCTCGGCGAGCTCTTCGTCACGTTGCGCTATTGCGTTGGCAATCTGGCGATGCTGGTCGAGCGCGGTTTGCGCGCGTGATGGAAACTGGCCCGATTGATGACGGCACATGCGGATCAGTTGATAGAGTTCGCCGTGCAGATTTTGCTGTATCCAGCGATTTTCACTGGCGAGCGCAATGCGATAATGGAAATCGATATCGCCCTCGCTTTGCAAATATGCTTTGCCTGCGGTTTCGTTGATATTGTCGGAATGTTGATCGAGCAGCGTGGATAGCGCCTCGATGTCTGCGTCCGGCATCAGCCGCGCCGCGAGTCGTGCCGCCATGCCTTCCAGCGCTTCACGCGCCGTGTATATGTCCTGCATCATCTTGATGTCGAGTGTCACCACGCGCGAGCCGGCGTGTGGCACGCGTACGATCAGCTTGATCTGTTCGAGCCGGTGAATCGCTTCGCGCAACGGCCCACGGCTGATCCCGTATTTCAGGGCGAGGTCTGATTCAACGATTTTGGTGCCCTGCGCAAGCTGTCCATTGATGATGTCAGACTTGATGCTGTCGAAGCTGCGTCGTGCCAGTGTGGGCACTTCCAGGTTTTTATCGGGAATCGCGGTGATCGGTGTACTGCTCATTAATTGTCAACAATATTGTCATTATTCAACGAAACGAGAATGGAAGATGCATATATTGCTCAACATTGTCAACAATGTCCTTGATAGTCCAGGAAGCTTTTTTTTCGAAAGGGCGTCCCGGGCCAGTGTTTTTGCGGGCGCGAAGAATTAATTTTCAGGATAAGGAAATTCAATAATGGTTATGAGTGTTAGCGGGTTTCTTCAATAATGGGTATATTGTCCGCTCGCTGTTGTCTAACGACGCCAGTCCACCATCGGGCTGGTTCCCGCTAACACTCAAATTAAAATAGTTAGCCGAGCAACCTGGATTAATGAGGATATGCCATGAGTACTGAAACCGTAACCGTTATTGACGACGCCACCGGGAAGGAGATCAAGTTACCGCTGTTATCACCCGTCGCCGGACCCAAGGTTATCGACATTGGCAAGCTTTATAAGGAACTGGGCTACTTCACTTATGACCCCGGCTTCATGTCCACTGCAAGCTGTTCCAGTGCCATCACCTTTCTCGATGGCGATAAGGGCGTGCTGCAGTATCGCGGTTACCCGATCGACCAGTTGGCCGAGCATAGCTCTTACCTTGAAGTCTGTTTTCTGCTGCTCAACAATCGCCTGCCGCAGAGCGCTGAGATCGAAGAGTTCGAATCAACGGTTACCAATCACACCATGCTGCATGAAGCCATGATTCGCTTTTTCACCGGCTTCCGTCGCGATGCGCATCCGATGGCGATCATGGTCGGTGTGGTTGGAGCACTTGCGGCCTTTTATCACGATCACATGGATATTCATAATCCGGAACATCGCATGATTACGGCCTATCGACTGATTGCCAAGATGCCGACAATCGCTGCGATGAGTTATCGCTATGCCAATGGCAAACCGTTTGTGTACCCGCGCAATTCCCTGAAGTACACGGACAACTTCCTGCACATGATGTTTTCGATGCCGTCGGAGGACTATACGCCGAATCCGCTGCTCGCCAAGGCGCTCGACCTGATTATGATCCTGCATGCCGACCACGAGCAGAATGCGTCAACCTCTACCGTACGTCTCGCGGGTAGTTCCGACGCCAACCCCTTTGCCGCAGTCGCTTCCGGTATTGCCGCGCTGTGGGGCCCTGCCCACGGCGGTGCCAATGAAGCTGTGATTCGTATGCTGATCGATATCAACGAGTCGGGCAAACCGCTGCAGGCCTTCGTCGATCGTGCCAAGGACAAGAATGACTCCTTCCGTTTGATGGGTTTCGGCCATCGCGTGTACAAGAACTATGACCCGCGCGCCAAGTTGATCCGTGAGATTTGCCATCAGCTGCTGAGCGATATGGAGGCTACCGATGAGCAGCAAAAGCTACTCGACACCGCAATGGCGCTGGAAAAAGTAGCGCTCGAAGACGAGTACTTCGTGCAGCGTAATCTCTATCCGAATGTGGACTTCTACTCGGGCATCATCTTCCTGGCGATGGGTATTCCGATGAACATGTTTACCGTCATCTTCGCTATGGCGCGCACCATCGGCTGGATCTCGCAATGGAACGAGATGATGTCGGACTCGGAAGCAAAGATCGGACGTCCGCGCCAACTTTACAATGGTGCAATCGATCTCGATTATGTGCCGATTGAGAAGCGCTGATTGTTTAGTTGATTGAAAGAAGCTGATTGGTCGCCATTTAGCGATCACTGCAGCACTAATTTTTATAACCCCTAACCTAGTGAATACTACCGAGGTTTGAAATGTTACAGGCCTACCGCGCGCATATCGATGAACGCACCACCCAGGGTATCCCGCCCCTGCCGCTGGATGCACAGCAAACCGCTGATTTGATCGAATTAATCAAGGACCCGCCAGCGGGTGAAGAAAATTATCTGTTGGAATTGCTCACTCAGCACGTGCCTGCGGGGGTTGATGATGCCGCTTACGTCAAGGCTGATTTCCTCGCCGCGATAACGCTGGGCGAGGCAACCACCGCGTTAATTGACAAGGTGAAGGCGACGGAGATTCTCGGAACCATGCTCGGTGGTTTCAACATTCTGCCGTTGATCGCCTGTCTCGACGACGCCGAAACCGCCGACGCAGCAGTCGCAGCACTATCAACTACTCTGCTGGTGTTTGACGCGTTTCATGATGTGGTAGAGAAATCACAGGGCGGCAACGCTCATGCACGCAAGGTGCTGGAGTCCTGGGCAAATGCGGACTGGTTTACCTCACGCCCGCCACTGGCGGAAAAGATTACGGTAACCGTATTCAAGGTGCCCGGCGAGACCAATACCGATGATCTGTCACCGGCGCAGGACGCCTGGTCGCGACCCGATATTCCACTGCACGCCAATGCGCTGCTGAAAAATCCACGCGAGGGATTAACCGACAAGCCCCTCGAAAAAATTGCTGAGCTAAAGGCGCTTGGTCATCCGCTTGCCTATGTCGGTGACGTGGTTGGCACCGGTTCCTCGCGTAAATCAGCCACCAACTCGGTGCTGTGGCACATGGGTGACGATATCCCCTTTATTCCCAACAAGCGCAATGGCGGATACTGTTTCGGCAGCAAGATCGCGCCGATTTTCTTTAATACCATGGAAGACGCCGGTGCGCTGCCGATCGAGATGGATGTCAACCAGATGGAAATGGGGGACGTGATCGATGTATACCCGCTCGAGGGCAGGGCCACGCGTCATGGTAGCGATGAGGTTGTCGCCACGTTCGAACTCAGCACCAACGTGCTGCAGGACGAAGTGCAGGCGGGTGGACGCATACCGCTGATTATCGGGCGTGGGTTGACCGAGCGTGCGCGCAAGGCACTCGACCTCGGTGAAACCGATTTGTTTGAAAAACCCCAGGTTCCAGAAGAAAGCGGCAAGGGTTACACCCTGGCGCAAAAGATGGTTGGCAAGGCCTGCGGTCTGCCCGGCGTACGCCCCGATATGTATTGCGAGCCGAAGATGACCACCGTGGGTTCGCAGGACACGACTGGACCAATGACGCGCGATGAGCTGAAAGACCTCGCCTGCCTGGGGTTTTCCGCCGACCTGGTGATGCAGTCCTTTTGCCATACCGCACCATACCCGAAGCCGGTGGACGTGGTGACTCACCACACGCTGCCCGATTTCATGCAGAACCGTGGCGGTATTTCATTGCGTCCGGGCGACGGTGTCATTCATTCGTGGATGAACCGCATGCTGTTGCCGGATACCGTTGGTACCGGTGGTGATTCCCATACGCGTTTCCCAATCGGTATTTCCTTCCCGGCCGGTTCCGGCCTGGTTGCCTTTGCCGCTGCCACCGGCGTCATGCCGCTCGACATGCCGGAATCGGTGCTGGTGCGTTTCAAGGGTGAGATGCAGCCCGGTATTACCCTGCGTGATCTGGTCAATGCAATACCCTACGCGGCGATTCAGCGTGGGTTGCTGACGGTCGAAAAGAAAGGCAAGAAGAATGCTTTTTCCGGCCGCGTGCTGGAAATCGAAGGTTTGCCACAGCTCAAGGTGGAGCAGGCATTTGAGCTGTCAGACGCCTCTGCCGAGCGTTCGGCTTCGGGCTGTACCGTTAAGCTCGATAAAGAGCCGATCATCGAATACATGAACTCCAATATCACCATGTTCAAATGGATGATTCACGAAGGTTATGGCGATGTGCGCACCATCAACCGGCGCATCGAGGAAATGGAAGCCTGGCTCGCCAACCCTGAATTGATGTCGGCCGATGCCGATGCCGAGTACGCCGAAATTATTGAAATCGATCTTGCCGAGATCACCGAACCCCTGCTGGCCTGCCCCAACGACCCTGATGATATCAAGCCGTTATCCGCAGTCGCAGGCACTAAAATCGATGAAGTCTTTATCGGCTCCTGCATGACCAACATCGGCCACTTCCGTGCGGCCGGTAAGTTGCTCGACAAGCTTGTTGAGCCGGTGGTGACACGTCTGTGGATAGCGCCACCGACCAAGATGGATGAGGCGCAGTTGACTGCTGAAGGTTACTACAACATCTTCGGTCGCAGCGGGGCGCGCACCGAAATGCCGGGCTGCTCCTTGTGTATGGGTAATCAGGCAAGGGTCGCAGAGAATTCGACCGTGGTGTCAACATCCACTCGTAACTTCCCTAATCGCCTTGGCAAGGGTGCCAATGTGTATCTCGCATCTGCTGAACTGGCGGCGGTTGCATCGATTATGGGGAAGATCCCGACGATGGAAGAATATCTGGTATATGCCGAAGATATCAACACGATGGCCGACGATGTCTACCGTTACTTGAATTTTAACGAAATGGAAAGTTACACGACGGCCGCTAACAAGGCCTTCCCGGTAATGGTTGCCTAGTCTTCTATCAATCCGACGTGCTGGCTACCTTCGAACGGGCCAGCCAGCGGACGACCTTTTACGGGAGCGCCGTAACCGGAGCACCGGCCGAACCATCCATGTAGGCCTGGGCGCGACATCCCTGTCGCGCACATCCCGCAAAAGGTCATCCGCCTTCTGGCCCTCAAAGGTTTCGCGGCTAGTAGCATCGTCATCCCGCCGCAATAGATTGCCTGACGGCTACGCCTTAAGAGTGTTGTTAACTTAATGTTATCGAGACTTCGATTTCTCAGGGCTGTGCACACCTCCGAGGCAACCGAAGAATCCTCTCGCGACATTCAGGTCGGTTGCCGAAAAAGGGCTAATTTTAAAGGGTAGGGACGCAGGGACGCGGCCCTGGGCGAATCGAGACAGGGATGTCGAGTCGAGCCGTGCCCCTTAAAATTAGCCCTTTTTCGGGAAGCCGAAGGCCAACTGGTCCGTCGCGAGGGGATTCTTCGGTTGCCTCGGATCGAAGGTATGTCTTTAAATTCTGCAACTGCTAGTGCGGCTTTCGCAAGATCCCCGCGTACGCGGGGATGACTATAAGCAGGGGGGTGTTGGTTACCAGGGTAGCGAGAAAGTCTTCACGTTGGTGTAGGACTTCATCGCTTCGATGACGCCTTCCTTGTAGCCGAGCCCTGAATCCTTGACGCCACCAAAGGGTGACATTTCGATACGATAACCCGGTACTTCCCAGATATTGACGGTGCCGGTTTCGAGCTCGTTGATGCAGCGTACGATGTCATCCATGCGGTTGGTGCAGACGCCAGCCGACAGGCCGAAGGCGGTCGAGTTGCCGACCTCAATGGCGTGGTCGATGTCGCGAATGCGCACGATCGGAATCGGCGGGCCGAAAGTTTCCTCGCGCACCAGGTCGCAATCGAAGGGCACGTGGTCGAGTACCGTGGGCGAAAAGACTGCACCCTGGCGGTCATTACCGTAGAGCAGCTTCGCGCCTTTTGCGATGGCGTCGTTGACGCGGTCCTGGAACAGGATCGCCGAGGCTTCATTGATGACGGTGCCGACGTCGGTATCGGGATCCATCGGATCACCGTATTTCAGCTTTGCCGCTTTCTCCGCAACCAGCGCGGCGAATTCGTCGGCGACCGATTCGTGGCACAGCACGCGCTTGACCGCGGTGCAGCGCTGGCCCGAATTCTTGGTGCCACCGGCAACGGCAAGATCGGCGGCCTTGTTGAGGTCGGCGTCATCCATCACGATGAATTCCGAGTTGCCACCCAGTTCCAGTATTGTGCGACGGTATCCAGCGGTTTCGGCGATGTACTTGCCGACCGGCACACTGCCGGTAAAGGAAATCAGGTCGATGTGTTCGTTAGTCAGCATTTCGTCACCCATGTCTTCGGGCAGGCCGGTGACGATCGACAGCATTTCCGGTGGCAGGCCACACTCGTAAACGATGTCGGCCAGCAACAGCGCGGTCAGTGGCGTCTGCTCGGTCGGCTTGGCGACCATACAGTTGTTGGTGGCAATCGACGGTGCGATTTTGTGCGAAATCATGTTGAGCGGGTGGTTGAACGGTGTAATGGCCGAGATCACTCCGAGCAGGGGCTCACGCTGAGTGAAAATTTTGCGTTGCTTGCCATGCGGAGTCAGATCGCAGGAAAAGACTTCGCTGTCGTCGTTGATCACCAGTTGGCCGGCGAGATGGTAAACATCAAAGGCGCGCCCACATTCGTAGAGTGAATCTTTTTTCGACAGCCCGCACTCGGCGGTAATCAGATCGGAAATCTCTTCCTTGCGCTCGATGATGGTCTCGGCAATACGCGTCAGAATTTGTTGGCGCTCGTAGCGGGTCAGCGTCGGCTTGTAAGCGGCGGCAACGTCGAATGCTTCGGCAATCTGTGCGCGGCTGGCACGCGGCACGGTGCCGACGACTTCACCATTATAAGGGTTGAGGACGTCGATTCGTTTACCGGTGTCGCCATCGACAAGTTTGCCGGCGATGCGCATTTTTTCGTGTTTGATGGTCATTGGAGAGTCCATAACTAGTGCCCAACGTGATTGAGGGCGAGATTGAAGATATCGTAATTGTGCAGCTGCTGGGACTGGTCGAGATTGACGACCGTCTGGCTCAAAATCAGAGGAACCGTCTGTTCGGTGACGCCACCGTGAGAGCGCAGTGGTACATCGAGACCAGAAAGGTCATGACGCGAGGCAGTGGTTCCGAGGACAACGTGCTTGTTGGAAACCATTATCAGATCACCCATACGATCGGGCGCGAGATCAAAATGCGCGCAACCCTCGGCGTTGCCGTAGACCGCTTCCATACCGTCAATAGCCAAAAGCTCTGTTTTAAGCGCTTCGATGTCGGCATCGTCAGGCAGGTAAACCGTGGCATAGGATCCGAGTGCGCCATGGTGCACGACGTAAGGATCGGTGATCGGCAGGATAACGCGTGCCACACCTGCGCCCATGATGCGATCCATTTCATCCTGCAGATAAATGATGTTGGGCTCACCCGCGGCGTTATGTTTGGCGTTCATGCCGTGATCAGCGGTTAATGCGATTACCGCGCCCAGCGCGTCGAGTTGCGCCCAGTAGCTGTCCATCATCGCGTAAAATGAATTGGCACCGTCGCTACCCGGAGCGAACTTGTGTTGAATATAGTCGGTAGTGGACAGATACATCAGGTCAGGACGGACGGTTTCCATCAGTTTGACCCCGGCGGCGAAGATGAACTCGGACAGCTCGGCGCTGTAAACCGAGGGCACTTCCATGCCGACCATGTCGAGGACGTCTTCGATGCCATTGTCCGCCAGGGTGACCTGGTCTGATTTCTCCGACGAGAAGCAGATTGCGCCCCCTTCACCGAGCTTTAGCTCGTTACCCAGCAGGCGTCGCAGTTTGTCCTTGGCAGTGACGATGGCGATTTTCGCGCCGGCGTCCTGGAATGCCTTGAAGATGGTCGGAGTGCGCAGCAGCTCGGGCTCGTTCATCATCACTTCGCGATCGTTGTCACGGTCGTAGTAAAAGTTACCGCAGATGCCGTGCACGACCGGGGGTACACCGGTGACGATGGAAATATTGTTCGGGTTGGTGAAACTCGGGACTACGCAATGGGCGCGCAGATCGCTGCCCTGTTGCTCAATCACCTTCTTCATCCACGGCATTACACCGGCCGCAACAGCCTGTTCGATGTAATCCGGTTCGGAACCGTCGATACAGACCACAACACAGGGTCGATTCGGCCAACGATAATCGCGTCCATTTATACTGACACCGGGTTTTTGCGTGCTCATGGTTTGCCTGCAATTAATAAATAAGGAGGCACAATATACCGTTAACTTAACGCAGGTTAAATCGATATTGCATATGCTATCTATCGATCACGCCTATAAGGGCTCTTTGTCTAGGTTAATTCTTTCTGGCTGGTGCGAATCATTTCGAGGAACGCGTCATTAACGCGTAGCGAGCGCATTTCCTGCAGGCATACCACGTACTCGGCATGCACCAGTTCGGCATCACTGACCGGTAGTGCGCGCAGCCTCGAATCAGCGAGTAACTCGTTTTCGGCGACGACACCCACGCCGAAGCCGGCAGCCACTGCCTCACGTACACCTTCGCGACCGCTGATTTCCATGACGTTTTCAAGCTGTAATCCGGCCTCACTGATCGCCTCTTCGAAAATCGAACGGGTGCGTGAGCCCTTTTCCCTCAATATTACCCGTTGTGTGAGTAATTCCTTGATCGGTAAGGAGCGTCGTTCAGCCCACTCGTGGTCCTGGCTGACAAATACAACCAGCCGGTCTGGCATTAGTGGTATCGAGAAAAGCTTGTCGTCTCCCTGCGGGATATTCGGCAGGAAGGCAACATCGCAGCGGCGCGACTCGATCCACGACATCAGTTGCTGCGAGTTACCGTATTGAATAGAAATCTGTATGCCGGGGTAGAGCCGCTGAAACTGAGCCAGTAGTGGCGTTGCGATATAAGGTGAATCTGCCGCGACGCGCAGTTCGCCAGAGGTTAGCGCGCGTGCCGACTGCAGTAGATGCTCGACTTCCTCTTCGTGACGAAACATCAGGCGCGTGATTTTGAAAGCCGACCGGCCGATGTCGGTTAATTCGATACGCCGCCCCAGGCGCACGAAAAGTTTGGTGCCGTAGCGCGACTCCAGCTCTTTGACCTGGCCCGACAGTGTTGGCTGGGTGATATTCAGCATTTCCGCGGCGCGGGTAAAGCTGCCATGAGTGGCCACCGCATGGAAAGATCTAAGGTGCGCATGTGATATTGGCATAACCTATTCGAGACATATGTATTATCGATTTGATAGATGGTATTTATCGGCGGTATAAATGCAACCATTCCAACACCCAGAGAAAAATCAATGACCGATTCCACCAGCCACGAAGCTGCCAGTTCGCCCAGCGGCGACCCTTATCTGTTGACTCCGGGTCCGTTGACCACGTCACTCACGGTAAAGCAGGCCATGCTGCATGATTACGGTTCGCGCGACGCAAACTTTATCGAGCTGAATGCACGCATCCTTGACCGATTGGTAGCGATCGTCAAAGGAGAGGGTCGCTATGTGACGGTTCCGTTGCAAGGCAGCGGTACGTTCGTGGTCGAGGCGATGATCGGTAATTTTGTTCCTGCCGATGGCAAGTTGTTGATCCTGATAAACGGTGCTTACGGGCAGCGGATTGCAAAAATCTGCGATTACTACAAGCGCAGTTACCAAATTCAGGAATCGCCCGAAGATGTGCCGGTCGATACTGCGCTGCTCGATGCAACGCTCGCAGCGGATGCCGCTATCAGCCACGTAGTGGTGGTGCATTGCGAGACCACTTCGGGAATACTAAACCCGCTTCAGCAGGTCTCGGAAGTGGTTGCACGCCATAATCGCAGCCTGTTGATCGATTCGATGAGCGCTTTTGGTGCCTTGCCAGTGGACTCCACTGAGATCGAATTTGATGCTGTTGTTGCCTCGAGTAACAAATGCCTGGAAGGCGCGCCCGGCATGGGGTTTTGCGTAGCACGTGAATCTGCGATGGAAAAAACTGAAGGTAATTCACCATCGCTGGTGCTTGATCTATACGATCAGTGGCGCGCCATGCAAAAGAATCGGCAATGGCGCTTTACCCCGCCGACCCATGTGCTGCTGGCCTTCGACCAGGCGCTCAATGAGTACGAAGAAGAGGGCGGTGTTAGTGGTCGTGGCGGCCGCTATCGTGCGAATTGTGATGTGCTGGTGTCGGGCATGCGTGAGATGGGTTTCACGACCCTGCTACCCGATGAGTTACAGGCCCCCATCATTGTTACCTTTCATATGCCAACAAATCCCGAATTTGATTTCAACGCTTTTTACGATGGGCTCAAGGATCAGGGTTACGTCATTTATCCCGGAAAACTGACGGTGGCGGACAGTTTCCGGATGGGCTGTATCGGCCGACTCGATCAGCAGCACATGCGCGATGCGCTCGTTGCGGTGCGTAACATGCTGGATAAGTTCGGCATTGAATCCATCAATTCGATGAGCTGAT
>Ga0102815_10000823_pt1 | contig 19970 bp, 18 predicted proteins | sample ColrivemetaGS759_FD_79113 | JGI IMG/M metagenome (GOLD analysis project Ga0102815, IMG submission 79113) | Estuarine microbial communities from the Columbia River estuary - Ebb tide ETM metaG S.759 | ecosystem: Environmental > Aquatic > Marine > Intertidal zone > Estuary | place: USA: Columbia...
CAGTGAACATGCACCAAATCAAGACACCAATCTCTGGTAACAGCCAGTCTAAGGCTGGCCCCATCAGCGGAGCGAGTGTTTTGGGCCTTGCCAAGATTGGCAACGTAGAGTTGGCGGATTTTAACAAGCAGATGTTGATTCATGAATTGATCAGCGGCTCCTTAAGCCCCAACCATCCCAGACCAACAAACATCAACCCCCGAGATCCTGCTTATGAAACTTGATATTGACTTTGTCCGCGCCCAGTTCGACCAGCTAAAAGACGATCCTGACTTTGTCTTTGCCTCCAATGCAGGCGGCAGTTACGTCAGCAACCAGGTTAACCGGGTAATGGAACACTACAACCATCACACCCGGGTACAGCCTTATTCACGCTTTACGCCATCGGCAGAAGCTGGACAGGAAATGGATCGTGCTCATTACGGCTGGGCGCAGGCGCTTAACATTTCACCCGAGGAGCTCACCATAGGACCCTCTACCTCGATGAACACCTATGTCATGGCACAGGCCATCGGCGCATCCTGGAAGCCAGGTGACGAGATTATCGTCACCAACCAGGATCACGAGGCCAATAGCGGCGTCTGGCGGCGCAAAGCAGAGGAAATGGGCGTCACCATTCGCCAGTGGGAAGTCGATGCGGATACCGGTTTGCTGGACATCGATTCGCTCACTCCGCTGCTGAACGATAATACTCGCTGGGCCTTTTTCACCCATTGCTCAAATATCGTTGGCACCGCCAACCCGGTGAAAGAAATCACCAGTACCATCAAGGCCGCCAGCAATGCGCGCGTTTTCATCGATGCGGTTGCCTATGCACCACATCACATTTCCGATCTCAAATCGCTCGGCGTGGATGGCTATACGTTCAGTCTGTACAAGGTTTTTGGCCCGCATCAAAGCCTGCTCTACGTCAATGCCGACGTCCATCCGGAAATGACCTCGCAGGCGCATTATTTCAACCGCGGCCATCCCACCAAGGACTTTAATCCCGCCGGCCCGCAACACGCCCAGGTTGCCGCCTGCGCCGGCGTGCTCGATTATTTTGACGACCTTTACCAGCACCATTTCGGCAGCACGGAGAAAAGCCGCAATGCACAACTGCAGGATATTCACCAGTTGATCCTGCAGCACGAGAATGAGCTGGGTGCACCGATTCTGGATTTTCTCGCCGACCGTGCCGACGTGCGCCTGATCGGCAAGCCGCATACCCGCGATAACGATCGTGCACCGACCATCGGCTTCCGACCACTCAAACAGAGTTCAGGCGAACTGGTGCGTAAACTGCAGGATGCCGGCATCGGCACCGAGAATGGAAATTTCTATGCACATCGCCTGGTCGGCGATCTCGGTATCGATACCGAAGACGGCGTGGTGCGCTTGTCGCTGGTGCACTATGGCAATCAACAGGATGTCGAACGCATCCTGACGGCACTGGACAGCGCGCTGTAAGCGTTCGCCAGAACCCGGTCGCGCCCAAACGACCTTACACGGGTGACGCAGGCGTCGTCGCGGCTTTCAACTTACTGCGGCGCGCGGCCTGGGCCTCGCGATGGGTGAGATAACTGACCGCGGCGACGATGATCAATGCGCCGATAATCACCCAATTATCGGGGACTTCGTCGAACACCCAGTAGCCGATCGCTATCGCCCAGATCAGCTGCAAGAATGACAGCGGCTGGGTCACGGTCAGCGGCGCCGCGGCAATGGCGCGCGTAATCGCATAGTGGCCAGCGGTCGCAAACACCGCGACCAATGCCAGCCAACTGATTTCCGTCAGGGTTGGCGGTCGCCAGACGTAGATCGCACCCGGTAGCAGCGCCAGTGTGCAGAAAATACTGAGCATCACCAGAATGTCCCCTGAACTTTCACTCTGCGTCATACGCTTGGCCAACAGGAATGAGCCGGCAAAGAAAAAGGCGGCAATCAACTGCGCCAGCGAACCTGCCTCAATGCTCTGGAAACCCGGCCGCAAGATAATCAGTGTGCCGATAAAACCGGCGGCAATTGCCAGCATGCGACGCGCCTTGACCTGTTCATGGAATATCAAAATAGCGCCCAACGCGGTAAATACCGGGGTGGAGAAACCGATAGCGGTCACTTCCGCTAGCGGAATGCGCGCCATCGCAAAGAACCACAGCATTACCGCGATGCCATGCACCAGTCCGCGCAGCGCATACAGGCGGATACTGCCGCGCGTCAGGCCGAAGCCGCGAAAGCGCATGCGCCACAACATTGGCAACACCAGGACAACGCCGATGAGGTAGCGTATAAAAGCTGCTTGCACCGCGGGCATATCCGAACCGAGCAGCCGCACCAACACGGTAACGGCAACAAACAGCAGGCCCCCGGCCACCATCCACAGGCAACCGCGTAAATTTGAGTGTTGCGACATGCGCCTGATTGGAACATCATCCTGTTCGTTAAGCCAATCTTTACCCAGATGAATTGATCATGACTACGACACTGGCCCATCATTACTATCACCAGCCCGAGGTGTTCGGCTACGAATGCGAGCATATTTTCAAACGTCACTGGTGGCTGGTGACAACAGAATCTTCATTTGTCGAGAATGGCGATTACCAGACCTTCAAACTCATGCAATGGCCGTTGCTGGTGGTGCGCGATCAGCAGGGGGAGTTGCGTGGCTTTTATAACCTGTGTCGACACCGCGCAGGGCCGCTGGTGGATGACGCCTGCGGACGGCGCCGCGATTTCGTCTGCCGCTATCACGGTTGGCGCTATGCCTGTTCCGGTGAGTTACTCAAAACGCCGGGGTTCGACAAGGATGAAATAGCAAATCCCGAGAACATGGGCTTGCTGTCGATCCGCGTGGCCTGCTGGAATGGCCTGGTATTCGTCTGTCTCGACGATTCTGCGCCTGATTTAAGCGACTGGCTGGGCGATATCGTCGACATCGCCGCGGCTTACGACACCACCGCGAGCATGAACTACGATGGCGATGTCGAAAAGACGGCGCAAAGTAACTGGAAGACCTACGGCGATAATTCCTGCGAGGGCTACCACGTCGGTATGGTGCATCGGGCGCTCGGTTCTTCGATGCTGCGTGAGTCAGTAACAATCGATAATTATGACAACGGCCAGTTCGTCGGCTTTGATGTCAGTTATAGCGATGGCAGCGACACCAGCCGCGCTGGCAAGGGTTTCTGGATTTACAAGTTTCCCGGGCTGTTGCTGCACTTCGCCGAATACGCCTTCAACGCCGAAAGCGTGTTCCCGCTCGACGCCAATAGTATCCGTCTGCAGCGCTGGTTCTGGTCACATACCGAGAAAGCTGAACAACACGGCATCGATACCGCTTCGATTCGGCCGAACTCGGAAAAGGTCATCGATGAAGACATCATGATCTGCGAACGCGTGCAGACCAATCTGGCCTCCGGCGCCTACCCCGGTGGCCTGCTGTCCGCGGCCCAGGAACCCGGTACCATTTATTTTCAGCAACTGGTACGCGCCGCCCTAAGTGACTTTACCGAGGCGGAATAATCCCGCACTGACGGCCGAGACCAAGGCAACCAGCGCAGCGATCAGCATCGCCGGCTCATAGCCGGCGTAGCCGTCGTAGATAACCCCGGCACTCCAGGGTGCGACCAGACCGGCAAAACCCCAGGCAATAAAAACCCGCCCGTAAGCTTGCGGACCCTGTTCACCGAAGCCATTGGAAATCGCCACCGGATAGATGGCAATGATCGAACCGTAGGCAAAGCCGACGATTCCAAGCAATAGCATGGTCGCCTGAGCATTAGTCGTGGCACTGATGCATAACAGCGCGAAGGCCGACAGCAACGGTAACGCAACCAGAAAGCGGGTAAGCGGCCATCGGTCTACCAGCCAGCCGCCAACAAAGCCACCCAGCGCACTGCCGATACCGACCATCATCGCGGTGGCGGTGGCCAACTCCACGTCGGCGCCGCGTGACTGCGCGATACCGGCGGCGTGACCGATTGCCATCAAACCGGCGAAAACACTGGTCAGATAAGCAAACCAGTATTGCAGCAGACTGCGTCGATCAAGCCGCTCATCACCATTATTTGCTGCAGATGAACCATAGCTTGCCCCTGCGCGCCGCATTACCAGCGCAGCGAGAGCAACAATCACTATCAGGGTCGCGGATATCGCCAGAAACGCCGCACTCACCGAGTCGACCTCGATGCGCCAGGCGATTATTTTTGCAAAAACAATCGATCCGACCGCGTAAGCGGCAGTCACCGCACCCATCGCAAAACCTTTGCGCGAGGGCATGGCGCGACCGACCAGTTGCAGACAGAATCCATAGCCGATACCGTTGCTGACGCCGAAGGCAAGACTGTAGCCAGCGAACAACATCCACCAGCTGGTAGCGGTGGCCGCGAGTAACAATCCCATAGCCGCGACCGCACCCGTCGCCAAAACCAGCCACCAGGGCGACAACAAAGAGTAAATTCGGTAACCGAGCGTAACCGATAAGGTTATGGCGACCAGCGCGAACGAATAGATCAGGCTGATCTGCGATCGTGGCAATCCGAGCTGCGATTCCAACGGCGCCAGAAATACCGAAAACGCATGCACTGAACCAAGTACGAAGGTGACCAGCATCGAGGCTAGCAGGATTTGCGCAGAGCTGGTGAATATGGCTCTAGCCATCGGCTGCAGGTTCGCTTGGGTGTTGTTGTTTCTGCCGCCGTTTGAAGATGAACAGGCCACTGGCGGCAATGATGGCCGCACCAATCCAGGTGGTTAGCACCGGGATCTCGCCCCAGAAGACAAAACCCACGATCGCGGCAAACACCATCGCCAGGTATTCAAAGGGTGCCAGCAAACTCGCTTCGGCATAGCGAAATGAAACCGTCAACAACCATTGCTGCAAGCCACAGCCAAGCCCGAAAGCAATTAACATCCAGATATCATCCGCCCGCGGTGTCAACCATCCCGACAGGAGCACCCAGCCAAGACAGACCAGGCTGCCAAGGCCGTTGTAGTAAATGCCGATCGCCACTGACTTTTCGCTACTGCTCAATTTGCGCAGCCAGATGGCAACAATGGCCCCGGTGAAGGCGGAAGCCAATGCCGCCAGAACGCCGATATCCCAGTTGTCGGTCTGCGGCCTGGCGATCAGCAGTACGCCGACAAAACCGAGTATGACCGCAACCCAGCGCCGTAATCCGATGATCTCACCCAGCAGAAATATGGACAGCACCGTGATAAAGATAGGGGCGGCGTAAGCAATGGCAGTGGCATCGGCGATCGGGATACGGGTAAGCGCAAAATACAGCAGGGCAAGACTCATGATGCCGCTGAAGCCGCGCACTGCATGATCGAGTGGTCGTCGCGTAGCCAGCACCCAGAGCCCTGCGGTAGAAAACAATACTACCCAGAACACACTGCTGGCAAACACATAGCGAAACAGTAATACCTCGCTGAGCGGGTAGCCGCGATTGACCAGCTCGCGCACCGCAGCGCTTAACAACGCCATCAACAACAGGTTACCGACGAAGGTGGCAATGCCAAGTGTGGGATGATCGCGGTGCTGACTGACGGGTGCGGGGGAAGGCAGCATATCTCGATTATCTGCTAGTCATAATAGTGTTAATCAACTTCTTCTTTCCCGTCGATCGTTAAAGCCAGGGGCCTGGCATATGAATACAATCGCGCGCGTCAAATCATCGGACCTGAACCAACTGATCTGAACGACCAGACCAGGGGAATAACCGAGTCATTGCTCGACAAATGCTTTCCACTGACAAATATCATCACCCAAAGAGCTGTTGGATTGATAGCGCAATAATGCTCCGCGAGCCCGAGACACAACAAGCCGGCAGCTTATACCCAGAAGGTACCCAGTTCGAGCTATTTCACCTCGGATACGGGTGACGCGAAACCGAAATTATTTTTGCCCTGACGCTTGACGCGATACATGGCCTGGTCAGCCGAACGAATCAAATCCTCCGCCGTTTCGCCATTTTCCGGATAAAGCGCGATTCCGATACTGACGCTTACCTTGACCTCGATTTCACCCACGCTAAGCGGCTCAGAAATTTCCTGAATCAGACTGCGCCCGATGCGTTTGACGATAGCGATCTCCGGCAGGCTCGACAGGATAACAACAAATTCATCGCCCCCGATACGCGCCACGGTATCGGTTTCGCGAATTTCCACCTTGATGCGATCAGCGGTTGCCTTTAACACCAGGTCACCAAACTCATGACCATGCTGGTCATTGATTTGCTTAAACCCATCCAGGTCGAGAAACATGACAGCCGACATCTGCCGCTGGCGTCGCGCCTCGGCGAGCGAATGATCCAGACGATCCTTGCACAGGCGCAAGCTGGGCAATCCGGTCAGCGCATCGTGGTTGGCGAGAAAATCGAGCTCGGCAGCAATTTTCTTACGCTCACTGATCTCATCTTCGAGCTGTCGGACAGTTTCCGCCAGTTTGCGCGTACGACTTTTCACCATTGACTCCAGCGAGTCGCGGGCCTCACGCAGATTCTTTTCGGTATGATATTGCTTGGTAATATCCTGTATCACACCGACAGATTGAATGATCTCACCACCGGCAGAGCGCAATGCAGTACCATGCTCGCGAATCCAGCGCACCTCACCATCGGTACGATGGATACGATACTCGACATTGATTGAATTGCCCGTGCGCCGATGACGCTCGTAGATATCCGCCAACATCGAATAATCTTCTGGATGCACGTCTTCCATGTCATCGCCTCGCGATTTCACCATGCTCGAGTATTCTTCCACACTCACCCCGTGAATTTTGGCGAATCCCTGGCTTAGATAGACGTAGGATTCGGTCTTCAAATCAAAGATGAAGTGACCGATATCGGTGATCGATTCGACCTGACGCGCCATCGCTTCGCGATTTTCCAACGCCTTCTGGTAGACCTTGCGATCGGTTATATCCTGCAATAGTCGAAACGCGGCGATCGCATCGCCCGAGTTACCAAACTCCACAGTGCCGGTTTCATACACATGGCGCACAACGCCGTCAGTGCGAATGATGCGATACTCGATTTCATGCGAGCCCGACTCACGTTGCGACTGATAAGAACGGGTGTATCTTGCTCTGTCTTCGGGGTGTATCTGCTGTAATAACTTGTTCCAGCTAGCCTGCGCCGCCAGTACCTCGCTAATGCTCAAATTAAATATCCTGGCATAACCTTCGGAGCAGCTTGTGATGCAGTCGTAATCGTAATCCCATTCACAATGACCGATATTGGCTAGCTGCTCGGCCACGTCCAGCAATTCTTCGCGATGACGCAGCGCTTCAAGCTCCAGATTCAGCTCGGTCGTGTCTTCATTCGATTGTGGATTGGCGGGCACGCGGGTAGTTCCTGTTTCAGTTCTGCTTGAACGCTGTTAACTGTAGCTTATAAACAGTCAGAATTTACGAATCCAGCGCTATTTTTGCCGTCACCTTTGACACGATACATTTCCTTATCTATCGAACGAATCAGTTCTTCAGCCGTCACCCCGTGGTCCGGATAGAGCGAAATTCCGAGCCAGGCGTGGATTGCATCTGCGCTGTAACCAGCAACTGGATCGGCGGCATATAACTTTGTCTGTGAGGCGGTTATTGGCTTGCCGACCGAGCCTAGCTGTGATCAGCGGGATTGCCATGCCACAAGACTGCCAGCTGACCGCACAGATGATAAAATCCATCGCCTGCTGCATAATTACGGCCTGAATCGAATTGAGTGACCAGGGACATGAGTAGACCGGCATCCACTATTTCCAGACGCGAACCGCCCATTGAACCATTGCGGGCCTTGCTCGGTGATCGCGTCAGCACCAACCCGTCGATTCTCGAGCAACACGGACACGGTGAATCCTGGCATCCGCTGCAGGCACCCGACGCGGTCTGTTTTGCACAGAGTACGGAAGAAGTTGCCAGCATCGTTCGCCTGTGTGCCGCGAATCGAACACCGGTTATTGCCTTTGGTACCGGCACTTCGCTGGAAGGACAGGTGCAGGCGGTCGAGGGTGGCGTGTGCATCGACCTGAGCCAGATGAACCAGGTCATCGAGGTCAACAACGAAGACCTCGACTGTCGGGTACAGGCGGGCGTAACCCGACTTGAACTCAACCATTATCTGCGTGAGACCGGTTTGTTTTTCCCAGTCGACCCCGGAGCCAATACCTCGATCGGCGGCATGACGGCTACCCGCGCCTCGGGAACCAACGCGGTACGCTACGGCACCATGCGCGAAAATGTGCTCGGATTAACCGTGGTAAGCGCAAGCGGTGAGATTATAAAAACCGGGACCCGCGCGCGCAAATCATCCGCGGGCTACGACCTAACCCACCTGTTTGTCGGCTCCGAGGGAACCCTCGGCGTCATTACCGAGGTTAGCTTACGCCTCTATGGCATCACCGAAGCGATCTCGGCGGCTATCGTCAATTTTCCGGACGTGCGCTCTGCTGCCGAGGCAACCATTCAGACCATTCAACTGGGCATTCCAGTCGCGCGCATCGAAATTCTCGACAGCGCCTACATGAAAGCGATTAACGCCTACAGCAAAACCAGTTACCCGGAACTCGATACACTGTTTCTTGAATTTCACGGCACTATCGCCGGGGTTGCCGAGCAGGTCGAGATGTTCGATGAAATTTCAGGTGAATTCGGCGCCAGCGGATTTCAGTGGGCTGCGCAGGAAAGCGATCGCCAGCAGCTCTGGCGCGCGCGCCACGATGCCTACTACGCCGGCCTCGCGGTATACCCGGGTTATCGCGGCTACGTCACCGATGTTTGCGTGCCGATTTCACGTCTCGCGGATTGCATCGCCGAAACCCAGGCTGATATCGCCGCCTCCGGAATGTTCGCGCCGGTCATCGGTCATGTCGGTGACGGTAATTTTCATGCCACCATCTTCATTGATCCTGACGACGAGGCTATGTTCGCCAGGGCCCTGGAACTGGATAAACGCATGGTTGAACGCGCACAGTCGATGGGGGGCACCTGCACCGGTGAACACGGCATCGGTATCGGAAAACTCAAACACATGCGCAATGAACACGGCGATAGTGCCATCGCCGCTATGCAGGCCATCAAGGCAGCGCTCGACCCACATAACATCATGAACCCGGGCAAGGTTGTCGACTGCTAATCCCTGTTACTTGATGGCCCGTTACTTGATGGCAAATTACTCGATCGCCAGATCGAGAACGTGCTGTCGAAGCTGCGGATAAAACTCGAGAAAACCATCGCGAATGGATTCATGGTTGCGTTGCAGGTCTTCGATCGCATTATCAAAATCATTGGCAAAGCGGATACGGGCCGCGACCCGATCCAGCGATTCCGCAATCGAATCAACATTACGATAAGACCCGAACCAGTCGTAATCAATCATGCGCCGGGTAACACGACGCATTTCCGCCCCTGGCATCAGGGCCTGACCAACTGACATACGCCGGTAAAAATCAGCAATCAGTTCATCGAGTTCACGTTGCTCGAACAGCTCCCAGTGGGTCAGCAACAGGTGATCAAAATAGATATCGAGCGCAATGCCGGCAAAGCGACGGCGGCGCCGGCTGAACGAAAGTTTCATATCCAGCACCAGCGGATGGCTATCAGTATAACGATCAACCGCGCGGTGATTGATCAACCCGGCGTGCACCGACACCGGCAAAGTTTCTGCATCGACCCCACGGGCGAAGTCGCCGAGCAGGTTGCCGACGGCCGATTCCACCGTTGGCTGGGATAATACGAGATGTGCAAAATGATTCATGCCGATGTTTCTAAATAGTGTTCCTGAATGATGTTTCGCGGCCTGCCTGAATTGGCTTGCTATCCATCAATATAATAGTCCTTTCGTTAACAATAATCCGGAGGCTCATCCATATGGCACTTACTCAGGCACGAGCCCATAACATTCCTTCTGGTCCGGATAAGGCAGATGTTTGGGAGACTATTCGCGAAGTAAACCACAGGCGGCAAAGCCGCCAAGGCATTCGCGAATAGCCTCCCAAACATCCGACAGCACTCAGACTCAGCATGCATCAGTATTTTGGCTTAAGTAACTGCCATTGGGGTCTCGTTCCTGAATTTCGACCACTGCACGCGAAAGATGTCCAGCCACTCAAAGCCTCAGGGTCGAGTTTGCAAGAACGACACTATGATTCACTATTATTTGGTTGTCCAACCAGGATGACTGCTGTCTAATTGCAGATCAACGATGCTGGAGGCCATATGACCATAGCAACTATCGACACTCGCTCAACAACAGCGGAAACAGATCCGCATTACGAGGATCGCATCAATCTCGCCGCAGTGTTTCGCATGGCAGCAAGGCTCAACCTGCACGAATCGGTCGCAAATCATTTCAGCTACGCGGTATCCGACGATGGGGACCGGTTTCTGATCAATCCCTTCGGGCGCCATTTTTCGACGCTACGCGCCAGTGAATTGCTGTTACTGGATGCACACGACGATGCCAGTATTGATGTTGCCAATCGCCCCGACCCGACGGCCTGGGCGATTCACAGTGCGATGCATCGTAACGCGCCTCAGGCGCGCTGCGTGCTACACGCCCACTCGAAGTACGCCACCGTGCTGGCGTCTATCAAGGCCGAGGGCCTGGCGCCAATCGATCAGAATACGATGCGCTTTTTCAATCGTGTATCCATCGATGACGGCTTTGACGGCATGGGGCTCGGCGACGAAGCTGAACGCCTGAGCAAGACTCTCGGCAACAACAGCATTCTGCTCATGGGCAATCACGGTGTGATGGCCGTGGGTGAAACCATCGGCAAGGCCTTCGACGAACTCTATTATTTCGAACGCGCCTGTGAAACTTACATCACCGCGCTGATGACCGGTATACCGCTGCGTATCGTCAGCGATGCCGTGGCCGAAAAAACTGCACAACAATGGCAGGATTACATTCACCGGGTTGGCTTGAGCGAGGCATTTCTCAGTGAAATTCGCGTCATCCTCGACCGCGAAGAACCCGACTATCGCCTGTAACGCGATTCAATCGAACAACCGAAGTTATAGTCAATCAGCTGCCTGAGATACCCGTGATCGAGTTACTTCAGGCGAGTTTGGCCCCATTAGGGACATCGCTATCGGGCCGGGCAAGCACCACCGCACCGTCTTCGCGATGAAAGCCGGTTACCAGGCATTCGGAACGCATCGGACCGATCTGTTTGGGTGGGAAATTGACAACAGCGATAACCTGGCGACCCACCAGATCTTCGCGATTATAAATATCAGTAATCTGTGCACTGGACTTGCGCAGACCGATATCGGCGCCAAAATCGATATGCAACTTGTAGGCTGGTTTGCGCGCCTCGGGGAATTCCTCTACTTCCACGATGGTGCCAACTCGCAGCTCCACTTTTTCAAAATCATTCCAGTCTATGTCTTGCAATCTGTCATCCTCGAGAAAATTCTTCACGTAGCGCCTGACTGTGCTCTCCCAGAGCAGGCACTTTAGATCGATTATCGCTCTTGTTGTCGCGTATCGCCGCTACCGCCACCACTTCAGCAGGGCCACTGGGCGTATCAACGGCTGTTCGGCGTAATTGTGGATGACGGGCAAGGCCTGCTATATCGTTGAGACGGCCATAGGCAATTGCCGCCTGCTGCAGGCGTTCGATGGCTTCATCCTGGTCAAGTTCGGAGAAAGCAGCAGCAATCAATTTATCGACATAAACGCGATTCTGTACTCGTACCACGTTGGACTCAAGGCGCGGATCTGCGGCAAGCGACGGATCACCCAGCACCTGCTCGCAAAATCTGGCCCATTCACGCTCATTTTGAATGGCGAGAACCACGTCCAGCTGATCACGACAGCGGTAAGCACCATAGGGTGAAATGGTCGCATGATTGATGCCGACGCGCGGCTGTATTTTTTCAGCGTAATCGTAATGCAATAGCGGTACTGCCAGCCACTCCGCCATACCGTCGAATAGCGACACCTTGACGATGGCTCCAGCACCAGTTGATTCTCGTTCGATCAGTGCTTCAAGAATGGCGGCATAGGCCTGTTGCCCGCAATTGATATCACAGGCTGACACACCGATGCGCCCGGGTGCATCGGGAGTACCCGTTATCGATGCCATACCCGATTCGCATTGCACCAGCAGATCATAGGCTTTCATTCGGCTATAGTCGCCGCTGTCGCCATAGCCGGAAATATCGCAGCAAACCAGACGCGGGTAGCGCTCGCGCAAGGCTTCGCTGCCGAGCCCGGCACGCCCGGCTGCACCCGGCGCCAGGTTTTGAATAAACACGTCGGCCTGCGCCAGTATCTGATGTAACAACGCGGCATCGGCATCCGCTTTGATATCGAGGACCAACGACTCTTTGCCCTGGTTGAGCCACACGAAATAGGCCGATTCGCCATGCACGGCATCGTCGTAGGCACGCGCAAAATCGCCTTCGGCACGTTCGATTTTAATCACGCGCGCACCTGCCTGGGCGAGGCGATTGGAGCAAAACGGTGCTGCCACCGCCTGTTCCAGCGAAACCACGAGTATGTCTTTCAGATTCAACATTAACAAAACCCCGATCTGAAACAGCCTGGGGAAACCCGGCCCGTGCTGTGATGTTCGTTAGTCATCCCGGTGCAAACGGGAAACCCGTCAATACGCCAGCCACCCGGAATCTCGAAAACCCGAACCTGCGACAAGCTTGACGCAGGTTCGGGGATGACAGCTATCGAAGCAGCTTTAAAGCCCAATAATATTGTGCTCCGGGCCAAAGGGGAATCCGGTAATGTTTTCCACCCCGTCTTCGCCGATCACCAGGATATCGTGTTCACGGTAGCCACCGGCGCCGGGCAAACCCTCCGGCAAGGTCAACATCGGCTCCATCGATACCACCATCCCCGGCTCGAGGACCGTATCGATATCTTCACGCAGCTCAAGGCCCGCTTCGCGGCCATAGTAATGCGACAACACGCCAAAGGAATGCCCGTAACCAAACGAACGATACTGCAGCAGATCGAGCTCTTCGAAGAAGCGGTTGATCTCGGCGCAGATTCCGGAACAGGTGGCCCCAGCGCGGATCAGGGATAGACCGAGCTCATGCGCAGCGACATTGGCCTGCCAGATTTTCAGTGATGCCGCATCGGGCTCACCCACAAACAGGGTGCGCTCGAGTGCCGTGTAATAACCTGAAATCATCGGGAAAGTGTTCAGGCTGAGAATATCGCCCGCTTCGAGCTGACGAGTCGTTACCGGATTATGCGCGCCATCGGTATTGAGCCCCGACTGGAACCATACCCAGCTATCACGCACTTCACTATCCGGATAGGAGCGCGAAATTTCGATCTCCATCGCGTCGCGCCCGGCCATAGCCACATCAATCTCGCGCGTACCGACGCGAATCGCATCACGTATCGCTTCACCGCCGATATCGGCTGTCCGCGCACCGCCCTTGATCAGCTCGATTTCCTCGGCCGACTTGAACATGCGCAGACCCATAATCGCCTGATTCAAATCACTGGTTTCGAGGTCACCGAGCATATCAGTCAGCAGTTGACGCGAGGCCAGGGTCATATGGTCGCCCTCGATACCGATGCTACGCGCTTCTTGCAGGATAGTTTTTATCGCGCGCCAATAGTTATTGCGCTGCCAGTCGGTATAAATCAGATTCTCACCGTAACAGCGGCGCCAGGGCTGGCCACCATCGATGTTCGCCGAAATGGTGACGCAACGGTCGGCGGTAACCACGCAGGCGTAAGGACGGCCGAATGAACAGTAGAGAAAGCCGCTGTAATAGGCGATGTTGTGCATCGAGGTCAGCAGCATCGCCTCGACATTGTTGGCGGCCATCAGGATACGTAGTTTTCCCAGGCGGCTTTCGTATTCGGCATCTGAAAAAGGCAGATTTGCTTTGTTACCGTTTTGCAGTTCAAAGAATTCAGGACGTTGGATTTGCGACATAATAATATTCACTCCGAAGTTATCCGGGTGCTATCACCCGGTAAGCAATCCGGGCGTACGGGATCAATATACCGGCTTCAGATGCAGCGACGCCATCGCTGCGAGCGGTCAGCGATTTTATCTGCCACCCGACGACCCGGCAAGATATAATTACGCATTCGTTTTGTTTGCCGGAGTTTACCGACATGTCCATCGATGACTACCAGATTCGTCGTCCCCTCGACTCTGACCACGAGCAATGGCATACCCTGTGGCAGGGATACCTGGCTTTTTATGAGTCAAGTCTGGCAACGGAAGTCACTGATCTGTTGTGGCAACGTATTCATGATTCGACGCATGAAATCCAGTGCCGCGTTGCGCAAAGCAGTGATAACAAGCTGGTGGGATTCGTACATTTCTTCCCTCATGCGCATACCTGGTATGCAAACCGGGTGTGCTATCTGAATGATCTTTTTGTGTTGCCGCAGATCCGCGGAGCAGGCATTGGCGCCAGGCTGATCGATGCGGTCGTTGCCGAAGCCCGGCAACAGGAATGGTGTGAGGTTTACTGGCATACCCAGCAGAACAATAGCGTCGCACGTGGCCTCTACGACAAGGTCACCGGGGGCACCGATGGTTTCATCAACTACACCATCGACGTAACCGCCGACCAGGCTTCGTAACTAGACGATCTTGACACCAAACTGTTCAGCGGATTCGACCAATCCTTCCCACAGCGAAAGCGCAAACCCGCGTGGAATAAACAATTCGTAACCAGCGGCCGAGCGCCACAGGGTAACCCCGACATGATGGGTTGCCGAGGAGGCCACCGAACCGAGTGCAAACGAGGTTTCACGCAGATCCAGCGGAAAATGCCGATTCAGAAATTCGGCTGCCTGGTCGCCGCTGACACATAGCCGGGTGCGCGAATGCGACAAATCAAGTGTTGCCGCTTTCTCGGCAGCAAATTCCGGCGCGGCGATTCCTACCAGCCACCACTTCATCGGCTCGATGCGCAGCATTGATCCTTTACTTCCAGTCACCGCGCTTCCGGGTCCGGCAACTGCGTCGGTGCCGATCAACTTCGCCAGCGTTTTGCCGACCTCGTCGATCGAATCGGCCCAGGCAGCAACCTGATGGAGTACAAGATTCTGCGAATCGTGCAGAATGACGCCGGTTTCACCCGGGTCGCCTAAACGGCGCGGCATATTGTGACCAGCCAGTGCTGAAATCCGATCAACCATACATTTTCTCTCCACTGGGGTCGTACATATGCGGGGATACGATTTCGACGTTGATGTTGCCCTTGCGCACCGGATCAGCCGCTACCACGGTCTTGCCCTGCCAGGGCTCGTGGCCACCGGCAATAAAGCCGAGTCCGATCCAGTGACCCGTGGCCGGTGAATGCGTCACCGCGGTAATCCAGCCTTTGCCCAAACCCGACACCTCGTCCGCCGCACACAGAATGCTGCCGGCATTGAACGTCTGTTCGCGATCGATCGGCATGATGCCGACCAGGCGGGGGCGGTCTTCGCGCAACAGTTCAGGACGGTTACGCATTGCTTTGCCAATATAGGATTTTTCGCCCGCGGCCATCTTGCCAAGCCCGGCGTCATCGACACTGACACGACCGTCGAGTTCTGCCCCGGTAACATGCCCTTTCTCGATACGCATCGCGCCCAACGCTTCGAGCCCGTAAAGGCAGCCGTCGTGTTTTTGCGCCTCGGCCCACAGCAAATCCATCAGTGCCGGTGCATAATCCGATGGCACGTAAGCCTCGTAGGCCAGTTCACCGGAAAAGCTGATACGTGCGATACGGCAGGGAATACCGCCACGCAGAGTCGTTTCAATGACGCCCATAAAGGGAAAGTTATCATTGCTCATGACGTCGGCATCTTCGACACAGGCACAGAGCACATCGCGCGCCCTGGGGCCTGCAACGGCACTGCCGGCCCATTGTTCAGAGACACTGGTGACATGCACGCGCAGATCCTGCCAACGGGTTTGCAGCAATTCTTCCAGCCACACCATTACCTTGCCCGCGTGGGCGGTAGTCGTGGTCATAAAGTAGTCGGTTTCGGAGAAACGCCAGGTGGTGCCATCATCCATCACCATGCCGTCGTCGCGCAACATGATGCCGTAGCGCGCTTTGCCTATCGGCAACTTGGCAAAGGCATTGGTGTATATCCGGTTCAGAAACTCGGTCGCGTCCGGCCCTTGCACCGCGATTTTGCCGAGCGAAGTGACATCGCACAGCCCTACCGTACTGCGGGTGGTTTCGGTCTCGCGCACGTAGGCTTCGCTGATGGTTTCCGCTTGACGGGCAAAATACCACGGGCGGTGCCATAGACCTGCCATGGTCATGGTCGCACCCTGCTCAAGGTTCCAGTCGTGCATCGGTGTGCGTCGCAAGGGTCGAAAATGCTCATCGACGTTACGCCCTTTGAGCGCGCCAATCGCCACCGGCGTATAGGGCGGACGAAAGGTCGTGGTGCCGACGCCGGCGATGTCGATGCCAAGCGCCTCGGCCATCAGCGCAAGTCCAATAATGTTGCCCACCTTGCCACCATCGGTCGCCATACCCAGCGTGGTATAGCGCTTGAGATGCTCGACCGAAACGAAGCCCTCGCGGTGCGCCAGGCGGATATCATCGGCAGTCACGTCATGCTGCGGGTCTACAATGGCCTTGGTTTTACGGCCGTCAACGCGAACTTCGTAGACCGGTTTGATCGGACTCTCCCAGCCACCCATTGCCGGCATCGCCTTACCACGCGCCGTGCCGCCCAGCGCCTTGACGATTTTGGCACCTACTGAGACACCTGAATCGAAACAGGCCGAGGTATTCCAGATAGCAGCCGCAGAGCCAGCGACATGTAGACGCTCGTCGCTGTCAGGCGCGACAAAACAGGCTTGCTCGGGATTCCATACCGGTTTCACGCCGCGATGGGACATCAGGTGGACTACCGGAGACCAGCCACCCGATACCAGTAACAGATCACAATTCATACGGCTTTCAAAATTCCAGCCATCAGGGCCCGCAGCCGCAACATCGAGGCCCGTAATCGACGAGGAACCGATGGCATTCAATGGCGCTGCCCCGGTATGCAGACTGATATTGGCCTGTCCGGCCATCTCCAGCAAAGTGGCGCTCACCGAGCTGCGCGCATCGAGCAGACTGACTCGTGCACCCGCTGCGGCCAGTTCCGCGGCAGCCTGATAAGCAGAGTCATTATTGGTGGCGACCACGATGTGCTCGCCGCCGAGCACCGCATAGCGATTCAAATAGGCGCGACCGGCCGAAACATTCATGATGCCCGGGCGATCGTTGTTGCCGAAAGCAATACCGCGCTCCATCGCACCGCTGGCGACAATCGTGTGGCGCGCGCGTAAAGTCCAGAAACGCTGGCGCGGCAGGTAGACCGGCGCCGAGGAAAGATGATCAGTGACTCGCTCCAGTAAACCGGCAGTACCATTGTCGTAAAGCCCGAAAGCCGTGGTGCGAGTCATGATACGAACCCCCAGCTGCTCGAGTTCAGCGACCAATTCGAGGCGCTGCTTCTCCACTGTGGCATCGTTCTGGTTCAGCAGGTCCCCACCCAGTTCGCAATCCTGTTCAACCAGCCAAACTTCCATACCTGCCCTGGCGACGGTTAGTGCAGCCTGCAAACCTGCCGGCCCTGAGCCCACCACCAGCACGTCGCAGAACGCGTGTGCATGATCGTAAACGTCCGGATCGGCTTCACGCGAGGCCGTGCCCATACCCGCTGCCTTGCGAATGATTTTTTCATACTTCATCCACAGCCCGGTACCTTTGCTGAACCATTCGAACGGCGGCAGGCCCATGAAGGTCTTGTAGTAAAATCCAGCCGCCAGGAAGCGACCAAACAGGCTGTTGACGGCGCCCACATCGTGGCGCACGTTGGGCCAGGCATTCTGCCCGTTGGCGACCAGCCCCTGGTAGAGCTCCTGCATCGTCGCCTTAACGTTGGGATCTCGCCGCGCGCCACCACCGATGGTCACCATCGCCCCCGACTCCTCGACCCCGGCCGACATAATTCCACGCGGGCGGTGATACTTGAAACTGCGCCCGAGCACTTTCTCATTTCGGGCCAACAGCGCCGAGGCGAGTGTGTCCCCCGCATATCCCTTCAGGCTACGCCCATCCCAGGTGAAGTTGATGCGTTGCTGACGGTCGATACGACCACCGCTTTCGAGGCGCCTGGCGCTCATGATTTATCTCCCGGGGCATTCTCGGCGAGTACCGCCGCGTTGCCGTCATGTGCCGGGCGAACCGACTTGATTTCATGCGTCATGGTATCGCGCTCTACCACCAGCCACATGCGACAGCCGTTCACGTGATGCCAGGTTTCAGCCTGCATTCCACAAATATTTTCGCGCAGGAAGATAGCGTCGTGCCAGTCTTCCATCGGTGCATCCAGGGCAGGGTATTCGATACTGGCGTCACCACCGTAACCAAACTCGGAATGATCGCGTTCGCCGCAGAAAGGACAGTTAATTCTTATCATCGCTATTCCTCCCTAACCGTGCAGCTTCGGGTCAGGCCCGGCGCCGCGTTCATCGATACACACACCGCGTTTGAAACGATCCAGGTCGAGATTCGAGATCACCGGATCGGGTCGGTTATTGGCGATCAAATCGGCAAAATACCAGCCCGAAGCCGGGCTTGCCTTGAACCCACCGTAGTTCCAGCCACCATTCAGGTAGAGGTTTTCCACGGGTGTTTTGCAAATAAAGGCAGCACCATCCATCGACATGTCCATCACTCCGGACCAGTGCCGCAACAGACGTACCCGCCCGAGGCAGGGCATGATTGAGGTCGCACATTCGGCCACGTCCTGCACGATCGGCAGGTTGCCGCGCTGCGCGTAAGACTTGTACCAGTCAAGATCGCCACCGAATACCATGCCGCCCTTGTCCGATTGTGAAATATAGAAATGTGCACCGCCGACGCCGAACACCACGACGTGGTCGAGTAGCGGCTTGAGTGGCTCGGATACGAAGGCCTGCAACTTGTGCGTTTCGATCGGCAGGTTGCCAAGACCCGCCATCTGCCATAAGCGCGAGGTATTACCCGCGACTGCGAAACCAACCTTGTTAGCGCCAATGACGCCGCGCGAAGTCTGCAACGAGCTGATCTTGCCGTCCTCGCGCGTCACTCCGGTGACTTCGCAGTTCTGGATGATATCAACACCTAATTGGTCCGCGCCGCGCGCATAGCCCCAGGCCACCGCGTCATGGCGCGCGTTGCCCGCACGTTTCTGCACCGCAGCGCCAATAATCGGAAAGCGTGCATTTTCATAGTTCAGATGTGGTATTTCGGCCTTCAGAGTTGGCAGGTCCCACAGTTCGCCGTCGGAACCAGAAAGGCGCATCGTGTTGTAACGCCGTGCAGCTGCATCGCGCGCGGCCGGGCTGTGTAACAGCGAGACATGGTGGCGCTGGCTGAACATAACATTGTAATTAAGATCATGACTCAGGTTTTCCCAGAGCTGGAGCGAATGCTCATAGAACTGACGGTTACCCGGCATCATGTAATTGGAGCGCACGATGGTAGTGTTACGCCCGGCATTACCGCCGCCCAGCCAACCCTTTTCGAGGACCGCAATATTGCGCACGCCGTGGTTTTTGGCAAGGTAGTAGGCGGTGGCGAGACCATGCAGTCCAGCGCCTACGATAATCACGTCATAGGATTTTTTCGGTTCCGGATCACGCCATTGGCGAGTCCAGTCCTTTTGCCCACTAAGGCCGTTTTTAAAAACAGCCCATGCCGAATATCGAGTCATGTCAGAGTTCCATTACCAGCCGGTTGATTGCAAATTGCCTGCCAATCTGGCTACTGCGAGGATTATAACAGTCACACAAAATCGAGGAATCCGTGTAACACGCCAATAAACTCGAAAAAAGCGACACGACAGACCCGAGAACGGGTCGTCGTTACTGACGCCTAGCGAAGAGCCTTGAGATTAGAAATTAACAGGTTTTTCTTACGGTGCATTTCGTCTTGCAGTTGACGCGCCAGGTCTTGCTCCGGGCCACAACAATTCAGCGCCGTCGCGACCTGATTATGGGTC
>Ga0102815_10000832_pt1 | contig 19823 bp, 11 predicted proteins | sample ColrivemetaGS759_FD_79113 | JGI IMG/M metagenome (GOLD analysis project Ga0102815, IMG submission 79113) | Estuarine microbial communities from the Columbia River estuary - Ebb tide ETM metaG S.759 | ecosystem: Environmental > Aquatic > Marine > Intertidal zone > Estuary | place: USA: Columbia...
AACTAAAGGGAAAGTATTAGCAGAAGGAGACAATGCTATTAAGTATTTAACAAAAAGAAGACAAGATTCTGAACAAAAACCTATTGGATCTCCTAGAGATTTAAGATCTGTTAATGTAGCGTCTAAAGAGGAACAATTAAAAAAAGAAAAAATGAACAAAGTAATGAAATTCAAAAAAGGAAAACAAAGTACTGCTATGTACGGAGGTGGTAAAAAAGGAAATCCTATTGGTGGAATTAGTCAAGGAATTACTGCTATTTCAGCAGCTTCAGGAAATGAAAATGTTGCTAAAGTAGGTCAAATTGCTAACAACATTTTAGGGTTAGGAAGTACTATAGGAGATTCTATGGTTGCCAAAAAAGGAAAGAAAGGATTCTCTTCAATGCCTAGTTTAGGTAAAACAATGAAAGCAAAATGTGGTATGAGGGGAATGAAAAAGAAGTAAAATCTCTATAAATTTTTATAAAAATTTTACGCAGACAGTAAATAATAGAACATTGATAAACAATTATTAGTTAAATTTAAAAAAAAGAAGTTATGAATAGATGGGGTTTGTCCGTTGAAGATTTGGAAAGTGGAAACGATGGAGCTGTTGCTAGTCAAGAAGAAAGTGAAGGTAATGGTGTAGTTGAAAAAATTAGTACATCTTCAGATAGTAAAGGATCTGGAGTTAAAGAAGAAGGAAAAGATAGTTTTTCTGACGAAGGAAAAGAGTCGATAAGTAGCGATCAAGTTGGGATAAGTGGTTCCAAGTATGAAATAAGAGACGAAGAACCTGAAGAAGGTAAAGAAGAAAGTCAAGAAGAAACTGAAGGATCTGAAAAAGAACCTAAAGTTACTATAGAAACTGAAGCTAAAGAAGAAGAAACTGAAGAAAATCCTTACGCAACTGTTATGCAAGAATTAGTAAACAATGATTTACTAGAGCATGACGAAGAAAAGGATTACAAAGGTACTTCAGAAGAGTTGATGGAAATGATCGATTCTAGTGCTGAAAAGAAAGCTAATCAAAAGTTCGAAAACTTAATTGAATCTGTTGATGATAAAAGAAACAGAGAAGTTCTTGAAGCAATGAGAAACGGAGCTTCTTTTGAAGATGCTATTGCAATTGCTCAAGAAGAAGACTTTTCTTCATGGGATTTGAAAAACGTTAATAATCAAGCTAATGCTGTTGGATTATTAATGGAAAAAAGAAATCCTAATGATGATCAAGAAACAATTAAAGCTAAGATACAAGCTTTTCACAAAGCAGGTATTTTAGAACAAGAATCTAAGAAAGCGATTAAAGAACTTGACGGTCTTCAAAAAGAAAATAAAGAAAGCTATTACAAAAACATAGAAAAAGCTGAAAAAGAAAGGCAAGAAACTTTAGATCAAGAAGCTCAAGAGTTTGAAAAAGATCTTTTATCAAGAAAAGAAATAGCTGGATTTGAAGTTACAGATAAAGAAAATAAAGAATTACTTGATTTTATTAGCGTAGAAGATGGTGAGGGTAAAACAGCTTTCGAAAAGAAAGAAGAAGAAAACAAAGATTCTAAATTACTTTATGCTTATTTCTTAATGAAAGGAATGAACAAAGATGCTTTAACCAAAGGGGTTAGAAAAAAAGAGACGTTTAAAATCAAGAAAAAATTAGATAATTTCCAAGATACTAAAGCTGAAATAAGTGGAGGTGGTAATCGTGGACAATCTAACGAAAGTGATTATGTTTCAATAAGTGATTTTGGAGGATTTAATTACAACAAAAATGAATAAATAAATTAATCAATTATGAACAAAACTCAAGTGTCTCCATTACAAGTTTACCAAACAAGAAACTTTAATGGACTAGGAGAAACAAATCATTTAAGCAATGCTTATTTGACAGAGCCTGAAAAGGTTGGTTCCGTTTTAGCTTATGCCTTTGGTATTCAAGAAAACAATGTTCTTTCTTTATTAACAGGTGGTATTGGTAATACTAAAACTGTGAATAACAGAGAGTATGAGTGGGATTTACATGGACAATCTGAAAGAGCCATTGAAGTTGCTGAAGCTAACACAGTTAATTTAGCAGGTATTGGAGGTTCTAGTTTTGAGATTTTTCTTTCTGAAAAATGGTTTGAAGTTTCTGATAACTTGTTAGCAGATGATTCTCGTACTCAAGTACACGTAATGCGTGAACCTTATCAATCTGGTAATGGTTGGGTGTATACAGTTCAATTAACTGATCCTAACCCTAACATGTTCTGTAAGCCTGAGCTTTTAAAAGTAGGTGCTAAATGGTCTAAAGACTGGTCTTCAGTTGAAGAGTATAGCTCTAAAGGTGGTGGACATGGGTATTCTACACCGTACAAACTTCGTAATCAATTAACTACTTTACGTAAGACTTATAAAGTTTCTCGTGAAATGGCTAAAGCTGTAATGGTAATCGAATTGTACGATCCTGCTGATCCTTCTAAGAAAACTCGTATGTGGACGAAGTTGTCTGAATGGACCGCAATGGCTTATTGGTATCGTGAGATTGACAAATCAATGATTTATTCTAAAAACAATAAGGATGATGATGGTTATGTCAAACTTACAGGTGAAAATGGTCGTCCTATTTATCATGGTGCAGGTTTTAGAGAGCAAATTTCTCAAGCAAACAAACGTTATTACACTCGTTTAACTTATGAAATTCTTGATGAATTCTTATTGGATTTATCTTACGCTGCTTCTAAGTGGGGTGGAGATCACAAGTTCGTTGCTCTTACTGGTAAAATGGGTATGAGAGAGTTCGATAGAGCTATTCAAGCATACGCTAAAGGAAACAACATTACTGTTACTGATCATGGAACATTCATTGATGGTAAAGGTGATGAATTAAAATTTACAGGCTATTTCAGTTCTGTTAAATTTATGAACGGAATCGAATTAACCGTTAAAGAGTTTAGTCCTTATGACGACATTATTCGTAACAGAGAACTTCACCCTGTTACACTAAAGCCAATCGAATCTTATCGTTTTACAATCTTAAACTTTGGACGTAAGAACGGAAGTTCTAACATTCAAAAGGTTGCAATGAAAGACTCTGAAATGAGCATGTGGCACGTATGTGGTTCTACTGATCCTTTCGGTTTAGTTAAAGGTTCTATCAGTAAACAAGGTTCTACAGGAATTGATGGTTATGAAGTTCATTTCTTATCACAATGTGGAATCATGATTGAAGACCCAACTTCGTGTGGTGAATTAATTTTAAGACTTTGTTAAAATAAAAATAAAGAGGGTTGAGTGGTTTCAATCCTCTTTTATTAAAGCTAATAAAAATAAAAAAATGGAAAGAGGAATTATAAAATTAGAAATAGCTTCTAAATTCGGAAACTTCGGTGCTAAATCTAAAAAGACAGGAAAACTATTATCTACTTATCAAGATTGTACAGATACTTGGACTGTTCCAGGTTCTATTAGAACAGGTTTGTTAATTACAGGTCTTACTAAAAAAGATGAAGAATACTTTGAAAATAAATTAGGTTACCCTGAAGGACACTTAAAAAACACTTCAAGTTTTTGGGATTCTTTTAAAATCAAAATACCTGCTCAAGGAGTGACATTAGACTTATCTGATGATCTTTCTTTCTTGAAATACCATTGTTTAAAAGCTGATCCTTTAATTGCTACAAGTAATGAAGAAATGAAAAATAATCCTTACTGTCAATACGTAATGATTAGAGAAGCTGAAAAAGCTGAAAACGAATCTTCTTCAAGAGGTATCAAAATTAAAGCTTATGGTATTTTAAATACATTAACAAGTCAAGATTATTTTGATCTGTTCTTAATGATTAAAAATTCAGATCCTTCAGATGTTGAGTTATCAATTGTAAAGAACGAAGTAGAAAAGTACGCTGAAAAAATGCCTATTCAATTTGTTAATTTGTTTGCTGATAACAACTTTAAAGACAAAGTTGTTCTAACCAAGCTAATTGGTAAAAGAATTATAAATAAAAAAGGAAGAGGCTTGAATTCTCCTCTTTACTTTAATGACGTTTTCTTGGGAAATAACATTGAAGAATGTATGGATTTCCTTAAAAAACCAATTAACAATAGTATCTTTATAGAAATAATGAGAAAAGATCAAGAAATTAAATCAGAACAAAACAGTTCTATTTCTTTATCAGATCAAATTTCTTCTTTTGATGCTGCTAAAATTGAAAGAGACGAAAATGGTTTTGCTAAAGAAACTGCTGAAGCAGCTTCATTAGTTCAAGAGGTTGAAGTAGAAACAGAAGTTGTTCAAACTCCAAAAAAAAGAATTAAAAAAACTAATTAAAAATGACTATTTTAGAAGCTCACATAAGAACGAAAGTACTTTTAGATAAAGTAGATTCTAGTTATTACGAAGAATTATTAGACGAAGAGATAGATGAATTTCTTGACGAGGCTTTTAATCGTAGAATAAAAAGAGTTTATGGTAAAAACAATCTTTATCAAAGAGGATTTGAGGAGCTTCAAAAAAGAACAGATGATTTGAAAAACTTGGTAAAATCTGGGTACTGTACTGTTAGTGCAGTACCTTATTACCAAGAAGCAAATGAAAACGTTTATAGAGCTGAATTATCTACAATTTTTTCAGACATAGCTTTGGAAAATGAAACAGACTATGAATACATGTTTTATCTAAAGTCAATGGCAAAAACCTGTAAAGGAACATGCTGTAAGTTTAATGGTGTTAAATTAGTTCAACAAGATGACATAACTTCTATTTCTGACGATCCTTTTAATAAGCCTTCTGCTGAAAGACCTATTGTATTCTTTGAAGATTCAGATGTTTTTGTTTGGACAGGAAGCGATACTTTAGATAGTTTTTTAGTAACTTTCTTAAAGAAACCTAAAAAAGTCAATAAAGGAACTTATGACGGTCAAGATACTACTCAAGAATTTGAAGCACCAAGCCACTTTGTCGAAGAGGTTGTAGTAGATGCTGTTCAAATAATGATAGAAACTCTTGAAAGTAAAAGAATTCAAAGTCATACTCAAAATTTAAACTTAACTGAATAATAAAAAATGTCAAACACAAATAGAGTAAATCGTGTATTTATAGGTTCTGGTACCAATGTTGGATCAGGAGCTTTACCTGATGTAAACGTAGGTGACTTATTCATCTATGATTCTAAAAACAACTTAGTTGATAATAGCAATGTAGCTAATTTATCTGCTAGAGAAGAAATTTCTATTGCTACTGCAGGAGGTCGTAAAGGAAACATTCTTTTCCAAAAAATTCTTGGTGGTAAAATCACTAAATACGAAGGAAAAACGTATGTAGCACCTAGTCAATTATCATTCATACTTGGGGATCCTCAAGTAAATGGTATTGAGGTTACTGACGGAGAAGAGTACAGATTGAGAATCTTATTCAAAGATGATCAAAGAGTTCAAGGACAAAGATCAACATTGTTTGATGCCAATTATCCTGCAAGAACAAACGTTACTCAAGAAGATGTAGCAGGTTACATTTATTGTATTTGTCAACAAAAAGAGTACAACAACAACTTCATTAAGGACAAAGTTCTAGTAGAACGTGTTGCTGATGGTACTTTTAATGCTTTAACAAATACTGCTACTGTAGTAAAAGGAAGTAAAACTGTTGTTTCAACTGTTCATGGTATTACAGGAGAAGCTTATTTAAGATTTGGAGCAAACACATCTGATGCTGTTTACAAAGCTAAAAGAGTTGATGCTAATACTCTTGAATTAGATTATCCTTATGCTGGAGAATCTGATGCTTCAATTGCTACGGAATCTGGTACTAACTCTGCTAAATGGGGTTTCAAATTAACAGGATTAGCTCAAGATTCTTTCATTAATCGTTCTGCAAATGAACCTTTAGATGAGTATGAGTGGATCAATTTTGATGCTACTTTCTCTGAAGCTGAAGACAGAGCTGTTGAAACTGTTGCACCAAAAGTAATTCTTTCTGAATTAAATCCAGGACAAGGGTATTGGAAACAAGTTGCTGACATTGAAGAAAAAGCTAAAGGTTACTTTGGTGATACTTCTAAAAGAAGATTTGATGATAATCGAATTTCTTCTAATGTTGATTCTGGTACAAATTACGATTCTATTGTAATTACTCACGTAGCAGAACACATTGGAGATCAACAAGGTCTTTACAATCCTCCATTGAAAACTGAAATCTACCTTCCTACAGGAGGAAGTGGACAAGGAGATGATACAACTCCTGCAGAATTTTTAGCAATACTAAACGCTTTTACAGCTAAATCAGGTTTTGCACCAATTGAATTCTAAGTTTAATCTTTATAATAATTTAAAAAAGGAGTCGTAATTGTCTCCTTTTTTTTTTAAACAAAAACTACTATGTTATTTAGCGAGATTATTTTTAACGTAAAGAACTTATTATCAGGTGGTATAGAGTCTGATGATGAGAATTTATCAAACAATCAATTAGCTTTCATAATAAATTACTACAGAGCTAAGTTATTGAAACAGAAAGAAGATAGGGGGTTATTCACTAAACAACTTTTTGTACAAAATCTTGGTAATACTGAATTAATTATAGCAGACAAGAACGAATGTTGTGACGTTAATCAATGTATTTTACGTACTAAATTTAAAGTACCTAAACCAATGAATGAAAGGTCAATAACTTTTGTTGGTTTAGTTAATGGAAAACCTTTTCAAATTTCTCAACACAATAAGATTATTTGGGAATTAAAAGATAAATGGACAGGAAAAGAGCCTAAATGGTATTGGCAAAATGGTTACATTTACATTGTAAACTCTCCTTCAAATGGTTTAAAAATCATTAACATTCAAGGTATTTTTGAAAATCCCTTAATAGTTAATAAATTTAATACATGTAAATGTGAAGATGATGAATGCTCTAATGCTTTTGATAGTTTTGATTTTGAATACCCAATGCCTATGAGTCAAGTAGACATTATTGTAAAATTAATAGCTGAAACTGAAATAAGACTTTTATTATCTTTACCTTCGGACATAACAAACGATGGATTGGACCAAGCTAATTTAAATGGAGGAAGTAAGTAAAAAAACGGTAGAAATCTATAAATTTTATAGAGGAAAGGAAAATGTAAAGAATAAAATAAACGCTCCTTTGTTTAGGAAAGTTTGTAATGAGTATAACAAGTTTTGTTCAGAATCTCTGCTTGAAGGAAAAGAAGTTCTTCTACCCTTTGGATTAGGTAAAATCTTAATAGTAAAAAAGCCTATTAATTGGAATAAGCCACCTATTAATTGGAAAGAGACTAAAAAAATGGGTAAATTAGTTTACCATACTAATACAGAAACTTCTAACTTTGTATTTAGGTTTAAATGGTGGTCATTGAATCACATTTTAAGAAACGGACGTTATTATTCTTTCAAACCTACCTTCACAAACAGGAGGAATTCTTCTAAAGAGTTTAGAAAGAATAAGGGTAAAAAATACATGCAAGATGATTTATAAACTAGAATCAATAGACAGGACGATTAGTTCTATTGTAAGAAAGCTAGGAATAGGTAATGATGAAATTCCTTATCAAGACTTAATTGAATACATAGCTGATGCTTTAGAACAAATAGGATCTTATTATCAATTTGAAGAGAAAGATGCTTACATTATAATTAATGATTACAAAGGTGCTTTACCATGTGATTTACATAAAGTAATTAAAATGGAAGAAGCTTGTGAGATGAACTTTGATAATTCTAGCACAGGTTTTTATGGGGGTACAATGGTTGATTATCTTATTAAAGCCGGTGTTGATTTCGAAAGTCTTCCTGCTTATGATCGTTATAATGTACTTGCAGTTGGTGGTATTTCTAAGAAATCGAATAATTTGTATGATGAAGTTAATGGACTTCAACACAACAAAGGATTAATTCACCCATCAATAGATAAGATAACTAATAAAGATTACAATGAGAATTTAGGTAGAATAACTACAGCGTTTAGACATGGAATGATTAGGATTAAGTATTTAGCTATACCAATCGATCAAAAAGGATTTCCAATGATTCCAGATGATGTTAGTTTTAGAACTGCTTTATTTTGGTATTGTGCTAACATGATAGGTATTGGTTATCCTGAAAAGTTAAAGAATCCTTTAATGAAAGACATTCAGTACACAGATAATCAATGGCAATTTTATTGTGGACAAGCAAGAGCCAATGCTAATGCTCCAGATTTATCTATGACTGAAAGAATTAAGAATAATTTTTACAGATTGCTTAATACGGTTGATGATGATCAGAATGATTATAGAAATTTAGGTAAACCTCAAAACATGAATTTCGATGGAAGACATTAATTTTTTAATTAAAGGATTAGATACTGATTCTCATCCATTAAAGCAAAAAGAACATACAGTAAGAGAAATGCTTAATTTCGTTCCTTTATCAAAGGACGGTAATTTGTTTTCAATTACAAATGAAGACGGAACAGAGCTTTTTGAAAAAGTTACATTTCCTACTAGTTTTCAAATCATTGGTTATTCAGTATTGGACAAGGACATTATTGTTATTTTAGCCAATAGTTCTGGTAATTCTCAAGTAGGTTATGTAAGACAAGACGTTAATAACGAAGACAATAATTATGGATTTTACCACCCTTCAGCTCCTTACGATAAAGATAATGATGTTTATCCTGAAAATAACTCTGAACTTGGGTTTAATTTGGATTATCCTGTCGATTGTGTAAGTAGGAAATTAATAGATGGACATAGAGTACTGTATTTTACAGACAACTTTAACCCTTATGGAACAATAGATTTAGACGATCCTCCAATAGTTGGATCAGTTAAAGATGAGGTAAAATTAACATTTAATCAATCTATTCCTACAATGAGAATTAGAGAGATTAGAGAGAATGTATCAGGAAGTTTTAATCCAGGAATTTATCAAGTAGTAACAAGATACGTAACTGATAGTGGTGGTGTGACTAATTTTGGAATACCTTCTAATGTTATTCCTATGGTTCCAACCAATAGAAGTGTTGGTGTTGATAATTATAGTGGAGGATTTAACGAAGATGGAAACATAAACAAAAACATTTTAGTAACTTTTGACGATGTAGATACACAGTATCAAGAATTAGAAGTTATTCTTATTTATTATGAAGGAACTCAATCAGTATTTAAAGCTTCAATAATAGGTCAAATTCCTATTAATTCTGAAAGTATTGATTACACAATAACAGGTATTGATTCAGAAAACATAATAGACATAACAAGAGAAGAGTTAAATAAGAATAACGTAACTTATACAAAAGCTAAATGTATTGAGCAAAAAGACAATACTCTGTTTTTATCTAATTTATCATCAGGAAGACAAGATGATTATGATCAATTACAGTTAGCAGCAAATAAAACTAGAATAGGTTACGAAATAGAAGAGATTCAATACTCTGGAAGAGGAGAAAACGGTCAAACTCCTTTGTTGGTTTTTACTGCAACTGCAATTTACTTAGGTAGTATTTCTTCGGTAAGCATAGATTTTAACGATAGTGTTGATGAGACTGCAGGTGTAAATGATGTTTTATCTAATTATACGTTAAGAAAACAAGGATCTGAAGATGTTGGACAAATAGAAATAACTGATAATGCTGCTTTATTAGATGGAGACACTATAACTATAGATACTAGTTCTTCTAGTTCTAGTCAAGCTACTGTAGTCTTTACAGCAGAAACAACAGCGACTAATAACAATAATACTTTTGTAATAGATTCAGACGTTCAACAAACTAACTTAAATTTATTAAATTCTATAAATGATTCTTCTGATGTAAGTGATTATTCAGCAATTATAGATAGTGGAGTAATTTATCTTATTTGGAACACATCAACACCTGACTCTGGAGGTACAACAATTACTAGTTCTACAACTTCAATAAGTACTGTAGATTTTACAGGTTACAGTAATCTTGATCAAGATTTCGATGCAATAAGCTTAGAGATTTCTGATAATTCTATAACTGCTAATTTTGCTACAAGTATTTCAAGTGCTAATACGATTAGAATAGTTTCTGTAAAATCAACAGAAGGAGAAGAGTTTTTAACAGGAAACATAGATGATAATAGTGCTTTTACTTCAATTTCTTTAACGGAACCAGACAGTTCTTCTAGTTCTTTTGAAGTAGGATTTACTGATTATTTAAATGAAGAGCTAACTTTTACATCAAAAACTTATAGAAGAAATGAGGTTTATTCTTTTGGTTTTAATTTACTATACAATGATGGTACAACTTCACCTGTTTTTCACATACCAGGAAACAAATCTAACGTTGATGTTTCAGAATTTAATAATGGAATAAATGAATTTCCTCCTTTAAATCCTTTAAATCTTTGGGGTAGTTACAATACAGGTGAAACTAGTGGAGAACTAGGAACTTATGTTTCTGAAGAAACTTATCCAAATGAACAAAATTATCCAGGCAATGAAAATGGTGATGATAATACTGAACAAGGAGAATTAGGTATTGAAAGAAACATTAGACACCATTTAATGCCTAGTTTAGAGAACGAGCCTCATTTTAGAGAAGAAAATGGTGTAACATTTTTAAGGTTAATCAATTTAGAATTTAATCTTGATTTGTCTTCAGTAGATTTATCAGATGTTCAAAAAGTTATTTTCGTAAGAGAAAGAAGAAGTAATTCCATAAATAAGTCTGTTTACGCTCAAGGTATTGTAAATAAACAAGCTATTATGGCTGATAACTATGACAATAGTGGTTATGTTGATGGAGAGGGTGGCGATCCTTCTGCGACAAATCCATTTGATAAATTAAATAGTGGTTATTTTGCTGCTGAAACACCATTTGCAAATAACATTACAGGTTTTGATTTTGTAGAAAACGGAGCTGATTCAGATACTCTTAACAATAGAGGATTTGTCTTTCCTAATTATTTAGAGAACGGAAATCCAATAGGTTCTCCTTTTGTTACTGTTAATGAATTTTTAAAAAATAGATGCAATTTTTATTCACCTGAAACTATACTATTTACAGGTTTTAGATTTAATCCAGGTTTGATAGAGCAAGGATTTTTAAAACAATGTATTAGGATTAAAGGAGATTATAATTTCTTTAATGAATTAGGTTTGTATTGGGGTTATGATAGTGGAAGAGATAATTTAAAAACTTATCCTAGATCTGATTTATTTGCTGATTACAATAATTATTATACAGAAAGTTTACCAAATCCTCTTACTCCTTTAAGAATAGAGAATGCTAGATACTTGGAGCCAGGAGTAGACAGAGCAGGAAGTTTAGATCCTTTAGAAAAAAACATAAAAACTTCAAGTAGATGGAATACATCTAGTCTTGAAATGAAGTTAGAAAATGATTTGTATGACGCTAACACAGATGCTGAAAACTTAACAATAAAAGGTTTAATAAGAGGACATAGTAAATTGGGAAATACTACTTCTTTTTGTTTTGAAGAAAGCAATACTTGTATAGGTAGTGTTATTGAACCTAATTTGTTTAAAAGTTCAGAATCTGTTAACGCACCTTCAGAATCATTTATTGCTAGACATCTTTACAATGTTAAGACAAACAATTTATCTCAATACGGACAAATTACTCAAGGATCTTTTATTCCTATTTCAATACAAAAACCAATAAATGAGCAAGGTAATTTAAATACTGTTTTTAACAAAATTTACGGTGGAGATACATTTATAACTAAGTTCTCTTACAACAATACTTCACTTGTTCCTTATTGGCCTCCTAGAAGAAAAAGAATAAATCAAGTTATAAATAGACCTGATCAGACAAATGTTAGAGTTGGTTATTTTCAAATTGATGGAATAAACAAAGGTGGATCAACTAGTGGAGGACCAGGTAAAGCTCATGGTTTTGATTATAGAACTTGTAATTATTATTTTGTAGAATCTGAAATAAATACTTATTACAGACACAGGCCTAAAGAAGAAGAAAAGCAAAACTACTTCCCTAATGAAAATAACTTGAGTTCATTACTAAATGATTTCGTAGGTTATTTAGATAACATAAGAGCTTACAATGCTCAATACAGTTATGAGAATAATGTAAGACAATTCTTTGTAAGAGGGAGTACAGAAGCTATAATAAACAAGTTTGAAAACAGAACTATTTATTCTGAAACAGCAGCTAATGATGATACGTTAGATTCTTACAGATCGTTTTTAGTAAACAATTACTATGATTTACCTTCTAATACAGGTCCAATTTGGGATAGTTTTGTTTCTTACAATAGATTGTTCTTACACACTACTAAAAGCTTATGGTCTACTTTTGCTGAACCTTCTGCTACTTTACAAGGTGGAAACATTAGTGACGTTGTTTTAGGAACAGGTAGATTGTTTCAAAGACCTTCTCAAGAAGTATTAACAACTGAAGGAGGTTACGCAGGTACTATTTCTCAATGGGGTGGCTCTAATACAAGAATAGGTTACGTTTTTCCTGATGTTCTTCAAGGAAAAGTATTCGGTTTAGTAAGTGGAGATAATGGCCCTTACTTAAAAGAACTGTCAGAAGTAGGATCTCAAACATTCTTTAAAGAAAACTTAGCTAAAGACTTGATAGAAATTGGTGGTTTTATAAATGAAGGTTTGTTAGATACACCTAATTTGATTGATAACCCTTTTAACAAAATAGGACTGTTTAGTACTTATGATCAAAACTTAAAGAGATTCATAATCATTAAACATGGTACTACACCTATTTCTAGGAACTTCTCTGTAATTAATCAACAATGGAGTAATCATAGTTACATTCCTAACGTTATGATTGCTTACAATAACCAATTGTTCTTTTACGATTCTTTATTAGATAACACTTCTAGGATGTGGGAAATGAATAAAGGTAGAAAAGGAGAATACTTTGGTGAGTTTTATGACTCTAAAATAGAATTCATTTGTAATGTTCAAATGATGCCTAAAGTGTTTAAGAACTTGTTTATTAGTTCTGAAAGTACTGATGAGAATGGGAAGAAAGTTAGAGATGATTGTTTTCATCTTCTTCAAGCATTCACAGACAGACAAAATACTTTTGAAGTAAAATTAGTTCAAGGAAACACTTTTAACAAACAAGTTCTTGTTGATGAAGTTGTTATTAAGTTTAGAAATGACGAGTATAGATTAGCCATACCTAGAGATTCTGTAATTGATAATGATTCAAACATTTTTGATGAGTTAAACAGAGACTTTTCTCAAAAGTTTAGAGAAAGAATTAAAGGTGATTATGCTCACTTTGTTTTAACGTATAACAATACAGAAAACAATTATGAATTTGTTGTAAATTCTATTAAAACTAAAATTGATTTAAACGCAAGATAAGATGTATAAAAACATTTACGGAGTTCAAAAAATCCCAGAACAAGATGTTCGTTCTGATTTAGACATGGCTGTTGGGATTAGTTCTAAAGCTGCTACTTATGGTAAGATAGGGAATAAAATTTTACCAGGAGGTGGAGGAGCTATAGCAGGTGCTACAATAGGTGCAGCTGCAGGTTATGTTCAACAAGAAGGTGCTAGAAAAGAAGAAGGGATACAAAGAAAAATAGATCAAAACAAAAACAAGTTTATAGCAAACCTAAGTGGAAGATCTCAAAGACAACAATTTTATTCTCCTATTCAAGGAGGAACAATGGTTTCTGAAAAAGGTAAGAAAGGTCAATACGGAGTTAATGAAGAATTAGTTAACGTAGAAGATGGAGAGCTGATAGTTAATAAAGCTAATGGAAAGTACAATTTAGTAAAAGAAATAAAAGGTAAAAAACACAAAATAGATAAAGAAGGTAATTTTACAGAAGGAGAATACGAGCATGTTAAAGAAGAAGAAAGTATTATTCGTGCTGATCAAAAAAGCAAATTCATTTCTTTATTAAACAGACAAAACTTAGGAGACTCAAACGCTACTAAGCAAATGGATAAATTGATTTCAAAACTTCCTACTGCTGAAGAAACTAAAAAAGAACAAGGTATTCCTGTTGCTAAAAAAGGTAAGAATGGTAATGAAGAAGATGAATACACAGACTCGGAAGGAGACACTATGGTTGTTGTAAATGGGTACAAGTATAAAAAAATTGCCAATCCCTACATTAAAAATGAGTCTGTTTACATTCCTGCACCTGGAAAAAAAGATCCTAATGCTGAAATAGGACCTGATGGATTTATTAACAAAACAATGTTTGAACAATTAAAAGACCCTAATTACTTACCAGACCTTAAAAAGTATGCAGACAATGATGATGTAAGAAATAAGTTTTTTGAAGATCAAGCTAAAGCTAAAAGCTCTTACAAACCAGTTACTAAAAATAAAAAAATAGTCGATAAAAAAGAAGTAAATCAAGTTAACACAAATCCTCAACCTATTCAAGATAGATTACCTTACCAAAATAATTATGAATTACCTATGTCTAAAGACATTTTGTCTTATAGAGAAGAAATGAATGATTACGATGATGAGATGGATTTAAGTGCAGAAGAAGAATTAGATTTGCTTGAAGCAGAAAATGATGGTTATAATTTTGGTAAAAATCAATACGAATTACCTAACTCAAAAAGTATACTAGGTTTAGAAGAACAAGAAATAAAAAATCAAGGTGGTGTTAAATCTCCTTATTTAAATTATCAAGAAAATTCAGACAAATTAGTTCAATCAATGAATTTAGATCCTGAAAAAACAAAAGAATTTTTAACTCAAAATAAAGATTTATTTGATGAAGCAATACAAACAGGAGATTATTCAAAAGTACAAGGTGAAGCTAATAAATTAGGTTTAGATCAAGAATCTATTCTTAATCTTGTTGACATGACAATGTCAGGTGGTAATAACGTTACAGGTTCAAGAAATTCAAAAAATCCTATAGGTTATAATACTACTAGTAATTTTCAAGGAACAAAAGATAGACTTTACGGAATTGAAAAAGAAGAAGAAAACAGTACTTTTGTTAAAGAAAAAAAAGAAGAAACAAATAGTTTTGAAGATTTTGATGATGAAGAAGAAGAAGATGATTTTTTTTATGATGAACCAGAGCCAGAAGAAACTAACGAAGAAACTAACGAAGCTTCAGACGATTATGACTACATGAACATAGAAGATAGATCAAGTCCTTTGCGTTACACTAACGTTCTAAACAATCTATCAATGGGTTCAAGTCCTTTGGATAAAGTAACTAGAAGATTTTATAACCCAGAAGAACTAAAATACCAAGATCTTAGCCATGCTCAACGTAGAGCTATTACAGAAAACAGAAACTATCAAGGTAGTATGATGAGAGGAAAAGGGTTAAGTGCAGGTCAGCAACAAGGTTATTCTAGTCAATTAGGTTCAAGATTCCTTGGTGGAATGGAACAAATAAATGAAAGAGAAGCTCAAAGAGAAGCTGATTTTAGCATAAGAAACATAGGTGCTAGAAACCAAGCTCAATTACAAAACATTGGTTTTGCTAATCAGTACGACATGTTTGATGATCAAGCTGAAGCAGTTAGAGAAAACTATAAAGGAGAAGCTATGAAAGAATTAGCTGACCTTTCAGAATCTGAAACAAGAGATCTTTATAAGAGAGATAAAGATGTTAGAGATTTTTACATTCAAAATAAATCGTTACCTTTAACGTCAACAAATGCTTATTTTATAAATCCAGATGATTGGAGTTCTGGATTTAATAATAATACTAAAAAAGTAAACAACAGTACTAAAAAAGTAAATAATACTGGTTTTAATGGAGGATCTGCTTTTTTAAGAAAAAGAAAAGGAAAAAAATACAATTTTGGTACTGACAAGTTTCACATTAACAATTTTTAAAACATGGCAAAGATAAATAGATTTATGAAGCCTGTAACAAGGCAAGTAACTGATCAGTATGTAAGCCAGTTTAGTGCTTTACCTTTGAACTTGATGAAGAGAAAAACTATGGAGGCTGATGCTGAAGCTAAAAAGAATCAACAAGGATTTAGTGACTTAAACAGCATGTTTAAGAGTGATTCTATTACTGGTAAGGATAGAGAAGATTTAGCTGAAAAAATGAAAGAAACTCAAAGTAGAGTTGGTGAAATAGTTAAAAAATATGGTAATGATTTTTCTAAAATGGGTGGAGAAGTTTCTCAACTTTCAAATGAATTAAACAGTTGGTTTGTTACAGGAGAAGGAAAATACATAAGTGAAAATAAAGCTATTCAAAAAGATTATTACGGTATTGTTGACAAATCTAACATGCCTAGTGAAGATAAAAAAGCAGGTCTTTTATACTCTAATTATAAATTTAAACAAAATGGTTCTTCTGCAAATAAAGCTGAATACACGGGTATTTCTCCTTACAACATGGAAGACTTTAACGCTAAAGGTTTAGAACAAGCAAATAAATTAAAAGCTGAAGGTACATCTGAAATTATTTTTAACCCAGAAACAGGAATGATTATTTCTGGTTACAAAGATGAAGATATTGTTACTAGAAAAAGAATTAAAAAAGTTTATCGTTCTGCAGTTTTTAATAATGAAGGATTTGATGCTATGATTAATTACAAGTGGGAAACTAGAAATCACTCAAATCAAGTTCCTCAAGGATTAAATAAAAGTCAATTTAAAGAGTATTATTTTAAAAAAATGTTTGATGGAGCTGAAGCATTATCTTATCGTGATAAACAAATCAGAATAACCGTTGATAATGCTCCTTCTGGTTCTAAGTATGGTTCTTCTAATGAAATACAAGCAACTGATGAAATGAACATGCTTAATACTACAGCAAATACTACCAGTAATGTTGATAATCAATCCAACAGAGAAGTTTCAAAATATTATGATCCTATAGCTAAAATTTTAAGTTTAAGAACAAGTGTTTTAGATTCTTTTGTTAATGTTGAATCAGATTATTATGAATTATACACAAGTCAAATTATTGGTGGATCTGAAAACGATGAAGATTTAAACAATAATTATTTAGAGCATTTAACTGATACATTAGAAAAAGAAGGAATTTTAGGAACTAACACAAGTTTAGATTTTGATTATCTTGGAGGAGATCGTCAAACACAAGTTGATCAACAAGAATTATTTAACAGACAACTAGCTCAAACACCTTGGGGTAAAGAACAAATAATAAGACTTCATGCTCAAGGAAAAGGAATGGATAGTTTTAGTCCTAGTGTTAAAAATAGATTAATTTCTTCTGCTAAAAAACAACTTACAAAGTTGGCAGAATACGATCAAATTCTTTACGATACTCAAGAATTTTTATACAAAAAGAGCTTAATTACAAAGGAAGAATTTGAAAAACCTAGAGAGTTTAGAAAAAAGCTTCAAACTTCTCTTTTAGGAATGGATGAAACTTCTATAATAGAAGCTTATGAGAAAAAAACACGTAAGTTAACTGATGATCAAAAATCAATTTTACTTTCTCAAATAAGAAACTTTAAAATAAACGAGCTTGGTAAAATAGAATCTGATAAAAACATTACTGAAGAATCTGTATTAGACTTTAAAAAAATGTTTAGGTATTTAAAAGATCCTTCATCTGTTTCAGATTTAAACTTTTTTTTCTTGCCATTTAAATTTTTTGGAAATGATAGTGAAGAAGGAAAAAGCATACAAAAACAAGAACTTTTTAAAATTCTAGCTAAAGAAATGGATTTGAATAAAGAAGATTTAGATAATGCTTTATCTTTATCAACTAGTGCATTAGAAAAATTAAACAGTCCTGAAAATAAAAAACAGATTAATAAATACTTAAAAGACAAAGCTACAAAGAAAAAAAATCAAGTTACTCCTGGTACTGTATTGAAAACTTATTATTACATGGGAGATGAAAAAAATTATGAAAAATACGATCAATCAGGTAAATTAATAGGAAAAAATACAAAACAAGTTCAAAAAGATTTAATTGAAACAGTTAAAAGTCAATTAAGAAAAAAATACCCTACTTTAGAATCTCTTAAAGGTATTAAAGTTACTGCTTTTGATAATTCTGAAGACGGTACAAATCCTTTTAAAACTGGAGATTTAGGGAGTTTCATAAAAACAGAACAATTAAAACCTGAAAATGAAAATAAAACGGAAAAAGATTTTTATGAAGACATTGTTGGTGGACTTGGTTTGTTAAATGAAACCGATAACATGGGTAATTATTTATTAAACACAGGTAAGTATACTATTTCTGTGAATAATAATAACATAAAAATGGACCTTGATAAATACATAAAAACCGAAGATAATGTTAACTTTGAAATAAACGCACTTATTTCTTCAGCCAAAAACTCACTTGCTATAAATTATCCTTTAGTTTCTTTAGGTTATGAAGATTATAACATAAGATTTATTAATGAAGACACAGAGCCTACTCTTTATAAAATAAATAGAGAAACAAATAAAAGAGAAGTTGTAGCAATTGGTGAAGGTTTTTCAAGTTTAAAAAGAGCTATGGCTCAAATAGAAATTTATTCAAGAAAAACAGGAAATGAAACATTAACTCTTTCTGACGGAAAAGAAGTTACTAAAGACGAATTTCTTTCAATGTTAATAAAAGGAGACAGTACCGTAACGTTAAAAGGTGTAAACAAAAAAGCCATTGACGAAATGTTTTAAGCTTTAAAATTTAAAAAAATGCCAGAAGAATTACCTATAAATAGAAATCAAGACTCTTCAGTTAAACAACAAACTGAAACAAAAGATGAATCTGTTAATCAAGAAAATCCTTTAGGAAGTCAAGTTGAAAAAAAAGAATCTCAAAACTTTCAAAAAAGTTATGAAAATAAAAAAGAGAATCTTTTAAAATCAATAGAAAGCTTAGAACAACTTAATTTTGATAATTCTTCAGAAGAAGAAAAAGCTAAAACATTAGGATCTAATCAATCAAACTTTGGTTCAGATGTTTCTAATAAAAGCAATGTTAGTTTTTCTGATGCTCAATTAAGTGAGTTAAGAGATTATGACATTGATTTAAATGAAGCTTATCAAGACCCTTCAAATGTAAACGAAAAGCTTTATGAAGAACAAGGTTTTGGTGAAGCGTTATGGAGATCAGCATCAAAAGGTATTGTTAAAGGTAGTCTTGGTATAGCTGAAAACGCAGGTTACTTAATCGATGTTCCAGATTGGTTTAGAATGACTGATGATTTCGAAAATGGTGTTAGTAATTTCGTTTCCGATTGGGCTAAAGAGCAAAAACAAAATTTAAGTGAGTACGCTCCTACCTACTCAAATGATTCTTACGATCTTGGTTGGTTCTTACAAACTTTTGAATCATTAGTTGAGTCAACTGTTCAATTTGCAGCAACAGGTTATGGTGTAGGTGCTGTTATAGGTAGAGCAGCAAAGGCAGCTAATTTTGTTAAAACATTAGGTCAAGAGAAGTTAGTAACTCAATTAGGTACTTCATTTGCGACTAACTGGGTAGAGTCTAAAATGATGGCAGGTGAACTTTATAAAAACATTTATGACAATGCTTTAAAAAATGGAGTTAGTGTTAAAAACGCTAAAAAATTAGCAAACGAAAAAGCAGTTGATTTTATTTGGGCTAATAAAGTAATGGCTCTTACTGATGCTGTTACTTTAGGTTCTGCTTTAAATGTTGCTAATCACACTAAAGGCGCTGCTGAAAAACTTTTAAAAGATAAAATAACTGACGGTATTACTCATGGAGCTCTTGAAGCAGGTGAAGAACTTTACGGTACAATTGCTCAAAAAGAATTTGAAAGATCAGCAGAACAAGAATACAAAAAGGTAAAAAATAATTCTTTTTTAGATAGAATCAAAAAACAAAAAACCGATACCGATGAATCAGGTGGTGATTCTGGTTTTTCTGGTAAGCACGATAAGGGGGGAGATGGCAGTTTTACTAATCGCTACCAAAAAAAGCCAGCCATGACTTCTG
>Ga0102815_10000837_pt1 | contig 19785 bp, 13 predicted proteins | sample ColrivemetaGS759_FD_79113 | JGI IMG/M metagenome (GOLD analysis project Ga0102815, IMG submission 79113) | Estuarine microbial communities from the Columbia River estuary - Ebb tide ETM metaG S.759 | ecosystem: Environmental > Aquatic > Marine > Intertidal zone > Estuary | place: USA: Columbia...
AGCCCGTCTCGGCGTTTGCGTTGTCCTCGACGGCGCCGACGATCCCGCCCCAGCGACGCGGGGTCTCCACAGACACCAGCGCCCCCACGTGGAGCTCCTGCTCGGGCAGCTTCCCTCGCTGGCCACCAAGAGAGATGAACGCGTCGTCCGCGCCGTTGAAGATCAGCCCGCCGCCCACCGCTTCGGGGGCGAAGGCGAGCTCGGCGTTGGCGCGTCGCAGGGGCCCCGCGAGCGCCCCTTCCATCTCACCCGAGCGTCGCATCCGCAGGACGGAGCCACGGAAGACAGGGGGCAGGGCCGCGCCGAGGGCGAGGGCTGCGGTGAAGGCGAGGACGAGGCGTGAGCGTTGGATCATCGGCGGACTCGGATGTTCTGGATCTTGAAGACGGTGCCGTCGTGGTCGCAGCGGAGCGCGAGTCCGCCGGGCTCGAAGCCGTCGGCGTGGACCATTCGGTTCACGAGGACGCCGTTGAGGTACACGGTCACGGTGGTGCCCTGCTCTCCATCCCGGACGTCGACCTCCAGGTCGGCCCAGGTGTCGGCGGCGATGAGCTCACTGCCCACCTCGGCGCTGGTCTCGCCGGCCCGGACCGAGCCGGTCATGGCGGCGTCGGGGAAGGATGCGTTGACCCGCACCTCGTAGCCCTCGACCCCGTCATCGCCGTCCGCGGCGCGGACGATCAGGGCGCCGGCGCCGTTGGCGTTGATCTTGACGCGAGCCCGGACGGTGGCGTCGCCGAGGTCCTCCACGGGGGCCCACAGCCATCCCAGGGCGCCCTTGCCGATCAGCTCCTCGTTCTCGAGCTCGAAGTTGCAGTCGCCTACGAGCTCCCAGTCGTCCCAGGAGGCGCCGGCGTCCAGGAACTCCCACTCGCCAGCGTCCGCGGGGCGGTCCAGGGGCTTGACCTGGATGTTGCGGAAGGCGACCGCGCCCTTGGTGCCGACAAAGCGGATGGGGGCTCGCCCGGTGCCGGCGTTCGGGACCTCAAGGCCCTCGATCACGGTGACGCCGTTGAGCTCCACGCGGTCGAGGAAGCCGGGGCTCTCCTCCGTGGCGGCGCGGTAATAGATGTCGAGGGGACACCACGCTCCCGCCTCGCCGAAGGCCTTCGCCGTGGGACCCACCGCGACGCCGTTCCCCATGAAGCTGCCGCACAGCTCGGCGTTGGGGAAGAGGTTGAGGCTGCCGAGATTGCCAAGCTTGACGCCCGAGGTAGAGTCCTCGGGGAGCATGAATTCCACATGGACGTGGGCGTCGCCGAAGGAGCCACGGGTCACCAGGTCGGTGGCGTCGGCGCCGATGTTGACGAGGGCGCCGTTCCCGACGCTCGTCTTGAAGCGCTGGCCGTCCTCGGGGTCAAGGGACGCGTCCACGAGCTCCCAGCCTGCGGCCTCGAACTGTCCGAGCGCATCACCCCAGGAGAGGCGCAGCACGCCCGCGTCGGTCTCACCCCGGCTCGGGGGCGGCGGCACGACCTTGGAGACGTAGGCGTTGGTCAAGGCGCCGCTGGGGAGCTGATTGATCGTGTAGGAGACCTCAGGGTGGAGGAGCGGCGCGCCGCTGCTCGCCTGGATCCCGTCCATGGTGATCCGGACGCATGTGGCCGGGAAGATGTCGAAGGACCGGACGGTGAGGCGGGTGCGGTCCTCGGAGAGCTGGACGTCGGTGAGCTCCAGCTCGGTGACGTGCCGCTCGGGCGAGCCGTATTCCCACCAGTAGTCGTAGTCGTAGGAGATCATCTTCACGCGCTCCGCCGTCGGCGCCCAGTCCGCGTGGACCGGGTGGGTGAAGGCGATCTCGAAGCCGAAGCTCTCCGTCTCCTCGTCGAAGTCGAGCAGGGTCATGCCCGCGAGGTCCATGGCCTCGGCGGCGGTGCGGCGCACACGGACGAGGCCGTCGGCCGGCGCGCGACCACCCCAGCCCCGGTTGGTGAGGCCGCAGAAGACCGTGCCGTCGGGCGCTTGGAGGACCCGGTTGACCGAGCCGATCTCCTGGCGCAGGGGCGCGACCCAGCCCTGGAGCTGACCCTGCACCTCCTCGAAGCCGGCGCGCAGGATCATGCCGTTGGTGAGCTCGGCGACCACGAACTGGCCGTCCTCGAGGCCAAAGGCCCCACCCGAGCGGTCCTCGAGCAGGTTGCCCGTGGAGCGCGACCACTGGTAGGGGATCCAGATCGCAGGCGTCGTGCGCCCGGTGGCGGCCTGCGCGGGCGGGATCTCATCGTGGGCGAGCTTGCCGGTGGAGCGATAGTCCTCGGTCCAGTTGAGGCTCTTGGGGTGGCCGTAGAAGCCGTCCTTCTGGATGTGATAGATCGGACTCGACGCCACCCAGTCGCCCTGGTTGTCGGTGACGAAGACCCGGTCCTGGCTGTCCACCGCCACGCCGTTGGGGCTGCGGACGCCGCTGGCCCAGGGGGTGACGGTGCCGTCGGGGGAGACCCGCAGGACCCAGCCCCGGTAGGGCGCGGTGGAGCGGCCGTGCCACCACTCGGGGTCACCGAAGCTGACGTTGAGCCCCATCCACCAGTTGCCCTCGCTGTCCCGGGGGAGGCCGAAGGCGAACTCGTGGTAGTGGCCCGACACGCCCCAGTCGCTGGCGACGGTCTCGATCACGTCGCAGCGGCCGTCCCCGTCGGTGTCCAGGAGCTTCGAGATCTCGCCGCGCTGGATGACGTGGATCTCGTCGTTCTTGACGTTGAGGCCGAGGCCCTCCCAGAGGCCCTCGTGAAACAGGGTGACCTTCGCGTTCTCGAAGTCCGTGCCGAGGGCATCCTCGACGATCCAGACCTGACCGCGGCGGGTGCTGACGACGAGCCGTCCGTCGGAGAGGAAGTCCATACCGCCGACCTCGAGGACGCAGCCGTCCGGGGTCTTGAGGTACTCGAGGGTGTAGGCGTCGGCCTCGCTGGCGGCGAAGACGGGGTCCTGGGCGAAGAGGGCGCTGCAGATGGCGAGTGTGATCATCGGGTCAGTCCTTCTTCCGAAGCGAGGCGTCAAAGGCGGCGGCGAGCGAGGGGGTCCAGGCCGGAGCGTGGAGGTAGATGCGCATGTTCGGGGCGTCGTCGAGGACACACGCGACCAGGCCGTCGGAGGTGGTTGTGACGTCGATGGAGTCGTTGGCTCGACTCTCTCTTCCGGGCAGCTCGCGGAGCTTGACCGCGCGGCTCTCGCCGCTGCCGAGGATCGCGCGCATGGGGACCGGGATGTCGTTCACCATCAGGAAGGACAGGAACTCCTGGCCGCCGCCAACGCGGGTGCCTCCCTCGTCGAGGAGGTCGAAGTGAAGCCAGACGTCATCTCCCTTGATCTCCGTGCGCCTCACTTTCCGGCGGAGGCCCTGGCCGGACTCTGCGTCCACGAATTCGGTGAAGTCGCGGGACGCGCGGCTGGCCTTCCAGGTGAGGGTGCCCAGGGGCTGCAGCTCCGAGCCCCCGCGGCCGCCCCAGTCACGCCGATCGAGGAACTCGCCCTGGCGCACGGTGAGGAGGCGGCTGTCCTCGGCGCGGAACTGGAAGGTGGTGCCGCTGGGGAACCCGACGATGAGGCTCCGGGGCTCGCGGAAGGCGCCCTGCTCGTAGGCGGGCATCATGCCCTTCACGACGACGGGGCGATCTTCGACCACCAGGACGCTCTCGCCTGGCTGCACGATGGTGCCCGGCGGACCGAGGCTGATCACGTAGTCGGCGACGGCGTTGATCTCATCGGTGCCAAGGGTGGCGCCGAAGGCGGGCATCGGCGTGCCGGGGATCCCGTGGATCACGGAGCGCCGGACGGCCTTCTGGGTGTTGCCGTAGGAGTAGCCGCCGAGGAGGAAGCTTCGGGCCGGACGCTCCAGCTCCTCGTTGCCCTTGCCGTCGCCGGACTCTCCGTGGCAGCTCGCGCAGTGCTCCATGTAGAGGGCCTTGTCGTCCAGCGTCAGCGCCGTTTCCGGGGTGGAAGGGGCTTGATCTCTGGCGGGGAGCTCGCCGGCACCCTTCGGCTGGGCGAGGGCCACGAGGGTCGTGGCCGCACTTGCAGCCAGGAGGAGTCTCTTCAACGTCATCGGTAGCAATGGAGGATGGGGAGTGGGCATCCGGGCGCCCCTGGGCACGCCAAGGGTAGAGGGTTTTTTGAATCTCGCTGCCGGTCATCAGGGGACGATTTGCCGGCGAGGCGGCGTCCCTGGACGCGCCAGGTGGCGCTGGTTCCGAATGCCTCAAGCTCCCGGCTGATCTGGTCGAGAGAGCCGATGTCCCGCGAGGATCCCTCGCGCGGTGACGCGGCCTGTCCCACTGCCATGAGCCCGCGACCCCACCAACACGCCCGCCAGTCTGCCAGCGCCACCCCTTCGGGGGCGGCGCGACTGGACCTCTGCCCCGCGCCGTCGGCGCGAGACCTGATCCTGCCCCTGCGCCGAGCGGTGGAGCTTCACCTTCGGGGTGAGTACACCCAGGCTGAGGCGCGGCTCAGGGCGACCCTCGAGATGGCGCCCAGGCTCCCCCAGGCACACCACCACCTGGCCGTCGTTCTCGCGGCCCAGGGGCGGACGGTGGAGGCCATCCGGCACCTCGAGGAGGCCATTGATCTCGACCCGAACCTGCCTGGCGCTGCGGAGCGGCTCTCGGGCTACCGGGCCGATGCCAGGGCGCGGCGCGCCTGACCCGCCTCCAGGGGCCCCTGCGGGTCCTGGCCGGGCCATCCTCCGCGGCGCTGTTACCCTCGTCGGGCCATGCCGAACGATGCCCCCGCAGGCGCGGCGCCCCGTCGCCTGCACCTGGTCGACGCCAGCCCTTACATCTTCCGCGCCTTCTTCTCGTTGCCCTCGTCCATGACGGACCCCGAGGGGCGCCCGATCAACGCGGTCCGCGGCTTCGTGGACATGCTGACGAGGTTCATCCGCGAGGAGCGCCCCGAGCTCCTGCTGGTGGCCTTCGATGGCAGCCTGACCACCAGCTTTCGGAACGAGGTCTACCCGGAGTACAAGGCCAACCGTGACCTCCCTGACGCGGACCTGGTCGCGCAGCTGGACCGCTGCCAACAGGTGGCGGCGGCGATGGGGGCGTTCTGCTGCATCGACGACCGCTACGAGGCGGACGACCTCGTGGCGACAGCGAAGGCGCGCTTCGAGGCCTCGGTGGACGAGACGGTCGTCGTCACCGCGGACAAGGACCTCGCGCAGCTGGTGGACGAGCGCAGCTGGTTCCTGGACTTCGCGCGCGGGACCCGGCTGGGGCCTGCGGAGGTCATCGAGCGGTTCGGGGTCCGGCCGGAGCAGATCCGCGACCTGCTCGGTCTCGCGGGGGACAGCGTTGACAACATCCCAGGCGTGCGGGGTGTGGGACCCAAGACGGCCGTGGCGCTGCTCGATGAGTTCGCCGACCTCGAGGAGCTCTACGGGGACCTCGAGCGCGTGGCCACCCTCTCCATCCGCGGGGCCAAGACCCTGGGCAAGAAGCTCGCGGAGCACCGGGACGCGGCCTTCTTGTCCCGGGACCTCGCGACCTGCGCCGTGGACGCGCCGCTGGACGCGACCCTGGATGACCTCGCGTACGTGGGGGCCGACCCGGGTATCCTCGGCCCCTTGCTCCAAGGCTTCGGACTCTCCGGCCGCCTCGACGCGGTCCCTCACCGGACGACCCCATGATCGCACTGCTGCTCGCCGCCGCCCTCTCGCCCCAGGATGCAACCCCGAACACGTCCGGTGGTGAGCTCATGGAGGAGCAGGCTGCCTTCGACGTCCTGCACTACGGACTGGAGCTCGAGGTGGACCCCGAGTCGAAGTCGATCCTCGGGTCACTCACCATGACGGCGCGGCTGGTGGAGGCGACGCGTGAGATCGTGCTCCAGCTCGACCCGAGCCTCCAGGTCTCGCGGGTTCTTGGAGGCCGGATTCAGGAGGGCGAGGGCGAGCTCCTGCCCCTGGGCTTCCAGCGGACGGGTGGAGACATCTGGATCGGGTCCTCGGCGTTCACCGACGTGGAGGGAGAAGAGTTCAAGGTCGTGGTGGAGTACGGCGGGGTGCCCCACGAGGCGGAGCGCCCGCCCTGGGAGGGCGGCTTCACCTGGTCGGAGGCCGACGGACAGCCGTGGATCGCCACCAGCTGCCAGGGAGAGGGCGCGGACCTTTGGTGGCCCTGCAAGGACCACCCCTCGGACAAGCCGGACTCCATGGACCTCATCTTCACGGTCCCCGAGGGACTCGTGGTCGCGACGAACGGCCGCCGCATCGGGAGCTCGACCCTCGACGGCAAGACGACGTCGCAGTGGCGGGTCTCGACGCCCATCGCCAACTACACCGTGGCCTTCAACGCGGCGCCCTACGTGGAGCTGGTGAGCTCCCTTGAGAGCGTCGCGGGGGACACCTTCCCGGTCATCTTCTGGGTGTTGCCGGAGAACAAGGAGAAGGGCGAGGCCTTCATGGCGGAGATCCTCGAGCACCTTCGCTTCTTCGAGCGCGTCTGCGGGCCGTACCCGTTCCGCGGGGACAAGTACGGGGTCGTGGAGACCCCGCACCTGGGGATGGAGCACCAGTCGATCATCGCCTACGGCAACAAGTACCGCGGCGACCCGAACTTCGACTACGACTGGCTGCACCACCATGAGCTGGCGCACGAGTGGTGGGCGAACCTCGTGACCGCTCGGGACTGGGCGGACTTCTGGATCCACGAGGGGATCGGCACCTACATGCAGCCGCTCTACCTGGAGGAGCGCTTCGGCCGCGAGGCGTACCAGAAGAAGATGAAGATCGACCTGCTGCGCGTCATGAACAACGCGCCCGTGGCGCCCGCGCCGCCGCGCACCAGCGACTCGATCTACTTCTCGAAGACCGGCAGCGACGCCCCCGGCGGCGACATCTACTTCAAGGGCTCCTGGGTCTGTCACTCACTGCGCTGGCTCCTCGGCGACGAGACCTTCTTCAAGGTGCTGCGGCGCTGGGCTTACCCGGACCCCGAGCTCGAGAAGACCACCGACGGTTCGGCGGTTCGCTTCAGCGATACGGACGAGCTGCTCGCCATCGCCGAGGAGGTCTCCGGGCGCAAGCTCGGGTGGTTCTTCGAGGTCTACCTGCGGCGCGGCCCCCTGCCAGTCCTCGTGGTGGAGCGTGACGGAGGGACGCTGAGCCTGCGCTGGGAGGCGCCGGATGCGCTGCCCTTCCCCATGCCGGTGGAGGTCATGGTCGGCGGCGAGGCGCGCCGCGTCCCCATGGAGGGTGGCCAGGCGACCCTGGAGGTGGGGGAGGCTGAGGTCGAGGTGGACCCGGAGCTCCGCGTGCTGCGGGACCTACGCCGCTAGGTTCGCTCCGCGGCGAGGCCTCCCGGCGGTGGAGCTACCGGCGGCGGAGCTAGTCGTCGCGCTGCTGCCACCAGTCGAGCAGCTGCGGTGACACCAGCGGCCAGGCCCCCTCAACGGCCAGTGAGGCTCGCCAGCCGCCGTCGAGTCTGAGCCACCGCTCGACGTCCACCGCAAAGCTCGCGGCGTCGGTTGCGTACGCCTCCGCGGGGGGGGCGGCGCCTGAGATCGAGACGGCGAGGCGAGCGCCGAGCGCTCGCGCGAGGCTCCCGCTCGAGGCGCCGCTGGCCCCGTGGAGGTACGGGTCCACCAGCCATCCGCGGCGGAACAGTCCCGGGTTCTCCACCAGCAGGTCGAGGGCCAGCATTGCGCTGGCACCGCTCCCGGCGATCCAGACGGCCCGGCGGTCGACGTCGCCCCCCTCGAGCGCCTCGCTCACGGCATCGAGCACCGGCTGGCCGAAGGCTCGCGGCTTCGCCCAGAGCTCCCGGGGGTCGGTGGCCCAGGCGGCGCCGTCGGCGGCGGTGGCGCCCACGAGGAAGGGGGCGGCGGGCACGAGGAGCGTGGCGCCGAGTTGGTCGGCCAGGTCCCTCCAGGGGCCGGCCGCAGCGACGTCGAGGGCGCGCTCGCCGCGGTCGTGGATCACGACCAGGAGCGGCGGCGGCTGCCGGTCGAGCGCCTCGGAAGACGCGCGGCCGTGACGCGAGGTGTGACCCTGGGCCTCGGACCATTGCATCCCCAGGCGGGCCAGCACCTCCTGGCCCGCCGCCGAAGCGCGCACCCCGGCCAGGTCCTCGTCACTCTCGATGGACTGGCGGCGCGCCTCCGTGCAGGCGAACCCCGCCCGCCGCGCTCGGTCGAGCCACGCGACGGCCGCTTCGAGGTTGCCTTCCCGCGACTCGACACACGCGAGGTTGTAGGCGGCGACGGCCATGAACGGGGCCATCTCGAGAGCCTCCACGAAGCGCCTCCGCGCGGCGTCGAGGCGGCCTGCCTGGAGGGCGGTCACGCCGTCGTCGAAGGCGGCGCCGTAGGTGGCCGCCCAGGAGGGCTCGCGCATGAAGGGGAGGCCGGTCGAAGCGGGCGAGCCAAGGGCTCCGCCATCGAGGCCGCGCAGTCGCGCTGCTCTCGCGCGATGCTCTCGAGCTTCAGCCTCACTCCCCGGGCCAGCCGGCTCGAGGGCATTGGCGAGCCCGTCATGGACGACGGCCAGCCGGGCTCCATCGGGGGCCCAGGCTCGCTGGAGGAGCTCGAGGGATCGCCGGTACGCGTCCTCGGCCCCCGGGAGGTCCGACGACTCCAGCTCACGGCGTCCGATGCCCTCCCATACACGGGCGATATCGCCGCTCAGCGCCTCAGCTGCTGGGTCAAGGCGAAGCTGCTCCAGGCTGGCCCGGGCGGCCTCGATCTCTCCGAGCGCCAGGCTCGACGAGGCGATGGTGATCTGGATTTCCTGCCCGACCTCCATGGTGAGGCTCGATCGATTGACCTCGGAGAGCGCGCGGCTCGCGAGGTCACGGGCGATGCCAGGCCGATCCTCGGCGAGGTGGACGCGCGCGAGGTCCGCGAGGACCCTCGCCCGCTCCCCGCTGGCCTCGACACCCTCGCGGAGCCAGATGCCGAGGGCCCGGTCGAGGAGCGGACGAGCATCCGCCGGGCGGCCCAGCTCGAGGTACGCTCGCCCGCTCCCGTGGAGGAGCGCAGCCTTCACGCGAGGCTCGTCGCTCAGCTCGCCGCTGAGTCGGTTCACGCCACGGTCGAGGAGCTTGCGGGAGAAATTGTCCGCGTCGGCAGACTCTGTGGACGAGTCAAAGTGGCGGACGAAGTGATCCACCACCATGCCGTTACGGCGCGCCTCGTCCCGGACGAGGTCCCGCTCGGCACGGATCTTCGAGTTGGCGATGAGCAGCCCGATCGGCGCCCCGAGGAGCAAGAGCGCGCCGAGGGCCGTGGAGGCCGCGCGCCACGGGCGCCTCCGGGCCCAGCGGACAAGGCGCGCCGGGGGGGACGGCGGCTTGGCCAGGAGGGGCCTGAACTGGAGCAACCTGCCGAGGTCATCGGAGAACTCCTGCATGCTGCCGTAGCGGAGCGCTGGACTCTTCTCGAGGGCCTTGGCGCACAGGAGTTCAAGCGAGGCCGGGAGGTGCGGCGCGACGCGCCCGAGGGGCTCCGGCTCGCGTGTGGTGATCGAGCTGAGGACCTCAACCGGGGTTCGTCCAGCGAACGGGCGCTCGAGGGCTGCGCACTCGTAGAGGGTCACGCCCAGGGAGAACACGTCGGCGCGCCCGTCGACCCCGCCGCGCACATTCTCGATCTGCTCGGGTGCCACGTAGTAGGGCGTGCCCGCGAACTCGCCGGAGAGCGTCAGCGTGGGCATGTCCTCAAGGTGGGCGAGCCCGAAGTCCACGATCTGCACCCCGCCCGCTCGGCTGAGGAGGATGTTGCTGGGCTTGACGTCGCGGTGGACGACCCCCGCGGCGTGGGCCTCGATGAGTGCCTGCGCGACCTGTTGAACGATGTTCCCGATCGCCCCGAACCACGTGGCGCCGAAGGCCTCTGACGGCGCCCCCGGGACGGCGGCTGCGAGGTCGCTGCCTGTGAGCTCGGTGGGCGGCACGGCGGAGGACCGAACGGCCTCGAGGACGCGGTCGAGACCGACCCCATCGACAAACTCCATCGCGAACCACGCCCGCCCCTTGTGCTCTCCGATCTCGATGATCGGGACAATCGAGGGGTGGCTGAGGTCGGCGACGGCGCGCACCTCGCGCGCAAACCGCTCCGCGGCGCGCTGGGTCTGCTTTCCGTGGCTGGGGGAGAGGGCCGCCTGGGGGACAGGGCCTAGCTTGATGGCCGCCTGCTCGCCCGTCTCCGCGTGCTCGCCGAGGAGGACCTCACCCATGCCACCGCTGCCCAGGCTGCGCACCACTCGATAGGGGCCGACGGATTCCCCCCAGTCGGATGCGGACAATTCAAGGAGGCCTAGCCTGGAGAGGGCGGCGACGCGCCGTCGTAACTCCTCCGCGTGCTCGGGGTGTGCCAGCAGGAGCGAATCGAACGCGGCTGCACCTCGTTGCTCAAGCGTCTCGATAGCCTCGGCCGCGAGGGGCTCGAGCTCGCCCTCCTCGCCCTCGTGAGGTTCGGCGGGGCTCTGTGCGTCTTCGCCCGAGTCCGGAGTTGGCACTGACATGGTCATCGCTATTGGAGCACGCTCACGGCCGGCATGGCGAAGAGAACGGGGGGCGTGAAGTGAGGCGAGAATTCAGGAACCACGGCGCCCCATGAGCCCTCTTTCTTGGGAAGCTCCGCCATGTCCCTGGACGACCCGAACTCCGCCGATGAATCGCCCAGCCCCGAGGAGCTGATCGACAGGGCCCGTGCCGGTGACCTGGAGTCGCGCGACCGCCTCCTCGCCGAGCATGTCCCTGCGCTCAGGGGGTTCGTACGCCTACGGCTGGGGAAGAAGCTGAGGAGCCGGGAGGAGAGCATCGATCTGGTGCAGTCCATCTGCGGGGACGCGCTCACGGACCTGGGAGGCTTCGACTATCGGGGCCCGGAGAGCTTCCGCAAGTGGCTGATGCAACGGGCGGAGAACAAGATCCGGTCTCGCGGCCGCTTCTGGAACCGAGCCAAGCGAGCAGTGGGGATGGAGCAGGGGACGGGCGATGTGCCGCTAGAGGAGATCCGCGAGCTTGCTCACGCCTTCACGCCGAGTCGTGATGCCGTGGGGCGGGAGGAGCTCGAGCGCCTTGAGGCGGCCTTCGATGAGCTGTCTGAGGACGACCGCCGCGTCATCCTCCTGAGCCGCGTCGTGGGCCTGAGCCATGCTGCGGTCGCGGAAGAGATGGGGCGGACGCCTCTCGCGACCCGTTCGCTGCTCTCACGGGCCCTCGCCAAGCTCGCCGCCCGGCTCGAGGTCGAGTAGCGGGAAGCCGGGCCGCGAGAGACGCGCGTCACGGGGTAAAGACGACCTGCGCGCTGTTGGTCACGTTGGAGCCAGAGCCGCAAGCGCCGCCGACGTCGCGGTACCAGACCTGGAAGTGAAGCCTCGCCCCGGAGACGATCTGGAAGGCCGGGCGGAAGCGGGCCTCGGCGCGCTGGCGGATGCCGTCGATCACCATGGCGCCGTGAATGCTCGTCTGCTGGGGCATGAAGCGCTGCAGCCCTGAGGGGCCGCCGATGCAGAGCTTCCCGTCGCCGAGGGCGCCTGAGGCTGAGCCCTCCGCGACGAAGGCGATGGCCGTCGACTGGGGCGGGGCCCCGGTGACGAAGAGCGTGAGGTCGTCTGTCGACGCGCTGGTCGTACCAGCTGCCGTGAGCCGTGCCCCTCGTCCCATGGAATTCTCGCAGCCTGCGAGGTCGTCGTCGTTCCCGCAGGGGCACTGAATGCCGTAGCAGTAGGTGAAGGCCGGCAGGACGCCGTCGGTGAGGGCGAGGGCGCGAATGTCGCTGCCTGCGATCAGCACGTCCAGGACCGCGCCGTCCCGGGGATCGACACGTTCCACCGTCCCGCTGGAGCTCGCCACGAGGAGCTGGTCGAGGTTGAAGCCGAGGGCGGTGACGTCAGCGGTCGTCGGGATCGTGCCCGTCACAGCCCCTGCGATCAGGTCGACCCGAGCGAGAACCCCGACCCCCGCGCCATAGCCCACGAAGAGCTCGCTTCCGGTCCAGATCATGGCGGTGACCGGCGTCCCCAAGGTGACGACGGGCTGGAAGCTTCCGTTGCCCTGGGCGAGGGTCTGGAGGATGACGCCGCCGTCTCCCGCCGCGAGGAGGAGGTTGCTCACCATCGTCATGGCGCGGAGCCCGAGGGGTCCTTGCCAGGTGTCGACCAGCGTCTCAGTGGCGAGGTTGTAGACCTCCACAGAGCCATCACTCCCGCCGACGAAGAGCCTCGTCCCGTCGCTCTCGAGGGCCTCGGCGTCGTTGCCTGCGCTGAAGGCATAGCTGACTCCAACCCCGGGCTCGTGGACGTAGATCAGGCCGCTACGGTCCCCGATGTAGGTCACGTCTCCGACGGCCGCCATCGACTCGACGACGCCGCCGCACGCACCGACGACGTCAAAGGAGTCCGCCACAGGAAGGGTGCGCCGGATGAACGTGTCGGGGCCACCGACCATCAGTTGCTGAGCCTCAGCGCGGGGCGAGAGGGAGGCGGCGGCGAGGGCGACGCCGCAGAGGGTCGCGGCACGGAGGGCGGATCTGGTGAGGGGCATCAGCATGGCGAGGTCGGGTCAGGGGCCAGCGGGAGAGCCAGCGGGAGAGCCGGCGGGATAGCCAGCGAGGGGGCCAAGGGAAGCGAGGCCATCGTGAGAAGCGTCCTCCCTGACCAGGTGTTGCAGCCTGGTCAGGGATTTTCTTTCTCTATCTCGAGCGGCCTGCGGCTACTGCGCCAGGGCGTTGGAGAGGTCGAAACCAGCCGAGCAGCCGCTCGCGTCGCGGTACCAGAACTGGACGTGGGTCACCCCGGACAGGGCCATGTCGAAGGGGATGTCGAGGACCTGATTGGCGTTCGCCATCATGACCTGGCCTCGGATCACGCTGCCGCCGATGCAGCGGGTGTTGCAGCCCAAGGAGACATTGGCGGGGTCGGTACCCGCGACGAGAAGGCCAAAGGAGTTGGGGACGCCGATGACGTTGAAGGTGGCCTGGGCGGTGCCGAATCCACCGGTCGAGACCAGCGTAGCGCCGTTGGAGGACACCGAGTTGCCGCTGCTGGGGGCGCAGAAGGAGGTCGTGAGGTCCAGGTGGAACACGCGGCCGGCGCTGGTGCTGGCGACCGCGACGCTGTCGCCCCAGATGGAGATCGCCCTTCCGAAGCTCTCCCACGCGCTGGACTGGTTGCCGACGAGCTTGTCGAGCTCCTGACCGGTGGCGAGATCGAAGACGTACGTCACCCCCGCGTTGTTGCCCACCGTGTCGGCCTGCGGGGCGCCCACGACGATCGTGGGTCCGTGGATCGCCACCGAGCTCCCGAAGCGGTCATGGGCGACGCCGTCAGAGGCCACGAGCTTCATGAGCTCATTGCCCGTCACTGCGTCGAAGATGTAGACCGCGCCCGACTTCTCACCGTTGAAGTCGTGGCGCGGAGCGCCGACCACCACGCGGTCGCCATCGATGGCGACGGCCTCACCGAACGTGTCTCCGGCGGCGCCGTCGGCGGGAAGGAGCTTCACCAGCTCTGCGCCGGTGTTGGCGTCGAAGACGTAGGCGGCACCCGCCAGCGAGTCCGCATATCGCGCGCCCGCTGCGATGAGCGCGCCCGAGATCGAGACCGAACCTCCGAGGCGATCTCCGTTCACGCCGTCGCTGGCGGTGAGCTTGCGGAGCTCTTGACCTGCGGCCACATCGAAGACGTAGACCGCTCCCGCGAAGCCCTCCGCGCCGATGGCGGCCAGGTCACCGCTGAGCGAGACGCTCGTGCCGAAGCGGCGGCCGCTGCCGAGGTCTGCGGGGGTGAGGTCGTGGAGCTGCTGGCCCGTCGTGGTGCTGAAGACGTAGGCCGCCCCGGTGTCGGCCATGAAGGCGAACTCGTTGTGTCGGGGCGAGCCGACGAGGACCACGTCGTCGTTGAGGGCGACGGACGAGCCGAACCAGTCGAACGCCTCGGCGTCCGTGGCGTCGAACCTCAGCAGTTGCTGGCCGGTGGCCGCGTCGAAGAGGTAGGCCGTTCCCTTCTCTGGACCTGCGAACTCGGCCTGGGGAGCGCCGGCGACGATGCGGTCATGGCGGATCGCGATGGAGTGGAAGCCACCGGGGTCCGAGGTGGGCAGCAGGAGGTCCTCGGTGGTCTGGGCCGCAGCCGACATTGGTGCGGTGGAGGCGATCAGGGCGGAGGCCAGGAAGGCTCGGTGAAGGTGGTGGGTCATGGGACTTCGGCGATGGGTGGGACGGGTCGAGGGACGGTGCCGGGCGCACCTGGGGAAGGGCCCCCCGGCTCTCGGTCCAGTAGGGGCTGCCTCGCGGCGTCTGGTTCAGCGCTCATCGCGGTCAAGTGTTGCACCGAGATGGAGAGAATGTCGTGGCGTTTGATGCATGGCCGGGCCAAGCCCCGCTGGCTCCGCGGGGGAGAGCCCGCTTTGAGGCATCTCGCGCCCAAGAGCCCCTGGCCAGGTCGGGGTGCCGCCTGGGGGGGGGCCAGCCAGGCACGTGGGGGCCGATGGCCCGGCGCGGACGCTCACGTCCTTCGCCCTGAGTCCCCCCGCCGGCGACCCGGAGGGCTGCGGTCCTTCGGTGCTCGAGCCGGAGGGTGCTTGAGCCGGACGATGCTCCAGTTGGAAGGTGCTGCCGTCAGGGGCGGCGCCGGCGAGCGGCGCCTTGCTCGGGGCGCTCGCCGACGATGCAGCCGCCGGTTCCTTGCTTGGTCCCTCGGGCGGTCCCTCGTGCGGCCCCTCGTCCGGTGACGCGTCCGGTGACGCGGGGTCCGTCTCCGGCCATGAGCTCCGCCAGCATGCTCGTGCGGGCGCGCCGCGGTGGGGCGTCAGCTTGAGATGTGCCGCAGGACGTGGTCGACCTCGTCCGGGCTGCCGAGCACCACGGGGACCCGCTGGTGCAGGGCGTCGGGCTGGATTTCCATGGTGCGCTGGGTGCCCGAGTAGGACTTACCGCCGGCCTGCTCGATGAGCATGGCCATGGGGTTGCACTCGTACATGAGGCGCAGCTTGCCGCTCGGGGAGCTGGCGGTGGGCGGGTAGAGGAAGACGCCGCCCTTCATGAGGATACGGTGGACGTCGGCCACCATGGCGCCGGCGTAGCGCATGGAGTAGCCGTCGCCGTTGGCCCACTCCACGTAGCGCTGGTAGCCCTCGGGGCACGAGCCGAGGTTGGCCGTGTTCATGGAGTACGACTTGCCCGCCTCCGGAATACGCACGTCGTCATCGACCAGCAGGAACGAGCCGATGGCGGGATCCAGGACGAACATCTGCACCCCCGTGCCCGTGGAGAGGACGAGCACGGTGGACGGGCCGTAGAGGACGTAGCCGGCGCCGACCTGGCGCAGGCCGGGTTGCAGGGCGCTCTCCTCCACCTGGGCCGCGCGGCGGTCGTGGAGGAGGATGCTGAAGATGGTCCCGACGCTGCCGCAGACGTCCAGGTTGGACGAGCCGTCAAGGGGGTCGAAGAGCACGACGTAGGGCCGCTCGCCTGACGTGTCGTTGCTCAGGATGATGGGGTTCTCGTCCTCCTCGGAGGCGACGACGGCGACGCCCGGGCGCGACCCGAGGGAGCGGATGAGCGCCTCGTTGGCGATCACGTCGAGCTTCTGCTGGGCCTCACCCTGGATGTTGTCCGCGCCCATGCTGCCGAGGACATCCTCGAGGCGGGCTCGGCGGCAGCGCGCGGCGATGAACTTGCCCGCCAGCGAGAGGGCCGAGAGGACCATGGTGTACCGACCTGTGGCTTGGGGGTACTTCGAGCGCTCCGAGATCAGGAACGTCTGCAGCGACGTGAGGTTGTGGCCCGCGGTCAGAGTGTCGTTGTCCATGGCGAAGAGACTAGTGGTAGGGAGCCCCTGGATCTAACGCCGAGGGGCAATGGTCGTCATCCGTAGAGGCCGCCCTCATGGGTGCCACGGTGGCGTCGTCCTGAAGACTGCTCCGGGCCTCCGCCGCGCGCCTCGAAGAGGGTGCAGCCGCGCCCGGAGGACTGCTCGACCACGGCGGAGGGCCAGGTCGCCGACTCGAACCCATAGGCCCTGCAGCCCCGGGGGCGCTCCGAGCGCCACGTCGAGTACAGGTGCATGCAGCCCTGGCACGACTGGAGCCCGGCCGACGGCGGTCTGCCGGCGCTTGAGCGGTCATCGGGTGAGCTGGGCGTCAGCATGGGCGTGCGGCGGGCCCTGAGAGGCCGGCGGGAGCAAGACCGCCGGATCCACCACATCCGTGGCCCCAGGTCCCTACGATATCGGCCAGCGGTCCCCTCCCCTGAAGCCCCTGACGGGCACAGGCTGGAATGACGGGCCGCGATGGCATGGCTGACCTCGAAGTCGAGATGCTCCGTACGAGGGCCCGCAAAGGGGACCTGGACGCCCAGTTCGATCTGGCGCTCAGGTACTCCGATGGGCTCGGTGTCCCGGAGAGCGCCTCCACCGCCTTCCGCTGGCTCGAGCGAGCGGCGGGCGAGGGGCACGTGGAGGCCATGGCGGCGCTGGGCCGCTGCTACCACGGTGGGCTGGGCATCGAGGTGGACGAGGGCGCGGCTCTCCTCTGGTACGAACGCGCTTTCGACGCGGGCAGCGATGACGTGCACCTCGACCTCGGTCAGCTCCTGAGCGCCGCCGACAGCCAGGTCCGGGACATGGCTCGCGCGATTCAGATCCTGGAGGACGGCTGGGAGAACCACGAGGACGCGGCCTGCGCCGGGCTCCTTGGTGAGCTCTTCGAGGAGGAGCTCGCGGACGACGAGGCTGCGCTGCGCTGGCTCCGGCTCGCGGCTGGCGGGGGTGACACCTCCGCCATGGTCACCCTCGGCTACCGTCACCGCTTCGGTGAGGGCGTCCCTCAGGACCTCTCAGAGATGTTGCGCTGGTACCGCGCGGCCGCCGCCGAGGAGGACTCCACCGCCATCGCCAACCTGGCCATCTGCTATCAGAACGGCGAGGGCGTCCGCGAGGACGAGGTCCGCGCCTACGAATTCCGCGAGCGAGCGGCCTCCCTCGGTCACGCGGGCTCCGAGATCTGGTTGGCCTTCGCGATGGTGGACGGCACGGGCTGCGAGCCCGACCCCGAGGCAGGCCTGCGGCTCCTGGAGCAGCTGGCAGAGAACAACAGCGAGGTGGCGCACGACCTCGCCGACAGGCTCCTGGACGGGCCTGGCCTGGAGCAGGACCAGGAGGCGGGGCTGAAGTGGATGCGCAGCGCCGCCGAGCGGGGTCACGCCTCGGCGATCACCTACCTGGGGGTGCTCTACTGGTACGGCAAGTTTGTGGACGAGGATCGGCTCCGCGCCCTGGAGTACTACCGGCAGGCGATGGAGTTCGGTGACCCGTATGCCGTCGCCAACGTCGGCTTCGCCACGATGGAGGGCGAGGGGGTAGAGCGCGACGTGGAGCGCGGTCTGACCCTGGTGAAGAGCTCTGCGGGCCGTGGGAACGCCCATGCGGCCCTGTGGCTCTGCGACCGGTACCTCGAGGGCGCCCCGGACATCCCCCGGGACGAGGCCGAGGCCATCCGGCTGCTTGAGGGCTGCATCGCGCAGGAGGAGGACGGGGACGTCCTGTTCCGGCTGGCCGAGCTAGTCCTCGAGGGGCGGGGCCTGGACGCGGACCCCGAGCGTGCCCTGCGGCTCTTCGAGCTGGCGAGCATCAACGGCAAGGACACCCGCCTCGAGCGGGCGAAGCTCCGCCGTCAGCTGCGGGACAGGTAGCCCGGCTCGAGCCTCCTCGGGAGCGTTCGAGGGGATCCGGGCCGTTGGCCTCGCGCACAGTAGAAGGTTGCAAAGGTGCCCGGTGAACGGGCGGAACTGTCGGTTTGCGCGACAACTTCGCGGCGCCGGACCCGCGGATTCCCGCAACTTGAGCCGGTGCGTGGAAATGTAGAGGTCGTGGTTCAAGTCGATCCCCCTGCCCGCCGAAGACGTCTTCGCGCCGCCGTCTCCTTCGGGGACCGCGCCGCGGAGCACCACCTTGATCGAACAGTTCATCCGTGACGTCCCTGACTTCCCCAAGCCAGGCATCCTCTTCAAGGACATCACTCCGCTCCTCCAGAGTCCGGAGGGTCTGAAGGCCTCGATCGACGGGCTCGCGAGCCTCGTGGATCCGTCGTCCTACGACGTGATCTGCGGCATCGAGTCCAGGGGCTTCATCTTCGGTACCGCCCTCGCGCTCGCCCTCGGGAAGGGGTTCATCCCCATCCGCAAGCCGGGCAAGCTGCCCTCCAAGACCGCCACGGAGTCGTACGAACTCGAGTACGGCACCGACACCATCGAGGTGCACACCGACGCAGTGTCGCCTGGGGAGCGCGTGCTGATGGTGGACGACCTCCTCGCGACGGGGGGGACGATGGAGGCCGGTCTGAGCCTCATCAGGAAGATCGGCGGAGACCCCGTCGCCTGCGTCTTTGTCATCGAGCTGCTTTTCCTTAGTGGTCGCTCCCGCCTGGACGCGCCCTCTCATTCGCTCCTGAAGGTCGACTGACCGGAGCCCCGCGCAACGCCCATGACCGCGAAGAAACCGATATCCAAGGCGACGGCCGAGCGCAAGAAGGCGCCTGTCGCCGCAGCGCCCGCCCGCAAGCGGACCACGACGCGGAGGAAGGCAGCGCGCAAGGCGACGCCTGCGCTTCCGGTCGAGGAGCTCCCGACCGAGGAGATCTGGCAGCACTACCAGGTCGCGCGGAACGACAAGGACGTCCAGCAGCTTGAGCGAGTCCGGAACGTCTTGATGGAGCGGCACTTCCCGCTCGTCAAGTACATCGCTGAGCGCCTGCTCCAGACGCTGCCGAAGTCCATCGAACTTGACGATCTCGTGAGCGCGGGCCTCTTCGGCCTCATGGACGCCATCCGCGGCTTCGACCCCAGCCGCGGCATCAAGTTCAAGACCTATTGCACTACGCGGATCCGCGGCTCGATCCTCGACCAGCTCCGCAGCCAGGACTGGGTCCCGCGCCTCGTCCGCTTGAAGGCGAGCCGGATCGACAAGGCCCTGCAGCGATTGACCGGCCTCTACGGCCGAGAGCCCACGCACTCCGAGCTGGCCCGTGAGCTGGAAATGGACCACCAGGAGCTCGCCAAGGAGATCCAGGGCGCCAGCGCGAAGGCCATGTACTCCCTCTCCGATAAGTGGGAGGACCGGGACGACGACAGCTCCATGGAGAAGGTCGATGTCCTCGAGGACAAGAAGTCCATCGACCCCCTCGGCGTGCTGAACCGCGACGACATGATGGGCTTCCTGACCCGGTCGCTGACCCAGAAGGAGCGCTTCATCATCGAGCAGTACTACCAGGTGGGGCACACCATGCGAGAGATCGGCGAGATGCTCGAGCTCACGGAGAGCCGGGTCTGTCAGATCCACTCGAACGTCATGAGCCGCTTGAAGAGCCTCTTCGGGCAGAAGCAGAACACGATGCTCATGTGACGGTGTCGGTCCAGGGGTCCCTATCACGATCCATCGGGGAGGGCGGCGCCGCGAGGCGTCGCCCTCCCTTGCATTGGGTGGGGGATCTCCACCGCATCGACCCAGGCGGCCGGCCGAACTGGCGGTGCCCTCGCCTCCTCTGCTCCGCTCGCGTGGAGAGAGCGTCGGCATTCGGCGGTCTTCGGATGGGGCACTCCCGCGCCTCGCGTGTCGGGAGACGTGCCTCAATGTCCAATCAAGAGATATTTGAGGGTTTTCATGTATGCGTCTAAGGGATGGCGGGGGGCGTCCCGAATCTAACGCTCTAATGGAAATCCCTAACAGCGCCGGGGTTCTCCTTTACTTCGGTGCCTCGCGGTGCCAGTCCCCACCCCCCCTAGCGGATCATGGGTGCCTCCACCCGCGGTCACACTACTCACACCCCGACCACCCCCGCCACGCGCCCTCCC
>Ga0102815_10000839_pt1 | contig 19777 bp, 18 predicted proteins | sample ColrivemetaGS759_FD_79113 | JGI IMG/M metagenome (GOLD analysis project Ga0102815, IMG submission 79113) | Estuarine microbial communities from the Columbia River estuary - Ebb tide ETM metaG S.759 | ecosystem: Environmental > Aquatic > Marine > Intertidal zone > Estuary | place: USA: Columbia...
CCGCACGCAGACTCACCGTGGGTTCGGAGAGCGCGGCGAGCCGACGTGCCTGTGCGCTCCGAGCGCTCCGGAGCTTCTCCCACCGCTCGGGGGCGATCCCGAAGGACGGATCGCGCCGCATCCTCCTCGAGAACCCGCGCACGAACTGATCGTCCGACCCGTTGTCCATGTGCTCCCATGCTGTCTGGCTCACGCCGGACGGAAGACCCTCGCGGGCCACGTACTCCCGGCAGCGCTGCCTGAGCTCTGCGATCAGCGCGTCCCGCCGTTCCTCGGCCGGGAGACTCTGCAGCGCCCGGACCGACTCGGCGTCCAGACCCAACTCTCGGCCCACCTCGCTGAGGTCACGCAAGACCTGCTCCACCGCCCGCCGCCTGACTCGGTTGATCGCCTCATCACGCGCCGCTGCGTCGAGGGTCTCGAGCCGCGCGAGTTCCTCCTCCGTGAGCATCCGACGCAGCAGCGCCGCAGTCCTGTAGGTGCCGTCACGGAACAGACCGCGCACCACCCTCCGCCGCTCTCTCTCGGACAGCCGGCCCAGCGTGGCGCGCTGCTCCGGCCCCAGGGCCTTCTCCGTGGCGTCCAGCTCGTCGCTCAACCGACGGGCCCGCCGGAAGGCGCGCTGTTGCTCCTCGGGGGAGAGTGAGCGGAGCCGTTCGAAGCGCTCCACCATGCGCGCACGCTCGGCGTGATCCATGGACTGCCACCGCTCCAGGAGCTCCGCCCGGCGCACGGCCCCGAGCGCCGGCATGTCCCCGGCGGCCTGAGGTTCGTTGGGCACCGACACCGCGGGCGCCGCGCTCACCATCAGACCCAGCATGAGCAGCCAGGAGAGGGTCCATCTTGTCCTCATCGAATCAGCCCCCGAGCTCCAGCAACTCCAAGAAGACGGCGTCACGCGGGTCCACCACCAGCGCGACCTCTCGCTCGAAGGAACCGAACTCCTCCTCGAGGAACTCCAGGGACTCCAGGAGAGGGAGCGCCGCGAGCAGCTCCTCGCTCGGGCTTTCCAGGGACGCGACCTGTCCGCCAGCGAGCGGCTCCGCGGACAGCCCATCAACCCCCAGCGGGAGCCATCCGGCCCCCGCGGCGACGAGCACGCCGGCAGCGGCGGCCGCGGCCGTCCACCTCACCAGACGGAGTCGCCGCCTCCGCGTATCGGCCCGGATCGCCGCCCGCACCCGGTCCTCAAGGCCACCTGGCAGCGTGACCTCATCGAGCTCGAGCACCGCGTCCAGGACGCGGTCATTCTCGGCGGACAGCAGGTCGTGGACCCTCCGGCGAGCCTCCTCGTTCAGCCTCGGGGCCGGATCGACACCCAGCAGCCCATCGAGCTCGCGCCCTGGCTCACCGGTGTCGCCGAAGTTCTTTTTAGGTCCAGGGGTCATATCGCATCCCTCTCGAAGAGCGGCTGGAGCCGTGCACGGAGCGTCTCTCTCGCACGGTGGATCATTGACTTGATGGCCTTCTCCGTGGAGCCGACCACGTCGGCAATCTCGGCGAAGCTGAGGGAGTGATATCGCGCCAGGACCATGGCAATTCGCTGGCTGTCGGGGAGCTCGGCGATCGCGGCCCGGACCTCGCGGATGACATCCGCGCGGGCGACCCCTTCCGCAGGGTCAAGCTCGGCGCTGTCCGGCAGCTTGAGGCCCCCCTCGTCATCCAGCCCGGCGTCGAGCGACAGGTGGCGACGGCTCCTCGATCGCTCGGTCTCGTTGATGCAGATGCGCCAGACGATGGTGTACAGCCAGGTGGAGAAGCGGGCCGTCGCCGTGTAGCGCGCGCGCGCCTTCACGACGCGCAAGAACACCTCCTGAACGAGGTCCTCGCGCCCTGGGTGTCCGCGACCGAGGAAGCGCGTCAGCAGGGCGTAGACCTGGCCCGAGTAGACGTCCACGAGCTCGTGGAAGGCCTGCTCATCCCCCCCCTGCCAGGCGAGCATGAGCTCCGCGCCTCGGTCAGGCACTGCCCCCTCCGGGGCGCCGCCCGCGGCGGGTGGCACCGCGAAAGGCACGGCGGCGCGTTGGGGCGGGTCGGGAGGCAGGGTCATGGCCGTGAGGTGGAACCGAGGAGGACCCCCGAGGTTCCGGTTCCGCTCCAGGACTTATCGGCCGGGGGAGCGGTGGATCCCGCGCCTGGAGTCAACGCAGCCATCTCGCGGCCCGGAGGGGCCAGACCGCCGCGTCCGCGCGCGCGAAGATTCTGCTGCGAGACACCGGGCCACGCTCGCGGCTATCGCGGCTGATCCCCGTGGCATCTCCGACGACGAAGACCTCATCCGGACCCAGCTGGAGGGGCGCGCCGGCGCCAAAATCACCCCGGGCCGACACATGGAAGTCACGCTCAACCCGGACGTTACGGACCTGGAGCACGACCCCCTCCCCACCCAGGCGGACCCGCTCGCCGAGGCTGACGGCGCTCATGTCAAAGGCTGTCGGATGGAGCGTGTTGCCGCGGTAGTCGTAGTCGAACTCGAGCTCGAACTCCCCGATCTCGAAGCGCAGCAGGTTGTCGATGTTGCTGAAGCGGACGGGCAGCCACTCCCCGATCGGGACCGCGGTCCGCCCGTAGACGAAGTACTCCACCGGATCCGGCTGCGCCATGCGACGGAACAGGTCGACCCGAGTCACGTCCTCGCCCTCGTAGATCGGCACGGAGACCTCGAAGACGTCCCCCTGCTCCATCAGCTGGACACAGATGCGCCCGCCCGCATCGAGGAGCTTGATCTCAAAGGACACGGCCACGTCGTGCACCACCTGCTGCCCGCGCCGGACCGAGCCGTCTGCTTGCAGGGCCCCGTCATCCACGCGGTCGTGGAAGCCAAGCAGCCCGAGGCTGGCGGAGCGCGCCACCGCGCTCCCGTCCATCTCCCAGACCTCACCCGGCCCCCCGACGGGGCCATCCACCTGGGACCAGGGGTCCGCATACGCGCCGCCGTGCCGCCAATGCTCGTCGATGGACTGGAGCCGGGAGTCGAACATCGGGGTCAGCGGAGGCCTCCTCCCCTCACCGCGCAGGGCGGCACCCTCAATCCGAACGTCACCCGTGGGGTCGAGGGAGATCACCTCGCCAGGGAGGCCGATGACGCGCTTGATGGAGGCACCTCCCCCCACGCCGGTGAACGCCACGATGTCGAAGCGCTCGAGCGGGTCCACGTCGTAGCGCAGGAAGACCCACTCGCCGGTCTCGACCGTGGGCGCCATCGAACCGGACACGACCGGGAAGAACCAGCCCACCTTAGCCTTGAAGAGGACCGCCGAGACCCCGGCGAGGATGACCCCGATCGCCAGCCGCCCCAGCAGGCGTCGCCGGCCGACGCGGCCCCCGCCGCTCGCCGTGCTCTCCCGGGAGGACTCCATCAGCGCATGGCGATCTCACGCGCCACGAAGATGTAGATCGCCGAGCCAGAGACGTCCGAGAGGGCGATGAGGAAGGGGCCTGCGACCACCGCCGGGTCGATCCCCAGACGGCGGCACGCGATCGGAATGATGCCGCCGAGCATCGCTGCCCAGGCCACGGCCGCGAAGACAGCGCACCCGACCGCGGCGCCGAGACCAGGGGTACCCGCCTCGATGAAGCCTGCCACGAGCCACGTCGCGACCCCGCAAAGAGCGCCGATCAGGGTCCCTACGCCCCACTCGGTGAGGAACACCGACCACTCACGATCCTCGTCCACCTCACCCGTGGCGAAGCCGCGGACGAAGATGGTCGAGGACTGGATCCCGACGTTGCCCGCGAGCCCGACGATCAGCGGCAGGTACCGGAGGATCGCCTGCTGGACGCCGCTCTCCCCGCCCTCCGTGCCATGGCCGAGCGCGATGGCGAGAATCTTGGCGCTCGCGAGGCCCGCGAGCACGGTGAGTCCCATCAGCGGCAGGCGTTGACGAACCCGCACAAGGACCGGCAGGCGGGTCTGCTGCTGGTCCGAGCCGACGCCGACCAGCAGCGCGAGGTCCTCATCGACCTCCTCTTCGAGGATCGCCGCTGCGTCCTCCGCGGAGATGACCCCGAGCATCCCGCCGGCGTCGTCGACCACCGCCACCGACTGGAGCCCGTACTTGGCCATCAGCTGGGCGACGCCCTCCTGATCCTCCTCCACCGCGACGACGAACGGCTCGCACATCACCTCCTCAACGGGGGAGTGGATGGTGTGCGTCAGCAGAGCTCGGTCGGACAGGTAGCCGATCGGCCGGCGCTGCTGATCGAGGACGAAGACACCGACCTCCGACTCGATGTCCTCGGCGCCCTTGCGGACGCTCTTGACCACGTCTCCCACGCGCTCACCCGGCTTGGTGACCACGAAGTCGGTGGCCATGATGCCCCCCGCGCTTTCGGGGTCGAAGCTGATCAGGGTCCGGAGGGCATCGGCGGTGGCCGGGGAAAGGCGCTCGAGGGCGTCGTTGGCCACCCGGTCGTCGGCCTCGATGAGCACGTCGGCCGCCTCGTCGGAGGGGAGCTCTTCCAGGACCTGGGTCAGGAGGCGAGCGTCCAGGGGCGCGATCAGCTCCTGAGTCAGGGCCTCATCAGCGTGCTCCAGGATCGACGCCTGGCAGTTGGGAGGCATGGCCCCAAAGACGAGGCTGCGGTCGCGATCCTCCGTGTCCCGGAGCCACTCCACGGCGTCTGCGGGGTGGACATCGACGAGCAGCACCGCAGCCCGTGCGGGCGATTCCGCAAGGACCTCACGGAAGGCATTCTCCGCGGCCTCGAGGCTCGGGTCGGGGGCGGTCATGAATGCTCGGAGCGAGCGCCGGGGAGCGCGGGGCGGGCGGACGAAGGAATCAGTTCCTGAGAGGTCTCAGGGGAGGCCAAACGGAAGCGGACGGACGGGCTAAGATACGTGACGGCGCAGGGGGCGACCAACTCCCCGATCCCGCTCCTGCCCAACAGCTGATGATGGAAACCAACGGCCAGGCCAATGACGCACTGATCCACGACTGGAATGACGAGGACCCCGCCGGGTTCGGGGAAATTCAGCTGGTGGACGAGACCCTGCGGGACGGCCTGCAGAGCCCCAGCGCCCTCGACCCGAGCCTGGCCGACAAGATCGAGCTGGTCCACATGATGGACCAGCTGGGGATCAACGCGGCCAATATCGGCCTCCCCGGAGCCGGGGACCGCGCCCGCGATCACATCCTCGAGCTCGCCAGGACCATGAAGGATCTCTCCATCACGCCCAACGTGGCGTGCCGGACGATGATCGGCGACATCGAGCCCGCCGCCGAGATCCAGCAGCAGGTCGGCGCGCCGCTGGAGGTCTGCGCCTTCATCGGCTCCAGCCCGATCCGGTTCTACACCGAGAACTGGGAACTCGAGCGCATGGTCCAGCTCTCGAGCGACGCGGTCGCCTTCGCCGTCAAAGAGGACATGCCGGTCATGTTCGTGACCGAGGACACCACCCGGGCGAAGCCCGAGACCCTACGCGCGCTCTACGGGGCCGCCATCGACGCCGGCGCCTCGCGCCTGTGCGTCTGCGACACCTGCGGCCACGCGACCCCCACCGGCGTCCGGCGCCTGGTGAAGTTCGTGCGGGAGATCGCGGATGAGCGCGGCGCGGACGTGGAGATCGACTGGCACGGGCACCGCGACCGCGGCTTCGGGCTGATCAACGCGCTCGTCGCCATCGAGGCCGGCGCGAGCCGAATCCACGGGACGGCCCTCGGCGTCGGTGAGCGCGCGGGCAACACGGAGATGGACATGCTCCTGGTGAACCTCGGCCTCGTGGGCTGGATCGACCGGGACCTCACGGCCCTCGGCGCCTACGTCAAGAAGGCCTCCGAGTGCATCGGCATCCCCTTCCCCGACAACTACCCGGTCTTCGGTAGCGACGCCTTCGAGACGGCCACCGGCGTCCACGCGGCAGCCGTGGTCAAGGCCTTCCGCAAGGGTGACTCCTGGCTCGCGGACCGCGTCTACTCGGGCGTTCCCGCGGCCATGGTCGGCCTCGAGCAGCGCATCCTCGTGGGCCCCATGAGCGGCAAGTCGAACGTCAGCTGGGTCCTCGAGAAGAACGGCGTCGAGGCCGATGAGGGCACCGTGGCGCGCGTGCTCGAGTTCGCCAAGAGCTCGGCGAGGAACCTGACCGACGCCGAGGTGGTCGAGGTCGCTCGCGCCTGAGGCGCGGCGCGGACGAGCCGAGGGAGGGAGTCAGGGCGAGGTCCAGCGCAGGACGCGCGTGACCGTGCCGTCCCCATGGGACCGCTCCCCCGCGGGCTCCATCCCGACCTTCGCGAGGACCCCCAGGGACGCGGCGTTCTCGGCGGCGACGGTGGCGATGATCTCCGCCAGGCCGAGGCGCTCCGCGCCGTGGGCCAACATCCCCCGGGCAGCCTCCGTGGCGAGCCCCCTGCCCCAGCAGGACCGCAAGAGGGCGTACTTGAGCTCATCCTCTGCCTGGCCTCCCGGCCTCACGATCCCGCAGAAGCCGACGACCTCGTGGGTCTCGGTCAGCATCAACGCCGCCATCCCGTAGCCCCGCGCCGCGTAGTTGCCGTCGGTAACCTCGACCCACCGCGCGGCATCTTCGGGGGTCAGGGGCTCCCCGTCATCCACCCAACGGACGGTCTCCCGGTCCCCGTAGACCGCGAGGAGCGCCGCCACGTGCTCGGGCCCCAGCCGACAGGCCGTGAGCCGGTCCGTCTGGAAGAGGATCTGATGCCCTAGAGGCTGATCCACAGGACGTAGCCGAGCCAACCGCCCAGCATCAGGCCCGCCCGCAGACGAGCCGCGCGACCGCGGAAGACCGTCGGCGCGAGGACGAGGACCAGGGCGAAGATCACGTTCACCGGGAAGTCCCTGTCCAGCGACCGCTCCACGGCCGCGGACCACGCCTCCTGCCCGCCCGGAGCCTCTCCGAAGGGCGCGACGAGGGCTGCGACTCCGACCACGGCCAGGGTGTTGAAGACGTTGCTGCCGACGATGTTCCCGAGGCCGATCTCCGTGTGCCCCTTGCGAGCGCTCACGACGCCGGCCGCGAGTTCGGGGAGCGAGGTGCCCAGGGCGAGGATCAGGAGCCCCACCACGCCGTCCTTGAGCCCGAGGACCTCGGCGACCCCCGTGGCGCCCATGAGGACCAGGCGAGCCCCGGCCAGGATGGCGACGGCGCCGAGGATGACGCGCAACCAGGGATAGGGGGCGTGGGTCTCGCCCGACTGGATGTCCGCCGCAGGAGAGTCCTCGCCGCGACCGCGGAACAGGATCAGCTCCAGCGTGTACGCCACGAAGACCGCCAGCATCACGGCGCCCTCCACCCGGGTGATCCGCCCGTCGCTCAGGACGAAGTAGAGGCCCGCGAGGGAGAGCAGCAGCGGCAGGCTCTCGCGGATGGACAGCCGGCCGACCAGGGCCCTCGGCAAGATCAGACCGACCGTCCCCAGCACCAGCCCGGCGTTGGCCACGTTGGAGCCCAGGACGTTGTCCACGGCCACGCCCGGCCGACCATCCATCGCCGCGAGGGTAGAGACGACCACCTCGGGGAGCGAGGTCCCCCAGGCGACGACGGTGAGGCCGACCACCCACGGGTTGATCCCCAGCTTGGTGGCGAGCGTGGCTCCCCCCTCCACGAGAGAGTCCGCGCCCTTCGCCAGCAGGACGAAGCCGAGCAGGAGAAACGCGACGTCGAGCAGCATGGCACGGAGGCTACCGCCCGCCGTCTGGAAGCACCCGCTCGAACGGCAAACTCTCCAGACACCGCCGGCGCGGGTCTAGGCCCCCGAAGGCCAGGGCGCCATACTCCTGGAATGAGCGCCCCCGTGATCGCCGTCAACGGCCTCTACCACGCGGAGGATCCGATGCTGCGCCTCCGGCAGCGTTATCCCGACGCCGTGCGGCGTGCCGGCGGGGTCCCCGTGGCCCTCGCCCCCATGCTCGACGCCGAGGGCCGCCTCGAGGAACTGGAGGCCGTCCTCGACCGCGTGGACGGTCTGGTGCTGACAGGCGGCGACGACTTCGTCACCGAGGGGCTCGGCCTCGGCCCCACCCATCCCGCGGCGGAGGTGACCGAGGACTCGAAGCAGGGCTACGACCTCGCCTTGACCCGCCTCGCCCTCGAGCGGGACCTGCCCATCCTCGGGATCTGCTACGGCATGCAGTGCCTCGGCCTGGCGGGGGGTGCGACGCTCTGGCAAGACCTCCCCTCTCAGCGCCCTGGCGAGATCCATCACGCCGCCAGCGCGATCCACTCCGTGCGCCCCGAGCCCAATTCGAAACTCGCCGGAATGATGGGCCTAGACCCCGCGAACGTCGTGTCCAGGCACCATCAAGCACTCCGAACCGTCCCGCCCCCTTGGATCACGTCCGCGGTGGACGAGGAGGGTCTGGTGGAAGCCATCGAACACCCTGACCGATCGTTCGTGATCGGTATTCAATGGCACCCTGAACTCAGCCCCGGCGAACCCGTTCACGAGGCGCTCTTCCGCGGCCTCATCGAAGCTGCGCGCGCCCTCCCTCGACCGGCCCAAAGATGAAGTACGGCAAGATCACCCCTGAAGAAGCGGCCCGCCTGGCACGCATGGACAAGTTCAGGATCCTCGGCCTCACCGTGAGCGCGGTCCTCATCGGCGCCCTCTACCTCTACTCCCACGCGAGGACCCTCGCCGAGCAAGAGAAGCTGAAGAATGAGGCTGCCGAGGAGGCCGTCGAGCCCGAGGGAGTGGTCCAGCGGATCCCCTTCGACCAGCCGGAGATCCTGGCGCAGATCGAGGACGCCACCGAGACACAGCAGGAGTTCCTCAAGTCCACTCCGCTCCAGGAGGTCTTCTCCTACGCTCGGCTCCAGACCAGGAAGGCCCTGGAGTCCGCGGGGATGCGGACGCTGGACGCTGAGCTCACCGGCGAGCTGATGGCCGATCCTGCGGCCCACCGCCTTGAGCCCGTCCTCCTGCGCGGTCAGATCCTCGACGTCTCCCAGCGACAGAGTTCGGGCGGGGAGCGCCCCGGTTGGATGGGGAGCGTGCTCACCGACGACGGTTCGCTCGGCTACTTTTTCGTGGCCAACGCGCCGAAGCTCCAGGGCGCACCCGATGCCCCCCAGTCCCTACGCCGCGGGGACTTCGTCCGAATCGACGGCCTCTTCCACAAGATCTACCGAGCCCCCGTCCCCGACGCGATCGGTTCGGAGGCGCTGCAGTCCGCGAGCGGTCCGCTGATCCTGGGCTACGGCGCATCCCCGTCGACCCCGGCGGTGCCGGAGGCCGATGAGATCACCGAAGAGTGGTCTCGCGCCCTCCTGCTCGGGCTCGACTCCGTCATCGATGACGAGATCGCCCGGACCTTCGAGGAGGACGCCTTTGATCTCCAACAGTGGGGGCTGTTGGCGTACGCAAAGCTGAAGGGCGGCGAGACCGACTGGGACGCCGCCGCGGAGCTCAACCAGGAGGTCCTGACCAAGATCTACGAGGACGGCGATGAGTTCCGTGGGACGCCGTTCCGGATTCCCGTCAGCATCAACCTGGACACCTACTCCACCACCGTGGAGGACAACCCCCTTCGGCTCGAGCGCGTGACCCGGGGTTGGATCGGCAACAACAACTGGAAGGGCGCGGTCAAGACCATCAAGTGGGTCGGCCCGTTTGTCCGCCGTGACCTCGTACGAGAGCAAGGCCTGAAGGGCGCCGATGACGCCCACCGCTACGTGGAGGCCAAGGGGTACTTCTTCAGGAACATCCTCTTCACCAACAAGGCAGGGGAACCTCGCCGGTCGCCCGTCTTCGTCCTTCACGACCTGGAGGTCTTCCAGCTCAAGGGCTCCAACCCGGTGGCCCCCATCGCGATGATCGTCGTCGGAGCGACCTTCTTCATGGTGATCGCGATCTTCCTCCTGCTTCGTGCCGACCGGCGTAAGAGCGAGCGCCTGCGAGTGGACATGGTCCGCCGCCGCCGCAAGCGCGAGGGCCGCGAAGCCGGCGCCGTCTGACGCCGGAAGACCTCAGATGTCTTCCGTTTCAATCTCCCTCACAGGCGAGAGCCGCCGTTACGACGTCCTCGTGGGCGCCGGGATCTCGGCAGACGCCCGGGGCCATCAGCACGGGCGCGACCGGGTGGCGGTGCTCGCCGACCGCCGGGTGACCGCCCTTCACGGCCCCCTGCTCGACGGGGCCCCGACCCTCGAGGTGGAGGCCGGTGAGTCCCTGAAGACGATGGACGGTCTCGGCCGAGCGCTGGAGTTCTGCGCAGCGTCCGGGCTCTCGAGACGCTCGCTGCTGATCGCCTACGGAGGCGGGACCGTGGGGGACCTTGGCGGGCTGGCGGCCTCGCTCTTCAAGCGCGGCATCGACGTCCTCCAGGTCCCGACGACCCTGCTGGCGCAGGTCGACGCGTCCGTGGGCGGCAAGACCGCCATCAACCTCCCTTCAGGGAAGAACCTCGCAGGGACCTTCCACCAACCCGCCGGCGTCCTGTGCGACACCAACCTGCTCGTCACGCTCGATGACGCGGAGCTCTCGAGCGGCCTGGGCGAAGTCATCAAGACGGCCATCATCGGCGGCGATGAGACCCTCACCCTCGTCGAGCGCCTCACCCCGCAGCTTCTCGACCGGGACCCTGCGGCCCTCGCGGAGATCGTCGAGGCCTGCGTGCGCGTGAAGGCTCGGGTGGTGCTCTCCGACCACGAGGAGCGCGGACCGCGCCGCGTCCTCAACCTTGGGCACACCTTCGCGCACGCCATCGAGCACGCCGCGGGCTTCGGCGCCGTCCCCCACGGGGTCGCGGTCGGCGTCGGGCTCGCGCTCGCCGCGCACGCGTCGGAGCGAACCCTGGGGGCCCCGGGCTCGCTGACAGAGCGCACGGTCCGGCTGCTCGACCGAGCGGGCTTACCGTGCTCGCTAGAGGCGCTCCGCGAGGCGTACGGGCTAGCTGGGCAGCTCACCCCTGCGGCCCTGCGTGACGGGTTGAACCACGACAAGAAGGGCCAGGTGGGGGCTCCCGAATTTGTGCTCGCACGGGGAGAAGGCGACGTGATCATGGGGCTCCACCTCGGTGAGGATCTCCTCTCTGAACTGCTCGCCTGACCGCTCGTGAAATCTGAATCCATCGACATTGCGAACGACGGGAACCTCTTCCCCCGTGAGGACCTGCTCGAGGCCGTGGCGCGTTCCGACTGGCGGGACCGAGAGGTCCCAGCCGCGACGTGGCTGTTGACCGGCGCCGGGATCGCACTGCTCGCCGCAGGCACCCCCATCGCAGACATCTTGATCCGCTCGACCACAGAGTTCGCGGCAGGATCCGCCGGCCCGCTGGCGCCCTTCCACGCGGCTCTGGCGGCCATCGGTCGGGGTGGGCTCGGCATCGAGACCGCGGCCTTCCTGGCGTCCGCCCTGGCCGTTGGCGCCACGCTTCCGGCGCTCGGGCTCGCCCTCAAGGCTGCCGGGTTCAATGGCCGGGTCGCGTTCGCGGCGGCGTTGATTGCGGTGATGTCCCCGCTCCTGCTCATGCACGGCCGGCTCCCCTCCGACGGCCCGGTGGTCGCCCTGGGCAGCACCCTGCTCCTCGCCTCCATCGCTGCGCCGCGGGACGCCGGCCGTCGCGGCCGGAAGGGCTACTTGATCCGGATCGCCGTCGTTGCGTGCATCCTCATGGCCGTCTGCGGCATGTCGAGGACGGCGGCCGCCCTCGAGGACGAGACCATCTTCGGCCGGTGGGTCGACCTCCTGCTGCTCGGCGGCGCGGCCCTGATCATCGTCCCGCTCAGCTGGTTCCGGCAGCAGGAAGAGGCCCCGCCGCCGCGGTGGCTCGTGCTCTGGCTGGCCGTCAGCGCCGCGCTCGCCGTGCTCGCGGGCGCGCAGGCCGGCGCGGCCCTTGTCCCCGCGCTGGCGGTGCTCGTGGCGAACGCACTGGCACGCAGGGCGCGCCCCGATGGCGCCCTTCGCTGGGCGGGCATGCTCGTCGGTGGGCAGCTCGCCCTCGCCGCCGTCGCCATCTCCCTGGCACCCGCAGACACCACCTTCTTCGCGGCGCTCAGCCACGGCGAGGTCCAAGCGGGGGACACCGTGATCGTCGAGGACCTCACCTCCGACGAGGCTTACCTGCTCCGGCGCAGGCTGGGAGCCACGGTGGTCGACGGCTCCCCCGCGGAGACCACGGGGCGCGTCATGACCCTCGGGGGAGGAGCGGCCGCGTCCCTGTCCCTCGACGCGAGCACCGGAGAGGTCACGCCGCGAACACCCCGGACCGAGGCGATGCTGCCGAGTGAAGATGACGGCGAAGACTGACCCCTCCACCGGGAACGCCGACATGAGGCGACGCCGCCGACTGCTGCGGCGGCTCCGCCGCGTGGTTCGCGTCATCGAGGAACAGCACCGGATCCAGGACATCGGGTACGGGCTGCTGGTGGCCGCCCTCGCCATGGCCTCACCCTCGGCGGCTCCGTACACGGGGGGTGATGAGGCCGCTCGCCGCCTCGACGGTGAGGCGGAGGTGTTGACCCAGGGGCTCCTCTACCCCCTCGCGAGCGGCTTGCTCGAGGTGGTCGACGGCATCGACGGGGCCACCGCCATCCGGATGCTCGCCGCCCTCTGCCTCGGTGCGGCGTTCATGCTCACCCTGGCCCTCCTGCGCGGCCTCGGCTTCCGGCGGACCGCCAGCCTCCCGGCCACGATCGCCGCCTTCGCGGTCCCCTACAGCTGGAACGGCGCGACCTCTCCCATCGACTATGCGCCGGGGATGCTGGGGGCGAGCCTGCTGCTCTGGTCCCTCTTCCGGCAGCCCCAGTCGAGCCGGCGCGGCTACCAATGGCGTGCGATCATCTGCTTCGGGGCCGCCTACATGCTCCACATGGAGCTCGTCCTGCTCATCCCCGCCACCGCCTGGGCCGTGGCGCGACACCCCGACTATCAGCGCGAGGCGCAGGTGACAGCCCTCTCCGTGGTCGCCGTCCTCGCGATGTCCATCTCCATCGGGCTCGCAGGTCCGTCGGAGTCCATGAGGGTCGATCACCTCGTGACCCGCGTCCTCGCAGGCGCCAACGGCCCCTCTCCGGAGGCCTGGCTCAAGTGGCTGATCGCGGCGCCCATTGGCTTCGGCGCGAGCCTCTTCGGGATCTACCAGCTCATCCTCGCCCAGCGAAGCGCTGAGGCCCAGCGGGCCCCGGTGTGGATCGTCGCCTGGTGCCTCCCGTTCCTGGCGCCCATCGTCGCGGGATCGCCCGAGTTCCAACCGATCTCGCCCTACCTCATTCCCGCCGGCGCTCTGGGCATCGCGGAATGGCTCAACCGGCAGGGTTCGGCGAGGCTTGAGGCCCGGCTAGGCACGGGCATGGTCCTGGCTCAGATCGCCCTGACAGCCGCCGTGCTCCTGCTCCGCTAACGGTCGAGCTGACCGCGCATGCGGCGCTGGATCGCCCGCACGACGGACCTCCCGACGCGCTCCATCTCCGCCCCGTCGAACTGGTCGGTGGCGTGATCCAGGACGAACGTCGCCCGATACTCCACCTGGGCCTTGTCGAACTGGACGACGCGTTCCACCTCCCCGGGGACGTCGTCCACGCGGTCACTGTGCGCGAGGACGAGGAGCTCCACGGCGTTCCTGTAGTGCATCGCCTCATCGTTCTTCAGCTCGCGCAGGAGCCGGCCGAAGGAGGCCGGACCCAGAGAGCGGTAGAAGGGAATGTCGTCGCGGTAGGCGGCAGTGCTCATGGCCTCGTCGTAGGCGAGCAGGATGAGCACCTCGAACTCCCCCGCGAGGAGGGGCTCGACGGAGCTGAAGTCCCCGGCCCTCGCCCGGAGCCGGCTCAGGACGGCGTCCTCCGGCTCTCCGGTCACCAGCGAGTACAGCCGGAGCAACCCCTCCGTGTGCCGCTCCTCGTCCGCAGCCCAACCCTTGAGGAAGGCGTAGAACTCCGGAGAGAACTCCCTGTCCGCCCCGAGGATGTGTGCCTCGAGCAGGCGAGCATCCCACTCTGCTGCCAGGTCGATCCAGAGCCGAGGCTCCGCGGCGCGCAGGTCCTGCTTGGAGCAGGTGACGTCCGCAGCGGTGATCCCCTCGAAGAGCTCTACCAAGGACCACTCGCGCTGTCGGGGGACGTAGGTCGTGGTCATGCTCTTCGCTCTCACTGAGGGTGGTGCACGGCCGAGAGGCCGGATGCTCCCCCAACGACTCAGTCGTCCACTTCGACCGAGAACGTGAGCGGGAACCCGTCCATCCTCGCCTTCGCTTGGGCCTTGGCGACCTTCTTGCGAGCCACGGACTCCGGCCAGGAACCGACCCAGGCGCTCCCTGCATGATGGACGCAGAGCATGAGCTCGAACGCCCTGGGTGACGGCTGACGGAAGACCGTCATCAGGACCTCAACCACGAAGTCCATCGTGGTGTGAGGGTCGTCGTGGCAGATCACCTTCCACAGGCGACCAAGGCGCTGCTCGGCCACGGGCTCCGCCACCGTCTCCACGGTGACCTCAGCCAACCCGGGGGCTCCAGGGGCTCCGACCCGTGGAGTCCTGGTTGATTGCTGCGCACTGCTCACCCCAACAAGATGCAATTCACGGCCGGAGATGGGAAGGGTCACGCGGGCTCGTCTGGAACGGGACATCTCCCTGATAAGGCGAGGAGGCCCCGCCCGGAGACCCCAGGCCGGAGAAGACCGTTTCACCCTGCCGGGTTATCGTGCAGCCGCGACCTGCGGAGAGGGCCCGCGCCTGCGTCCCGCTCCGCCCATACCGGGACCCCCCTCGACCCCAGCCCGCCGCCCCCCCACGTGACCGAAACCGAACGACTCGACGCGGAGCTCGAACGCCTCAGGGCCGCCGCGCGTGAGCTGCGAGGCCGCTTGAATCGCCAGTTCTTCGGCCAGGAAGAGACCGTAGAGTTCCTCATACTCGCCCTGATGGCGGGCGGCCACGTGCTCCTCGAAGGCGCGCCCGGCCTGGGCAAGACGACCCTCGTGCACGCCCTGTCCGACGCGGTCGATCTCCGGTTCCAGCGGCTGCAGTGCACGCCAGACCTGATGCCGTCCGACGTCCTTGGGACCCGGGTCCTGCGGGTGGACGACGACACCGGTGCTCGCTCGTTCGACTTCGAGAAGGGTCCCGTGTTCACCAACGTCCTCCTGACGGACGAGGTCAACCGGGCGACGCCGAGGACCCAGAGCGCGTTGCTGGAGGCCATGCAGGAGCGGCAAGTCACCCTGCATGGGAAGACCTACGCCCTCGACCCGCCCTTCTTCATGGTCGCGACCCAGAACCCCATCGAGATGGAGGGCACCTACCCGCTTCCCGAGGCGCAGCTGGATCGGTTCCTCTTCAAGCTCGAGCTCCAGCTCCCCGGCCATAGCGACCTGACCACGATCCTCTCCGCGACCACGACCAGCTCCACCGCGGCCGCTCCCCCCTCCTTCACCCGGGGAGAGTGGCTCCGCCTGCAGGCCCTCGTCCGTGAGGTGGCCGCGCCATCCAGCGTGGTGGAGGCGGTCGCCTCGATCATCCTCGCGACCCACCCCGACCATGACAGCGCCCCCGAGGCGATCCGCTCACACGTCCGCTACGGGTCGAGCCTTCGAGGTGGTCAGGCCATCCTCCTCGCCGCCAAGGCCCGGGCTCTGCTGGCGGACCGCCTGAACATCGGTGAGGAGGACGTGCGCGTCGTCGCGCCACCCGCTCTGCGGCACCGGTTGATCCTGAGCTACGAGGGTGAAGCGCGCGGCGTCCGTCGCGATGACCTCGTCGATGCGGCCGTGGCGGCGGTCCTGGGAACCTGACCCCGATCAGGGGTCGGTGACCACCGCCTCGGATCCCACGAGTTCCTCGATCTCGCGCTGGAGGTCAGCGAGTCGGCGGTCGCCGCGCCGGGACCGATCCGCCTCTGAAGCGCCGTTGGCGACCGAAGCCCAGTGGTTCTTGAGCCGAGTGAGCCAGCGCGCCGCGCCAACCGGCCGGCCGACCCGCACGTGGAGGTCCGCGATGTCACGGATGAGGAACTCGGAGAACTCGCCGGCCTCGTAGGCGCGCTTCATGCACCTGATCGCAGCTCCATCACGTCCCTGGCGCTCCAGGAACCGACCGATGTCGTGCAGGGCTGGACCAAGCTCCTCGCTCCCCTCCAGCGCGCCGACCGCCTCCTCGAGGGAGGCGATGGCCTCGGCGTCCTTGCCCGACGAGAAGAGCAGCTCCGCGCGGAGGAGGACAGCTTGCTCCATGCAGGGGTACAGGGTGAGCGCCTGCCCGAGCGCCTTGGTCGCCTCGCCGTTGCCGCGCACCTTCCGCGTGGTCTCCACGAAGTCGAGCACGAGGCGAGCCTCGGGCGTCCCCACCTGCCAGTCACGGGTGACCGCCTGGCTTGTCGCGCTGTGGCTCCTGCGGAGTCCCTCCTCCAGGCACTGGAGCTGAGCTGCCGGATCCCCGGAGCTGCGATGAATCCTGGCGAGCTGCTGGTAGATCCGCGGCTCGGCCGGGAAGGCGTCCTTGGCCGCCTCCAGGGTGGTCTGCGCGGCGACCTCGTTGCCCTCGAGCAGCAGATTACGGCTCTTGCGCAGCCAGTCCTCCACCCCATGTGACGAGCGGCTGTTGTGGACGACCGAGCAGACCTCGAGGGGTCCTCCCTGCCCCTCGCTCAGATCGACGAGCGCGATGTCTCGGTTCCCAAGGTCGATCGCGAGGCACGGCCCGGTGTCCACGAAGCCGAGGGTGATGGCCCCGTCCAAGGCACGCGGGCTCGACTCGGGAAGCAGCGCGGCCAGGGATCGGCTGCGGACCTCGACGCCGCCGAGATCGAGCTGGACGACGCGCGGCGAGCCGAGGGAGCGATCCACGCAGACAATGGACGCGTCCGTGGGGACGAAGAGGTGCTGCGGGATCTCGGTCAGGGGGAGCAGGACCCAGGACGCGAGCGCGCCAGGCTGAACAATGAGAGCGCGAACGGTCAGGGGACGGAGCGCGTTGGCACGGCCCTCCACCAGCGTGACCCGGACGTCCCCCGAGGGGGAGGCCGCGCTCACTGCCGGGAGTATCACCGCGGCGGCGACATCGCCATGTCGCTCGCCATCGGCGGCGAAGCCAGCGCCCGCGGTCATCGCAGCGACAGCCACCCTCGTGGCGAATCCGGTCCCCTTCATGTTGATCTGCTTGGCCCCGACTGGAGTGATCGCGCAGGACGCCCGGAGGGCGCGCGCACGCACAGGAGATCGGCAGGGACGGGTTCCGGCTGGACGTCAAAACCCCATCGGGATCACGGCCCCCCGGGGACTGCCTCGACCCTGGACGTCAGCGGGGCAGACCGAGCTCTCTGAGCCGATCTGTCAGCTCGGCCGAGTACACCCCGGCCGCCGCCCCGGTGAGGTGGAAGGGATTCTCCATCACCTCCCTCGGGAACACCTGGAGGCCGCCTGGGAGCCTCTGCGCCCGCTCAGAGCCCTCGCAGATCTCATCCATGAACCCGTGGATCTTGGCCAGGAAGGCACGGTGCTCTTCCCGATCAGCGAGCCCCTCCCAAACCGGGCCATCGACGAATACGAGATCGAAGCCGCGCTCCTCGGCAGCCTGGACCAGCCCCTTCATGGCCGCGCGATCACGGACCGAGGGGATCGGCCCGTCGCCCATGGCCGCGATCTCACCGAGGACCTTCTCTGCGAAGGGCGCGACGCCATTGGGGTAGGCGCGGGGAAGCACCGAGGTCCCACCAGGCCCGATGGGCAGGCGGCTCCCGTCGATGTGCCAAAGCCCCTTCCGGATGCCGCCCTCGAAGCTCCTGTGCTGGGCATAGAGGGGGAACAGTCGCGCCGCAGCGAACTGGAGCACCTCGGCCGCGGGGAGGCCCACGTAGGGGATCCGCTCCGACCAGCCGCCGAAGGCGGCCGGGATGCTGGCGAAGGTGAAGCCGTCCGCCTCGAGCGCGAACGTCCGCGATCCCATGACCACCAGCACGACCGCCGGCGGCGCGTCCGCGTCCTTGAGGGCGTGATCAAGGAACCAGCCGGCGCCGAGGTTGAGGAAGCGACCGTACGTGCAGTAGTTGCGCGCCCCGACGCCCAGCCGCTCCTCCAGCACCGTCGTCTCCACCGCGAAGTTTCCGCTGCTGTCACCGATGACGACGACGCCGCCCGCCGGCGCCCCGGCGCTGGCGAGCGCCCACTTCGTGGCGACCGTGCGACCATCGAAGGTGCGCTCGCTCACCGGAGACAGGCGAATCGCGACGGCGTTGACGCCGAGCACGAGGAGAACGACAAGGGCAAACATCAGGCCGAAGGCCCGGGCTCCTGTGGCGTGCTCTTGTTCGCCTGCGATTCGATTGATCCCGGCCATCAGAACTGGAAGTAGAAGAACTCGACGGGCTGACGGACCCCGAAGACCAGCATCCCGAGGATGAGGGCGGCGAAGAGCAGGGCGCGTGGGATGAGCGGGAGCCTGAGCGGTACGAGCAGGTCCCGGGTGCCGTGCTGGAAGAGCTGGACGATCACGAGCGGCCAGGTGAAGTACGCGAGGGTCGCGAGGCCAGCCGCGGCGCGATCGGTGAGCAGGAACGACTGGTTGGTGAACAGGTGCCAGAACTGGTCCACCGAGGTGCAGCGGACGACGGCCATCCCGATCAGCATGAGGGGCCAGAAGAGCACGATCCTCGTCCACTCGCCGGCGAGCGAAAGCGGCCGCCTGGGGTCGATCCCGCGGGCGTCCGCCCAGATCCGCTCCATCACCAGGAGCACCCCGTGGTAGCTCCCCCAGAGGATGTAGGGCCACGCGGCCCCGTGCCAGAGCCCCCCGAGGGCCATCACCACGAACATGTTCCGGTAGGTGGCGAAGCGCCCCCCGCGGTTCCCGCCGAGGGGGATGTAGAGGTAGTCACGCAACCACGTGGAGAGGCTCACGTGCCAGCGCAGCCAGAAGTCACTGGGTCCGGTGGCCAGGTAGGGCAGCCGGAAGTTCAGCAGGAACTCGAAGCCCATCAGCTTGGCGAGCCCGCGCGCGATGTCGGAGTAGCCCGAGAAGTCGCAGTAGATATGGATCGTGAATCCGAGCACCGCGACGAAAGGCTCGAGGCCGTGCAGGGTCTCCCACTGGCCACCGAAGAGCGGGTTGCTGACGAGGGCGGCTTGGTCCGCGATGACCGTCTTCTTGAAGTAGCCCCAGACCAGCAGCCAGAGCCCCGCCTGGACCTTGCTCGCGGTGACCTCGCGTGGCGCCTCGATCTGCGGGAGCAGCCGCGCCGCCCGCTCGATCGGACCGGCCACCAGCTGTGGAAAGAAGCTGACGAAGAGCGCGAAGCCCAGGAAGTCCCGCGTCGCCGGCATCCGCCGCCGGTACACGTCGATCGTGTAGCTCAGCGTCTGGAACGTGTAGAAGCTGATCCCGACGGGCAAGAGCACGCGCAGGGTCGGCAGGTGCACGGAGAAGCCGAGGGCGGCGAGCAGCTCCGCCGTACTGTCGATGAAGAAGTCGAAGTACTTGAAGAAGCCGAGGATCCCCAGGTTGATGACCACGGAGAGCGTCACCAGCCGCTTGCGGACGCGCTCATCCTCCGTCGCCTCTAGCCGGCCGCCGATCAGGAAGTCGATGACCGTGGAGAGGCCGAGCAGCACCAGGAAGCGCGCGTCCCAGTAACCGTAGAAGAGGTAGCTCGCGCCGAGCAGCAGCCCGTTCTGCGCGCGGAAACGCCTCGGACCCAACCCCAGATACACCGCGTAGACCACGGCGAAGAAGAGCGGGAAGATCCAGGAGTTGAACTGCATCGGAAGGCGGACTCGACGGGACGGCGAGGCTCCCTATGGAGAGACGCGAGCCTCCACGGTGGAGAGCCCGCGCCGGGGGAGGATCCTACCGAGGATCCCCATCTCTGTAGGAATCAGCCCTGGAGCTTCAGG
>Ga0102815_10000840_pt1 | contig 19767 bp, 18 predicted proteins | sample ColrivemetaGS759_FD_79113 | JGI IMG/M metagenome (GOLD analysis project Ga0102815, IMG submission 79113) | Estuarine microbial communities from the Columbia River estuary - Ebb tide ETM metaG S.759 | ecosystem: Environmental > Aquatic > Marine > Intertidal zone > Estuary | place: USA: Columbia...
AAGATGATGCGCGGATCAATCCGAGTTTCGGGGCCAAATTCGATACGACCCAGCATCGGTTCTGCCGTCGCATTCAACTCGGCCGGGGCGATCATGCCATCCGCCTGCGTGGCCTCCCAATTGGGCGACCCCATCGACGCATAGAGGTTATACGTCCCCATCGCGCCCGGGTTATAGGCCCCGACGAACACCATATAGTCGCCAGCTTCGGCGTTCTCAAAGCTGAGGCCGGGGTTCAGATCGAAGTTGTCATCATTGCACAACCACGAGCCATCCGGCGCACGCACGGCCAACACGAGGTCGGTTTGCGAGCGGGCATAGAGGCTGATCATTGGCTGCGATTCGTCCAGCGTCATCACGAAATCAGGGGCCGAAACATCCGAGTAACCGGGGCAGAAACCACCGACGGGCAACATCTCCATTGAGTCGTTGGCCATGACCGGGCCAGTCGCCAGCAATTGCCCTTGGCCCGCCGCATCAATGTCGAACACACCGCTACCGGCGCGCGGGGGTGCGTTCAGGTCAAGCACCGCATCAGAAAATGCGGGCGCGCCTGCCGAGGCGAACAGATCATAGCTGCCCGTGCCGCCCTGCGAATAGCCACCGACAAATATCTGGTAGTCGCCCGCCTGCGCCCCATCGATGGTCACACCAGGGTTCAGATCGAAGGCGTCATCGTTGCAGATCACCGTGCCATCGGGGCCCACCACGGCCATGGTCAGATCGCGATCTGACAGCGCGAATACACTGAACCGATCCGTGGCTTGATCCAGCGTCAACACGGCGTCAGCGGCATCAAACTGCCCGTAACCGGGGCAGTACTCTGGGCTAAGCGGGCGCATTTCGCTGGTCGCATAGAGGCTCGCACCCATCGCCAATTCTTGACGGCCCGTGTCCGCCGAAGCGCTGTAGACAAACCGACCCGAACGCGGCTCGCCAAGCTCGGCGACGTTCAAGCCAAACAGTTCAATGGTCGAAATCGGCATATCAGAGGCGATCAAACGCGCGTCAATCGCGCTGCCCTCTGCGGCACCCAGCCATACCGTATAGCGGCCCGGATCAACCCCGGCGAGTTGCGTCACGGCGAAGCCTTGGCTATCGGCCAAAGCGCAGCGATAGAGGCCATCGGGCGTGCCCAAGACCATGCTGACGATGCCCTCACCCGCGCCTGTAAACGCCAGCGTCTCCATACGCTCGGTGACTTCAAAAGCCGCGCCCGCGCTTTCGGGTAAAACAAACCCCTGACAGCCGCGCACAAAGGACGCCGCCGGATCCGTCGCCTGCCCAAAGACATGCGCGCCGACGCGAACCGGGAAATAGGAATCAGCCGACGGGCCAACTTCGATTGCGAAACCAGAGGTTTGCGCGGATGCGGCATAGGGTAATAGCGGTAATAGCAGCGCCGCGATGGCGGTCGTTGTTTTAAAACGCGTTGGGTTCAATCGTGTCATCGTGTCTTCCTCTCACTCGCGAAAATCGCTTGCGCATAAACAGTGCAATGCCACGGCACGTTCCGTCAATCGCCTTGAAACATGCCTCACCAAACGGTGCGCAAGGGATGGAAGCGGGCCGAACCTTGCTGTAAGGACAGGGAAAACCAGCACTTTATTGTCCGGGGACCCGCCTGTTATGGCCCGTATACTTATCACCTCTGCGTTACCTTACATCAACGGTATCAAGCACTTGGGCAATCTGATCGGCTCGCAATTGCCGGCAGATTTGTTCGCGCGCTTCATGCGGGCGCGGGGTCACGAAGTCATGTTCATCTGCGCAACCGACGAGCACGGCACCCCCGCCGAGCTGGCCGCAGCCAAGGCAGAGATGCCCGTCGATGCCTATTGCGCCGAAATGCACGAGGTTCAGGCCGAGCTGGCGCGCGGTTTCCGCCTGTCGTTCGACCATTTTGGCCGGTCCTCCAGCCAGCGCAATCATACCCTGACGCAGCATATGGCGGGGCGGTTGAAAGCGGCGGGGCTGATCTCGGAGATTAGCGAAAAGCAGGTTTACTCGAACGCTGACGGACGGTTTCTGCCCGATCGTTACATTGAGGGCACCTGCCCGAACTGCGGCTATGAGCGCGCGCGCGGCGATCAATGCGAGAACTGCACCAAGCAATTGGACCCGACCGATCTGATCGACCCGCGCTCGGCGATTTCTGGCTCGACCGATCTTGAGGTGCGCGAAACCAAGCATCTGTTCCTGCGCCAATCCGCGATGCGCGACCGTTTGGATGCGTGGATCGATGAGAAATCCGACTGGCCGATCCTGACGACCTCGATTGCCAAGAAATGGCTGCATGATGGCGACGGGCTGCGCGACCGGGGGATTACCCGCGATCTGGACTGGGGTGTTGCGGTCAAGGATGGCGACAACGACTGGCCGGGCATGGAGGGCAAAGTCTTTTACGTTTGGTTCGACGCGCCCATCGAATACATCGCCGCAACAGCGGAGTGGGCCGATAATAACGGGCTGGACGAGGCCGCTTGGCGGCGCTGGTGGCGCGAAGACGAGGGCGCGGATGACGTGCGCTATGTCGAGTTCATGGGCAAAGACAACGTGCCGTTCCACACGCTCAGCTTCCCGGCGACCTTGATGGGATCGGGTGAGCCGTGGAAGCTGGTCGATTATATCAAGTCGTTCAACTACCTGAATTACGACGGCGGCCAGTTCAGCACCTCGCAGGGGCGCGGCGTGTTCATGGATCAGGCGCTGTCGATCCTGCCGTCGGATTACTGGCGCTGGTGGCTGCTGTCGCACGCGCCGGAAAACAACGACTCTGAGTTCACTTGGGAGAATTTCCAAGTGTCGGTGAACAAGGATCTGGCCGATGTGCTGGGGAACCTCGTGAGCCGGGTGACCAAATTCTGCCGCTCGAAATTCACCGAAATCGTGCCAGAGGGCGGCGCTTATGGTCCGCGTGAGGCGCAATTGATCGCCGACCTGACCAGCAAAATCCGCAGCTATGAGCAGTTGATGGAGGCGATGGAGATCCGCAAATCCGCCGCTGAATTGCGCGGGATTTGGGCCTTGGGCAATGAATATCTGCAAGAGGTGGCACCTTGGTCCACCTTCAAAACCGACCCGGAACAAGCCGCCGCGCAAGTGCGTTTGGCGCTCAACCTGATCCGGCTCTACGCGGTTCTCTCGCAGCCCTTCGTGCCCGATGCGGCACAGGCGATGATGACTGCGCTGAACTGCGATGATTGGGGCTGGCCCGAGGATGTAGCCGCCGCGTTGGCCACTTTCGCACCCGGCCATGCCTTTGCCACGCCCGATGTTTTGTTCGCCAAAATCACCGATGACCAACGCGCCGATTGGGAGACCCGTTTCTCTGGTGTTCGCAGCTAATTCAGCCACGGGTTGACCCGAATCGCCGCATATCAGACCCTCGCCCCTGCCCGCACCGCGTGGCGGGGGCTTTTTATTGAGGGTATTTCGATGATATTTTCGCACAAAATCCGGTCCCTTGTGGCAGGCTCAGCCATTGCCGTTTGCGCCGCCTTGCCCGCGTTTGCCCAAACCCCGTTGACCGCGCTCAACACCGAATTGCGCGCCTATGACACCATCGAAAACTGGCAAGAACGCCCCTATCGCCCCGCTGGCCTTGTGGAATTTGTGCACGTCCCCGGCAGCATCATTCTAGACATCCGCATGGTGTTTGACGGCCCTTGGACGGATGAACTCTCGCGTATTTCGGTCAACAGCCGCGACATTGATCTGATCCTTGCCGATGGCACCGAAGTGTCCCCGGCTGGCGGCCACCCAACGTGGGGGCAAGCCAGTTTGCAATCGCGCAGCCTGACCGGCATCCGCCCCCGCGATTTTCCGGATGAGGACCGCGATCTGTATTGGAACGGGTTGTTCGTTGTTCCCAAAAGCACCGGCTCGGCGACGCTGCGTTTCGGCGGCGATGTTGTGTTCGAAGCGGAGGTTACCGTGCCCACGCTCTCGCGCGCCGAGGATGCCGCGTCCTTCGCAACCTTCACGCCGACTTTGGTGCACCGGTTTCGCAGGGTAAACCTAGAAGACGGGCGCGGCGATGATGCGGTCTCCTCGTCAATCACCGCCCCGCCCGGCTCGGTCTTGGCCGAAATTGAGGTCGAGGTTGCGGGTGTGATGTCGAATCAGATCGACGGCGATGATCGGTTCACGTGGCACACCCATAACTTTCGGTTGGTTGATGATGCGGGCCAAACGATGGGCTTGATCGGTGAGCGGTTCATGCGCCGCATCCTCGATTCGCAATTCAGCGGCACAGATGTTGGCGGCACATCCGATCGCACGATGATCTGGGTTGTCCCTGAGGCGCTGAGCGAGGCCCGGCTTTTGTTTGGCGAAACTGAGGTTGCGCGTGTGGTCTTGGGGGCTGCCCCCGTTACCGACACCGACTAAAGGCAGCGCGCGCATGCCGATGCTCTCTTGCGCCCGCCGCAAGAGACGCTAGGCTGGTCTCATGTTCACCATCGAGCACGAATTCGACGCCACAGTCATCACAATCATCGACGAGGGCGACGCGCCCTTGAACGAAGATATTGTGATCGAAAGCCATGATGACGGGGCGACAGTCTCGCAGGTCGATCCCGACACCGATGAGGTCATGTACGTGCATTTCTCCATGCGCCAGTTGCAAGAACTCAGCGCCGCGCTGGACCTGCCCGAGGGGGTTTACCGACTGCGTGAACGCCGGGCGACCGACGACGATCAATCCAGTTGAAACAGCTTATCGCGCGCGGTTGCGCCGCGTTTTAGCGTCAGGCGCGTAGGGGCAACGCCCAGCGCCTTGGCCAAAAGCTTGCGAATCGCGTCATTGGCTTTGCCATTGTCCGGCGGGGCTGTGACCCAGACGCGGATCGGATCACCGGGCTCAACGGCGTTTCGGCGGGCTTTGGGGGTGGCGCGGACCTCGAATGTGGCCCCCTGCTGAGCAAGGGCTGAGAGGTCCGGCAGGCTCATAGCGCCAAGGCGCGCGCCGTCATTGCCCGGTCCACATTCCCGCCCGAGGCCACGGCGATCACTGGCCCGTCACCCGGACGAAACAGCGCTGCGGCCAAGGCAACCGCGCCACCCGGTTCCAACACGATTTTCAGCCGATCATGCGCCAAAGCCATCGCCCTAAGAGCTTCGTCCTCAGAGACAACAAGGCCCGGACCGCAAAGCCGTGAAATAACGGGCCACGTCAGATCCCCCGGCTGAGGCGTGATAATCGCGTCACAGATCGACCCCGACAGGCGGCTGTTGCGTTTGATTTCCCCGGCAGCTTGCGACCGTGCGACATCGTCAAACCCCTCGGGCTCGCAGGGATGCACGGTGAAACCCGGGCCGCGTGCTTCCAGCGCCAAGGCGATCCCAGAGGTCAGCCCACCGCCACCGCATGGCACGTAAACCTGCCCAGCGGTCACGCCCTCTTCGGCGGCTTGTTCGGCAATCTCCAACCCAGTGGTGCCCTGCCCGGCGATCACCTCGGCCATGTCGAAGGGCTTGATCAAGGTCAGCCCGCGCTCGGATGCCAAGCGGTTGCCAATCTCATCGCGATCCTCGGTTGCGCGGTCATAAAGCACCACCTCGGCCCCCAAACCACGCGTATTCTCAATTTTGATGGTCGGCGCGTCCGAGGGCATGATGATCACCGCAGGCAAGCCCTGCAACCGCGCCGACAGCGCTACGCCTTGCGCGTGATTGCCCGACGAAAACGCCACAACGCCGGTGGGTTTCAGCGCCGAAATTGCATTCCATGCGCCGCGAAATTTGAAGGAGCCGGTGTGTTGCAAACACTCAGCCTTCACGAAAACCCGCCGTCCCGCCAGATCATCGAGAAACGGTGACGACAGCAGGGGCGTGCGGCGGGCATGACCCACCAAGCGCGCGGCGGCGGCCTCGATCATTGCGATTGAAGTCATATCAACAGGCCCAAAAACTCGTTGATGGCCTTCACCGCCTCAGGCTCATCAAGGAACGGAATATGCGCGCGGTCCGGCACCTCAACATAGATCATATTGGGCGCACGCTCGGCCATTTCATCCGCCGTGGCTTGCGTCAACAGATCGGAATTCGCCCCCCGGATCAGCGCCAAAGGTTTGCTGGTGCAGGCCTCGAACATCGGCCACAGATCGACCTGGGGTGCCGCCATCGCCTCAAGGAACGCGTTGCGCAGAGCCGGGTCATAGTTGAGGTCCAGCCCCTGATCGGTTTGCACGAAATGGGTCTTAGCTTCTTGCATCCAGCGGCTCGGCGCCACGTCGAACCCGTCCATCGCGTGTTCCAGCGCCACCGCTGCGGCGGCATGGGTACGGGCCTGCGGGCGGCGTCCGATATAGTCTTTGATCCGGTCCAAGCCCAGCGCATCAATCACCGGACCCACATCGTTCAGGATCAAACCGCGCACCCGGTCTGGGGCAACAGCACTGAGATACATGCCGATCAAGCCGCCCCGCGACGTGCCAAGGATCGCAGCGCTTTCCAGCCCCAGATGATCAAGTAGCGCCAGCGCATCCGCGCCTTCTTGCGGGATGTTATAGCTCTCGGCCCCGGTCCAATCCGACTTGCCGCGCCCGCGATAATCCATGCGGATCAAACGCAGCGGCGGCAGATGCGGCACCATGTAATTGAAGTCATTGCCATTTCGGGTCAGCCCGGCAAGGCACAGCAACGGAATGCCGTTGCCCTCGTCAGTATAGTGAATGCTGGCGCCATCGGCGGCGGTAAAATCGGGCATGTGCTGACCTTCGCGTTTTTTGGCACTAGACCATGCAGCACGCGGACGAGCAATGCCCGAGCCGCGCAATCCGCCTCAGATCAACTGCCGCGCGGTCAGGTCCTGCGCTAAGGTCTCAGGGCTGGTGAAATGATGGGCCGCCATGCCGACAGCGCGGGCCCCTTCGACATTGGGCAAACTGTCGTCGATGAACAGGCAGTCACCCGCCAAAAGCGCATTGCGTGACAACAAAAGCCGATAAATCTCAGGGCTGGGTTTGAGCAGTTTCTCGTGGCCAGAGACGACGACATCTTCGAACACCTGACCAAGACGGGGGTGGATTTCCAAGGCCGTGGGCCATGTTTCAACGGCGAAATTGGTGATCGCGAACAGCCGGTGGCCCTGCGCCTTCAGGCGATCGAGCAAAGCCCATGTGCCGTCGATCGGCTCGCGAATCGTTTCGGCAAACCGCTGAGGATAGGTGGCTAGGGGCTGCACGCGCCCGGGATGCGCGGCGTCAAGCGCGGCCCAGCCATCATTGAAGGGTCGGCCACCATCTTGGGTTAGGTTCCAATCGAAGAACCCGACTTCATGCAGATAGGCCAGCCCTTTGGCCGGGTCTGGGAATTCCGGGGCGACGGCGCGTTCTGGCCGCCAGCGGATCAGCACATTGCCGACATCAAAGACGATATTCATCGCCGCGCCCCTTCCTTGTCCGAACGTCATGCGAGACAGGGCGGCACCGCGCCCTGCGCTGCTTCTTACATTGTCGAGTTGATCCCGCCGCCATCCAGCAACACGTTTTGCCCAACCATGAAGCCTGCATGCTGGCTGCACATGAACGCACAGGTCGCGCCGAATTCTTCGGCTGTGCCATAGCGCCCGACCGGGATCGTGGCGAAGCGTTGCGCGCGGGCCTCGTCCATCGAGATGTTTTGCTTTTTGGCGACGCCGCCGTCCAACGACACGGCGCGGTCAGTGGCGTGGATGCCCGGCAATAGGTTGTTGATCGTCACGCCCGTGCCTGCGACCTGACGCGAGGTGCCTGCGACGAACCCGGTCAATCCGGTGCGCGCCGAGTTCGACAGGCCCAGAACCGGGTTCGGTGATTTCACCGCTTGGCTGGTAATGTTGACAACACGGCCCCAGCCGCGCTCCATCATACCGGGCAACAGCGCCTGCATCAGCGCAATCGGCGTCAGCATGTTGGCGTCGAGCGCTTTGATGAAATCATCGCGCGACCAATCATTCCACATCCCCGGAGGGGGGCCGCCCGCGTTGGTCACCAGAATGTCGATCTGACCCGCCGCATCCAGCACTTTGGCGCGGCCTTCTTCGGTGGTGATATCTGCCGCAACGGCGGTTACGGTAACACCGAACCGCGCGCGAATATCGGCGGCTGCCGCCTCGAGCGCTTCGGCGCCACGGGCGTTCATCACCAAATCGACGCCAGCCTCAGCCAGTGCCTCGGCGCAGCCTTTGCCCAGCCCTTTGCTCGATGCGCAGACCAGCGCGCGCTTGCCTTTGATCCCAAGATCCATGTGGTTTCTCCCTTGCTTTCCCCATGAGGTAGCACTCAACCCCGGCCTCGGCAACGCAGGCTGGTGGCCTCGCAATTGACGGGGTCCAACCCGCAGCCGTAAGATGCAGCCGCACCCCCAATTTTGGGCTGCGATAATTTGAGCATTATGCCTGCCACCCGCCACCCCTCGCAACAACGCCAGCCGAACGCCCATGCCGTCTTGGTGTTTGCGGCGGCTGATTTCTCTGTGCTGTCGGGCGCGAATGCAGGTGACGCCTTGCCTGCGCCTATCGACAGCGAATGCGGCGATTACTATCGGCTGAGGGACACGGCCACCCCCTCGACGCTTATGTTAGACCTGTCAGCCCCGCAAAGCGGCGCGGGTATCGCAGGCAAAATTGGCGAAGGATCGGATTTGGGCAAAGCGGGCGGCGAGGTTGGCTTGCTGGGGCGGTTGTCGCTGATGGCCCCCGATGGCGATCTGGTCGAAGTGCTGGTGCTCGACCTTGGCACCTCCGGGCGCGTGGCGCTGCCACTGTCGCCCTTGCTGTCCAAGCACACCTATTCTTTGATCGCCATCGACACCGAACCGGGGCCAATCCGGCTGGCCGATATCGTCGCCGGGGCTTTTGCAAGAGGCACGCAAATCGCCCTTGCGGATGGTCGGCAAGTCGCCGTCGAGAGCCTGAAACCCGGCGACTGGGTGATTACCCGCGACCATGCCGTGCAGCCCTTGCGCTGGAAAGGTGAGGTGCGGTTGCGCGCCGAGGGGGGCTTTGCGCCGATCACGATTTTGCCCGGCGTCATGGGCAACCCCGGCCCTTTGACCGTCAGCCCGCATCACCGGCTGTTCCTGTATCGCCCCGAAGCCAAGAAAATGGCCGGAGCCGCAGAACTGCTGGTGCAGGCGCGCCATTTGGTTGATGGAACGTCGATCGTGCGCCGCGAAGGCGGTTTTGTGGAGTATTTCTCGCTCGTGTTCGACGCCCATGAGGTGATCTATGCCGAGGGCGTCCCCTGCGAGAGCCTGATGGTCTGCCCCGCCGTCGTCACCCGACTTCCCGAAGACATGGCAGCCCCGCTGCGCCAGACTTTCCCGGGTTTGAGCCAACATTTGCACACCGGGGCCGATCTTCGGCCTGAATACGTATCGCATTTGCGTGATCGCCCCGGCGCTGATAACGATTGAGGGTCTTGATCCGGTAGGTCGTTATGTCACAGCGCTCTGTTATTGCCGCCACTGATCTCTCGAAACGCTCGGCCCATGTGGCGGGGCGCGCTGCCCGATTGGCGCAGACCCTTGGCGCACGGCTTATTCTGGCGCATGTCGGGCACGATGACGCCCCGGGGCCGTTGGCCGGGTTGGGTCTTGGACGATCTAAAGAGACCCCAGAAACGGCAATGACCGCGCTGGCCGAAGCGCATGGTGCCGAGGTTCGCCTGCTGGTCGGTGACCCCTCAACGGAATTGGCCAAACTTGCCACCACCGAGAATGCGCTGCTGATTGTGCTGGGCCTGCACCGCGAACGGCGCGTTCTGGATTTGCTGCGGCTGACAACCATGGAGCGGATCGTTCTGGACGCCCCCTGCCCGGTTCTGATCGCGCATCAACCCCCGGACCATGATTATGCGCAGGTCTTGGCGCTCAGTGATTTCTCGGCCGCGTCGGCGTTCGCTTTGGCCACAGCCGCACAGATCGCGCCGGATGCCCGGTTCCACGCCGTTCACGCGCTTCGGCTTCCGATTGGCGCGGCGCTCAAGCAAGGGGGCCGCGAGTCCGATGCTGCCCGCGAAAAGGCGAAATCCCTGCGCGAGGCGTTTCTGGCGCATCCCGGCCTGCCCGCTTTGTCCGAACCGCCAGAAATCGTTCCGGGTGGTGTGCATCAGGTTCTGGCCTTTCGGCGCGAAGAATTGGCCGCGGATCTGGTCTGCATCGGGGCGCATTCTGGTCGCGACCCCAAAGCCTTGGGCAATTACGCGCGCGACCTGATGCGCGCCCCGCCAACCGATCTACTGGTCGCCAAACCCGCTTAGCCGCAGTTCTCGACGCGAAACACCGAGGTTTGGCGGTAGGTCTGATCCGGCCTCAGCAGGATTGACGGAAAATCCGGGTGATTGGGGGCATCGGGCCAGCGCTGCGGCTCTAACGCGAGGCCAGCGCGCGACCCATACGGCGCACCCTGCAAGCCCAAATCCCCCTGCGTGTCGATCCCAAACCCGTCATAGACCTGAAGCCCCGGCTCTGTCGTCTCGACCGTCAACCGAAGCCCGCCACCCTCAAACGTGCACGCCGGTCGCAGGCCCAGCGCGTCATTCAGGCAAAAGTTATGATCAAGCCTTGTGTCGGGCGTTCGGGGCTGGCGAAAATCAAAGGGTGTTCCGGCAACTGCCAGAGGCGCATCCAAGGGGATCTGATCGCCATCAAGGGGCAAATAGCGGTCGGCATTCACCCAGAGCTTATGCCGGGAAATATCGGCGCTGCCATCGAGGTTCCAATAGCTATGATGCGCAAGGTTGCAAAACGTCGGCGCATCCGTGCGCGCCGTAAGATCAACCGAGAGCGCGCCCTGATCATTAAGCGCATAGACCACCGTGATGGTCACAGCCCCCGGGAACCCACCCTGCCCGTCCGGCAAGACAACCGACATCTGGCAAGACGTGGGCGCAATATCCTCCAGCGTCCAATTCACGCTGGTGCTGCCCCTTGATCCGCCATGCAACGTGCTGCGGCCCTTGTCATTGCGTTCAAGCGTCAACCTGCGCCCCTCCAGCATCGCGCTGCCACCGGCAATGCGGTTCGCCACCCGCCCCGCAATTGCGCCAAAATAGAGCATTCGCGTCAGATACGGCGCAAGGCTTGGGCTGCCCAACACCAGAGGATGCGGCACGGCGTCGTGGCGAAAATCTTGCAGGCTGGCACCCCAAGTTATGATCCGCGCGGTGACGCCACCGTTGGAAATCGACACCCGATCAACCCGCGCGCCATCGGGGCTGTGTCCAAATTCGGTGACAGTCTGTTTCAGCGTGTTTGGCAAATTCAGCCCCCGTTTTTCGCCAACCAACCCTATCGGCTTTTTGCCGAATTGCCAGCAGGCCCAAAAGCCTAGCAGTTTGTTCAGTCTTGACTGAACACTTAATATGCGTATGTTGCATCCATCATTTTTGGAGCGACTCGCATGAGCCCTCAGACACAACCAACGCCCCCTTCAAACGCCCAAAACCGTGACCCGTCCGAGGCGAAGCCTGATTGGGCGAAATCGGACCGGGAATTGGGTCGCGACTTGCGGCGGCGGGCCGGACAGAAAGCGAAACGGCGCCTGTGGCCGTGGGCGATTGGCGCTTTGGTATTGATCGGCGCCGGGCTGGGCTACGGCTATTACACCACGCAAACCGCCGCCCCGCCGACCGAGGTCGCCGTTGTCGAACCGACCGCCGCCTTGGTGATGCAAATCAACGCCGATGAGCGGGCCATCCTTGCGCCGCGCAATCTGGAACGCCGCGTGCGTGCGACCGGAACCTTGGCCCCGTGGCGCAACACGCAACTGTCCTCACAAACCGGCGGTGAGGTGCGCGACGTCGCCGTGCGCCCCGGTGACAGCGTCGCGGAAGGGGCTATTTTGGTCCAACTGGACGTCGAGACGTTGACGCTGGATTTGAACCAAGCGCGCAGCACCGAAAGCGCAACACGGGCACAATTGGATCTTGCCGAGGTTCAGCTTGAGCGGGTGCGCGCCCTTGTGGAACGCGGCGTGACCACCTCGGCCAGCCTTGACGAGGCGCAAAACGCGGTGACGCAAACCCGCGCCAACCTTGATGCGCTGCGAGATCAGGTCGCCACGGCAGAACTGCGCTTGCGGCACGCAACCGTGCGCGCGCCGTTCGCTGGGATCGTCGCCTCGCGCGCTGTCGAGCCGGGGCAATACGTGGGGGCGGGCACGCCTTTGGTCAGCCTCGTTGATCTCACCACTGTTGAGTTGCGCGCCAATGCCGCCGTGGCCGATGGCGCATTGCTGCGGCAAGGGCAAACAGTTGCGGTGACGGTGGACGGCGTCGATCAACGGGTGTTCGAAGGTCAGGTTTCGCGGATCAACCCGGTGGCCGAGGAAGGCACGCGCACGATCCCGGTTTATATCACCATCGACAACCACGACGGCAATCTGCTGGGCGGGATGTTCGCCACCGCGCAGGTCGTCGTCGAGGAAGCAACCGATGCCATCGCCGTGCCCAGCGCCGCGTTGCGCGAAGACGCTGCGGGGGCCTATGTCCTGCGGATCGCAGACGGCATGTTGCAGCGCGCTGGCGTCGATTTGGGCGGCACGTGGTCCGGCGGTTTAACACGGATCAGCAACGGCTTGGCCGTGGGCGATACCGTCGTTGTTGCCCCGCTGCCATCGCTGCAGGCGGGTGATGCCGTCGAACTCGTCGGGAATTGAGCCCATGTTTTTAACCCGTATCAGCGTCAATCAACCCGTGTTTGCCACCATGATCATGGTGGCCTTGATGGTCGTCGGCGTTTACTCGTTCCAGCGCCTGCCAATCGAGCAACTCCCCGATGTTGATTTCCCGGTGGTCGCCGTTATCGTCACCTACCCCGGCGCATCGCCCGAAGCCGTTGAGAGCGACATCATCGAACCCATCGAGGATGCCGTGAACACGATCAGCGGCATCGACAGCATTCAAAGCACCGCCCGGTCTGGCGAGGCGATGATCGTTCTGATGTTCGATCTGGGGATCAACAGTTCGCAAGCGGCGCAAGACGTTCGCGACCGGATCGCCACCGTGCAAGCCGTGCTGCCCGATACAGCCGCTGACCCGATGCTGTTCAAATTCGACCCGGCGGAAATGCCGGTTATGTCGCTTGCCGTGAGCTCAGACACCCTGTCGCTCAGGGATCTGACCGCGCTGACCGAGGACGTCATCGAGCCGCGCCTGTCCATCATCGCGGGTGTCGGTCGTGCCACCGTCGTCGGCGGCGTTCCTCGGCAACTCAATGTCGAGGTTGATCCCGACCGCCTGACAGCCTTTGGCGTCGGCGTGGGCGATGTGACCTCGGCCATTCGTGGCGAGAACCAGAACCTGCCAGCCGGAGATATCGAGCAAGGGCTTGAGGTTCAGACCCTTCAAATCGAAGGCCGGATCGAGCACGCCGAGGATTTTCTGGACATCATTGTCTCGCGGCAAGGCGGGCAGCCCGTGCGGCTGGGTGATGTGGCAGCATTGGTCGATGGAGAGGCCGAACGCACCAGCCTTGCGCTGCTTGATGGTGAACCGGCCCTCGCGGTGGATGTGGTCAAAACCCAAGGCGCAAACACGGTCGCCGTCGCCGAAGCCATCCGTCATGCGGTCGCAGAACTTGTGGCCGAGGATATGCCCGAGGGCGTGATCATCGAGATCGTGCGCGACAATGCGGAGCCGGTGGAACAATCGTATCACGGCGTGCAGAATATGATGGTCGAGGGGGCTGCACTGGCGGTTCTGATCGTCTTTTTGTTCCTCAATTCATGGCGCTCAACAGTGATCACGGGTCTGACCCTGCCGATCTCGGTGATTGGCACGATGACGGTGATCTATGTCTTGGACTTCACGCTGAACATCATGACCCTACTGGCGCTGTCTTTGGCGATTGGCCTGCTGATCGACGATGCCATCGTGGTGCGCGAGAACATCATGCGGCACCTGCATATGGGGAAATCGCACCGCCAAGCTGCGCTTGAGGGCACGAACGAGATCGGCCTTGCGGTGCTGGCAACGACGCTGTCGATTGTCGCGGTGTTCCTGCCCGTGGCCTTCATGGAAGGGATCATCGGGCGCTTTTTCCTACAGTTTGGCGTCACGGTTTCCGTGGCTGTGCTGATCTCTTTGTTTGTGGCCTTCACGCTTGACCCGATGATGTCCTCGGTCTGGTATGACCCCGCCGCCGAACCGGATGCCAAACGCGGGCCGCTGGGCCGCTTGGTGGCGCAATTCGAGCGCTTTTTCGACTGGCTGGCAGCTGGGTATCGCGGTGTCTTGCGCTGGTGCCTGCGCCACCGGGTCACCACGCTCAGCATTGCTTTGATCGCCTTTGTCGGCAGCTTCGCGTTGGTGCCTCTGGTCGGCGTCGAATTCGTCCCGCCTGAGGACAACAGCCAGTTCCAGATCAATGTCGAAACGCCCGTCGGCTCGTCGCTGGATTACACCGCTGGCAAGGTTCGCCAGATTGACCGCGTGTTGCGGGGCTTTCCAGAGATCGTCAGCACCTATGCAACCGTGAACGCGGGCACCGATGCGAGCGGGTTGAACGCGGCCTCGATTGTCGTCGCGATGCTGCCGCCATCGCAACGCGACCGCGCCCCACATGAGATGACAGCCCCAGTGCGCGCCGCCCTGCAAACCATTCCCGGCATTGATGTCGTGATCGGCGCGGCAGGTGGCCTAGGCGGGTTGGAAGCGCCTGTGCAGATCAACCTGTTTGGCGACAATCTCGATGTGCTTGGCCCCTTGGCCGACCGTCTGGTGCGTCAGCTACAAGGCGTCACCGGGTTGGTTGATATTGAATCCAGCCTGAACGCGGCGCAGCCCGTTTTGGGGGTGCGCGTCAACCGTGATGCAGCCAGCGACCTTGGGGTCAGTCTGCAACAAGTCGGCGCGACTTTGCGGCCAATGCTGGGCGGTGAAGAGGTCTCGGACTGGACCTCGCCGGATGGGCGCAATTTTAGCGTCCACGTGCGGTTGCCCGCTGAAATGCGCAACGATCTGGACGTTCTCAGATCACTGCCAATCGCGCAAAGCGGGGCCACGGGCAGCCGCGCCATGGTCCGGCTGGATCAGGTTGCCGAAATCGTGCCCTCGTTTGGCCCGTCGCAGATTGAGCGCATGGATCTGTCGCGTCAGGTCACGGTCACGGCAAACCTTGAAGGCGGCACGCTGAGCGATGTGACCCCGCAAATCGAGGCCGCGATCAGCGCGCTAAACTTGCCCGTCGGCTATCGCGTGCAATTGGGCGGTGATGCCGAGCAACTGGCGGAAACGGCCTCGGCGGCTGGGTCCGCGCTGTTGCTGGCTGTGGTGTTCATCTACCTCGTGCTGGCGTCGCAATTTGGATCGTTCCTGCAACCGCTGGCGATCATGGTGGCCCTGCCTTTGGCACTAATCGGCGTCCTGCTGGGCTTGCTGATTGGCGGCACCACGTTGAATATGTTCTCGATGATCGGGTTCATCATGTTGATGGGTCTGGTGGTCAAAAACGCGATCTTGCTGGTGGATAACGCCAACCAACACACGCGGGCGGGCATGAACCTGTATGACGCCTTGCTGGACGCCGGCAGCACACGATTCCGCCCGATTATCATGACCACGCTGGCGATGATCTTTGGCATGTTGCCCTTGGCGCTGAGTATCCACGAAGGCTCTGGGCAGAACGCCCCGATGGCCCATGCCGTGATCGGCGGGTTGATCTCAAGCACGCTGCTGACGCTGGTGGTGGTGCCCGTAGCACTGACCTATATCGACGGGTTTGGCCGATGGGCAAAACGGTTCTTTCCATCCGGGCCCGACGGCCATGCCGCGACGGTCAATGCCACACCGATGGATGCCACCGCACGCGAGACCTAAGCACCAAACGGCGGCGTCACTTACACTTACGCAGGGCCGCCGCCGTTTGTGTCATGCCGTCACACATAGCCCGGTAATAATTCGCAAATTCATCGACACGCTGGCGCGGGCCAACCTCGGATTCGGGGATATCGCGCAGTGAGTCTTCGATATCCGCAGCGGCGCGTTGCGCCCGCACGACCGCAGCTTCGATCAGGTTTGGAAAGGCGTTTTCAACAATCTGAAAATAGTCCTGCCGATCACCCGGCTTGGCAACACGCTTGATCAACTGCTGCGTTTCCAGCAACCGAACACTGGAGCTAACACTCCCCCGGCTCACTTGCAGCGCCTGCGCCAATTCGGTGAATGAGACCCGTTCGCCATCATAAAGCACCATCGCCAAGACCCGCCCAGCGATACGCGGAAGCCCCTCGGTCTGAACAATCACACCGATTTTCTCGATGAACTCAGAGCGCGCCTGTTGAGCGGCTTGATCGGGGGCTGATTGGGTCACGCCTAACTCCATCACGGGTGTCAGGTGACAAAATGGCAGTTGCCGCCCCGTCTGTCCAGTGTGTTCAGTTACAATTGAACGCCGATCTAAGCCGGGTCAGCAGCGGTTGTAAGTCGTGCTCGCGCCATTTTGGTTAACGATCACATTGCCATTGGCCAATGGCGTGAGCGTAATCTGCCCGTTCCATTCATTTCCTTCGCCAAAACAATGGGTTGTATAGGTATTGGCCGCGCCAGCCACGTTGCCGGTAATGGTGCAATCGCTTTCAAAGAACGTGAGCGTGGGCCACGCGATGTCCATTGCCAACTGGCTGCGATAGTTATTTTGGCAGGCATATCCATCGTAACGCCCGTTGATGGATTGCGCCGAGGCCGAGGCTGCGGCGACGGCTGCGGACACGCCAAGGACGATGGCGGCAACGTGGCGATGAGACATGATCAATACCCCTTTTCGGCGTTCTCCGATAAAACACCCCTGCTCGCATCCTGTCGCCGCATTGGCTTTCGATCAAGGTTTATGACCAGATGTCGCGGCAGTTTGATCCCCTGCCACAGGAACGGATTCCACATTTTCACCCCAACGCGTGGAATTATCGGGGTCTTAATGCACCGCAGCACCGGGCCTATCCCGCGCCTTCGCGAAAACCGGATAACGGCTCTGCATCGCGACGTCAGGTTTGATTTCCCCTAAGCGGTGCTATTAACCTCTGCCGAGGTAACCCGGGGGGTGAGGATGACGCGGCTTAAACTCATGTTTTCTCACATCAGCGTGGTGGCTATGGCATTTGCCGCTGTTGCCGGCATCGCTATCTTAATTGCGCAAGCCCCGTGGTGGGCCTGGCTTTTGATCCCGCTGGGTGTCGCGGCCCAGATGTTGAATGAATACAACCTTCACCGGTATGTTTTCCACCTGCCCCCGCCAAAGCGTCAATGGGCGTTCAATCTGCTTTACCTCGCCCATTATGGCCATCACGACTTCCCCACCAACCATGGTTTTTTCTTTGTGCCGCCATGGGTGGCGTTGCCAGTGCTCGGCTTCAACTTCAGCTTTGTCTGGGCGGTCGCAGCACTTCTGGGCCTGCCCGCCCCCTTTCATATCGCCGTCGCCATTGTTCTGGTCGGCGGGGTCCTGATGTTCTTGGGATATGAATGGTTTCACATGACGGCGCATCTGAACGTCCCGAAAACCAAAGTCGAGCGTCATGTCACCACGCTGCACAATCAGCACCACTTTCGGGATTTTTCGAAATGGTTCCACGTTTCGCCCGGTGGTGAGGTGATTGACCGCGTGATGCATACGGCGATTGACCGCGAGGCGCTCAAGGCGCAGCAGCGGATCGAGTTTATTCGCACGCTGGGTCTGCACCCGGACGATCCACGCCTTATTGCCGCGCGCACACAATTCGCCGCCAAATATGGGCTAACGCAAGACGAAATTGCGCGCGCAGCCGTCGCCTGAAACCTATCGTTTGATCACAGATGTTCGGCCCTCGAACACGCGCTGCCACGACGTTTTGGTCATGCAAGACTGTCCGAGTAATCGCGCATCAATCGATTATTTTGGCATCTCGATCCCGGCGGCTTCCATGAGTGCTGATCTGCGCGTCAAACTGTCGTCCGACCATGTGGTTTCATATTTGTAAAACGTGCTGAAGGCGCGGGCGTTCGCGGGCAAGACGACCCAAGGCTGTTTGGTCGTGGTAAAAATATGCACGTCTGGCGGCAAGATATCCGGAGTGTCGAGGGTTCCGACGCGGATGAAGCGGATTCTCTCCTTGAGGCCCCCCATGTAGTAGTTGCTCCAAACTGCAACTTTGCACTTTGGACATCGGGCAATCGTCTGCCCTTTGCCGCTGGGCGACGCCGTTAAGATTTCCTCGACTTCGCCTGTCAACAACGCGACGCGGTCCGCTTCAATTAACGCGTTGAGCGCAAAAGCAGAACCGGTTTGCCTTTGGCACCAGCGGCAATGACAACAGTGCACGATCAAGGCCCCCGACGTTCCGCGAAAGCGCACGTGACCACATGTGCAGCCGCCTTCAAATCCCTCGATTTCATCTGACATAACATTCCTCCCTCACGTGCAAGCCGGCTAAAACTAGCAAATTGGGCTTATTATGGCTTCATAATTGTCGCTTGTTTCAAATGAACAGATTGGCTTTGTGGCATGACGAAGGCTGCAACGGCTTCGAGCACCGGTTCGCCGTGCTCCTCCAAAAGCCTGAAGGCCGACTGTAGCTTTGCAGGTGTCACACGTAGGTAACTGTTTCACTATGATAGCGCACGTGGATGGGACGTATCGGCAGCTTTCGAACGCGGGGACTTCATCGCTTGCGGGGTGTCGCGATCAGGGAACGCGTTCGACTTGTCCCATGGCATGGATGGATTCGGTCGCTGGCAGCTCGGTTTCCCGTCAAATTCGCCCGAAGGTTCGCTTTTGACCCTTGATATGGATCTGGACCGCTTTAGCGATGCGCTGGATGCGGCGATCTTACGGGAACAGAGCGCGCGGGCCGGCCGTGATCGCGCGGTGAGCCTTGGGGGTGCGATCTCCGCCGTCGCGCTTACCAATGCCGAGGTTCAGAGTGACGCGATTTATGCCGACCAGATCCAAGTTGGCCAGCGGGCTTGGTTGCAATTGACGGGCCGCGCACAAGACAGCCTCGCGGCGGCTGAGTAACCCATGCGCTATGGTCTGAAAGTCGCCCTGTGTCACTTAACCTCCAACCCGTCACAAACCGGGTTGCCGCTATTTGGCCCGTTGACCACTGGGGTATTCGGCGGCGACATATGTTAGGGGTGCGTATGAAATCCCTAGCGACAGCCCTTTTCTTGATGGTGTCACCCCTGCCAGCCATTGCGCAGGGCGCGTTCACAGTGACGGGGTCCGACGGCAGCCGCCTGATTGCCACACCCACGGACCGCTTCAATTCTGGTTGGGCCATAGCCACCCTGCCCGACGGGCGTATGTTGGTCAGCGAGAAAGACGGAGCGCTGGTGCTGGTATCGGCCCAAGGCCAGCGCCAAGGCGTGATCATAGGCACGCCATCTGCCCGCGACGAGGGGCAAGGCGGTTTGGGTGACGTGATCCTGCATCCCGATTTCGCGCAAAATGGGGTAATCTACCTGTCGCCTGTTGAGTGGCGCGGCGTGAATTCTGGCACCGTGATCTGGCGCGGGCGGCTGGATTTGACCGAAACCGGCGGCACGCTTTCCAACCTTCAGCGGATCTGGGAACAGATGCCATTCAACACCGGGCGCGGTCATTATTCGCAGCGTTTGGCCTTTGGCCCAGACGGGTTTCTTTATGTCACCTCTGGCGACCGGCAGTTGATGGAACCCGCGCAGGACCGCAGCAATACACTGGGCACGATCTTGCGCCTGACCGAGGATGGCGCGCCCGCGCCGGACAACCCCTTTGCTGCAGAGGGTGGCGTGACCGCGCAGATCTGGGCCTATGGCCACCGCA